>OIWV01002420.1_pt1 | contig 13611 bp, 14 predicted proteins | sample 1587751 | NCBI WGS metagenome assembly OIWV01 (sample SAMEA3888913, study PRJEB22519) | human gut metagenome | biome: human gut; feature: human-associated habitat; material: faeces | place: Denmark | collected 2010
AAAGCGCCTATTTGATTTGAGCGACGTGCAGACAAAGCAAAGCGAGATAGGACAGCTTGCCGGACAGATTACCCAAATGGCACAGGAATTTGTTCCCTGTAACGCAGCCTACTATACGCGGCTTTTTCCCGACTATCAAAAGGAGCTGCGGGATTACCCGGTGCTGCTCACCGTCGGGATTCCGGCTCCTTATGATGCGATGGTGTGCGAGCACGACGGCAGGGAATGGGTCGTCTTTGATATGGGCAGATTTTTAAGTTACCAGAATCCGCGGGAGTTTGCCCGACAGATGCTGACCCATGAAACTGCCCATGCTCTGCTGCACCAGAGATGGCGTCCAAATCCAGACGCCTCCTATCGGGAGCAGCTGCGGTTTATCTGCTTTGACGAGGGCTTTGCCCATCTGCTTGCCTGCGGGAAGGAGCTTGCTTCCTTTGACCCCTCCGGCTGGATTGAGGAGCATCAGGTGCACGCGCTCGAGCAGCTGCGCCAGGCGCTTGCCTGCAAGGATGGCTCCGAACAGGAACAATGGCTGTACCGGGCGCAAACCGGACGCTATTGGGAAAAGTTTGCGGCGATTGCCGGCAAGCTGTATCTGATGCAGCATCTGGATGTGTTGGATGAACTGTATCAGGCTGGACCGCAGCGATTTATGCCTCATCTTTTTGGTACTTCGGAAAGGAATTGACGAATGTCGCTTTTTGTGATTGGAGATACCCATCTGTCCCTCTCGACCGACAAACCGATGGACATTTTTGGCGGATGGAAAAACTATATGCAGCGCCTGGAGGAAAACTGGCGCTCAGTGGTGCAGCCGCAGGATACCGTCATCATCCCGGGAGATGTTTCCTGGGGGATGAGTCTGGAGCAGGCAAAGGAGGATTTCCTTTTTCTGCACCGGCTGCCCGGAAAAAAAATCCTGATGAAGGGCAACCACGACTACTGGTGGACCACCCGCGCAAAGATGGAGAGCTTTTTGGAAGAAAACGGGCTGGACAGTTTGAGCATCCTGCACAACAATGCGGTCAGCGTGGAAGGACTGAGTCTGTGCGGCTCCCGCGGCTGGATGTTTGAACAGGGACAGGAGCACGACAAAAAGATTATCAACCGCGAGGCGGGCAGGATCCGGGCATCCCTTCAGGATGCACAGCGGTTCGGCGAGCAGGAGAAGGTGCTGTTTTTGCACTACCCGCCTGTTTTTATGCAGGACAGCATACCGGAATTTTTTGAAGTGATGAACCAGTACGGTGTGCGCCGCTGCTACTACGGACATATCCATTCGCAAGGCTGTCGTTTTGCTTTTCAAGGAGAGTGGTGCGGGGTGCAGCTGGAAATGGTATCGGCGGATTATCTGCGGTTTATGCCGAAAAAGATTGGATAAACCGTAAATTATTCCCGTCAACCGGTGGAATTTCTAAAAAGAATGTGCTATAATTGTTTGGATCATTCTGTAAAGGGCGTCGTTTTCCCAACAAACAGGGACGGACGCTTTTGATAGAATAGAAAATGTGCCGTTGCTTTTCAGGATGAGGGTAGGGGTCTGTTCCGATGATAAAGATGACCGCAGGGCTTCTGGTTGGAACATCGCCGAGGATATGGGCTGCCCGACGGCGTTCATGTCACAAAGACCTGCACAAAAGCCGGCGATGATCGGCTCAGGACGCACTGTCATCTGATTCGGCACAGAAAAAGAAAGGAATGTAAAGTAAAATGAGTTTGACTTCTGTAAACAAACTTGAAAACAACACTGTGGAGCTGCAGATCCAGGTAAGCGAGGAGCAGTTCCAGGACGCTCTGGTAAAGGCGTATAAAAAGAAGGTAAAATCCATCGCTCTGCCGGGCTTCCGCAAAGGCAAGGCTCCAAAAGCAATGATCGAAAAAATGTATGGCAAAGAGTTCTTCTATGACGATGCCATCAATATGGTATACCCAGCAGCTTACGAAGCAGCTGTTGAAGAAGCAAAAATCGAGCCGGTTGACCGTGCAAATGTATCCGACCTGCAGGTAGAGGACGGCAAAGGCTTCAGCTTCAAAGCAACCGTTACCGTAAAACCGGAAGTTACCGTTAAAAACTACAAAGGCATCAAAGCTGAAAAGATCGTAGAGACCATCATGGCTGCTGACGTCAACGCAGAGCTGGACAGAATGAGAGAGAGAAACTCCCGTCTGACCAATGTTGAAAGAGCTGCAAAGAACGGCGACACCGCTCTGATCGACTTTGAAGGTTTCAAAGACGGCGTTGCGTTTGAAGGCGGCAAGAGCGAAAACTATCCGCTGGAGATCGGTTCCAACAGCTTCATCCCTGGCTTTGAAGAGCAGGTAGTTGGTCACAAAGAAGGCGACGAGTTCGAAGTAAACGTTACCTTCCCGGAAGATTACCATGCAGAGGACCTCAAAGGTCAGGCAGTTATCTTTAAAGTAAAGGTAAACGCTGTTCAGGAGAAGGAGCTGCCGGCTCTGGACGATGAGTTTGTAAAAGACGTCAGCGAATTCGACACCCTGGCAGACCTGAAAAAGGATGTTAAGGAAAAACTGCAGCAGGAAGCTGACAAAAAAGCACAGGTTGACATGGAAAACAGCCTGATCAGCACTGTAATCGAAAACATGGAAGGCGAAATTCCACAGTGCATGTACGAAAACAAGATCAACGAGATGGTCAACGATTTCAGCTACCGTCTGCAATCCCAGGGCATGAACCTCGACCTGTACCTGCACTACACCGGTTCTGACATGAAGACCTTCCGTGCTACCTTCCAGGAATCTGCTGAAAGACAGGTCAAGATCAGACTGGCTCTGGAGAAGATTGCTGAGGTTGAGCAGCTGACCGCTTCCGAAGAGGACATCCAGGCTGAGTACGAGAAGATTGCTCAGAACTACGGCATCGACGTAGAAAAGGTAAAAGGCATCCTGCCGGCAGCAGAGATTGCTAAAGACGTTACTGTAAACAAGGCAATCGACCTGGTAAAAGAATCTGCTGAAGTTACCGAGAAAAAGGTAAAGAAGACCGCTGCTAAGTCCAAGAAGAAAGCAGAAGGCGAAGCAGCTGAAGAAGCAGACGAGGAATAATCCTCCAAAACAGGCAAGCTTTTAAAAAATCGTTCACAAAATATACAACACCTGTCTGATGGTTCCCTGTATAATTAGAAACGATGAAATAGCCGTTTGCGGCCGGCTGGCACCAGCCGGTCGCATTTTTTCGTATTGACCAGCCAGAAAAGGCTTTCCTTTCAACTTTTTTGCCGCAGCCGCGTTTAAAAGACAGGGCAGACGGCAAGGATATTTCTGGCAGATGCTTTTTTGAAATACCGCCGGATGCAAATAGAGCGAAGCCCGGACAGGGCTACTTTCTGCGCACGCTTCGGCGGAAGAATGTGTTTAAAGAAAAAAGGGAGGTTTTGTCAATGGCTTTAGTACCATATGTAGTCGAGCAGACCAATCGTGGAGAGCGCTCCTACGATATTTTTTCCCGACTGCTCAATGACAGGATCATCATGCTGTGTGATGAGGTAAATGACGCGACCGCAAGCTTGGTGGTAGCGCAGCTGCTGTATCTGGAGGGTCAGGACAGCGACAAGGACATCAGCCTTTACATCAACAGCCCGGGCGGCTCGGTAACAGCCGGTCTGGCAATCTATGATACCATGAAATACATCAAATGCGATGTTTCCACTATCTGCATGGGCATGGCAGCTTCGATGGGTGCCTTCCTGCTGTCGGCAGGAACCAAGGGCAAACGTCTTGCACTGCCAAACTCCACTATTATGATTCACCAGCCATCCGGCGGTGCGCAGGGTCAGGCGACCGATATGCGCATCCATACCGAGTGGATTCTGGATGTCAAGAAAAAGCTGAACAAAATGCTGTCTGAAGCGACCGGACAGCCGCTGGAGGTCATCGAGCGCGATACCGAGCGCGACAACTTTATGACCGCACAGCAGGCACTGGAGTACGGTCTGGTAGACAGAATCATTGATAAACGGTAAGGATCGGTGTTGCGGCAATGCCAAGGAATGATGATAAAATGTTAAGATGCTCGTTCTGCGGAAAATATCAGGACGAGGTAGAGCGTATGATTGCCGGTCCGGGCGTATGTATCTGTAATGAGTGCATCGAGCTGTGCCAGGAGGTCCTCAATGGGGATTCGCAGCGTGCAAGCGAGCCGCGGGCAAAACGGGAAACGGTGTCCGATACCATCCCGATGCCAAAGCCGCAGGACATCAAGCGGGTGCTCGACGAATATGTCATTGGACAGGACCGGGCAAAGCGCGCACTGTGCGTGGCGATTTATAACCATTACAAAAGAATATTCCTTAAAGATGATGACGACAACGTCGAACTGACCAAGAGCAATGTGCTGCTGGTAGGTCCGACCGGTGTTGGTAAAACCATGCTGGCACAGACGCTGGCAAAAACGATGAACGTTCCGTTTGCCATTGCGGACGCGACCACCCTGACCGAAGCCGGTTATGTGGGTGAGGACGTGGAAAATATCCTGCTGCGTCTGATTCAGGCGGCAGATTGGGACATCGAGCGTGCCCAGACCGGCATCATCTACATTGATGAGATTGATAAAATCGGCAGAAAATCCGAGAACACCTCCATCACTCGCGACGTCAGCGGCGAGGGCGTTCAGCAGGCGCTGCTCAAGATTATCGAAGGTACCGTGGCAAACGTACCGCCGAACGGCGGAAGAAAACATCCGAACCAGGAATTTTTGCAGATCGACACCTCCAAAATCCTGTTCATCTGCGGCGGTGCATTTGACGGCATCCAGAAAGCCATCGAAAACCGCGTTGCACAGTCCTCTCTGGGCTTTGGCGCACAGATTAAGGATAAGACCCTGTTGGAGCAGGATGTTCTGCTCGGACAGATCACCCCGCAGGATTTGGTCAAGTTTGGACTGATCCCGGAGCTGGTGGGCCGTCTGCCGATTATTGCAACCCTGACCGGACTGGACAAGGAGAGCCTGGTGCGCATCCTGACCGAGCCGAAGAACTCGCTGGTCAAACAGTACAAAAAGCTGTTTGAGCTGGAGGGAATGCAGCTGGAATTTGAGCCGCAGGCGCTGGAAACCATCGCGGAGCGCGCGATTGAACGAAAGACCGGCGCACGCGGACTGCGTGCCATCATGGAAGAGGTACTCGACGGTTTGATGTTCGATACACCGTCCGACCCAACCATCACCCGTATCGTGGTGACCAAAGAAGGCATCGAGGATAAAAAATCCTTTGTGTTCGAGCGCGACCCGCTCAAAGTGCCGGTGCGCATGATGATACCGGTGGCACAGGACCAGGCAAAATCCCGTAAGAACAAAAAAACTTTTGCTTAATGCGTTTGAACGCAGAGCAAGAGATGGAATTTGTACTACCAAAGGAACGTCTGCTGCTTTACACAGGCGTTCCTTTGCTATATAATAAAATGACTAAGGAAAAAATCCGTCTCTTTAGCGCACAGCTTTAGAGCGGTGTTCAATAGATAGGAGCATCCGACAGGAAGGATTTCCCAGGGAAGGAAAGGTGATTAGAATGACCCAAGAGCAGATTCAGATAAACCAGGTGCAGACACTGCGCCTGCCAGCCATCGCAATGCGTGGGCTGGTGATGTTCCCGAAGATGGTGCTGCATTTTGATGTGGCGCGCAAAAAGTCGATTCTGGCACTCAATCAGGCGATGCAGGGCAACCAGAAAATCTTTCTGGTGACCCAGAAGAATACAAGGGTGGAAAACCCGGGCAAGGACGACCTCTACACCGTTGGTGTGGTAGCAAAGGTCAAACAGATTCTCAAGGCACAAAGCGAAGTGATGCGGGTGGTCGTGGAAGGACAGTACCGCGCAAGGATGTGCGAGCTGGTCAAGGATACCCCGTTTTATGAGGTGATGTGCGAAGAACTTCCGATGCTGCCGGTCGAGCAGGGCAAGCAGGTGACCATCGACGCCTATATGCGGGTGGTCAAGGATTTGTTCGAGGAATACTGCTACTATGCGCCCAAGATGCCCAAGGAGCTGGTGGTAAACATCATCGGTTCGGAGGACCCGGTGTACATCAGCGAATATCTGGCACAGAATCTGGGCTTTTCCATCGAGGACAAGCAGATGATTCTGGAGGAGTCGAGCATCCGCAAACGCATGGAGATTCTCTCCTCGCTGCTGCGTCGGGAGAATGAGATTTTGTCCATCGAGCGCAGCATTGCCGAGCGGGTGAAGGAGCAGGTGGACCGCAACCAGAAGGAATACTACCTGCGGGAACAGCTCAAAGCCATCCATGCCGAGCTGGGCGAGGATGAGGACAGCGACCAGGAAATCGAGCAGTACCGTCAGAAACTCAAGGAGATGGCTCCCGACGAAGAAACCGAAAAGAAGCTGACTGAGGAAATCAACAAGCTTTCCAAGATGATGTACAACAGCCAGGAGGCAATGGTGTCCAGAAACTATCTGGATACAGTCTTCTCTCTGCCGTGGAACCACATGACCCAGGAGCGGCTGGACATCCACCAGGCACAGGAGCAGCTGGATGCCGACCACTACGGCTTGCAGAAGGTGAAAGAAAGAATCCTGGAGATTTTGGCAGTGCGCAAGCTGGAACCAAACATCAAAGGACAGATCATCTGTCTGGTGGGTCCTCCCGGTGTGGGCAAGACCTCGATTGCAAAATCCATCGCCGCTGCAATGGGACGAAACTATGTCCGCATGAGTCTGGGCGGCGTGCGAGACGAGGCAGAAATCCGCGGTCACCGCAAGACCTATATCGGCGCGATGCCCGGCAGGATTGTTTCTGCCATCAAGCAGGCGGGCAGCATGAACCCGCTGATGCTGTTGGATGAAATCGACAAGCTGGGCAGCGATTACAAGGGCGACCCTTCCTCGGCGCTGTTGGAGGTGTTGGACTCCGAGCAGAACTTTGCGTTCCGCGACCATTATCTGGAAATCCCGATGGATTTGAGCAATGTGCTCTTCTTTGCAACGGCAAACGACCCGTCGGGCATTCCGGCGCCTTTGTACGACCGTATGGAAATTATCGAGCTTTCCAGCTATACCCGCGAGGAAAAATTCCAGATTGCCAAACGCTATCTGGTTCCCAAGCAGGTCAAACGCCATGGGCTCAGCGGCAGAAACTGCCGGTTTTATGACGACACCCTTTATTCCATCATCGACCATTATGTCCGTGAAGCAGGTGTGCGAAATCTGGAGCGTGAAATCGCCTCCCTGTGCCGCAAGAGTGCGAAGATGATTGTGGCAGGCGAAAAGAAGAGCTGCTATATCAGCGAGAAGATGCTGGAAACCCTGTTGGGTCCACAAAAATATAAGGACGACGACATGGAAAAAGAAAATCTGGTCGGTGTGGTCAACGGATTGGCGTGGACCTCGGTCGGCGGAGAGATTTTGCAGGCGGAAGTCGCTGTGGTGGAAGGAACCGGCAAGCTGGAGCTGACCGGCTCGCTGGGAGATGTGATGAAGGAATCTGCCCGCGCTGCCATCACTTGTGTCCGCGGCTTGTGCGACCGCTATGGCATCGACAAGAATTTCTATAAGGAGAAGGACATCCACATCCACTTCCCGGAAGGCGCCGTTCCAAAGGACGGACCGTCGGCAGGTGTGACCATTACCACCGCGCTGGTGTCTGCCCTCAGCGGGATGCCGGTGCGCCATGATGTTGCCATGACCGGTGAAATCACCCTGCGCGGCAGAGTGCTGCCCATCGGCGGACTGAAAGAAAAGACGATGGCTGCCTACCGCAACGGGATGAAAACGGTAATCATTCCGCAGGCCAACGAGCCGGACCTGTATGAGGTGGACCCGGTGGTCAAGGAAAACGTAAAGTTTGTGACTGCGAGAGAAATCGGGACAGTGCTGGATACAGCGCTGCTGCCGCTGCCGTTGTGTCCGTCGCAGGAGCAGCAGGAGGCACCGGAGTGCCTGGATGTAGCAGAGAAGGTTGTCCACAAGCACAGCCGCAAATCTCCGCAGATGAACGCCTAAACAGAAGAAGGGAGCGGCAAACGCATGAACTACAACAATGTTGTCTTTGAAACCTCCTTTGGTAAAGCCAGCCAGCTGACCCAATCGGACTTGGTGGAGATTGCCTTTGCAGGGCGCTCCAACGTGGGAAAATCCAGCCTCATCAACAAGATTTTCAATCGCCGCAATCTGGCAAGGGTCAGTGCGGTGCCGGGCAAAACAGCGACCATCAACTTTTTCAGGCTGGAAAATGTCCGCTTTGCAGACCTGCCCGGATACGGCTATGCCAAGGTGGCACAGGCAGAAAAACAGCGCTGGTCGGATTTGATTGAAACCTACTTCAACAGCGACCGCCGCATCGAGCTGGTCTTTCAGCTGATTGATATGCGCCATCCGCCGACCAAGGACGATTTGATGATGGTGGATTTCCTGATTCAGAACGAGTTTCCTTTTGTTATCGTGCTGACCAAAAAGGATAAGCTCTCCAAAAAACAGCAGGAGGAGCGGATGGCAGCGCTGATGCAGGAAATCCCCTTTGCCGACCAAATCCACATGATTCCGTTTTCTGCGGTCAAAGGGGACGGCGTCGAGCAGCTGCGTGCCATCATCGACGAGATTGCGCAGGACGATGCCGAACAGGCAAGGGAGGAGCCATGCAGATAAACGATTACGGAAAACTTTGTACCATGATGTATGAGCAGCTGCATCCGACTGCCGACCCGCAGGAGCTGGCGTTTTATCTTTCCTACGCAAAGCCCGGCGAGCAGATGCTGGAGCTGCTGTGCGGCAGCCGGGCCATGGACTACCTGTCCCGGGCCTGGGACCAGAGCCGCCGGATCGGCCAGGCCCTGTCGGTGAAGCCGCTGGCAGCCTTCCCGGCGGTGCAGCGGCTGGAGGGGCAGCTGCGGGAGAGCCGGGAGCGCTGCGCCGCCCTGGAGGAGCAGTCGTTCCGGCAGCTGGCGGAGCGCTATCAGAACGCCGGGAACGTGCTGCTGGTGCAGCCGGACCTGGAGCCGGACAGCGTCCGGCGGCTGTGCGACGCCGTCAGCGGCACCTGCGGCGGCCGGTGTGCCGTTTTCTCCGGCAGCGACGGCAGCTATCGCTGGGCCGTAATCCACCCGGGGCAGGATCTGCGTCCCCTGATCCGGGACATGAACCAGACCCTCCATGGCCGGGGCGGCGGCCGGGACGGCTTCGCCCAGGGCAGCGCGGCCTGCACCGCGGACGAAATTCAGGCGTTTTTCAGAGAACGGCCCTGAGCGCAATAAAAATCTCCGGCTAGCGTTCAAGAATCTTCTTTTGAGATGAGATTTGTCAAGGTGGTTTTCTGCAATCAATATGAATATATCAGCCGCCGTTTATCTCCGTGAATTTGGACATCATCATTTTAATATTTCGCAAACAGAACTCAAACATCCAGCCAACAAAGCTGATGTATCATACAGTCATCCGATGAGGAAAAATACATGGAGGTCTTTCAAATGTCTAAAAAAATTTTGTTTCCCTGATCCTTGGTACGGTTGGTGGTATCCTGTTTGCACTGGGTATGTGCATGGCAATGATCGCCGAGTGGGGTGCCTTCAAGCTGAGCATCGTAGTCGGCTGCGTCGGTCTGGTTGTGCTGTTAATCATGCTGGCCGTGCGCCGCAAAATGGAGGGCAAGCCCATTCTCGTTCCCCTGAGTGCCAAGACCGTCGGCACAGTCGTGCTGGGTGTTGTCGGAGCCATTACGCTGGGCGTCGGTATGTGCCCGATTATGGTATGGAACAATCTGGTCTGGGGTATCGTGGTCGGTCTTGTAGGTATCGTCCTGCTGCTGTGCCTGATTCCGTTGGTCAAGGGCATCAAATAATCCATTCTGTTTGGTGGGCAGCGGCTTTTGAACCGCTGCCCAATTTTTTGTTTCCTGAGCTAATTAACAATTCTCAAACAATTCTCAAACATTGCGGCAATGCTGCTTTTGTATGATATAATCACTATAAGTAGAGGGAGCAAAAAGAATGGAACAATTCAAACGGCTGTTACGAAAGCTCTTTTTTCCAAAAATGTGGGTGACGCTTCTCAGTATTCCTGTTGCGGCTGTACTGCTGATCTACACATTTGCAGGCGGACATAAAGAGGACTGGATCGCAATTCCGTCGTATGTCTTTTCTGCGTATAGTTTGTCGCTGGTCTGTGTTAGAGTGGGATTACTGGTCGGACACACGAAAGAAGATGCTCAGTTGATCATCGACAAGGTGCCGCTGGCGCATCGCTATTTCAGCGATGTCTCCTTCAAGCTGCATATCTCCCTCTAGCCAAAGCTGCCCGTCATCATTGTTGCAGTGATCGTTGCTGCTGTGGTCGGTGTAATCGCAGCAATCGTCAAGAGCCGCAAGTGATTATTCCGTACCCGGTATTGGATTTTCCAACATCGGCTGCGGCTGCTCATAGATGGTGTATTCGATAACAGTCATTTTTCCTTTTTCGTTGCGCCCCTGCCGCCGCAGGATATATCCGGCTTTTTTCAAGCTCCCATACGGCGGTGCGGATTGCGTCAATACTCTCACGGTTGATATAAGACAGCCCTGCAAGGATATAGTCCCAATCCTCCGGCAAGGACAGCATTTGCGACAACAGCCCCCTTGGCTTTCAAGGTAAGCTCTTTGTTTCGCAGATGATGGTTTGACATGACGGTGTACTCGCTGTTGCGCTCCACCCGAAATACTGCCATAGGTTATCAGCTCCTTTCGCTCACTTCACCGTGCCGCGCCGGAGGGCGGTCAGCTTTCCCGGCTCATACGGACACTCCGCATATACGCAGAATTGATACTTCCAGTGCGGGCGGTAAAAGTGACAGGTATTGCAATCCTCACAGTTGGCACAGCCGCTATTTTCGTATCGGTCAAAGCCGGGTTTGCCGTGCATGAGCATTTCAAACGCACGGCTGCTGCCGTCCGTAAAGTACATTGTGGCTGCACCTCCTTTCAGATTTGGGCATAAAAAAGCGCCGTAGACTTTTCTCAAAATCTACGGCGTGGGCGTATGCGAAAAGGGATGCTGCCTTACGGTAACATCCCTTTTGTCGCTTGGTTATTCAATTTTTGAACTAACCTGTTCGCCCTCTGCCCTTAAAAGCGTTGATTTTATTGGGTTTCTGCTTGTTTTCCTATGTCAACGCTCTTAAAGGTTTTTATTCCAACAATTACCCCTGCCGCTCCAGGCAGGTCTGATAGGTATCCCACAGGTCGTCGTTCATCTCCAGCACCATGCGGCCCAGGCGCAGGCCCGCCGCCGTCCGGGTGTGGCGATAAATGCCGCACAGCTCGTCCTCCTGACTGCACCGGCCATAGGCCAGCAGGGTCCGGGGGTCCTTCCTGGCCCACTGGCCCAGGGTCACCCTCTCTCCGCAGTAGGGGCACTGCACCTCCCTCATGGCCGGGTCCTCCTGGCCCTGGGCCAGGGAGGCATACACCCGCCCCTGCACCAGTCCGGCCGCCCGGTCCTGGGGATACTGCACATACCGCAGGCCGTATTCGTCCATGCACCCGTCCAGGTCCATCCGCCCGCAGATCTGCACGGTATTCCGCGCATCGTTCAGGGCGTCGTGGGCCCGGTCCGGGGTCAGCTTCAGCAGCTCCATCGCCCGCTCCAGGGAGCATTGCCGGTCATCCCGCATGATCTCGTGGCCGAAGATCCGCTGCAGATCATAGCAGCAGGGCATTTCCGCGTCCATTCCGTGCATCAGCAGGTTGTCCATCAGCACCGGAATGTCGTCCGGTCCCCAGGTACACAGGCAGCAATTCTCCCCGCACCACTCCATGAACTCGGCATAGGCCCGGGGAAATTCCGGGGCTTTTTCCAGGTCCTGTGTCCGGATTTTCGTCAGCTGCACCACGTCGCCGTTCATGTGGGGATAAAACCGGGGGCGGATGAAGGTCTTGAAGCTGCCGGTCTCCCGGAACCGCTCATCCAGCCGCAGGGCCCCGATCTCGATGATCTCCGAGTCGAAGAAAAACGGCTCCCGTATGGCGCTGTCCGGATTCAGAGGCTGGTTCCACTCCAGGTCCAGAACGATATAGGAAAAATCAGCCACGTCTGGCAGCTTCCAGGGCCTTGCCCTTGCGCTCGGCCTCCTGGAACTCCTCCTGGGACTGGGCCACGGCCTGGGCCAGCAGCTGATCGGGCACGGACTTCAGGTCCATCTTCAGCACCTGGTCAATGACCTCCTGCTGCTTTTCCTGGTCCACGCCGTATATGGTCATGCCGCAGGACAGGAACCGACGCAGCTTCTGCTCCATGGTGAAGCTCCGGTCGCACTTGCGGGCCATGAAGCTGCGCAGCATGCCGGAGGTAGCCAGCTCCAGCTCATAAAAGTCCTGCCGGGTATAGCCGGGGTGATCCTTCCCGAACAGCTCCACCAGCTTGTCCGTCACCACCTGGTGTATATAGTTGGCGGTGGCCGCATAGGAGTACGAGGAGACATACAGCTCCCGCAGCCCCTCGGTCTTTTCGGCAATATACAGCTGGATGGCAGGCTCCACGGCGTAGAACATCACCGGGTCATAGTCCTTCCCCAGCAGCTCGTGCGTAACGGCGAACTGCTTTTCGTACATCCACTTGGTCAGCTTCAGCAGCAGCGCCTCCTTGTTGGCGAATACTGCGAAAAATGCGGATGAGGACATCCCGGCCGCCTGCGCAATGGCGGCGGTGGTGGTCCGTTCGTATCCGTTCTCCAAAAACAGCCTGATGGCTGCGTAGGTCATCCGACTCTCTCTTTCGGCGACCTTGGGCTGTGCTCCTCTCGGCATAGCGTCCTCCTTTACAACCGTTTGATCGATTTTTCCATCCTGACAGAGTATGATATTGTATATTAGCAGCAAAGCTATACTACATTAAGGTTAGGGTTTCCTACCTGCTAAGTTAGCATTTTAACATATCTTTTATTGTTTTTCAATGGGCGACACAAAAATTTTAGAAATTGTTTTTATGTGATATATTGTGCAGATTTCTGCCGATATGACCATATATTGTGGTACGCATGCCATATGACTGTCCGTGCTATGCGGACAGGTTTTCTCTTTGTGTCGTCTGTTTCCGGCATATGACAGCACCCGCCGATTCCAGTAAACGGAATCGGCGGGTGTATATACATATGAATCTACGGTCTGTCGGCGGTTATTTACTTGATGATCTCGCCGGCGGCTTCCTTGGCCCGGATCTCCTTCATGGCGTCCTTGTGGCTCAGGTTCACCCGGCCCTTCTCGTCGATCTCGGTGACCTTGACCCACATCATGTCGCCCACCTTGCAGGCGTCCTCCACCTTCTCGATGCGCTTGTCCGCCAGCTTGGAGATGTGCACCAGGCCGTCCTTGCCGGGGGCCAGCTCCACGAAGGCGCCGAAGGTCATCAGGCGCACCACGCGGCCGTAGTACAGCTGGCCCACCTCGGGCACGAACACGATGTCGTCGATGCACTTCTTGGCCTTTTCGCAGCTCTCGGCATCGGGGGAGGCGATGTGGATGGTGCCGTCGTCGTCGATGTCGATCTTGGCGCCGGACTCGGCCACGATCTTCTGGATGACGGAGCCGCCCTTGCCGATGACGTCGCGGATCTTGTCCGGGTCGATGTGCATGGTGATCATCTTGGGCGCGTACTTGCTGACCTCGGCGCGAGG
>OIWV01002423.1_pt1 | contig 13606 bp, 7 predicted proteins | sample 1587751 | NCBI WGS metagenome assembly OIWV01 (sample SAMEA3888913, study PRJEB22519) | human gut metagenome | biome: human gut; feature: human-associated habitat; material: faeces | place: Denmark | collected 2010
ATCTGCCGCAGGCGATGAACAAGCTGACGGAGCAGGCAGACGGAATAAACTGGGAGCTGGAGGAAATTCGGAAAGCAATCCCCGGTCTGAGAGCACACATCGACCTGACACCGGTGCAGAAGTCGCTCACGGAGATGCAGAGATCGCTGACGGAGATGAACAGGTTGCTGGAACGGGTTGGGAATCTGAGCGAGAAGTATTCCTGCAAATGGATTCGGTGGCTGCCGGATTTCAACCCGCTGGTGGCTCTCAAGTGGCTCATGCTGGTGCTGATCCTTGGCACAGCGGCACTGGCGGGCTGGTATGGCGCGGCGGCGATCCGCGGCCTGTTCCTCTGATCCCCGCCGTGGCTGGGCTGGCTGCCGCAGGGACATTGATGGGCGAGGATGAGGACGCCGAGGAAAAGCGGCGGCGTATGGAGGCGAAAATTGCCGCCGAAAACTTCGGCGCGGTGGTCGGCTTCGCCGCAGGCGCAGCTATGGCAGTGAAAGAGAAATTGGATGAACACGCCGCGCGGGAAGAACAGCAGCATGAGCAAACGATGGGAGGATTCTAAAAATGGCAAGCATCAAAAAATTAGATGAGCGGCGGTATAAGATCACCGTCAGCAACGGCTACCGGCCCAACGGCAAAAAGATCAGCAAGGCAAAGACCATCCAAGTCCCGTCCGGCGTCCCCAAGCGCGGAATTGGGCAGTATGTCGCCCACGCCGCCGAAGAACTGGAGCGCAGCTTCAAGACTGGCTACGCCGAGGACGGTGAGATGACCTTTGAGGAATTCGCCTCCCGCTGGCTGAAGCGGCAGACGAAATATGCCCCCAGCACCATCGCTGCATACCGGCGGATGCTGGAGGTGGTGTATCCCATGATCGGCGGCATCCGCCTCAATAAGCTCCGACCGATGGCACTGGAAAATATGCTCTCCGAGCTGCGCAAGCGCAAGCACCACGGAAAGCGCATCAACGAATCCACCGCGCAGCGATACCTCTCTGTGGTCTCCGCCGTACTCAGCGACGCCAAGCGCAACGAGATCATCGAGAAGAATCCCGCGCGAATGTTAGACCTGCCCACACCGCAGCGCACGGTGCAGCGCATCCCCACGCGAAGCGAGGTGGAGAAGTTACTGGACGCGCTGGCAAAGGAGCCGCGGCACTACCGTCTGTTTTATCTGCTCTCCATGTACACCGGCTGCCGCCGGGGCGAGCTATGCGCTCTGCAATGGTCGGACTTCACCGGCATGCAAAACGGTCTGCTGCTCACCGTCAGCCGCTCCCGCAGCAGCGTTCCCGGCAAGGGCATCGTGGAGGGCAGCACCAAAAACGGCAAGAGCCGTGAAGTCTATCTCTCCTCCGACCTGCGGGGCATCCTCCTCGCCTACAAGCGCCGCAAGCAGATGGAGGCGGACAAGCAGCGCCGCAAGCTCAGTCCCTACCTCTTCACCGACGAACACGGTCAACTCATTCACCCTGACACCTTCACCAAGCGGCTGCGGAAGATCTATGACGCCGTCGGCTTTCCGCGGGAGTACCACCTTCACACCCTGCGGCACTACTTCGTGACCTCGCTGCTACACTGCGGCGTGGACAAGCAGACGGTGGCAGACCTCGTGGGGCACGCGGACACCGGTTTCTTAGAGCGCACCTACTGCCACCCCCAGCAGGCGCAGAAGGAGCAGGCGGCAGACTCCATGCTCACCATGCTCCGCCCGGACGGCGGACAGATCTTCAATCTCGCCGCCGTCTGTCCTCCGAAGCGGCCCAGCGCATGATTGTTGCTTTCGTAGAAATTCATTTCTCCAAGAAAATTGTGATAGCTTTACCGCCGCGCTTGCGGTATGTTGTGCTTGCAAAATAAGCCTCAACTGTACTGAGAACAAATGAAAGAGAGGTCATTTTATGGCAAGCATCCGCAAGCGCGGCAGCAGCTATCTCATCGTGGTCTCCATGGGCTATGACTACAACGGCAAGCGCATCAAGCCCCAGCAGAAAACCGTCCACCCGCCAGAAGAACTGACACCCAAGCAGGTCGAAAAGTGGCTCAACGAACAGGCCGTCCTCTTTGAGCGTGACTGCCGTCACACGCCGCAGCCCGTCCAGCAGCTCACGCTGGCAAAATACATCGACCTGTGGCTGACGGACATCGCCCCCGGCAAGCTGGCGAAGTCCACCATCCGCCGCGACCGGCAGGACATCGAGCGTATCCTCCCGGCGCTGGGTCACTACAAGCTCACCGAGCTGCGGCCGGAGCACTTCCGAAGTTTCTACACAGAGCTGCGAAAAGTTATCCGTCCCGACACAAAAAAGCCACTCTCCGAGTACACCATTGAGGGCGTGCACGCGACGCTGTGCAGCATCCTCTCTGATGCCGTGGAGGGTGGCTTTCTTTCGCATAATCCGGCGTGGCGCACCTACCGCTACGCCGGGCGCAAGTGCGAAAAGAAAATCGCGGACGAGGAAACGGCGCAGAAGATCATCGCCGCGCTGGAGGGCGAGAGCATCAAGTACGAAACCTACTTCAAGCTCATCATCGCCACGGGAATGCGGCGGGGCGAGTGTTGCGGACTGAAGTGGTGCGACATTGATTGGGAGCAGCGTTCCATCCACATCTGCCGCAACGCGGTCAAGGTGACGGACGAGGAAATCTTCGTTAAGGAACCCAAGACCCGCGCAGGTGACCGCTATGTGTACTTCTCCGCCGAGATGGAAAGTCTTCTGCGGGAGTACCGGCAGGAATGTGCATACATCACCGAAACCTATGACCAGCGGGAGCTGACCACCGATGACTTCCTGTTCCGCCGTCAGGGAGCGCAGCTCCCTATGACGCCCACCACCTTCACCTACCGCTTCAAGCTGATCCTCAAGAAGAACGGCCTGCCGCAGGAGCTGAACGTCCATTCCCTCCGGCACACCGCCGCCAGTCTGATGATCGCGGGCGGCACGGATGTCGCCACGGTGGCGGGCATCCTCGGCCACAGCCAGCCCTCCACCACGCTGGACATTTACACCCACGCCTTCGACAAGAACAAAAAGGCCGCCAGCGCGGGCTTGCAGGAAATCCTGGAGATTTGAATCACACATCCGCACACATATATCGAAGCTCACAAAACTGCATGGTTGAGATTGTTACATCTTTATGCTATAATTGATAAAATACCACACATTACAACTCCCATTCGTGCTTTGATTAATGTGTAAGGTGGGTGGATATTATGCGCATGAGCGAAGCAGAGTTTCTGAACCGATTGAACAAGGAATTCCCGGAGAAGGTGATATTTGCTGAACAAGCTCGCCTTAGCGTATATTTGTCGTTGTTTGTGGAAATCCGCAGATACGCAAGAGGCACTGGCGTATCATCTGTTCAATGGCTTACTGATAGAGGCTTTATCTGGAAAGAAACAGGGTATGTCGAACCCGATATGCACAACGTAGATAAATGCGGACTGTCTACCGATTATACAGCTTTTGCACTGGCCGACTATGTGTTTCGAGCCTATCCGTTAGCCGGAGAGTACCACTTGACCGATGCGGAAGACGCACTGCTCTATCAATCCGCAAGCGAAACCGTCAAGAAAGTGTTGATAGATGGAGGACGCACTTCCGTAAGAGAGGACGCTGTACTCGTACTTGAAACAATAAACCTGTTGAAGGGTTGGTCCTCAGAATTAGCAGATGAGGAGACTTCCGGGTCTCTTTGGAATTATATTTTCCTTCAATACGGATTTAATCCGGAAAATTCTGAGGCCGCAGCCAATAGATTATATAATTATTTCAGAGGTGCAATCAAAGGTACACTGGCACACTACAAGCGTTTTTTCGCACCTGAGGGAACGCAGCGATATTACACCTCTCTGCTGCTCCATGCTCTGGCACCAAAGCAAAGCATAGAATCTCTCTACTCCATTCTATTTGATTTTTATGTGAAAAACTTAGATTTCCAATATGTAACGGAGGATATCAGCTACAAAGTATTTACGAAAGGCATGCGTGCGCGTTGGGATTCCCGCGTTGCCAAGAATGATGAACTGCAATTAAGGGCAGATGCCATATTTTTCGGTTTGCAGACATTGTTTAAGGAACGTCCCGGATATATGGCAGTTCTCTGTGACTCCATCGTAAAAAAGATGGACGCGATTCTCCGGAATGAAAACACCGACCTAATTGATCCCGACCGAAATTATTGGGACACTATCCTCGTCGAATGGTATCAAAGGAAAAGCAGTACCGAACGGGTACAGGCACAAGGGGAGCAACGGCGGCGGAAAACAGAATATGTTGCAACAACGACAGACCGCATCTATGCTCAATATACGATGGAGCATTCCTCCGTTGGCATAGCAATACCTAAAATCCGCTTGTCTAAGGTGGCGCAGCAACGCCCTGTAATTAAAATCTACCAAAGCGAAATTTGTATCTATAACGCCGAACTTTCGGTCACTGGGGATGAATTGTGCTTAACAACAAGAAGTCTCTTCATTCCGTTTGAAGAAATGTCGTATGATTTTTCAAACACACCGGCTATACGGGTAGAGATCCACTATGACGGAGAACTTCTCTATAATTCGGCTGAAAAGCTATATCGCCAATATATCTTGTTGGATGCATCGGGGGCTGAAAGAACTCCCCACTGTGGAACAATTTACTTGTTTGCCAGCAACTTGCAGGACGTAACCTTTCCCGATGATACAGACGGAATATATAGCTACCCATATCCGGGGCAGCTGTATCGCATAAATTTGGACGAGGTGTCATCAGCTGCCATTGATGGCCGAGAGATCTTCGTATGCGCATCGACTGCGGCACAGTTCCGCCATCATACCTCCCTGCGTAAAGCGGCCTCTGCCCAAGTAATCCATCAGGGCGTATCCTTCGATATTTTTCCAGCCCCCTTCCAGCTTTTTATCGTTCTCCCCGAGGGAGAAAAAAGCATACGATACCAATTTTCCATCGACGGAGTGCGTCACAATGAAGATGCTTTCTGTGAAGGCGGAAATGAATTGGAAATTCCATCAGAAAATGATGGCCTTTGCCACTGTGTCCGTATAATCGACCTGGCTACTGACTTGGTAAAATATGAATTCAATTACATAGTTCTTGCAGATTTCAATGTTACTTTAAACGCGCCCATCTACTATGCAGACGGATCACAAGCAACCGCCAATATTTCCTTTGCCGCCAAGCAGTTCCATTATTCCCCGGTCTTAGAAGATACCTCTGACAGTATAATCGTCCCCGTTTCCGGAATGGCTTGGCAGCTTGAACTGTACATTCCTTTGGTTCACTGCACATTGATGGGGCATAATGCATTCAAGATTCCGGGTACGATTTGGCACAAATCCATTCTGCACGACGAATTCGTAAAGCTGGAGTTGCCAGAGGGATGGAGTGGACAGCTCATGCTTGGTATAAGCCCTGTTCCAGAGGTGAGTCCTTCCTATTTCGAACTTGGCAATGCGCTCCGTGCGATAACGGCGCCGCAGGCAGAGTATGATCTGTGGATTTCTCTGGAGAATATAGCAGGAAATCATATAAACCGAAAAATTACCACCATCGCCTGTAAGCCCACCTTTGCTGCTCCGCCAATCGAAGTAATTGACAGCACCCTGCGCTGGCAACCGGAGGGCAACTATGTTGGCGATCCCGAAAGCACCTTTCAAGTCGAAGTCCAACGCCCCGACGGAAGCATCGACACTTATGCGACATTAACAGAAAGCACCGCCCTTGCCAACACCAGTTCCTACGCCTTGGGAAACTATTCTTATCAAGTTTTCCTAAAAAAGAAAAGCCTGTTTTCCGGTAGAATGAATGAACTTATTTTCAAGGGTTCATATTGCGTTGGAAATCCACTCGAATGGCTTTATGACGGGAAAGAGCTTATTATAGGAGATGCGCTCTACTGGGATTTTGAGACAGAGACCCTGAAAGCGTTGCTTATGAAGTACGGATGCGGAATCCTGACAAATTTGGACTACCAAGGGACAACTGTCGCATCTGGTGAAACAATGCCCGCACCGTGCTATTCGGCAACGCTATCCTTTATTAGCAGTACAGGGCGACGCATCCCGTTTAACTCCAAGCCGTCAAATGACTTTGAATTGGTCAACCCTGTTAAGGTTTGGATTGTCAACGAACACTTGCTGATCCTACGGTGCACAACGGAGGATGCAGTATATGTTGACAAGGATTTTTCTACAATAGTCAATCGTAATCCGGCCACTTATATGAGCAAAGCTGAACAACATCATCGATTAAAGACACCCGACTATTTCAAGTACAGCATTAGAGAGGGCTACCAATATGTTTGATCCCATCAAGGCTTCTAAGGAAATCAAAGATAGCTATATTGATTATATCACGACCACTTTTGATATGGCTGACACCGACTATGAGCGAGAATTTCGGAAAGAGTTGCAGACGGACGGTATGGTAGCCAGCGGGCCATTTCTTGATATTGGCGGCTCCTATGAAACAGGGCATACATTGCGGGAATTGATCCAAGCACAAAAAGCGAGTGTCTTGTTTGAAAATCTGGAGCCTGTTGCAGAAAAAGAGCGCGAGCTAAAGCTGGACAGACCTCTTTATCAGCATCAGGAAACAGCCACGCTGAAAGCGGACAAAGGGGAGAATCTGGTCGTTACGACAGGAACAGGTTCTGGTAAAACAGAGAGTTTTTTGCTGCCCATCATCAATCATCTATTGCGGGAGCAGGAAGCCGGAACTCTTTCCGCCGGTGTCCGTGCAATCATCATTTACCCGATGAATGCGCTGGCTAATGACCAGATGAAACGTATGCGCGCTCTTTTCAAGAATTACCCTCAAATATGCTACGGTGTTTACAATGGTAATACGGAACATACACAGTCAAAGGCGCTGGCAGAGTATCACCGCACCTACCACGATGAAGCTGGGGAGCCGATAGACCCTGCTCCCAATGAAATCATCTCCCGTGAGGTCATGCAGGAGCGGCCTCCTCATATTCTTATAACCAACTATTCCATGCTGGAATACATGATGCTGCGGCCAAAGGATGACGCGGTATTTTCCGGTGCCAAGTTAAAATTTATTGTTTTAGACGAAGCACACATCTACAAAGGTGCAACAGGCATGGAGACCTCCCTGCTGATGCGCCGACTCCGGGCGAGGATCAGCGAACCCGATAGTGTTCAATACATTCTGACAAGTGCAACGCTTGGAGGGCATGATGCAGATGGTGATATTCTGAGCTTTGCTGAAAAGCTATGTGGTGTTGCATTCCAACGCTCTGGAATTATTCGTTCCGCAGAAAAGCGACCTGCCATGGAAGATTTTTTGGACTTTGCACCAGCACTTTTTGAGGAACTGCAAAGAAGTCCTGATATTTCCTCCGTGTTAGCCCGCTATCACGCTGACTTCGCTCCGGGAGGGAGCGAGGGCGAAAAGCTCTATGCGCTTTTCTTGCATTCCCGGCTGTTTGCTTTGCTTCGGAAGGTCGCACACCAGCCAATTACGGTCGCACAGCTACGTCAGGCCCTGTCCGAAATATGCCCTATGACAAATGAACAGGTCATATCCTTCATTGCAGTCTGTGCTCGCGCCGAAAAAGATGGCGCAAATCTGATCAAACCCCGCTATCACTTTTTTGTGCGAGCCTTAGAGGGGGCATATATCACACTCGCTTCTCCGAAGCACCTGTTTTTACATCGGAAGCACTCGTTTACAAGCGAAAACAACAAAACCGATGCCGCGGTATTCGAGGCCGCTGTCTGCACAGATTGTGGAAGAATGGCTATTGTCGGCAGAGAAGAAGGCGGAGCTTTACGCCCATCAGCGCGGAAGGGGCTGGACGACCCTTCCGACTTCTACTACCTTAAGGACAGCGCAGAAGATGTACTGATTGACGAGGAAGATTGTGCAGATGACGCCACAAACGATTTTGTCATTTGCTCGGTTTGCGGGGCTATCTCTACGGAAGCAGACACAAAATTTAAGCCACTATGTGAACACAGCGAATCCAACTATCGCAAGCTTCGCAAAATAGAACAACACAAAAACCATGTTGCCAGATGCCCTGCCTGCGGCTTTGGTTCGTTCCGCCGCTTCTATTTGGGAAGCGAAGCAGCCACCGCTGTATTGGGAACCGAGCTTTTCGAGCAGCTTCCCAACGAGGAAGTCACCATAACATCAGCACTAAAGGAAAATCAAAATTCTGGTCGGCGCAGCATCTTCGCTGGCACAGCGCAACCACAGCAAATACGTAAAAAGCTGATGCGGCAGTTTCTTTGCTTCTCTGACAGCCGAAGTGAAGCGGCGTTTTTCGCCTCCTACATGGAGCGTTCCTATGATGAATTTTTGCGTAGACGAGGTATTTGGCACATTGCGGAGAAATATCGCAATAGCGGCATAGAAAAAGTAAGCGTATTTCAATTCGTCGATGAACTCAGCCGCTATTTTGAAAACAACAGATCTTTTGCCGAGTGGGATGCTGGCGAAAATCAAGATGTGGGTAAGTTATCTGCTGCGAGCCGCAGTAATGCGTGGGTGGCGATTCTGAATGAAATGTTCAATGCCCGCCGCGGCACCAGCCTTGTGTCAATGGGTGTACTTTCTTTTGCATACAGGCGAAACGCTCAGGTAGCTACGGCGTTTCAGGGCGACCCGTATAACCTCTCATCACAGGACGCCATTGCCCTGCTCGAACTTCTGACACAGGACGCGGTATTCTCCGGTTCCGTCGATGCGGGAAAGGAATACACGCTGACAGCTGCTGAACGCGAGTATATTTTCTTTACGCCCTCGGCAAAGAAGTTGGTATTGCTGCGTACGGGAGACTCCGCAAAGCAAAGCTGGATCTCCGGGTGGCGTGGTCGAAAGCGTCCCAACGGGAATTATTATCCCAACAGTCGACTCGTGCGGCTGACGCGGGCATTGGGTATTTCCGATGATGAAGCGGACGCCATTTTGGAAGATTATTGGACTAATGTGTTCAAAGCGGAAACGGAGGAATTTGTACTCGATGCGAACGATTTTGATATTTGCATCGGCGGAACGGAGGGCGCGAAATTTTACCGTTGCAAGAAATGTGGTCGGGTCACACCGTATAATGTAAAAAAACATTGTGCTTCCGTAAAATGCGCAGGAATGTTGGAACCCTGTGATCCTCTAAAGGATTCTGCCATGAACCACTACGCCCGTCTTTATAGCAGCAGTCACTCTGAACCGTTATATATCAAGGAGCATACGGCGCAACTTGCAAAGGAGCAGCAAACACGGTATCAAGAAGCCTTCGTACAAAAGAAGATCAATGCGCTCAGCTGCTCTACGACTTTCGAAATGGGTGTTGATGTGGGCAGTCTGGAAACCGTGTATATGCGTGATGTCCCGCCCAGCCCATCCAATTATGTGCAGAGGGCAGGCCGTGCCGGTCGAGCAAAGCATTCTGCGGCATTTGTTATGACCTATGCGAAATTATCCTCTCACGACTTTACATATTATGACGACCCGACGGCCATGATCAGCGGAAAGATCAAAGCCCCAATTTTCGAAATCGAGAACGAAAAGATACTAAATCGCCATATTTTTGCTGTAGCTCTGAGTTCCTTCTTCGCACAGCATAAGGGAGTTTATGCAGGTGATAACCAAACCGTCTTGTTAAATGAAGGCGGCTATGAGCTGCTGAAGGAGTACTTGAATACACAGCCGGAAAATCTCCGACAACTCTTACTACGCTCGATTCCAACAAAAATGCATCAGCGACTTGGGATTGCTGATTTCGGTTGGATAAATCGACTTTGCGGAGAGAATGGTGTTCTTGAAATCGCCGTACAGGATTTCCGCGGAACAGTAGCGGAAATGGAAAAGGAACTGTTGGCTTGCCGCCGCAGGCACGACGATGAAGCTGCCGGTGTCTGGAGCCGCACCCTTAGAAATTTCAGGTGCAGCAAGGATGACAACGCTGGAAAAAAGAGTCTTATCGGTTTTTTGGTTCGAAATAATGTACTTCCCAAGTACGGTTTCCCCGTGGATACCGTTGAGTTGATTCCGGACATCAATGCCGTAGGACGCGGAAGGGCTTTGCAATTAGCCAGAGACCTACAAATGGCCATCGCAGAGTACGCCCCCGGTGCAGAGGTCGTGGCAGATGGAAAAATGTATGTCAGCCGCTATATTCGCAAAATGCCGGGCAAAAATGCGGACGCCGCATGGGAGAAAGGCTTCTACTGCCCCAAGTGTCCTACTTGCGGCCAGCCAAACTTCACTAAAGATCCTGTTGCTGGCAGCGGTCGCGAATGCGTTTCCTGCCATACTCCCATCAAACGCCTGTCTTGGAGAAAAACGTTGGAACCGCGCATGGGGTTCTGTGCAGAAAAAGAAGCCCGGCCTGTTCCTATGCACCGCCCCGAACACGATTTTAAGACAGACGATTACTACATCGGAGACCCGCATCGTAATCTAATCGCCAAGCAAATATTTGAAGTAAACGGTCAAGCTTTGCAAATTGAATCTACTTCAAATGACTCTCTCGTAGTCATTGGCCAGACTGATTACAAGGTTTGTCCTGCTTGCGGATATGCAAGCGAAACCGGAATCCCCCTTGAGCACAAGAACTCCAGAGGATACCGTTGTGTTAATAAAGAGGGCAACTCGGCAGAATACCGTTTGTCGCATGATTTCAAGACAGATGTGGCAAAAATCACCTTTGCGACACAAGAGGCGGCAGATAGAAATGTGATGCTGTCAGTACTCTATGCCCTGTTAGAGGGATTGTCCCGCGAGATGGGGATAGAGCGCACCGACATCAAAGGATGTTTGTTCTACACATCTGTGGATGGGTGTATGATCTTTTCTGTTGTTCTATATGATGCAGTTGCTGGTGGCGCAGGCCATGTTCGCAGAATTGTGACAGCGGACGGGCAAGCATTCCAACGAGTCCTCGCAAAAGCAATTTCCGTTGTAGACAACTGCGATTGCGACTCGTCTTGCTACAGATGCCTAAGAAATTACTACAACCAAAAAATCCACGACAATCTGAATCGAAACCAAGCTTCCGCGTTTTTACACCAGTGGGTGGGAAACATGAACCCATTACCGATGGAAACAATTGAATAAAAGATTTTCCCTCTGCCATATAACAGAGGGAAAATCTTTTTGGTACGCCCGACTGGATTCGAACCAGCGGCCTTTAGAGTCGGAGTCTAACGCTCTATCCAACTGAGCTACGGGCGCATATTTGATTGTTCCGGCAAGAGATATTCCACTCACATGTCGCTCGATAGTATAACAGATTTTTCCGGTCATGTAAAGCCTTTCTTTGCAAAAATTTTTATCCCGCCAAAGATTGTTAAAAAATTTGACAAGTCCGGCATTTTATTTTAAAATAGTGATAACATATTTTTTCAAAGCAGGTGGATCAAATCATGAAAAAAGAAAATATCTCGGACGCCGTCATTCGCCGGCTTCCCCGGTATTACCGGCAGCTGACCGATCTTTATCACCGTGGCATTGTCCGCACTTCCTCCCACTCTCTGGGGCAGGAAATGAATATTACCGCTTCTCAGATCCGTCAGGATTTCAGTTGTTTCGGTGAGTTTGGCCAGCAGGGATATGGATACAACGTTGAAGAACTTCGCTCCGAGATCGGTCACATTCTGGGCGTGGACAACGATCACCATCTCATCATGATCGGTGTCGGCAACCTGGGCCGCGCATTGCTGAACAACTTCCCCTTTGAAAACACCGGCTTCACCGTGGACGCCTCCTTTGACGTCTCTCCCGATGTGATCGATACACAGATCAACGGCATCCCCGTTTATTCGACCGATGAGTTGGAGCCCTACATCAAGCGCCACGCCGTGGACGTTGTTGTTCTGACCATTCCCCAGGCTGTGGCACAGGCTACCGCCAACCGGTTGATCGACCTTGGGATCCGGGGCTTCTGGAACTTTACCAATGTGGAGCTGTCCAGCCCCAATCCGGATGTTCAGTTTGAAAACATTCACTTTGCCGACAGCCTTCTGACCCTGAGTTACCGCATCGCCAATCACTGAGAAAGGAACTCCCCATGAAAAAGCTGGTCCTGTTCCTATCCGTATGCGCACTTCTGGCCTCTGCCGTCTGGGTCAGTGCCGCCGGGGACGCGGGAGATCCGCTGGCATCCCTTTCTTACCTGAACGGCGAATTTTCTCAACGCGCAGAGAAAAAAATCGATCAGGCATTGGAGCAGTCGGACAAAGATCTGGCTGAACGTCTGGAAAACGGTGAGGTTGGAGAGGCAGCTGCCACCTGGCAGGAGACCCGCCTCAAGGAGGGTGACACGCTTCACGGCGTCACAGGCACCGGCGTTCTGCTGCTGGCCGGTCGCGGGCGCGTGACCTATGAATCCGGCGCTGTGGTGGATGTTACCACCGGAGCTGTGGTTCCCAGCGGTACGAATCTCACCGCCAACCACCGCTATCTGACCGCCGAGGACACCACCGCCGCCTATACCGTCACCTCCGAAACCGCGGTGGTGGACTATCAGGGGCAGTACGCCTTCTCCTATTCCGACCGGCCGGACTACAACGCCATGGCCGCCACCCTGAAGTCCCTGCATCTGTTCAAGGGCACTTTCACCGGCTACGGCGAGGGCTTTGATCTGGAGGCTGCCCCCACCCGCCTTCAGGCCCTCATCATGTTTATCCGGGTCTTGGGCGAGGAGGAGCAGGCGCTGGCCTGGTCTGGAACTACGCCGTTCAAGGACATTGAGAAAGGTTCTCAGGCAGAGCATTATGTAGGCTACGCCTATGAAAAGGGCTATACGAATGGCTACACAGCCACGTCCTTCAAGCCCGCCGGGGCTGTCAACGCCTATCAGTACACAGAATTCGTGCTCCGCGCCATGGGATACAGCTCCGCTGCCAACAAGGATCTGTCCGATACCCTGCTCCGGGCCATGAACGCCGGTGTCCTGACCGACGGTGACGCTGCCATGTTGCAAAGCGCCGCCTTCCTGCGGGCGCAGCTTGTGTACATCTCCTATTACGCCTTGGAGGCTGACCTGCCTGACGGCAGCCAGTCTCTGGCCGACCGCTTGATGGACCTGGGCGTTTTTACCAGAGACGAGTGGCGCGGCTCGTGGAAGCTGGTCAAGAGTGAGCGCCTCTAAAAAATTCCGCACCTTCTTCACCGGGGCACATACTATGGATTGAGACCGCATGAACGGTCTACATCTCGATCTCATAGGAGGTTCCGATATGTGCTGTAATAACGGTTGCGGAGGCGGCGGGAACTGCTGCTGGATCATCATTCTGCTGATCATCATCTGGTGCTGCTGCGGCAGCGGCGGTTGGGGCGGCTGCAACAACGGCTGTGGCTGCAATAGCGGCTGCGGTTGCTAAGATCAATGCCCCGTGCCCATAAGGGCACGGGGCTTCTTCTATGTAGGACTTGACTTTGCGGCAGATTTCAGTAAAATAGAGGATAGTCTTTCGTCTGCATTCCGTCCTTTTGCGGCAAGCCACGTGTACTGCGGTCAGGTTCTGTGGCGTAGCCATTTGCAAACACACTCCTGAGTTAGAACATCCGGCCGTCGGATCAGTCTGAATTTCATATCCGGGATTAGCGCAGTTGGTAGCGCACTTGCTTTGGGAGTGCCGT
>OIWV01002431.1_pt1 | contig 13580 bp, 15 predicted proteins | sample 1587751 | NCBI WGS metagenome assembly OIWV01 (sample SAMEA3888913, study PRJEB22519) | human gut metagenome | biome: human gut; feature: human-associated habitat; material: faeces | place: Denmark | collected 2010
TAATTCTGTGGTATTCTTAATAAGTCTCATAAGTTCTTCCTAATGATGGTTTGGTTGCTTTTCATTATAGTTCTTATGGGACTTTTTGTGTACATTGAAAAAGCTCCATAATCTCTACAGTGGTTTTACCCACTACAGAAATTATAGAGCCGTTTTTATCTTGTCTAAGAAAACTGATCTTTTCAATCGTCGTGGAATTGAGATGTAACCGTTTATTAATCTTTTTTATCATCAATGGATAAGTTTTTTTGGTACACTAGAAGTATGAAAAAGGAGAGTATTATGAAACAGAGCCAGGCTAAAAAGCGTGACAATGCGATGACTAATAAGATTTTGATGGGGTTGATTGCTCTCGTCTTAGGTTTGCTTTTTCTTGAGATTTTAATTGTTCATAGTAAGAATGAACAGCAAAAGAATGCCTCAAACCAGGTACAGACAGCACGTATCATGGCTAATGGGGACTTGCTCTATCATGACGGTCTCTATATGAGTGCCCTTCAGTCAGATGGTAGCTATGATTTCACGGAGAATTTTACTTATGTGAAGCCGTGGTTAAAGCAGGCTGATTTGGTTTTGGGTGATTTCGAGGGAACGATTAATCCTGATTATCCTTTGTCAGGCTATCCTCTGTTTAATGCTCCTCAATCAGTGACAGCAGCTATTAAGGATGCTGGTTATGATGTTATGGATTTGGCCCATAATCATATCTTGGATTCTGGTTTAGAGGGAGCTTTTACAACGGCTGATGCTTTTAAAGAGGTGGGCATTGATCCTGTTGGTGTTTATGAAAAGCCGGTGCGTGATAAGGCACCACTCCTCATCAAGAATGTTAATGGTATCAAGGTTGCAATACTTTCCTATGCTTATGGTTACAATGGCCTAGAGTCGAACTTGACGGATAAAGAGGTTGCAGACCACTTATCGAATTTGGATGAAAAACGTATGAAAGCTGAGATTCAGCGTGCGGAAAAAGAAGCAGATATCACGGTTATCATGCCTCAGATGGGTGTTGAATATCGTTTGGAACCGACAGATGAACAGGTTAAACTCTATCATAAGATGATTGATTGGGGTGCTGATATTATCTTTGGAGGTCATCCTCATGTGGTAGAACCTTCTGAGGTGGTTAAAAAGGATGGACAGCAAAAACTTATTATTTACTCAATGGGGAATTTTATCTCAAACCAGCGCATAGAGACTATGGATGGTGTGGATAGTGCAGAGTGGACAGAGAGGGGTGTCTTAATGGATGTCACCCTTGAGAAAAAGAATGGTCAAACCACGATTAAGACTGCTCAAGCACATCCGACTTGGGTTAACCGTACGCCTAAAGGAACAACTTCACCAGAGGGATATCCTTTGTATACTTACCAAACTTATATTTTAGAGGATTTCATTAAGGGTGGTAAATATAGAAATAAACTTGATGAAGAAACCAAAGAGCGTATAGATACTGCATATAAAGAAATGAATGCCCATGTTAATTTAAAATGGAAATAAAGCTAAGATATCGCCTGAATTTGGCGATATTTTTTGTTTATCGACAAGTTACCCACAGACTTATCCACACCTGTGGATAAGTCTGTGGGTAGTGTTGAATCTTGATTTTTCAAGGTTTTAAAAGAAGGAAATTATTTAGGTTGTGAACAAGTTTATCCACAAGTAGTTGGGTCAAAGAGAGGATGTTTTCATAAACGATATTAGTTAAAATTCTCGGAAACATTCGTCTTTTTCAAGAAAAAAGATGCAAATTTCATAAAAAATAGCATTTTTAATCAAAATATGCTAAAATTATACAAAATAAAATGATGGAGGCTTCTCATGAAAGCGATTATTACAGTTGTAGGTAAGGACAAAGCAGGTATTGTTGCGGGTGTTGCGACTAAGGTGGCAGAACTTGGCTTGAATATTGATGATATCTCTCAAACAGTTCTTGATGAATTCTTTACCATGATGGCGGTTGTATCATCGGAAGACAAACAAGATTTTACACACCTACGTGCGGAATTGGAAGCCTTTGGTGAGTCATTGAATGTTAAAATCAACATCCAAAGCTCAGCAATTTTTGATGCTATGCACAACTTGTAAGATAGGAGTAGCTTAAAATGGATATTAAACAGGTCACAGAAACCATTGCCATGATTGAGGAGCAGAACTTTGATGTTCGTACCATTACCATGGGGATTTCACTCCTAGACTGTATCGATTCAGATATCGATAAGGCGGCGGAAAAAGTCTATAACAAGATTGTATCTAAGGCTAAAAATTTGGTAGCTGTTGGTGACGAAATTGCAGCTGAACTTGGTATTCCGATTGTTAATAAACGTGTGTCTGTTACTCCGATCTCAATCATCGGTGCGGCAACAGATGCAACAGACTATGTACCTTTTGCGAAGGCATTAGACCGAGCAGCTAAGGAAATCGGCGTTAACTTTATTGGTGGTTTCTCTGCACTCGTTCAAAAGGGCTATCAAAAAGGTGATGAGATTCTTATTAATTCTATTCCACGTGCGCTTGCAGAGACTGATTTTGTCTGCTCATCTGTCAACATTGGTTCAACAAAGACTGGTATTAACATGACAGCAGTACGTGACATGGGACGTATCATCAAAGAGGCTTCTGAGGCAGATCCAATGGGCCCAGGTAAATTGGTGGTCTTTGCTAATGCGGTTGAAGATAATCCATTTATGGCAGGTGCCTTCCACGGTGTTGGTGAGGCTGATGTTGTAATCAATGTTGGGGTTTCAGGTCCTGGTGTTGTGCAACGTGCAGTTGAGAAAGTTCCAGGTGAAAGTTTCGATGTTCTAGCTGAAACAGTTAAGAAGACCGCCTTCAAAATCACACGTGTTGGTCAGTTAGTTGGTCAAATGGCCAGCGAACGTCTTGGTGTCGAGTTTGGTATTGTAGATTTGTCTCTTGCGCCAACACCAGCAGTTGGTGATTCAGTAGCCCGTGTACTTGAAGCGATGGGTCTTGAAGTTGTTGGTACGCATGGTACTACTGCAGCTCTAGCCCTTCTTAACGACCAAGTTAAAAAAGGCGGTATCATGGCATGTAACCAAGTTGGTGGTTTGTCAGGTGCCTTTATTCCAGTTTCTGAAGATGAAGGTATGATTGCTGCGGTTCAATCTGGTCATATCAACCTTGAAAAATTGGAAGCTATGACAGCTATCTGTTCTGTTGGTCTAGACATGATTGCTATTCCTGCTGATACGCCAGATACAACAATCGCGGCCATGATTGCTGATGAAGCGGCTATCGGTGTCATTAACCAGAAAACAACAGCTGTTCGTATCATTCCTTATGGTAAGGAAGGTGACATGTTGGAACTTGGTGGTCTTCTTGGTTATGCACCAGTAATGAAAGTAAACAAGGCTTCATCGGCTGATTTCATTGCGCGTGGTGGTCAAATCCCAGCTCCTGTTCACAGCTTTAAAAACTAAGCGGATGATAAATGCTTTGCCAATTGGTAAGGCATTTTCTGATGGTCTCGTTGGCTAGATAGTCGAGGGGATTTGTGCTATAATGAATTCAAAAATGACGGAAAGAAGGGGTGCTATGAGTAAGGTTAAGTTGTATATTGCGAGACACGGCAAAACGATGTTTAACACCATTGGTCGTGCACAAGGTTGGTCTGATAGCCCTTTGACCCCGTTCGGTGAAGAAGGTATTCGTGAATTGGGAGTAGGTCTGAAAGCAGCAGGTGTCCCTTTCAAGGCCGCATATTCTAGTGATTCAGGTCGAACGATTCAAACTATGGATATCATTTTACGTGAGACGGGTTTAGAAACTATTCCTTATAAACGTGACAAACGTATTCGTGAGTGGTGTTTTGGTAGTTTAGATGGTGGCTATGACGGTGAACTTTTCTACGGTGTGCTACCGAGAACAGATGTTTTTCAAGGTAAGGATTTGCATGAGGTAACTTATCCTGAGCTTGCACAAGGTATCCTTGATGTGGATACGGCTGGTTGGGCAGAGCCTTGGGAAGTGCTCAGAAAACGTATTTTAGAGGGGTTCACAGCTATTGCAGAAAATCTTGAGAGGTCTGGTGGCGGTAATGCTATCGTCGTTAGTCACGGCATGACCATTGCAACCTTTGCTTGGTTAATTGATCCTTCTGTCGAGCATCCTTCATTGGACAACGGTTCGGTTACTGTTGTTGCTTATGAAAATGGTAAATTTACATTAGAAGCACTTGGCGATATGACTTATCGTCAGGTTGGGCGAGAGATAATAGAAAAAGAAAATGGTAAAAAATAACTATCCAAGTCGCCGTCAGGCGAAAAAGCAAACCAACTGGTTTTTGGTTATCAGTAGTGTCTTGATTGCGATGCTTTTGATTGCAGCAGGACTTTATTCAGTATTTGGTGTCAGTCGTACAGTCCAACAAACTAATGGATCGTCAGTAACAAAAAGTAGTAAACAAGCTACCGATGCGACTCAAAGCAAGGATGCAAAGGGACTACCTGATGTATCGCCTAAAGACTGGCAATTGCTTTTGGTAAATCGAGATAATAAGTCTAAAGAACTTAACCCTGAGATTGCTGATGTCGATGGTGTTTCTGTAGATGCAAGAATTGCTAAGAACGTTAAGGAGTTTTTAGCAGCTGCTCAAGAAATTGATCCAAGTTATCACTTGATATCAGGTTATCGTAGTGTTGCTTATCAGACAGAACTTTATAACAGTTATGTTCAGCAGGAAATGGCTGCTGACCCAAGTTTGACGGAGTCTCAGGCGGAGAAAAAGGTTCAAACCTATTCACAACCACCAGGAGCGAGTGAACACCAAACAGGTCTTGCGATTGATATGAGTACTGTAGATAGCTTAAATGAAGCAGATCCAGATACAGTAGCTAAAGTCAAAGAGTTGGCGCCGAAATATGGCTTTGTTCTTCGTTTTCCAGATGGTAAAACATCGTCAACGGGTGTAGGCTACGAGGATTGGCATTTCCGCTATGTTGGTAAAGAGTCAGCAGAGTATATGACTGAACATAATCTTACTTTGGAGGAATATTTGGCATTATTAAAGGAGAAATCTAAGTGAGACGACGTTTTAAACTAAAAGCCTTCATTACCTTAGTTGTTGTTTTTGCTTTAGGTATTCTCTTACCTTTGATTCTTCATGCCTCTACAGCTGATAATGCTCGTGCGGTAAAGGTTGCTTACACACAGCAAGAATTTATTGAGACCTTAGCTCCAACAGCTCAAAAGATGTCTAAAAACTATGGTGTACCTGCGTCTATTCTCCTTAGTCAAGCTGCATATGAGTCAAATTATGGTAGCAGTCTTTTATCTGTTAAATATCATAACATCTACAGTCTCCCTGCTCAGCCAGGTCAAGAACGTATTCGTTTAAAGGATAGTATCTACAGTAAAGGGAAATGGCAATACCAAAAGGTGGATTTTGCAGTTTTTAAGGATTGGTCAAGTTCTATGATGACTTATTTAGAAGAACTTCGCCAAGGAACGTGGGGCGAGTCGACCTATAAAGAGGTGGCAGGAACGACTAGTTATAAAGTTGCGGCAGAAAAACTACAAGCTGCGGGTTTTAGCAGTGATCCAGATTATGCCAAACACCTCATATCTATTATTGAGACCTATCATTTGTCAAAATATGATTGATAAGATTAGAGTGCTTCTGAGGTGCTCTTTTTTAACTTTTCTAGGTCTTAAGATGTATTTTTAGCACTCTTACAAAAAGAGTGCTAATTTTTTTGGTTTTTTGGGTTGACATGTTCAAGTTTAGGTGTATAATAGAATCATAAGTTAGCAGTCGATGCATTAGAGTGCTAATAAATAGAAATGAGGTGACATCGTGATTACGCAAAGGCAAAACACTATTTTGAATTTGATAGTTGAGATGTTCACTCGTACACATGAACCGGTTGGTTCGAAAGCATTACAAGAATCAATTGATTCGAGTTCAGCGACCATTCGTAATGACATGGCCAAGCTTGAAAAGATGGGCTATCTTGAAAAAGCTCATACTTCTAGTGGGCGTATGCCAAGCCGAGCAGGTTTCCAGTATTTCGTCGCTAATTCTTTGAATCTTGATACGATTGATGAACAAGATGTTTATCAAGTGGTTAAGGCCTTTGATTTTGAAGCCTTTAAACTTGAAGATATCTTGGATGCGGCGGCGAAGCTGCTGGCAGAAATGACAGGATGTACAGCAGTGATTCAAGATGTGGAACCGACACGACAACGTCTGACTGGATTTGACATTGTTCATCTGTCCAATCACGACGCTTTAGCGGTTCTTACTCTAGATGAATCTAAGCCTGTGACAGTTCAATTTGCTATTCCAAAAAATTTCTTGTCTAGTGATTTGGAAATTCTTCATAAGCTTGTTCAAGAACGTTTTTTGGGAAACACTGTCTTAGATATCCATTACCGATTGAGAACTGAGATTCCTCAGATTGTGCAAAAGTATTTCAAAATAACAGATAATGTTCTAGATTTGTTTGATTATATCTTTTCACAACTTTTTAAGGAATTGATTTTCATCGAAGGTAAGGTTGCATCACTGACTTATGCCGACTTAAAAACCTATCAATTTTTGGACAATCCACAACATGTGGCACTTGAGCTTCGATCAGCTATCTCCGATGATGAAGTGACCAAGATTTCGGTTGCAGAATCAACTGAAGAAGCGCTTGAAAATGTCACAGTTATGAGTCATAAATTCCTGATTCCTTATCGTGGGATGGCACTCATGCATGTGATTGGTCCAGTTGAAATGGATTATCGTCGCATGGTTAGTTTGGTCAATGTTATTAGTAGAGTTTTGGTTATGAAGTTGACGGATTATTACCGTTACCTCAATAGTAACCATTATGAAGTTAGCTAAGATGTAACATTTAAAAAGTATAGAAAGAGGTGTATGCCTTGACTGAAGATATTAAAAAAGAAGAAGTGAAAGAAGAGGAAGCTACGGAGACAACTGAAGAAGTTGTAGAGGAAGTAAGCGAACCTTCTGAACTTGAAGAAGCCCAAGCGCGTGCCGAAGAATTTGAAAACAAATACCTTCGTGCCCATGCAGAAATGCAAAACATTCAGCGACGTGCAAATGAAGAACGTCAACAATTGCAAAAGTATCGTAGCCAAGATTTGGCAAAAGCGATTTTGCCATCACTTGATAACCTTGAACGTGCTCTTGCCGTTGAGGGCTTGACTGATGATGTCAAAAAAGGTTTGGAAATGGTGCAAGAAAGTTTAGTGCATGCTCTTAAAGAGGAAGGAATTGAAGAAATTCCAGCTGATGGTGATTTCGATCATAACTTCCACATGGCAATTCAAACAATGCCTGCAGATGATGAACATCCAGCAGACACGATTGCACAAGTTTTCCAAAAAGGGTATAAACTCCACGAACGCGTCTTACGTCCAGCTATGGTAGTTGTATATAATTAATTGAAAACTTGTCCGAAATGACAGAAAACTATGAATGAAAGATAAAAAAAGCAAAATAGAAATTAAAGTAAAAAGGGGAAAAACATATGTCTAAAATCATTGGTATTGACTTAGGTACAACAAACTCAGCAGTAGCAGTTCTTGAAGGAACTGAATCAAAAATTATCGCAAACCCAGAAGGTAACCGCACAACTCCATCTGTTGTGTCATTCAAAAACGGTGAAATCATCGTTGGTGACGCTGCAAAACGTCAAGCAGTAACAAACCCAGATACAATCATCTCTATCAAATCTAAGATGGGTACTTCTGAAAAAGTTTCTGCAAACGGTAAAGAATACACACCACAAGAGATTTCAGCTATGATTCTTCAATACTTGAAAGGTTATGCTGAAGATTACCTTGGTGAAAAAGTAACTAAAGCAGTTATCACAGTTCCTGCTTACTTCAATGATGCACAACGTCAAGCAACAAAAGACGCTGGTAAAATCGCTGGTCTTGAAGTAGAACGTATCGTCAACGAACCAACAGCAGCAGCCCTTGCTTACGGTTTGGATAAGACTGATAAAGAAGAAAAAATCTTGGTATTCGACCTTGGTGGTGGTACATTCGACGTATCTATCCTTGAACTTGGTGATGGTGTCTTTGACGTATTGGCAACTGCAGGGGATAACAAACTCGGTGGTGATGACTTTGACCAAAAAATCATCGACCACATGGTTGAAGAATTCAAGAAAGAAAATGGTATCGACTTGTCAACAGACAAGATGGCTCTTCAACGTTTGAAAGACGCAGCTGAAAAAGCTAAGAAAGACCTTTCTGGTGTCACTTCAACACAAATCAGCTTGCCATTCATCACTGCTGGTGAGGCTGGACCTCTTCACTTGGAAATGACATTGACTCGTGCGAAATTCGATGATTTGACTCGTGACCTTGTAGAACGTACGAAAACTCCAGTTCGTCAAGCTCTTTCAGATGCAGGTTTGAGCTTGTCAGATATTGACGAAGTTATCCTTGTCGGTGGTTCAACTCGTATCCCTGCCGTTGTAGAAGCTGTTAAAGCTGAAACTGGTAAAGAACCAAACAAATCAGTTAACCCTGATGAAGTAGTTGCCATGGGTGCTGCTATTCAAGGTGGTGTTATTACTGGTGATGTCAAAGACGTTGTCCTTCTTGATGTAACGCCATTGTCACTTGGTATCGAAACAATGGGTGGAGTGTTCACAAAACTTATTGACCGCAACACTACTATTCCAACATCTAAATCACAAGTCTTCTCAACTGCAGCAGACAACCAACCAGCCGTTGATATCCACGTTCTTCAAGGGGAACGCCCAATGGCAGCAGATAACAAGACTCTTGGACGTTTCCAATTGACTGATATCCCAGCTGCACCTCGTGGTATCCCACAAATCGAAGTTACTTTCGATATTGATAAGAACGGTATCGTATCTGTTAAAGCTAAAGACCTTGGAACTCAAAAAGAACAAACAATTGTCATCCAATCTAACTCTGGTTTGACAGACGAAGAAATTGAAAAGATGATGAAAGATGCTGAAGCAAATGCTGAAGCAGATGCAAAACGTAAAGAAGAAGTAGATCTTCGTAACGAAGTTGACCAAGCTATCTTTGCGACTGAAAAAACAATCAAAGAAACAGAAGGTAAAGGCTTCGACACAGAACGTGATGCTGCTCAATCAGCTCTTGATGAACTTAAGAAAGCTCAAGAATCAGGCAATCTTGATGACATGAAGGCTAAATTGGAAGCTCTTAACGAAAAAGCTCAAGCTCTTGCAGTTAAACTTTACGAACAAGCTGCAGCAGCACAACAAGCTCAAGCAGGAGCAGAAGGTGCACAAACAGCAGATAACTCAGGCGACGACGTCGTAGACGGAGAGTTTACTGAAAAATAAGAAATGGGTAAGAAAGTTTTAAAGTATTTAAAAGAAAATTTTTTAACTATTGTCTCAATATTCGTTTCAAGTTTCATTGCTTTTTCTGCTTATACTGTATCTAAAGAGTCTCAAAAGATTAGTGTTAATTCTGGTGTACTACGTTATGAGATCAAAGCAAGTATGGATAAAAATGATGATTTAGAGGTAACAATAAAACCAACAGTTGGTTTCATTCGTAAGGTAAGTTATATTAAATTTTCAGATGGAAAAGTTAATGGTGTTAATGTTAGTGATGGTACGTACACTGAAAATAAAATTGAAGGAAGGATTTCAGCAGTCAGTACCATTCCATCGGAACTAATGACTAAAAGAGACGATAAGCAATATGTTTTTTGTCTTGTTGAAGGAGGAAATGGAACTCGTTACTTAAGCATGGTGGTAACTAGAAATGGGAAGAAACCGATTGTTTATGATGAGTTACAAACCTTAAACGATTCAGAAAGCCCAGAGTTTAACGATTTTAGGAATCTGAGAAATAAATTACTTCAAGATAAATTTATTGCGGGTTAGTTTTATTGGAAAGCTTTTTTCTAGTGGAGTCGGTTCATACTTCCGACTCCTATTTTAGATAATTATGTGAATCAATCGCTTATTAATTCTATACTGTGTAAAAAATGAGAATAAAAACACAAGCTAATCTTATTTTTGTATTTAGTTTAAACGTAATAAAGAAATTATAATGTCCGCAATTGAACACGGGTTCTGAAGTTGTTGTAATTATTATTAAAGAAAGGAACAAAGAGCGTTCGGGGAATTGAACTCGAGCGGAAAGCTTGGAAATTAGATAAACCTCCTAAGAAATCAGGATTTCTTGTCGGTTTCCTAAATTTCAGTCGCTTTCTGTTCGCTCTTAGTATCTTGTATGAACAATACGGAATATTACGATCGTCTTGGGGTATCTAAGGATGCCTCTCAAGATGAAATTAAACGTGCCTATCGTAAGATGTCTAAGAAATACCACCCAGACATTAATAAAGAACCAGGTGCGGAAGAAAAATATAAAGAGGTCCAAGAGGCCTACGAAACTTTAAGTGATGACCAAAAACGTGCAGCCTATGACCAATACGGACCAGATGGTGCGAATGGTTTTGGTGGTCAAGGAGGCTTTGGAGGCTTCGATGGTGGTGCAGGCTTTGGTGGCTTTGAGGATATCTTCTCTAGCTTCTTTGGTGGTGGTGCTACTCGTAACCCGAATGCTCCACGTCAAGGTGATGATCTTCAGTACCGTGTCAACCTAAGCTTCGAAGAGGCGATTTTTGGTGCCGAAAAAGAAGTTCACTACAATCGTGAAGCAACATGTAAGACATGTTCAGGATCTGGTGCAAAACCTGGAACTAGCCCTGTAACTTGCGGTCGCTGTCATGGTCAAGGGGTTATCAATGTCGATACGCAAACGCCACTTGGTATGATGCGTCGTCAAGTAACCTGTGATGTCTGTCATGGAACAGGTCAAGAAATTAAAGAGCCATGTCAAACTTGTCACGGAACAGGACATGAAAAACAAAGCCACAAAGTATCTGTCAAGATTCCAGCAGGTGTTGAAACAGGTCAACAAATCCGTCTTGCAGGTCAAGGTGAAGCTGGTTTCAATGGTGGTCCTTATGGAGACCTCTTTGTAATCATCAATGTTAATCCAAGCGATAAGTTTACTCGTGATGGATCAACAATTTACTATACACTTAACATTTCTTTTGTCCAAGCCGCTCTTGGTGATACTGTCGAAGTACCAACAGTTCACGGAAACGTTGAGATGACTATTCCAGCAGGAACTCAAACAGGCAAAACTTTCCGTCTAAAAGGAAAGGGTGCTCCACGTCTTCGTGGAGGTTCACAAGGAGACCAACACGTTACAGTTAAGATTGTAACTCCTACGAAGCTAAACGATGCTCAAAAAGAAGCTCTCCTTGCATTCGCCAAGGCAAGTGGAGATGAAAAAATCGCACCACAGAAAAAAGGTTTCTTCAATAAAGTAAAGGATGCCTTAGAAGATTTATAAAGGAAGGACGCTGAAAGCGTCTTTTTCTTTATGTCAAAGCTGTATGGGGTCAGTTGACAATCGACCTACTTTTTATCCTTGAAAAAATCTGATATGATAATTTTATGGTTAGATACAAAGCGACAATTTCCTATGATGGTACACTTTTCTCAGGTTTTCAAAGACAACCAAATGCACGTTCTATTCAAGAAGAACTTGAAAAGACTCTCTTACGGTTAAATAGCGGAACACCTGTCACCGTTCATGGAGCGGGTCGTACAGATGCAGGTGTTCATGCCTATGGACAAGTTATACACTTCGATTTGCCCCAGGAGCGGGATCCAGAGAAGTTACGTTTTGGTTTGGATACGCAATGTCCAGATGATATTGATGTTGTTAGTATCGAACTCGTATCAGAAGAATTTCATGCACGATACAATAAACACAGTAAAACTTATGAGTTCTTAGTAGATGCAGGGCGACCTAAGAACCCTATGATGCGTAATTATGCGACCCACTATCCCTACCCTCTAAGTTTAGCACCTATGCAGGAGGCTGCTAAGGATTTGGTCGGCACACATGATTTTACAGGCTTCACAGCTTCAGGAACTTCTGTAGAAAATAAAGTACGCACAATTACACAAGCTAGTGTATCTATCGATGAGAAAACTGGATTTTATATCTTTACTTTTTCTGGGAATGGTTTTCTCTATAAGCAAGTTAGAAATATGGTCGGCACCTTGTTGAAGATTGGCAATGGTCGCATGCCTGTTTCGCAAGTTAAGACAGTGTTGGAAAGTCGTGATCGTAATCTCGCAGGACCAACAGCAGCAGGAAATGGATTATATTTGAAGGAGATAAGATATGAGTGATGAATTGATTTTAGCGATTTCGGGGAATGATATTTTTAGTGGTGGCGGACTTCATGCAGACTTAGCGACGTTTACCACTAATAAACAACATGGATTTGTGGCTCTTACCTGTCTGACAGCTATGACTGAGAATGGTTTTGAGGTTATTCCGGTTGATACTAATGTTTTTAAACAACAACTTGACTCACTAAAAGATATCCCATTCTCAGCAATTAAAATTGGTTTGTTGCCTAACGTTGAAATCGCGGAATTAACGTTGGATTTTGTTAAAAAACATTCTGATATTCCAATTGTCTTGGATCCTGTTTTAGTATGTAAGGAGACTCATGACGTTGAAGTTTCTCAACTACGTGATGAATTGGTTAAATTTTTCCCTTATACCACGGTTATCACTCCGAACTTACCTGAAGTCGAACTGCTTATAGATAGAAAGGTTAAGACTCTTGATGATATGAAGCATGCGGCTAGCTATCTCAATGAATTAGGTGCTAAGACTGTCGTTGTCAAAGGTGGAAATCGCTTGGATGGTAATAAAGCGATAGATGTCTTTTATGATGGAACAGATTACAAATTGTTTGAAGAAGCTGTGCTAGACAAAAACAATACAGGTGCAGGATGTACATTTGCTTCAAGTATAGCTAGTGAATTAGTTAAAGGATGTTCAGAAACTGAAGCTGTGACAAATGCTAAAGCATTTGTTTATGAATCAATTAAACAATCAAATGAATTTGGAGTAGTTCAATATGCAAAATAAGAAAACAAAAGAGCTAACATTATTAGCTATCTTAACAGCTTTATCAGTGACCTTTGGATTCGTAGCTAAAATTCCGACTCCAACAGGGCTTTTAACTTTGGTAGATGCAGGAATCTACTTCACAGCCTTCTATCTTGGCAAGAAAGAAGGGGCAATTGTGGGAGGACTATCTGCATTTTTGATAGATTTGCTATCATCTGCTCCGCAATGGATGTTTATCAGTTTGTTAATCCATGGTGCACAAGGTTATTTTGCTGGATTTAAGGGTAACTATCGTATCCTAGGTCTTCTGATTGCTACAATTGTGATGGTGGGTGGCTATGCACTTGCTTCAGTATTTATGTATGGAACAGGAGCTTCAATCGCAGAAGTGATTCCTAATTTCTGCCAAAACGCTCTCGGCCTAGTCGTTGGATGGGTATTGTATCAAGGATTCAAAAAGGTTCAATCTAAAAAAGATTAATAGCTTTACTAAAATCCTATTGACAAGCATTAATTTGGGTGTTAAGATATAAAAGTTGTCTTAACTGACTTGCCACAAACTTGAAAAGGTTCCAAAACTTTAAAAAAGTTATTGACAAGACAGGTCAGAGATGATATTATAAATAAGC
>OIWV01002436.1_pt1 | contig 13550 bp, 9 predicted proteins | sample 1587751 | NCBI WGS metagenome assembly OIWV01 (sample SAMEA3888913, study PRJEB22519) | human gut metagenome | biome: human gut; feature: human-associated habitat; material: faeces | place: Denmark | collected 2010
GGTAAAAAATGCGTCGGATTTTAAACGGATTTTGAACACCCTACCTTACAGGGCGACGAGTTTGCGCCCATAATAACCCAGGGCGCTGCCCTGGGCTAAGAGCTTCTGCCCCTTCAGGGCGTGCTGCTGCAATGAACTGCTCGTTTATTTGCGCTGCCCTGGGCTAAGAGCTTCTGCCCCTTCGCGTGTGGGGCAAAACTGAAACTTCAGTAACTTAAAAATAAAAAAAATATGAAGAAAATTTCATTGAGTGTAGTTTGCCCCATGGCATCCTGCACACGCAGCAACACTTGCGCCCGTTATGCGCAGTATGTCAAGGCACTTACCTGTGCCGATACCTTTGAGGTGCTCAATGTGAAGCACCTGCAGTGTGAGGGCGAGAAGTGCCCCTATCATCTTGTGTCAGAAAAGCAAGTATGGGCAAGGGGATTCCAGCGCATCTACAGTACCATACCGGCGGGAAGAACCCATTATTTCTATTCCCGTACGCCTTATGCCCGGCGCAGGTTTTATAAGGCGAAGAATGGCGAGATAGCCATTGACCCCGACATGCAGCAACACCTTCTCTCCATCTTCCGGGAGCACGGTGCTGACATGAGCATCGGCTTCGACAGTTATGAAGAGAAGGACGTACTGGTGGAGAAATAAGTATCACGTGGATGCGCTACTCCGCATACAGTTTCATCGTGTCCTGACGGGTAAAGGCCAGCTCTCTGTAGAAATCGCGAAGATAAGAAGAGAGTTCGGTCTTGTCGTCGGAAGAAACGAAGAGATTGTCACCTAACTGGCGTTCCAGGGAAGTCAGGGCATCAGAGAGACTCTCTATCTCGCCCTCGTAATCCCTGCCCTCATCAGGACTGCGGCGGATGCGATGATATTTGATGTCCTCAGCAAGGGCATTCTTCATCTCTACCAACTTGTCGGCATGAGGAGCAAAGAGTGCTTTGATGACGAGCGCACGGATGGCATCCCTCTCCTCCGGCTCCTGCCACAGGCAATGGTAGATGGGAAGAAGATCGCATACCGCCACTTCCGCCCGATCCTGCATAAAGGCTGAGGTACGAAGCAGGCGCATGATGTTCTTCCAGCGACGGTCGCTCACATACACATGACGGCGCTCGGCAGCCTCATCCACATTCACGGCTCTCAGGGATTTGCGGATAGCAGAAATGGCATCGAGTACCTCCTCCTTCACTCCTATACGATCGATGGCCTTCGACCATTCCGCATACTCCTCGGCAGTAATCGCATTCGACCGGGCACTGCCTTCGGTCTCCGCACACTGTCCTCCCGCTTCACTCTTCACCTCCAACAGCATCTCTCGGAAGTTCTTCTCCTGCCGGATGGGACGGCTCTCTATGCGGATGACGAAGCGGTCCCACAGCGCCTCCAGTCCCTCGCCCTTGGCAGGCAACTCGTTGCTGGCTGCCACGAGGAGTTTCAGCGGCAACTCGATTTCGCGTATGCCGTTGCGGAACAGTTTCTCGTTGATGACCGTGAGCAGGGTGTTCTGTATGGCAGGACCCGCCTTCCATATCTCATCGAGGAACACGACATCGGCGGTAGGAAGATAGCCTTCCACAGCACGCTCATAGGTATCGGAGGTCTTCAGTTTCTGTATGCTCACAGGACCGAAGATCTCATCGGGCGTAGAGAAGCGCGACATGAGATACTCGAAATTGCGTGCTCCACGGAAGGCACACTTCAGCTGTCGTGCCACCATACTCTTGGCCACACCCGGTGGACCTAAAAGAATAACGCTCTCGCCTGCCAAAGCGGCAAGGAGCGAGAGCGATATTTCTGTTTCTTTCTCATAAATGCCCCGGTTCATATCCCGAAGCAAGAGTTTGAATCTTTCAAGCATGTATCTTATTTCACATTACCTACTTTGATCAAATACTCAGCGATCTGAACGGCATTGAGCGCTGCGCCCTTGCGAATCTGGTCGCCTGTGAGCCACAATGTATTGCTGTTGTCATCGGCGAGATCCTTACGGATACGGCCTACATAGACATCGTCCTTACCCGCACTCTCCAAAGGCATGGGATATACGTAGTTCTGTGCGTCGTCCTTTACGGTTACGCCAGGAGCAGCCTCCAAAGCCTTGCGGATGTCCTCTACTGCCAATGGCTTCTCGGTCTCGAACCATACGCTCTCTGAGTGAGAACGAAGTGAGGAAACACGTACACAAGTGGCACTGGTGCGAACATCAGAGTGCATGATTTTACGAGTCTCGTTGTACATCTTCATCTCCTCCTTGGTATAGTCGTTAGGAGTCATCTTGTCTATCTGAGGAATGACATTGTATGCCAACTGATGTGGGAACTTGTTGATATGGTCTGTCTTGCCAGTCTCGATGATGTCCTTATACTGCTGCTCAAGCTCAGCCATGGCTGCAGCACCAGCACCCGAAGCACTCTGGTAAGAAGAAATATGAATCTTCTTGATATGGCTCAGGTCGTCGATAGGCTTCAATACCACTACCATCATGATGGTGGTGCAGTTTGGATTGGCGATGATGTTGCGTGGACGGTTGAGCGCATCCTCGGCGTTTACCTCTGGTACTACCAATGGCACATCGTCGCACATACGGAAAGCGCTTGAGTTGTCAATCATCACAGCACCATACTTGGTGATAGTATCGGCAAACTCCTCAGAAGTTCCACCGCCAGCAGAAGTGAATGCGATATCGACATCTTTAAAATCATCGTTATGCTGCAAGAGTTTCACCTCATAGTCCTTTCCCTTATAGTTGTATTTTCGTCCAGCCGAACGCTCAGAACCAAACAACACCAAATCATCCATTGGGAAATTTCTCTCAGCAAGGATACGCAGGAATTCCTGACCTACTGCACCGCTTGCACCAACAATTGCTACTTTCATAATCGAATCTTTTTAAAAGTTGTTTAAAGTGAATCTTTTGGAAAAGAAAAGAATGCTCCTTTCCAGCATGATGATTTCTCATCTTTGGTTGTCTTCTAACGCTTATCCTCTCAAATCCGCTGCAAAGGTAAGACTTTTTCTACAATATCAAGCAAAAAATCCCATAAATTATTGCTTTTTGTTGCATTTTTATTACTTTTGCTAACATTTCTGCATTATTTTGCATAAAATAACATTCATCCATCTCCGCTACTCATATTTACGATGAAACATCAGCAGACAGAGGGCTTATCTTTCTATCTTAAGTTTACTTTCCGGGTGCAAATTTACAAAAATCTTTGCACATATAATTGATAAGGAGGCAAAAGACTTTGCTTTTTCAAGATTTATTATTATTTTTGCACCCATATTATAGGAAGAGTGATGCAGTTGATGCTCGAGAACTCTCCCGAAAAACAGAATGCCTATGCTGAACATTGCACAATATTTCCCGATAACCGACCCTACGCTGATCTTCTTCGTCGTGATGATCATCATCCTCTTTGCGCCTATCATCATGGGCAAGCTCCGCATTCCACACATCATCGGTATGGTATTGGCAGGAGTGCTCATAGGCAAATACGGGCTCAACATCCTGGAGCGCGACTCTTCCTTTGAGTTGTTTGGCAAGGTTGGTCTGTACTACATCATGTTTCTGGCTGCCCTCGAGATGGACATGGAGGGTATGAAGAAGACGAAGTCGAGACTGCTCACTTATGGTCTGCTGACGTGCTTTATTCCTTTCGGACTCACCTATTGGATGAGCGTCACACTCTTGGACTATTCCACCAAAGCCTCATTCCTGCTGAGCTGTATCATGGCCTCGAATACGCTCATCGCCTACCCTATCGTGTCGCGTTACGGACTGCAACAGAAGCCGAGCGTCACGCTGAGTGTGGGGTCGAGCATGATCTCCCTGCTCATCGCCTTAGTGATGTTGGCGGGTCTGGTGGCTTCGTTCACCGAGCACGACGGCGTACTCTTCTGGGTACTCTTTGCAGCCAAGTTTGCAGCCTATTGCAGTGTGATGATATTCCTCATTCCCCGTCTCACCCGATGGTTTCTTCGCCGATACAGCGATGCCGTGATGCAGTTTATCTTTGTCATGGCCATGCTCTTCATGAGTGCCGCCCTCTCGCAGACGGTAGGCATTGAGGGAGTCTTTGGTGCCTTCTTTGCGGGCCTTATACTAAATAGGTATATACCTCATGTGTCGCCACTGATGAACCGGCTCGAGTTTATCGGCAACGCCCTCTTCATTCCCTACTTCCTGATAGGAGTGGGCATGCTGATCAATGTGGGACTGCTCTTCCAGGGCGGTCATATTCTCTGGGTGGTGCTGTGCATCGTGTTCTTTGGCACCCTGGGCAAGGCCATTGCCGCCTATGCTGCCTGCTTTGGCTTCCGCCTGCCCCTGTCTTCGGGTCACATGATGTTCGGTCTTACCTCAGCCCATGCTGCCGGCAGTATCGCCATGGTGATGGTGGGAATGAACATTCTTGTAGGCAAAAACACCTATCTTGTCGACGACGACATGCTCAACGGTGTGGTGATCATGATACTGTGCACCTGTATCATCTCCTCGCTGCTTACCGACTGGTCTTCGCGCATGATAGTACTAAGAGACAAGGAGCTGCCGGAGGCTGAGGACGAGAAGAGCGCCAACGACGAGAAGATACTCATCCCCGTACGCTATCCCGAATATGCCGACAACCTGATGAGCCTCGCCTTCTTGGTGAGAAACCAGAAGCTGAACCGCGGTTTGGTTTGTCTCAATGTGGTGTATGAGGACAAAGACATGCGCTACAACCAGGAGCAAGGCAAGCGACTGCTCGAACATTGCAGCCAGATAGCAGCAGCCACCGATGTGCTCACGCAGACCCAGGTCAGAATAGCTGCCAACATCGCCAATGGCATCAAGCACGCCTTCAACGAGTTTCAGTGTTCCGAGATCATCATCGGCATGCACATGCATCCGGAGCGCTCACCTAAGTTCTGGGGCGAGTTCCATCAGAGTCTGTTCAATGGACTCAGCCGCCAGATCATCATGGCACGTATCCGCCAGCCGCTCAACACCATACGCCGCATACAGGTGGCTGTTCCTTCGAGAGCTGAGTTTGAGCCAGGCTTCTACCGCTGGGTAGAACGTCTGTCGCGCATGGCACGCAACCTCGACTGCCGCATACAGTTCCATGGCCGTATGGAGGCTCTTTCGCTCATCAACGAGTTTATCAAGAACCGCTATCCCGAGGTCCGTTCCGACTATACGCTCATGACCCATTGGAACGAGATGCCCCAGATAGCCTCGCAGATAGCTCCCGACCACATGCTTGTGGTGGTAACAGCCCGCAAGGGAACCGTCTCTCACAAGGCTGCCCTTGAGCGTCTGCCCGAAGAGTTGACCCGTTTCTTCTCCGGCACCAATCTGATGATCATCTTCCCCGACCAGCATGGTGATGCCTCTGGTGAGCATCTCACCTTTGCCGAGCCTCAGCATCAGGAGGAAGAGAGTGCCTACGAGATGATGAGCCGCTGGCTGAAAAGGCATTTCAAGTTTTAGGGTTTTTCAAGAACCGGAAACACTATAATCAATTATCAACATACATTAATTTTTTAACAAGATGAAGAAAACATTCACCAAATCAGTCATCGCAGTCACAGTGGGTGCCTTGACTCTCAGTTCATGCATCGGCTCTTTCGGCCTTACCAACTCAGTTCTCAGCTGGAACAAGCGAGCTACAGACAACAAGTTTGTCAACGAGCTTATCTTTATCCTCATCTCTCCAGCCTATGCTGTATGTTCTGTAGCCGACCTCTTCGTGCTCAACTCCATCGAGTTCTGGACAGGCGAGAAGGTGATCGGACAGGTGGGAACCACCAAGGACGTGATGGGCAAGGACGGTCGCATGTATGCTGTCAAGACTTTGAAGAATGGTTACGAGATAACCGACCCCGACGGCGAGAAGTCTTACTTCGTATTCAACAAGAAGAACAAGAGCTGGTCGTACAGCAAGGACGGCGACATTCGCGAGCTGTTCAGCTTCAATGAGGATGGCAGCATCCAGGCCTGTCTGCCAAGTGGCGCAAAGATGAATGTCACTGCCGACGAGAATGGTTTGTACCAGCTCCGCATGGCGATGAACGATGGCTTCTACTATGCTTTCAACAAGTAAGCCGTTCATCTTTTTCTGAAATTCAGTTTACATCAACACATAGGGTGTCGCATTGCCTCATTCATGGGGAATGCGACACCCTATGCACGTTTTGTACTATACAGAAAGCCGTTTTTGTACTATTCAAAGCCTTTTTAGTACAATTCATTATGATGATTTTTTTGTAAATTTGCAACCGAAGACACCTGTGTGTTTCAGCCTGATACTGACAGAGATTTTCCAGGAGATTTCCTTGCCTACTTCAAGAAACAGGCGGACAAAAAACGCCTTTTAACATATGTATGTCTGCACAACCTCTGCCCATTGGGGCTTTCGGTATGGGCATAGACGTTACAAACGTAACACTTTTGTCTTGGAAACCACTTTATTTGGCTGGCAAAGTATAATTTTAAGGTCTGATTTAACATTATTAAATATAAACATGTCAAAGAATTCCACTTTTGCGTGATTTTCTCGCTAAAAAGTTTGTATTATCAATGATTATCCGTATCCTTGCAGCGTCAGTCCTCGCCAAGCCTCTTAACAATGCTCAAATCGTGCGAGGCGTTTTTGTTTATACACATTTGAATATGGCGAATCTTATTCCCTTTACAAAACGGTTTGAATCTTCGGAAAATCTCGTTAATTTGCTTGAATCACGAGGTTTACAGATTTGTGACAGAAACAAAGCCATACAGTACCTTGACAATATTGGTTATTACAGATTGTCTGCTTATATGTATCAGCCTGTAATGGTGTACGACATGAACGGCCGAAAGGTTAATAACCTTGGAAAGGGAGTGTATATTGTGAATGGAATGAAGATCATGAAGCGTCAGTAAAGTTCTTCTTCTGAATGTAGCAGCAACGCCACAAAAAGCGCACTGCTTTTGTTTTATTGAAGTTTCGCAAGTTTTTCCCCACACGCGCCTGAAGGGGCAGAAGCTCTTAGCCCAGGGCAACGCCCTGGGTTGTTATGTGCGCAAACCTGTCGCCCTGTAAGGGCAAAAGCTTTAAAACTCCGGACAATTTATAAAGCTTTTGCCCTTACAGGGCGCCTTGCTGATTGCTATTATACCCAGGGCGCTGCCCTGGGTTAGGAGCTTTTGGGCCTTCAGCCCGTACTTAAGCTATATGCGAAAGTTCAGTTAAATTCTCTAATTCTTGACAATAAATCAGAATCCGAAGATCTCCTCCTGAGAGAGGCGCTTGATAGGCGCAATCTTCTCGAGGCTCTTCATGTCGAGGTCTTTCTCGTTGCCGAGGATGACCATGCGGTAAGGCTTGCCCACGATATTCTGCTTCTCGAAGTTAGTGATGTCCTGAAGTGTCACGTTCTGGAGCGCCTCATAGAGCTTCTTGTTGGGATCGTAGTCGAGTCCCTTCAGCTTGGCATTGAAGTAAGCGTAGAGCACATTGTCCTTAGTGGTACGCATACTCTGCAGGCTCTTGATGAGGCTCTGCTTAGCCAGGTTGAATGCAGCCTCGTTCTGTGGAAGGTTGTTGATGATCTCGTTGAACACGTTGATGCAGTCCATCATCTTGTCGCTCTGCGAGATGATATGAGTGAAGAAGTATTCTGTATCGTTCTTACGACCAGGGCGTACATAATAAGAACCTGCGTTGTAAGCCAGACCTCTTGTCTCGCGAAGTTCCTGGAAGACGATGGCGTTCATGCTTCCGCCAAAGTACTCATTGAAGAGTCCTACTATGGCAGCATTGTCGTCGGTGAAAGTCTTACCTTCGTTCTGGTACTGGCGCAGATAGATGTTCTTAGCCTCGTAGGGAGCAATGAGAATCTCGTTGCTCTGTGGCTGCTGCTTGGTGTACTCCTTGCCCTGTGGAGCAGGGATGAGTTTCTTGCCAGTCTTATGTTCTTTGGCGAGGAGGCTGTTGAGCTGTTTCTCGCTGTAAGGACCATAATAGAATACGGTGTGCTCGATATTGTCGAGTGCGCCCAGAAGGTTGATCAGCTCCTGTGGATCCATCTTGCGAAGGTCGGCAGGGAGAATCTGATTGCGGCTTGGGTTGTAAGGACCATATACGCAATAGTCCCACAAGCGTGAGAAGTTGGCCTTCTGGTTGGCCTTCATGTCGTTGCCATTCTTCTCTACGAGGTCCACATATTGGTTCCATGAAGTCTTGTCGGCTTTGGCATGATGCAGCAAGTCCTCCAAGAGGCTGAGTGCCTTAGGAAGGTTCTCGTTCAGACCATTGATGTTGATGCTGAGGCTCTTGGTGCCCTGAGCCACACTGTAGTTGCAGGCAATGTTATAGAAAGCCTGTTTGATTTCAGAGACGGTCTTCTTGTCGGTACCTATGTAGCCGAGATAATCAGCAGCATAGCTGTAGCGCATGTCATCCTCGTCGCCCAACTCATAACGGAAGGAGAGGTTGAAGAGGTCGTCCTGTGTGTTCTGTTTGTAGAGCAAAGGCAGCTTCTTGCTGGTCTTGGTGACGGTGAGGTCTTTCTTGAAGTCGAGGAACTCAGGCTGTATAGGAGCCACTTCTGCGTTCTTGATTTCTTTGACGAAATCGCTCTCATACTCGCGGTTGGCAGGTATAGGAGTGATGGCAGGCTTCTCAATCTTCTTGAGCGTCTTGTCCTCGCCGATGCGCTTGTAAACACATACGAAGTTGTCGGCACGCAGATGCTTGTTGGCAAAGTCGATGATATCTTTCTTGGTCAACTTGCTCTGGCGGTCGAGCTGCTTGGCTACGTCTTCCCATTTCTGGTCGTTGATGAAGGCGTCCACCATGATGCTGGCTCGGTTCTCGTTGTCGTCGAGTCCTTTGTAGAAGTTGAGCTTCTTGTTTGCCATGACAGCAGGAAGCAATTCGTCGGCAAACTCGCCACGGCGCAGTTTGTCCATCTCGTCAAGCACGAGGGCACGTGTGTCTTCGAGCTTCTGACCCTTGTTGGGCAGTGCCTGAACTATGAAAGCGGTGTAGTCGTGCAGACCATAGTTGAAGGCTCCTGCAGAGGCGAGTTTCATCTTCTGTTCCAGGTCTACCTCGAAGAGTCCTGCCTTGCCGTTGGCGAGCAGGTCGCTGATGACATCGAGGGTGTCGTTCTGCTGGTCGTTGACGCCCTTGAAGAGCCATGCCAGCATCATGTTTTCCTGCTCCTTACCGACAACCGTGGTGTCCTTTACTGCTGTGATGGCAGGCTGTGCCTCGAACTCAGGTCGTGACAGGTTGTCGCTCTTCTTCCATGAGCCAAAGTACTGGTCGATGAGAGCTATGGTCTTGTCGGGGTCAAAGTCGCCAGCCATGACGATAGCCACATTGTTTGGCACATAGTAACGGTGGAAATAGTTCTGTATGTTGATGATGCTTGGGTTCTTGAGGTGCTCCTGTTCGCCGATGGTAGTCTGTGTGCCATAAGGATGGGTAGGAGTGAGGAGGCTCCAGAGAGCAGCAAACTCCTTGGTGGCATCGCTTGCCATGGAGATGTTCTTCTCCTCGTACACAGCCTCCAGCTCTGTATGGAAGCCACGGATGACCATGTTCTGAAAGCGGTCGCTCTGTACCTTGGCCCAGTTTTCTATCTCATTGTTTGGGATGTTCTCCACGTAGCAGGTGACATCATTGCTGGTATAGGCGTTTGTTCCCTCGCTACCGATGCTCGACATGAGCTTGTCGTACTCGTTGGGGATGTTGTATTTGGCAGCCAACTGTGAGATGGAGTCAATCTCGTGGTAAGCCAGCTTGCGCTGTGCGGGATCGGTGAGTTTGCGATAAGTCTCATAGCGGCGGGTTATCTCGTCGAGGTATGGCTTTTCCTTGGCGGCATCGATGGTACCAAACTTCTTGGTGCCTTTGAACATCAGGTGCTCCAGATAGTGAGCCAGACCTGTAGTCTCGGCAGGGTCATTACGCGAACCTGTTTTTACAGCGATGTTGACCTGCAAGCGAGGCTTCTCCTTGTTAACTGACATGTATACTTTCAGACCATTGTCGAGAGTATAGATGCGTGTTTGCATTGCATCGCCTGGTACGGTGGTGTAATGATAGTCTTTTGCGCTGGCACAAAGCGCACCCGATGTGAAGAGTGCCGCCAGCATGATAGATTTTAAATTCATACTTTTATGATTTTATGTTGTATAAATGATTTTCATTTGTTGGACTTTTTATGTGGCAGGACTGATGGAGTTGGCAAAGTGCAGGAAGGTGTCTTCGTCCACGTCGCCCAAGTCGTATTCCTTCTGCGCATCTTTTCTGATGGCTTCGGTCCATAGCGATTTTGCCTCGTCGGCTCTGGTTTCGATCAGCGAGAAGGCTGCCGGTGTGGCTTCTTCGTAGAGTTGTCGGATGAGGCTGAAGGCATAAGCTTGATTCAAATCGGCATAATGGCTGTGAGCTTCGGACAATGCGTTGATAACAGACTCAATGTCTTCGGTTGTTCCGTCGATGATGTCTTCGACGAGTTGATTCTCCAAAGCCTGCGGCAGGAGCAGACCACCCAGATCGGTCCATGCTTCTTCGCCATTGTGGATGGCCTGTTCGGACAGTGGGGTATATTCATGTCCTTCTTCTTCTGCTGCTTCAGGAAGCGTGGCCTTCTTGGTGACTTGACCTAAGTAGAGACTGATAAGCATGTCGTAGAAGCGGATGCCGGAAAGGAGTGAGCTGCGCGGAATGGTGAGTCCCTGATAGTGGTATTCCTGGCATTGAGTTCCGCAAGTGGTGCAGAGCTCTTGCAGAATGCGCCTTCCTTCTGTCGCCTTGCTGATGACAAAAGGCGAGAGCCACTCTTGGTTGATGATGCTCTTGCGGTGCTCGGCTGGTCGTAGGTCGCGCTTGGGCCACTTGTTGATGTCGCGGTAAAGTCCTACAGTGACAAGGTTTCTGCCAGGGATGAGTATGGTCTTCTCTCTCTCGCCAATAATATAGGAGAAGGGGAAGGAGGTTGTGTCGGGATGAGCCATGGTCTTGCCAAGACATACGGAGTAAGCACCGATGTGGGCAGGCAGGAAAAGGTAGGAGCCGCTGGCTGTCTTGGTGCCTCTCTCCAGGATGCCCCAGTGGATGGGACCCATCTTGTAGGCATGGTTGCTGAAGTTGGTGGCAGAACCGGCATTATAGAACGAAACCTGGCTTCCGATGATGAGCGAGCTCTTGTGATGAGAGGCTGAGAACGGACCGCAGAAGGCAGCACATGCTTCGCCATTGCTCATTACCGAGTTGGCAAAGAATACCGATGCCGATGCGGTGAAGCTGTTGTTTATCTGGCAGGCTTCTCCCACGAAACAGTCTTGCAGGTTGGCTCCGTTGGTGATGCTTGCCCCATGGTCGATGATAGTGTTTTCGGCTATGACACCCGTTCCTATATAAACGCTGCTGGTAGCATCTCCCAGGAGGGTGCAGTCACTCAGCCGCTCTGCTCCGTTCACCTCACAGTAGTCGTTGATGATGCAGTTGATAATCTCCTTGGTGTTGGCTATCTTCACATTGTTGCCTATCAGTCCGCGTTCGGGCAGTCGGCTGCTAACATATGCTCTGACTAACTGGAAAAGTGTCTCACGGAACTCCTTGTTATGAGAATGCTTGAGCATGAGTGCTGCCAACTGACTGCTCAGTTCGGAGAAAGAGATGATGTTCCCATCGCCAGCCTCGTTGAGTACACTGATGACATTGGCTTCTCCATAGGTAGCTCCCTCTGTAGTCTCTATTGTGGATACGTTGGACAGGTAGCACTCGTCACCGATGGTATAGTTGTTGATGAATCCTCCTATGTTCTCGATGAGGCAATCGTCTCCGATGATGACATTGTGCAAGGTGGCATTGCGGATGCCCGAGTGCTTGTGAAAGCCCGGACTTACCTCGATGCTCTTGTCGAAGCTGCCTATGCAGACTTCTCCGTAGAGCATTACCTGACGCATGTGTTCGGGATTGAAGTCTTCTGCGACGTTGACGGAAGTCCAGTCCTCAGCCCAACAGCCATTCTGTTGCAGCTGTTCTATCTCTTCGGTGGTAAGCGGTCGGTAATCGTTCATAGTCGTTGTTTTTTATTCGTAGTCCTGATACAGGAAATCATTATAGGGATACTTCTGTACGTGCAGCTCGCGCACTTTCTTGTACAGAATGTCGCGGAACTCGTCGATGTTCTCCTTGTTCTTGGCAGAGATGAAGAGACAGTCGTCGTGCAACTTTGCCATCCATGTGCGCTTGAGTTCGTCGAGGGTGATGTTTTCTTTCTGTATAGGAGTAAGGTCGTCTTCCTCCTTCTCTACCCAGGAGTAGTTGTCTATCTTGTTGAAGATGATCATCGATGGCTTGTCGGCGCAGCCCAGTTCCTTCAGGGTCTTCTCCACCACCTGTATCTGCTCCTCGAAATCAGGATGCGAGATATCGACAACATGTAACAGCAGGTCGGCCTCGCGTGTCTCGTCGAGGGTGCTTTTGAAAGAGTCTACCAGGTCGGTAGGCAACTTGCGGATAAATCCTACTGTGTCGGCAAGGAGGAAAGGCAGATTTTCCACCACGACCTTTCGTACGGTGGTGTCGAGAGTGGCGAAGAGTTTGTTCTCGGCAAAGACCTCGCTCTTGGAGAGCAGGTTCATAATGGTGCTCTTGCCCACGTTGGTGTAGCCGACAAGGGCCACACGGATGAGTCGGCCGCGGTTCTTGCGCTGAGTGGTCTTCTGCTTGTCTATCTCGGCCAGGCGTTCTTTGAGCAAGCTCATGCGGCCGAGGATGATACGACGGTCCATTTCAAGCTGGGTTTCACCAGGACCACGCAATCCTACAGAACCTTTACCGCCACCCGAGCCAGAACCACCGCCCTGGCGCTCAAGGTGAGTCCAGAGTCGTTGCAGACGAGGCAACATGTATCTATACTGTGCCAATTCCACCTGTGTCTTGGCGGCAGCAGTCTGGGCGCGCATGGCAAAGATGTCGAGAATAAGAGATGTGCGGTCGAGAATCTTAACCTGTAGCTCTTGCTCAATATTGCGTATCTGCTTGGCAGACAGCTCGTCGTCGAAGATGACCATTCCGATCTCGCGGTCTTCTTCCTCTTCTTCCTTAATGTATTGTTTGATTTCCTCGAGCTTTCCCTTTCCTACATAGGTGGTCTGATTGGGAGCGACAACCTTCTGCGTGAATCGCTTGACGGTTACAGCTCCTGCCGTATCGGCAAGAAATTCCAGCTCGTCGAGGTATTCCTTGGTCTTGGCTTCGTCCTGCTCCTTGGTGATAAGACCCACGAGAACGGCAGTCTCTGCCTTGACTTCTGAGATGACAAATTCCTTCATTGATTAGCTTGTTATTATATAATAGGTGCAAAGTTAATAAAAAAAGCTATTTCTATGGAATACTAACTGCATAATTTATGCTTTTTTTAAGAAAAAGGCTTGTTGGGTAACTGCTCAGCACCCCTATTGAAAACTTTTATTGAATAGAAAAGTCTCGAAATATGTGTCTTTTTGTACATATGGTTGACTCCTTAAAATGTAAGTGAAATGAAAAAAT
>OIWV01002437.1_pt1 | contig 13550 bp, 8 predicted proteins | sample 1587751 | NCBI WGS metagenome assembly OIWV01 (sample SAMEA3888913, study PRJEB22519) | human gut metagenome | biome: human gut; feature: human-associated habitat; material: faeces | place: Denmark | collected 2010
ATACTTGGCTCCCGCCGCGTTCTCGGCCAGGACGGCCATTTTCTTGCGGTCCCGCGGGTCGCGTCCGAGCCACTTTTCCACAAAGCCCTCGTCCTCCTTGAGGTTACCGTACACCACGGCATGGTAGACGCGGTGGATGCTGTGTACGCTCATCTGGGCGCTGAGCGCCTGATGGGCGGCATCGTTTTTGGCAACGACGAGAAGGCCGCTCGTGTCCTTGTCAATGCGGTGGACGATGCCCGGGCGGATGGCCCCGCCGATGCCCGACAGCTGCCCCGCGCAGTGGTAAAGCAGCGCGTTGACGAGCGTGCCGTCCGGGTTGCCGGGGGCCGGGTGCACGACCATGCCCTTAGGCTTGTTGACAACGAGCAGGTCGTCGTCCTCGTACACAATGTCCAGCGGGATGTTCTGGGGCCGGGCCTCGATGGGCTGCGGGTCAGGCAGGTCGATGGCGTAGATTTTGCCGGGCGCCACCTTATCCTTTTTGTTGACGGGCGCGCCGCCGCAGGTCACAAGCCCCTGCTCGATCAGATTTTGCAGCGCACTGCGGGACAGCGTCGGGCACTGTCCGGCCAGCCAGGCGTCCAGGCGTCCGCTGTCGCCGGGGGCTGCGGTAAGCTCAAGCCGCTCCATCTTCGTCCGCCTTTGGCTCTGCAGTCTTATCCTTTTTGAAAGAGTCCAGCATTACGGCGAGCATCAGCAGGCCGACGCCGACACAGACGCAGATGTCCGCAAAATTGAAGATGGCAAACCGCATGAACAGCACATTGATGTAGTCCACGACCACACCGTTGAGCACGCGGTCAATGAGGTTGCCCACGCCGCCGCCCAGTACCAGCGTCCAGGCCGCGCGCTCTGTCAGCGGCATTTTGCGCACGAACAGCATGATAAGGACAGCCAGCAGCATGACCGACGTCATGCCGATGAGCAGTCCCTGCTTACCGGCCAGCATCGAAAACGCCATGCCGTCATTCAGGCAGTAGCGCAGCTCCACAACGCCGGGCAGCACGTCCATGCTGCCCACCGGCAGCAGCGCCGCCGTGGCCCAGTGCTTGATGAGCTGGTCAATGACGACCAGAATGGCCGCTCCTGCCAGCGATAACAAACCAGAAATCATACAACACCTTATCCGAAAAAATCAGCGGTGCTTAAACGTATAAGCACCGCTGACGGTAGAGTAAATTTACTGCTTCAAGACCTTAGCGCAGCGCGGGCAGAGGCCGTCCTCACCGACGGTGGTCTCGTACTTCCAGCAGCGCAGGCACTTGTTGCCAGCCGCATGGGCAGCGCTGACGCCGAGACCCTCGACCAGGCCCTTGACGCCGCCCTCACCCTCGACAAGGTCAACGTGGGAGACGATGAACAGGTCAGCCAGCTCATCCATCGGGATGGCGTTCAGGAAGTCGTAGACCTCCTTGCTGCAGTACAGCGTCAGACCGGCCTCCAGCGCAGAGCCGATGACCTTATCGGCACGGGCCTGCTCCAGCACCTTCTTGACATCGTCGCGGATGGCCATGATGCGGTCCCACTTGGCCTCAAACGCCTCATCGGCGGCAGCCTTGGCCTCGGGCATCTGCTCAAAGACAACATAGTCCTTCATGCCGTCCAGCTTCGGGATGTAGCTCCAGATCTCCTGGCTGGTGAAGCACAGGATGGGTGCCAGCAGCTTGGTGAAGTCGACCAGGATGCGGTACAGCGCGGTCTGGGCACAGCGGCGTGCGTGGTCATCTGCGCAGTACAGACGATCCTTGATGACGTCCATGTAGAAGTTGGACATATCAATGACGCAGAAGTTGTACAGTGCGTGGTAGGCACGGCTGAAGTCGTAGTGTTCGTAGGCATCGCGCATGGTGGCGGTCAGCTTGTTGCAGGCCTCGAGCGCCCAGCGGTCGATCTCGAACAGCTGGTCATCATCGACCATATCCTTCGCGGGATCAAAGTCGCTGATATTGCCCAGCATGAAGCGGGCCGTGTTGCGCATCTTGCGGTACGCCTCAGACAGCTGGCGGAAAATTTCCTTACCGGCGCGGACGTCGACGGTGTAATCGCTGGAAGCGACCCACAGACGGATGATGTCAGCACCGTAGTCGCGGATGATCTCACTGGGCTCCATGCCGTTGCCGGCGGACTTGTGCATCTGCTTGCCCTGGGCATCGACGACCCAGCCGTGGCACAGGACCTCGCGGTACGGGGCCACACCCTGGGTGGCGACGCTGGTCAGCAGACTGGACTGGAACCAGCCGCGGAACTGGTCGGCACCCTCCATATACATGTCAACGGGCCAGCGCAGCTCGGGGCGCTCACGGCAGACAGCGCTCCAGGTGGAGCCGGAGTCGAACCAAACGTCCATGATGTCGGGGTCCTTCTCCCAGTCGGAGGCACCGCACTCGCAGACCTCGGTCTTGGGCAGGATGTCGTTGGCATCGTACTTGTACCAGGCGTCGCTGCCCTCCTTGCGGAACAGGTCGGAGACAGCCTTGATGGAAGCATCGGTGATGTGGTACTTGCCGCACTTCTTGCAGTAGAATACCGGGATGGGCACGCCCCAGACGCGCTGGCGGCTGATGCACCAGTCACTGCGGTCACGGACCATACCGGCCATGCGGTCATGGCCCCACGCCGGCTGCCAGTGCACGCTGTCAATGGCCTTGTAGACGTCCTCCTTGAAGGCGTCGATGGAGCAGAACCACTGCTCGGTAGCACGGAAGATGATGGGATGATGGCAGCGCCAGCAATGCGGGTACTGGTGGGTGATGTGCTGCACACCCATCAGATGGCCGCTCTCCTTGATGTGCTCCAGAATGACCTTGTTGGCGTCCCAGACCTTGAGACCGGCAAACTTCTCGCCCGCCTCGGCGGTCAGGCGGCCCGCGTCGTCCACGGGAACAACAACGGGAACCTGCGGATAGTGATTGACGCAGACCTCAAAGTCCTCAACACCATGGCCGGGAGCGGTGTGGACGCAGCCCGTGCCGCCTTCCAGCGTGACGTGGTCGCCCAGAATGACCAGACCCTTGCGGTCAAGGAACGGATGCTGATACTGCATGAGCTCGAGCTCACTGCCGAGAACAGTCTCTGGCAGGACCTCGTACTCGTCGATATGGCAGCCCTTCATCGTGGACTCAACAAGCTCGCGGGCCATGATGTGGTAGGCGTCACCGATCTTGACGAAGGCATATTCCAGATTGGGGTTCAGGCAGGTCGCGACGTTGGCGGGCAGTGTCCAGGTGGTGGTCGTCCAGATGACGATCCATGCCTTGTCCAGCGGGATGTTATGCTTGGCCAGCACGCCGTTGGGGTCGTCGGTCAGCTTGAAACGGACATAGATGGAATCGCACTCGTCCTCGGCGTACTCAATCTCAGCCTCGGCCAGGGCGGTGCGGTCCTCGGGGCACCAGTACACGGCCTTCATGCCCTTGTAGATGTAGCCCTTCTTGGCCATCTCCCCGAAGATCTCGACCTGGCGGGCCTCAAACTCGGGGCGCAGGGTCAGGTAAGGGTTCTCAAAGTCGCCCTGCACGCCCAGACGCTTGAACTGCTCGTTCATGACGCCGATGTGCTCGGTGGCAAACTCCTTGCAGATCTGGCGCAGCTCCAGCTTGGAGACACCGGCCTTCTTGTCGCCGAGGGAGCTCAGCGCCTTCAGCTCGATGGGCAGGCCGTGGGTGTCATAGCCGGGCACGTAGGGTGCCTGGAAGCCGGACATGTTCTTATAGCGGATGATGATGTCCTTGATGATCTTGTTCAGAGCCGTACCCATGTGGATATTGCCGTTGGCATACGGAGGGCCGTCGTGCAGGATGTACTGCGGCTTGCCCTCGTTGTTCTTAATCATCTGCTCATAGACATGGTTCTGCTCCCAGTCCTCGAGCATTTTGGGTTCCTTCTTCGGCAGACCGGCCCGCATTTCAAACGGGGTCTGCATCTTATGGATGGTGTCGTTGTAGTTCTGCGCCAAAGTTTCCTACTCTCCTCTATTTATTGGATTCTTTAGTTATATCACATCGGGCGTCAGCTGTCAAAGTCAACGCCTTCAAAGTTATCGAACGCCGGGGAATTCAATTCCTCCTGCGGTTCGTCACTTGCCTTTTTGCGGGTCGTGCGCCTGGTCGTACCGGCCTTGCGGCGGCGGGCAGGCTTGGCCTCCGGCTCGTCATACAGGCCGGAGACATCCTGGAGCCGCGTCTCGTCGATGGCGGGCTCCTCCACGGGGATCGGGGCGGGCTCGGCTTCCTCCGGCTCCTCCGGGTGCGGCGCGATGGCAAATTCCACCGTGTCTACCTTTTCGCTCTGAGCCCGGGCACTTTCCGTCGGCTCCGGCACGGGCTGGGCTGTGGGCGGCTCATAGTAGGCCGTCTCCTGCATGGCGGGCATCTGGGCTGCCTGCTGTACCGGGGCCGACTCCGGCACAGGCTGGGCTGCGGGGGCCGTGTAGACCGGGGCCTGCACAGCAGGCTGCGGCTCTGCCGCAGGGGCAGCGGCCTGCTCCGGGGCCGGGGACGGCGGCGGAACGGGTTCATCCTCGGGCCGTCTGGTGTAATCGGGCAGTTTATTGATAAGGTTGATATGTTTGCGGTACATCTCGATCAGCGAACGCTTGAAGCTGTCTGCCTCACCCTTGAGCGTGACGATCTCCTGCTTGGCCAGCTCGACGTCATCGCGGGCGCGCTGCTCGCGGTCCTCCGCCTTGATGTTGGCCGAGCGGATGATCTCCGCCGCTTTCTGCTTGGACTCGCGGATAATACTGTCCCCCATGCGCTGGGCGTTGATCATCGACGTACTCAGGGAGTTTTCCATCGTTCGGTATTTTTCAATGCGCTGGGCCAGCATGACGAGCTTTTTCTGCAAATCATCATTCTGGGCAGCCAGGTCGTCCATTGCCTGGGCGACCTGCTTGAGATAATCATCCACATCCTCACGGCGATAGCCCTGGAACGCTTTGTCAAATGTGACGTGGCGGACATCCTCGGAAGAGATCATGACGGCTTTCCTCCTGTATGCGGGGCACACGGCCCCGTTATTCCTGCCCGCGGCGCTGCGGGCGATCCTGCGCTCAATATTGGTAAAAGGATATGAACAGACGATCCTTGCGGCTTTTGCCGCCAATGGCCGCCAGCTTGAAGCGCCCCACGCCGCGCACTGTGAAAATATCCGCGGCGTAGGCGGTCTCGTGGGCGGCCTTCAACGGCAGGTGGTTGATCTCCACACGGCCCGCGGCGATATATTCTGCCGCGCGGGTGCGGGAGGTGTGCAGCATGACTGCCAGCACCGCGTCCGCACGCAGGGACGGCACGGTAGCCTCCTGCAGGGTGCGCTCGCGGCTTTCGGCCAGACGGGCGGGCAGTGCGTCGATACACGCAGTATGCACGGTGCAGTGCCCTGCGCCGGTCAGCTCCGCGTTTATAAATTCCTGCTTGTCGGCGAGGATCACCGTGTAAAATGTGTCCTCACGCTCGGGGTCTGCCAGCAGGTCCCCCACGCAGCTGCGCTCAAGGCCAAGGCCCAGAATCGCACCGAGATAATCCCGGTGGGTCGGCAGCTTATCCCCGTAAGCGGTGCATTGCAGGTAGGCCAGCGGTTCTTCCTGCCAGGCGTCGGGCGGCTCAATACAGAGCACCCGGCGTTCTGCCGCGTCAAAGCCGCCCCAAAAGCGGATGCAGCTGCACCCGGCCTTGTTGCAGGCGGCCTGCGCCAGGCTCTGCTCCCGGTCCGAGAGAAAGCCCGTATAACGCGGGATGCCGCGGCTTACCGCAACGCGGCACAGCTCCTCGACACGGCGCATCAGGCGGCGCTCGTCGTCATTCTGCGGCGGCACAAAGCCGCGCACCGCATTGGCGGTATCAGAAGAAGACGCCATTGTTTTCCAGCTCGTCGAGCAGGTCACCCATAATATCAACGTTGTACGGCGTAATAATGAAGGTGCTGGTCGCCACGCGCTTGATCTGGCCGTTGTTGGCATACGCTACACCGGACAGGAAGTCGATCAGACGGCGGGAGACCTCTTTGCTGGCAGACTCCAGATTCAGCACCACAGTATGCTTGGCGTTGAGCTGGTCCGCAATGCTGGACGCATCGTCAAAGCGTTCCGGTTTGACCAGAACGACCTGCAGCTGGGTCGTCGCGTTGATGTTCACGACCTTATTGCTGTGCTGTTTGATCTCCTGCTGCTGGGTATACTCCTGCGCAGCTGCAGCCCCCTGCCCGCCGGGGAAAACATTTTCTTCAGTGTCATCTACATAGGAATCTGCATCGGGATCGATACCGAGCTTGCTTCTCAAACTGTCAAGCATGGACATGGTCGTAAAACTCCTTTGATCAGAAAGCGCCGTTTACGTCAGCGCGTCATTACAGCGATATACATTAAATATTATCTTCTTTTTTGGCAGTCTTGTCAATACAAACAGCGTATTTTCGTTACAATAGTTTGCCATCCTCCAAATTTGTGCCCTGCACGATGATCTCATCATAGAGGCGCACCTCATTTGCACTGCCGAGCTTGCCGTCCTCCGGGACAAGAATGTAGCTGTCGTTCTCATACAGCGTTGTGATCTTCAAAAAGCGCTGCAGGTTGCCGTACTTGACATAGACACCGCGCTGGCCGTTCACGATATGCAGCGCCGCCTTGTCGATGCGGATGCCCTCATAGGTTTTTAAATCGACCTGCACGGTCTCGCAGCCCAGGCCCAGGACCTCGGCGCTGATGGTCTGGCATTGCAGCACGATCTTGGCAATGCCGTTGTCCTTGTCCTCGGTGACTTCCTCCACCGTAGCGGAAAGCGGTGTGTTCTGCTTGCCGGGTACGCTGATTTTCACCGTGGACAGACCGTCGAACCGTGCGGCGGTATCCAAATCGCAGACCGCGTAGAATTTCCAGCTGAAGCCCGTCGCAATTTGTCCGGCGCGGTTTGTATCCGCTGCCGGGAAGCCGTCTGCCAGCATTTTTTGCAGCGTGGCCGGGTCGGCATCGGCCAGCGCCCGGCAGTCCGTCCGGATGTCGGGCGAAGCCTCCGTGCGGCTGAAATAGCCGTTTGTTGTGGCGGTGACGGTCTGCAGCGTGTCGAGCTGTGCCTTGATGCCGTCGTACTCGGTCTGCAGCGCTGCGATGGACTGGGAGAAATCCGCCGTCTGCCCGGTGCTGATCTGCAGACGGTTCTGGGCCAGCAGAAAGCTGTCCTGCGCGTCGGAGATGCCGGTATACTGGGCAGTATCCAGCTTATCCAGCAGGTTGTACAACGCCTGCTTCGTCTGGTTTGTCAGCACCGAAAGCTCACTGCCGGCAGAATTCTGCGACTTCGTAAGCAGCGTGATGGAGCGCTCGAGCCGGTCCAGACGCTCACGCTGCAGGCCTTGGGTGTCATCGGTGTAGCATTCGGCTACCACCGTGCCGTTCGTCACGCGCTCGCCATCCTGCACAAGATAGCCGAGATTGCCGCTGCCCGGCACATCCACAGCGTCAAATGCCACAACGCCGGTCAGGTTCAGACTTTCGGCCAGCGTGTAGCGGATAGCGGTCTCGGTCTTGTAGGACCGATGGAAGATCAGCACGAACTGGACGGCAACATACAGCAGGAAGAGTGCCAGTGCCAGCAGACCCAGCGCGTGTAAAAGTTTTTTTGCCAGCGGGCGGTCCTGCCGGTTGCTCACGGTGCACCCTCCTTTCCGTTATTCCTCGTTGTGCAAAAAGGCCCGTACCAGCGTACAGGCGCGCTCGGTGACATCCTCCTCATCCAGATAGAGCCACACCGCGTCGTTCTGGCGGCGGAACCAGGTCAGCTGGCGCTTGGCGTAGTTGCGCGTTGCCTGCTTGAGACGCTCGGTGCATTCGGTCAGATTGGCCGTGCCCTCAAAGTACGGGAAGAATTCCTTGTAGCCGATGGCCTGCGCCGCCGTGCGGTAGGCATCGCGGTGATCGTAGACCTGCCTTGCTTCGTCCAGCACACCGTTTTCGACCATTTCGTCCACGCGGCGGTCAATGCGGCTGTACAGCACTGCGCGGTCCCGGCAGGTCAGGCAGAGACAGAGCGCATGGTAGGGTGCCTCGGCGGGCCTGGCCTCGCGGCGCTGGTCGCTCATGCGGCGGCCTGTGGCTTCAAACAGCTCCAGTGCGCGGATGACGCGCGGCAGGTTGTTGGGGTGGACCTGAGCGGCGTAGTCGGGGTCGATCCTTTGCAGCTCGGCGTAAAGTGCCGCACCGCCCTCGGTGTCCGCCCGCGCCTGTAATCGGGCGCGGATGGCGGGGTCGGTCTTTTCCGGGGCAAACGCCATACCGCTCAAAAGACTGGTGATATACAGCCCCGTGCCGCCCACGACGAGGGGCAGTCTGCCGCGGGCCGTGATGTCCTGTATCAGCGGGTCGGCGGCGGCGGTGAAGTCCGCCACGCTGTAGGGGGTCTCCGGCGACAGAAAGTCCAAAAGATAATGTGGTATCCCCTGCCGCTCCTCCGCGCTCGGCTTCGCCGTGCCTACGTCGAGATTTTTGTAAATCTGCATCGAGTCTGCGTTGATGATCTCGCCGTCAAAGGCTCTGGCCAACGCGACGGAAAGTGCGGTCTTGCCGCTGGCCGTCGGCCCGCCGACGGCGACGACGCGGGGTTTAGACAAGTCGGCCAAACTGCTTTTCCAGCTCCTTCCGGGTGATTTTCAATACGCAGGGCCGCCCGTGCGGGCAGAACGGCGGGACCGTACCGTCCATGATACGCTGGACCAGTGCGAGCATCTCGGCGGCGTTCGTGCGGTCCCCCGCTTTGATGGCCGCGCGGCAGGCGATGGAATGCAGCACCCACTCGGTCTTTTCACGCAGGGCGTCGCGTCCGCCGTCGGCGAGCTTTGCCGCCAGCTCCACGATCATATCCTCTACATCGTCCACCGGCACGTCCGCGGGCACGGCGCGCACGACAACAGTCGAGCCACCGAAGTCCTCGGCCTCGATGCCGGCATCGGTCAGAAGGTCAAGGTTCTGCAAAACGGCCTGTTTTTCCGCGGCGGTCAGATTGACCTGCACGGGGACAAGCAGCATCTGGGACGGCACGCTGCCGTAGTCCTTGGCCAGCTGCTCAAACAGAATGCGCTCATGCGCAGCGTGCTTGTCGATAAGGCAAAGCTCACTGCCGCGCTCGGTGATGATATAGGTCTTGAACACCTCGCCGACAAGGCGCAGCGGCTCGCTTGCAGGCGGCGGGGTCAGCGTCGTCTGCTCGGGACGTGTGCTGACCATGTCGGGCAGGGCGCTTAAAGCATGCGGGTCATTCCGAACGTAATCCGTCTCGGGGTCTGTCGCGGGGGCCTCGTCGGGCAGCTCCGGCAGGATGTCCAGCACCGTGTCATCGCTGACGTCGTGGGGCATCGGCTGCGGGGCGGGAATCGTTACAGGCTCCGACGCGGGCGTTTCAACCGCCGTCACCGGCGTGACCGGGGTCAGCGGTCTCGGTGCAGGTCCCGCCGTGTAGGCGGGCTTCGGGGACTGTGCCTCCAGCACGCCCGGGACAGGTTGTGTGCCCTGTGCATTCTGAACGCCCTGCGCCGTCGGCAGCGGGCGCGCAGGCACGGGCGCGGTCAGACCGTTCAAAGCGCGGTATTCTGCCGCGGACAGCGTCGTGAAGCCGCCCTTTTTCGGCTGGGCTGCAGCGGGCCGCGCGGCAGGTGCCGGGGCGGCGGGCTGCAGCACGGTCTGCCCGGGCTTTTCTTCGGGCGCGGTGTGGCCCATCTCAAAGCGGCACTCGCCGCTGCCGGGCGTTGCCAGCGCGGCGCGAACGGCGCGGTAGACAGCGTCAAAGACGTCACTCTCTTTCGCAAAGCGAATTTCGGTTTTTGCCGGGTGGACGTTGACATCGACCATGTCGGGCGGCAGCTCCAGCATGAGCACCGCGCCCGGGAACTTGCCCTGCATCATCGTGCCCTTGTAGGCGTTTTCGAGCGCCGCCATCATTGTGCGGTTTTTGACGTAGCGGCCATTAACAAAGAAATGCTGCGCACCGCGGCTGGCGCGGCAGGCACGCGGCGGCGTGACCAGGCCGGTCACATGGTACAGCTCGCTGCCGCCGTCTACGGGCAGCAGGTCGCGGGCAAATTCACGGCCCAGGACCGCGTAGACCGCACTGCGCAGGTCGCCGTCGCCGGGGGTCACATACTGCTGCTTGCCGTCGCGCAGATAGCGGAAGCTGATCTCCGGGTGGGACAGCGCCGCGTGCAGGACGGTCTCAGCCACAAACGTGCCCTCGCTGGCGTCCTTTTTCAAAAACTTCATGCGGGCGGGCGTGTTGTAAAACAGGTCACTGACCGTGATGGTCGTGCCGACGGGGCGCGCGCCGGGCTCCATCCCACGCTCCTCGCCGCCTTCGATGCGGTAGCAGCAGGCGTACTCGTCGGCCTCTGTGCGGGTCAGCACCTCGACGCGGGCAACGCTGGCAATGGAGGCAAGTGCCTCGCCGCGGAAGCCCAAGGTATGGATGTGCCCGAGGTCCTCCGCCGTCGCGATCTTGCTGGTGGCATGGCGGATAAACGCTTTATCGATATATTCCGCTTCTATGCCTGAACCGTTATCTACGATTTGCAGCTGCTGGATGCCGCCGCGCACCGCCGACAGCGTGATCTGCGTCGCGCCTGCGTCGATGGCATTTTCCAGCAGCTCCTTCGCCACGGAGGCGGGCCGTTCGACGACCTCGCCCGCCGCGATCAGCTCTGCGGTATGCTTGTCCAGTACACGAATTTCCGCCATGGTTTTCACCTGCCTTTAGTCTTTGTCCAGTGTATTTTTCAGCTCGTACAGGAAGTTCAGCGCCTCCAGCGGGGTCAGTGTCTCAATGTCTACATTGTGGAGTTTTTCGACGACCTCGCTGGGTACGCTGGGGTTGTTGTAAGCCTCGACGGTGTCAAAATCGAGCTGCATCGTGTTATTGCGTCCCGGTGCGCTGGCCTCCAGCTGGCGCAGCACGGCGTGGGCGCGCTTTGTCACGCTGCCGGGCAGACCCGCGAGCTTCGCGACCTCGATGCCGTAGCTGTCGTCGGCGGGGCCTGCCACAATGCGGCGCAAAAACGTGATATCCTCGCCGCGCTTTTTGACGGCGATATTATAGTTTTTGACGCCGTGAATATCCTGCTCCATGCTCGTCAGCTCGTGGTAGTGCGTGGCGAACAGCGTCTTGCAGCCGATGTTCTCGCAAATAAATTCTACCACACTGCGCGCAATGCTCATGCCGTCAAACGTCGAAGTGCCGCGGCCAATTTCATCCAGAATCACTAAGCTGTCCTTCGTCGCGTTTTTCAGGATCTCCGCAACCTCGGTCATCTCGACCATGAAGGTCGACTGCCCGGCGGCGAGGTCATCCGACGCGCCGACGCGGGTGAAGATGGCATCCACCACGCCGATGTGCGCCGCGGCGGCAGGCACAAAGCTGCCGATCTGCGCCATCAGGGCAATCAGCGCATTCTGGCGCATGTAGGTAGATTTACCGGCCATGTTCGGGCCGGTGATGAGCAGCATCCGGTTCTCGTCCTCGTCGAGCATCGTATCGTTGGGCACAAACAGACTGCCCTTGAGCATCTGTTCAATGACCGGGTGGCGGCCCTCCTTGATCTCCATAACGCCGCTCTCATCCACGTTTGGCATGACGTAGTTGTTTTGCAGCGCCGCCTCGGCAAAGCCTGCCAGCACATCGAGCTGGGCCACAGCCGATGCCGTGCGCTGGATGCGGACGACCTCGGCGGAGATCGACGAAAGCAGGTCGGCAAACAGCTGGTGTTCCAGAACCAGCAGACGCTCGTTTGCGCCGAGGATCTTATTTTCCAGCTCCTTCAGTTCGGGCGTGATGTAGCGCTCACCCGTTGTCAGCGTCTGCTTGCGGGTGAAGGTATCGGGCACCGAGTCGGTGTAGGAGCGGCTGACCTCGATATAGTAGCCGAACACCTTGTTGAAGCCGATCTTCAGCTTGGGGATGCCGGTTTCCTCGCGGTAGCGGGCCTCAAGGTTTGACAGATACCCCTTGCCGCCGTGCATGATGTCGCGCAGCTCATCGACCTCGCTGTTGAAGCCCGCGCGGATAGCGCCGCCGTCCTTCATGTTGGCGGGCGGGTCATCCACAAGGGCGGTCTGGATGTTCTGCAAGACATCCTCGAGCAGGTCGATCTGGTCAGCCAGCTGCGTCAGCAGCGGCGCACCGCAGGCCGCAGCCTGGGCCTTGACCTGGGGCAGCATGGCGCAGGTATCCCCCAGCGCCTTGACCTCGCGCGGGGTGGCGGAGCCGTAGAGAATGCGGGTCGTCAGCCGCTCAATGTCAAAGACATGGCCGAGGGCTTCTTTCAAATCGGCGCGGGCGATGCTGGCAGAATAGAGCGCCTGCACCGCACAGAGCCGCGCGTTGATGGCCTCGGCGTCCACAAGGGGCTGCTCGATCCAGGAGCGCAGCAGGCGCTTGCCCATCGAGGTTTCGGTCTTGTCGAGCACCCAGAGCAGCGTGCCGCGCTTCTCGCGCCCGCGCATCGTCTCGGTCAGTTCCAGATTTGCGCGGGTCACAGGCGACAGGCGCATATACTGTGCATCGGCGTAGTTCTGCACGGTCTTGATGCGCTCAACGCCGTGCTTTTGGGTCTCGTGCAGGTAGTTGAGAAGCGCCGCCACAGCATACGGGACAAGCGCGTCCTTCTCATAGCCGAGGGTCGTGCGCCAGTCGGCGCCGAACTGGTCGGCCATGGTCTGCTCCATGACGGCGTCCTTAAAGCAGGCATCCTCGCGCAGCTCGACCAGGGCGTTCGTGTGCTGTTTGATGTAAGTCGTGACATCTTTAAAGTCAAGCATCGGCGGGCAGATCAAAATCTCGCTGGGCATATAGCGGCACAGCTCGGTGATGATGGCTCCGCCGATTTTTTCAGCGTTCAGCTCGGTGGCGTAGGCCTCGCCGGTGGAAACGTCCGCAAAGCAGACGCCCGCACGCCAGCGGCCGCGGGTGCGCTTGCAGTAAATGCTCGCCAGATAGTTGTTTTTATCCTCGGACAGCATGCTGCTTTCAATGACCGTGCCGGGCGTGACAACGCGGATGATGTCGCGCTTGACAAGACCCTTGGCGAGGGCAGGGTCCTCCATCTGCTCACAAATGGCAACCTTGTAGCCCTTAGCGACCAGGCGCGCCATGTAAGTCTCGTAGGAGTGGAACGGCACGCCGCACATAGGGGCGCGTTCTTCCTTACCGCAGTTTTTGCCGGTCAGCGTCAGCTCCAGCTCCCGCGAAGCCGTCAGCGCGTCGTCGTAGAACATTTCATAGAAGTCACCGACGCGGTAGAACAGAATCTCGTTGGGATGCTGTTTTTTTATTTCAAAATACTGCTGCATCATGGGCGATACTGCTTGCTCGGCCATGTTTCACACTCCTGTTGATCCTAGTTGGTATGTTGTTCTTGTAGGGGCGGATTCCATATCCGCCCGGAAGGTATGCGGCTGCGTACAGTGCTACGGGCGCATATAGAATGCGCCCCTACGGCCTCTCTGCCCCGCGCCTCAATCTTTAGTGGCAGCCGCCGCAGGTGGAGCAGCTGCCGGTGCAGGAGGCAGAAGGCTCCTG
>OIWV01002449.1_pt1 | contig 13508 bp, 20 predicted proteins | sample 1587751 | NCBI WGS metagenome assembly OIWV01 (sample SAMEA3888913, study PRJEB22519) | human gut metagenome | biome: human gut; feature: human-associated habitat; material: faeces | place: Denmark | collected 2010
GCCAAAAGCCCGTCAGCATCCAGACGATGAATATGTTGAGAAACCAGCGGGCTTTGGATACACGGTTGCCGCCGAGCGGAATATACACATAATCCCGGAACCACGAGCCAAGCGACATATGCCAGCGGCGCCAAAATTCCGTAATGCTCCCCGAAATGTAAGGGTAATCGAAGTTTTCGAGGAAATCAAAGCCGAAGATTTTGCCGAGTCCGATCGCCATATCGCTGTAACCCGAGAAGTCGAAATAAATGTGCAGCGTAAACGCAATCGCGTAAAGCCAAAAGAAAAGAACGGATTTGTCGTTTGATTCCTTAAAGATATCGCAAAGCTCACCAAGCGCATTTGCAATCAGAACCTTCTTGGCAAGACCGAGAATAAACCGGCGTGTGCCGAGGGCAACATTGGAAAAGCTGTGTGTTCTCGATTCCAGCTGCGCCGCGATATCGGAATAGCGGACAATAGGACCCGCAATAAGTTGCGGGAACAGCGCCACATAAGCGGCAAGACTGATATAATTTCTCTGCGCCTTGACCTCGCCTCTGTAAACGTCTACGGTATAACTGAGAATCTGGAACGTATAGAAGCTGATGCCGATCGGCAGCGCAATTTTGAGAAGCGGGACGGAAAGCCCTGTCGCCGCATTGAAATTGGCAATAAAGAAATCCGCATATTTGAAATATCCGAGCAGTCCGAGTCTCGTCACAATCGAGAGAATGAGAAACAGCTTCGACAGCTTTGTTCCCCGCCATATCTCAATCAGAAGCCCGAATACATAGCCAAGCGTAATGGATACCGCCATGAGCAGCACATATTTCGGTTCGCCCCAAGCGTAAAAAACAAGGCTGGACAAAAGCAGCACCGTGTTTTTCAGGCATTTGGGCACTACAAAATACAGAATCAGTACGCACGGCAGAAAATAGTAAAGAAACGGAATACTGGAAAATAACATGTTTTTTACCCGTGTGTATTTTTATTTCAGCGGGAGAAGCTTTTATCTCTCCCGCTGATGAAATCTGTCGCTATGCTCAGAGAATCGGTTCCTCATAGAGAAGCTTGGCACCGTCGAGCGCTGCAAGCGTCTTGGTTTTGAAAAGCTCGATAAAATCTTCGTTTCCGAAAGCGGAAACAATAGAATCACCGGCGCTGATGACGATCAGCTTATCCGGGAAGCCGCACATCCAGTGCTTGCCCGAAATCTCCGCGTGAATATCCTCCACGATGGAAGAAACGTCCTCCGCATTGGCCGCATGGAACGCGCCGCAGGTGAATGTATTGCCGTTCATCATGTGCATCAGGGACGCCGCGCCATCGAGCTTTACGGCAATAAGATCTTGGCTGTTCATTGGAAGGATGCGCAGGCCAACGCAAACGACCCGGCGATTCAATTTGCACTGAAAAACAAAAATGTAACGGTCATCACCGAGGGGCTGAGCGGCGGAACCTTGAAAAACACCATCCAACAACTGAAACAAATCGGAGAGGAGAACTGAATATGGACATCCGCTATTCCTGCAATCAGAAAGACTTCAAGCGCTACACCACCGAGGAGATGCGCGACGAGATGCTCATCACCGGCCTGTACAAGGCGGATGAAGTCGTGGCTGTCTACAGCCATGTGGACCGCATGGTCACGCTGGGCTGTATGCCTGTCCACGAGACGGTCTCCATCGACAAGGGCATCGACGTCTGGGCCAACTTTGGCACCCACTATTTCCTCGAGCGCCGCGAGATCGGTATGTTCAACATCGGCAAGGACTCCACGGGCATCGTGGTGGCCGACGGTGTGAAGTACGAGCTGGGCTATAAGGACTGCCTGTATATCACCCAGGGTACCAAGGAAGTTACGTTTGCTTCCGCAGACCCCGAGCATCCGGCAAAGTTCTATATGGTCTCCGCTCCGGCACATTGCTCTTACGAGACCCGCCTCATCAAGATGGCTGATGCAAATCACCGTCCTCTGGGCAGCGTCGAGACCTGCAATAAGCGCACTATCAATCAGTTCATCCACCCCGACGTGCTCAAGACCTGCCAGCTGAGCATGGGCATGACCGAGCTGGAGCCCGGCTCCAACTGGAACACCATGCCCAGCCACACGCATGAGCGCCGGATGGAGATCTACACCTACTTTGAACTGCCCGAGGGGCAGGTGGTGTTCCACATGTGCGGCGAGCCCACGCAGACCCGCCACATCGTGATGCATAACGAGGATGCTGTCATCAGCCCCTCCTGGAGCATCCACAGCGGCGTAGGCACTTCCAATTACACCTTTATCTGGGCAATGGGCGGCGAGAACATGGAGTTTGACGACATGGACAACATCGCTACCACCGACCTGCGCTAAACAAGTACACCATACAACGCCCCGCATCGGGAGACCGATGCGGGGCGTTTTGCTAAATATTTAACTTTGACGGAGGAATACAATGGATTTATCGGCTTTCGATTTGAAGGGCAAGGTCGCCCTCGTCACCGGCGGTGCGCACGGCATCGGCTTCTCCATCGCAGAGGGTATGGCCAAGTGCGGTGCCACCATCTGCTTCAACTGCTCTTCCGAGGCCAGCCTTGAGAAGGGCATGGCTGCTTATAAAGCCGCCGGCATTGACGCTCACGGCTATGCCGCAGACGTCTCCGATGAGGACGCCGTCAACGCGATGGTGGCGAAGATCAAGGCCGAGGTCGGCCCGGTGGACATCCTGGTCAACAACGCCGGCCTGATGAAGCGGGTGCCGATGGTCGAGATGAGCCACGCCGACTTCATGCGGGTCATCGACGTCCATGTGGGCGGCGCGTTCAACTGCTCCAAGGCTGTCCTGCCTGATATGATGGAAAAGCGCGAGGGCAAGATCATCAACATCTGCTCCATGATGAGCGAGCTGGGCCGCGAGACCGTCTCCGCCTACGCCGCCGCAAAGGGCGCCCTCAAGATGCTGACCAAGAACATCGCCTCCGAGTACGGCGAGTACAACATCCAGTGCAACGGCATGGGTCCGGGCTATATCGCCACCGCCCAGACCGCCCCGCTGCGTGAGGTCCAGCCCGACGGCAGCCGTCACCCCTTCGACCAGTTCATCACCGCCAAGACCCCGGCGGGCCGCTGGGGCGACCCGGAAGATATGGTCGGCCCCTGCGTCTTCCTGGCCTCCCACGCCTCCGACTTCGTGAACGGTCAGATTTTGTACGCCGACGGCGGCATCCTCGCCTACATCGGCCGTCAGCCTAAGTAAATCAGACAGCAGAAAAGCCCTGCGGCGTGCCGCAGGGCTTTTGTCGTGTCTCAGGCCATATTGCGGTGGGACTGTATCCATGAGCCACCGCTGCCGTTTCCGACGGCAGTGTTGTAGACCACGTTTTTCAGTTCCTTGACCATGGAAGCCTTGGAACTCTCGTAGGCCTTTTGTGCATTGTCAGCGAGGGACTGGTCGCGGCCATTCTCCCGCAGGCAGGTGCGCATCTCCGACAGCAGCGCATTGAATTCCTTGTCGCAGGCGCTCTGCATGGAGGTCAGCTTGCCGCCCTTGGAAACAACGATGGAGACTTTCAGGCCGAGGCTGTGCTTTTCGGCGGGATACTCCATGTACTCATCGTAGGCGTCGCAGATGACAGAATAGAGCTGCGACTGGAACTTCTTCTGCAGCTTTTCCATCTGAAGAAGATACTGTGCAAGCTGTGCGTCACACTCGTTCTGAGGGGTGGGAGCGGAAGAGGAAGACGAGGAAGCAGCCGGATGGGAGGCAGTCGGCTCCTGTGCGGCAGTCTGCCCGGTGGAGGATGCCTCGGATGCCGCCTTGGAGGAAGAAGCTGCACTGGAAGAGTTGTTGTCAGCAGAAGTGCTGGATGCAGAGGCGCTTTCGGTGGCCTCCTCAGAAGCAGCGGCTTCTTCCGAGGCGGCCTGTTCCTCTGCGACGAGCTCGATGACAGAGGCAAATTCACTGTTGCTGGTGTCGGTCAAGAGCTGGTCCCATGCGTCGGCGCTCTCGGATGCGGCTTCGGACGAACTGGATACGTCAGAAGGCTCGGCAGCGATGGACACAGAGCGGAACATATCGAGTACGGAGACGGCAGGGATCGCAACTGCAACGGCAACACACATCCCGACTGCCGCAGCGATGCGGGAAATCAATTTTTTCTTCATAGAATAACTCCTGTTTCAGAGGATCGGGTCGAAATGACTGATGATAAGGATACCATCCCTGAAAAAGGAAATCAATAGATAAAACGTGAAACTTTTGGATATTTTAGAGGGGATCAAACAAGCGGGGATGCTGTGTTTTGCAGCATTCCCGCTTGTTATCTCAGATAATGATGCCGTCGCAGTGGTCGAGCTCGTGCTGGATGATCTCTGCTGTCCAGCCTGAGAAGGTCTTGATGCGGGGCTGGAACTTTTCGTTCTGCCACTGCACCTTGATGGTCTGCCAGCGTTTGGTCTTTCGGGTGCCGGTGAGGGAGAGACAGCCCTCCTCCGTCTCATACGGCCCGGACTTTTTGAGGATGACCGGGTTGAACATGACGAGATAGCCGTCCTCGCTCTCGAATGCGATGATGCGTTTAGCGACGCCTATCATGTTTGCTGCCATGCCGACGCAGCCGTCTTTGTGGGCGATGAGCGTTTCCAGCAGGTCCTGCGCGATGGGCAGGTCTTCCGGCAGGGCAGGCGCGGCTTTTCGGGAGAGAAAAAGCTCGTCTTTGCAGATGTCACGAATCATATTATTTCAGCTTCTCAAGAATTTCGTCGGCGCTCACACCGCTGGCGAGGAGCTTTTTCAGCACATCCTCGGCTTCGGCCTTCTTGGATGCCTCGGCGGCTTTCTGGGCGGCAGCGGCCTGTCTGGCTTCCAGCTTGGCTACTTCTTTGTCGAGCTTCTTGACAGAGGCCTTTTTGGCTTTCAGGTCGGCGTTCAGCGACTTGACGTCGGTCTTCAGCTCTTCGATGCTGGCAGCCACTTTCAGGATCTCAGCTTCCACGGCGGCTTTCTCTTCCTGCTTTGCTGCGATTTGTGCGGCGAAGTCGGCGGTCACTTTAGTGGTCTTGACTTTATTCTTGCTTCCTTTGGGTCTGGGCATGGCGGGATACCTCCTGATTTTGGTTAGTTTGTGAGATAAGTATATCACACTTTTTATGTGCATTCCAGTCGGCTTTTAAGCAAAAATACAGAACAAAAAACCGCAAAAAGCGCAGATGTTCCTGCAGCTCTTCGCGGTTTTTCTTTTATCGGAGTGGCGAGACTCGAACTCGCGGCCTCCTGCTCCCAAATATGCCCAAAATCGGATTGAATGGTTGCAAATCGTCTTATTTTACATTGAATCACCGTCATATTTATTCAAAGTGATTTTCTTTGGTTTTGTTTCATTTTGGATGAATAACGCACAAATAACGCACAAAACAGCGGTGCAATAAAGCGGACAGGGGTATTATACAGCGGCCTTTGCCCGCTCTTTTTATGCCCGGCTCTTTTCGCGGATGTTGTCAAAAACAATTTCCATTGCGTCCGACGCTGCCGCGTCTGCTGTACGGATAAACCCCGCGTAAATGTCCGTTGTGGTGGAGGTCTGAGCGTGACCCAGACGGCCCGAAACTGTTGTAATGGGAACGTGGGCGGCTATCATCAGGCTTGCGTAGGTGTGCCGCAGGCTGTGGAAGTGTACTGCCGGGAGATCATGCTCCCGCAGGAAGTGCGGGAACCATGTTGTTAATCTTTCCAGATCAAAGGGTGTTCCGTCCCAGCTGGTAAACAGAAGATCATTTTGCACCGTCTTTCCGTTCTCCACCTGCACAGTACGCGCCCACATCGACCCAACGCGCAGCCGTTCCGCCTTTTGATAGAGCTGGTACTCCCTCAGCATATCCATACAGTTTGCGCCCACCTTGAAGGTGCGGTTTGATGCTTTGGTTTTTGGTGCGGTGAAGATAAGCCCCTCATGCGGGATGTATTCCACTGTGCGGTTTACGGAGATGGTGGAGGCATTGAAATCAATATCTGACCAACGCAGGCTGCAAATCTCGCCCCGGCGCATCCCTGTGAACAAACCAAGCTGCACCATAGCGCTGTACTGTGGCGGAACATCATGCAGCGCAGCCAGCAGCCGCGCGGCGTCGGCCTCTTCCAGATAGGACACTTCAACAGCTTCTCCCTTTGGCGGTTCCGCCCGCTTTACCGGGTTATCCTCCACAATGCCCCATTGCACAGCCTTTGTGAAGACGCTGGACAACATCCGGTGATAGTGCTGCACCGTGTTCCCGTTGAGTTTGCCGCCCTCTTTGGCCTGTTCGGTGAATGCTTTGGAGAAGATCACCCCGGCGGCGCGGGCTACCTTCTCAGCTGAGGCACGGCTTACCGGCGTACCGTTGCAAACACAGGTCATTGTGCGCCCACCCACGCCCGCAGCCTTTGCGGTCTTCTGCCGCTTACCGCGTGGCAGCTCTTTGAGAAGGGCAGGCGTTGCCAGATATACAGAATCCCGCCGCGCTCCCGCCTCTTCCAGACTGGAATAAAAGGCCATCAGGTGCGAGGGTCTTATCTGGTTTACCCTCATGTGACCCAGCGCCGCAGAGATACGCGGCCTAAGATACCGATATTCTACCCCGGTTTTGGGCTTACACTTTTTGTCGATGTACTCCGAAAACCAGCGGTCTATCAGGTCATCCAGCTTCATATCTGCATCGAGAGCAAGACCGTTATGCACTTCCTGTTCAAACTCATCTGCCCGGCGGCGCACTTCCTTTTCCAGCTTGCGCCCGGTCAAGGTGGGCGGAGGGGTGAAGGTGCGGGACGTTGTGACCTGCTTGCCGTTCCGATCATACCCGGTAGACACCCGGAACAGGTAGGAAGTGGAGCCGTTTTTATTCTTTCGCTTCACGATCTGAGCCATTCTTTAGCGCCTCCTCAATAAGTTTTTTTATCAGGTAATCGGCATAGTCCTGAACCTCTGTTCTTAGTAACAAACGCTTTTCGGCTGAAATAGTAACGCTGGCACAAGCTGCTTCAAAATCCAGCTTTTGAAATGTTGCCTTTTCAAACGCATTGTCAAGAGCAAGGATCTTTGACGAAAGATCAAAAGTGCTCCATTCTGCCTTTTCCTGAGCTTTTCTTGCAGTTTCTTCAATTTCTTCTGTGGTCATAAAATCATCATCACACAATAACCATTCAACGCGAACACCCGCCGCCGCAGCTATGCGTTCCGCGTTGTCCCTTGTCAAATTATGTTTTCCGGTGACGATACCGGAAAGGTGTTGTTGTGATGTATGGAGATCATCCAGCGCAAAATCCTTTTGACTTTTCCCAGTGCGGCCTATTGCGATTTTTATACGCCTACCGCGCTTTTTTGACAACAATTCATCTGATTTATCGACCACTTTGTTTTTTTTATTCATTTTCGACCACTCCTCAACCGGCTTGATGAGGTTAAATGATGTTAATTAAAATAATATTACGAAAAAGATGTTGTTTACAAAATTAATATTCCGTGACACAATAATAACATAGCACAAAACAAAAATCAACAACAGGAGATGATAAAAATTGACTGAAGCAGAAAAGTTTGTGCCTATACGAAAACTAGCCGAGAGCGGTTTTTTGACTGAGTCGAGGTTGTGAAAGATGCACAAACAAGGAAAGCTCCCCGGCATCTGGTGCGGAAAGAAATTTTTGGTCAATGTTCCACTTCTGAATGAAGAACTTGACCGAGAAAGCAAAAAGCAGCTAAACGGAGGTGAAAGCCATGAGTAACACAGTGCAATATCCGACTATGGCAACAGTGAAGGACGCTGCCGCCCGGTTCGGCATCTCTGAATACTTCTTGCGGAATCTCTGCCGCGCTGGTAAGGTTCGCTTTGTCTGTGTTGGCAACCGCTGGTTGATCAACATGGACAGCCTCGCCGCCTACTTCAACGAGGGCGACGATCCAGCGGAGCTGGAAAGCCGTCACGGGTAAAGCAGAATGGGACGTAAGAGCAAAGGAGAGTTGCCCCGCTGGCTCACCGCGTCACCAGATCAAAAAGAAAAACGCTTTGTGCAGGTTGGTAACACGCTGCTGTTTGATAGGCGTTTTACTGCTTTATCCGTGGGGGCCAGATATTTCTACATTCTCGCGGCAAATGAATCAGGCGGGCAACGCTCTTTTCAGTTTCCGGCATCAAAAATGGAGGCACTAGGAATCTCCAAACGAACAGGTTGGAACTACTTGAAAGAACTGGAAGCCGCCGGGTTTATTGAGTGTATCAAGAGCGGAAAATGCGCCCGGCAACCAAACGACTACCAGTTTTCTTTTCAATGGTTAGAACCGCCTTAAATTTTCGGGAGGATATGGCAATATATTGTATATGTGTGCAAAATCTGCATAGTGCATCAAAATGCGAAATAACGTAGCATCGTTATCTCACTATGCAAAAATTGCACAGTGTCCCCCGTGAAAACAGCCTTGCACTATGCAAAATCTGCATACATAAAGGCCCTACACTATGCAAAATCTGCACAGCCAAAATAAAAAGCCACCCGGCGATTATCAGACACCGAGCGGCCAGACAGAAGGGAGAACACAATGCGAATCTATGACATTCTGCCCGTAGGGGAAGAAAACGCTATCCCCGGCGAGGAGATAGAACGCCGGTTAGGCATCACGAGGAGAGAGCGCCGGGCAATGGCAGCGCAGGAGCTGGAAAACGGCCTCTTTGTGCTGTACACCACCACGCGCCCCGGTGGGTACTTCCGCCCGGCGGAGGGAGAAAAAGGCCGTCAAGAGTTGGTCCGGTTCTATCATCGGGAACAGGCGCGGGGACTTGCCAGCCTCAGAAAGCTGGCCGCAGTCGGTGCAGCGCTGGCCCAGTGCGGCGATCAGACCACGCTTGACCCGCCGGGAGACGGCACACGATGAACCAGCGGCAGCGGGCTTTCTGTGAAGCCTACCTTCTCAGCGGCAACGCCACCGAGGCCGCAATAAAAGCCGGGTACAGCCCCAAAAGCGCCCGGAGCATCGGGCAGCGGTTGTTGACTTATGTTGACATCCGGGAGTATCTGGCCCAGCGTAACGCCCAGATCATCGCCGAGAACACAGCCACCCTTGAGGAGATATACAGCTTTTGGAGTGTCACAATGAGAGATCAGGCATCAAAACCAGCTGACCGTCTGAAAGCCTCCGAGCTGCTTTCAAAGGCGCTGATAGTAGAACGTACCCGGAAAGAAAACAGCGATCAGAGCGGTGCAGGGCATGAGTTTGACGGCTGGAGTGATGAGGAGTTGCGCGGCGCTGTTCACCTTATGGAAGACCTGAGCGATGAAGAATTTAACGCCATCATGGACGCGTATAACCGAAAAAAGAGGCGATAATCTGAAGAAAGCGGAATTGAATGCGCTTGCTGTCCGTGCCAGAGACGGCAGCGAGGAAACGCTTTTGGACTTATGGAACGCGGTGAAAGGCTTTGTCAAGAAAAAGGCCGTTTACTATGCGAAGAACCACACAGCCGGCATGACGACCGCCGAAGACCTTGTGCAAGCTGGCTTTTTCGCCGTCTATGACACCGTGCAGGCATTCGACGAGACGAGAGAGAAATCTTTCCTGACCCTGCTGAAATACTTCCTACAAAAGCGCTTTGCAGAAGAAGCAGGGGTGCGCACCAGCCGCCGGGACCGTCCGGCGGACAGCCCCCACAAAACAGGCTCAAGGGATGCAATCCGGCATCTCTGAAGATACACCTCAACCGCAAAGGAGAATAAAAGCATGAACGTATTCACCGAAATCAGTACCCGCGAACTGGAAAACACCCTCAAGGGTAAGGCTGTCCGCTACATCGTCAACGATGCAGGGGAAGGGCTGTGCTTATTCTTTGAGGGCTGGACGGACAACACCGGCTCAAACCACGGTGACGCTATCCACATCAGCCCGGTCATTGATGCAGCTGGCAAGCCGCAGCTCGTTGTGCAGTATGTCCCGGAAGAGGAACGGCCCGAAGACAGCGAAATCAGCAACAACGGCGTTGTGGGTGAGTAACCCACTCGCCGCCTGACCCGCGAAGCCCCCACGACCTCAGAAACAGAGGCGTGAGGGCTTTTCTTTATGTCTGCATCAACTTTCCCGCCGGGCAGTGCATCGCCCGTTCTAGGCACTTGCCAGACGTTGCGAGAGTATGCACAGGCAAAACAAAAAGGAGGCCGCAGCGTTACGACCTCCATACTGTACCCGCCCGGCGGGTTATTCGTCTTCCCATTCATCGACCCGCCGACCATGCGCCCACGCCTCGCGGGCCTGATTTAAGCTCATGTGGTTGGCACAGTCTTCTTCATCCGGGTTTTCGAGCTGGCAAAGATCATCCTCCCAGTTGCACACCGGGCAAATATCAAAATCCCCGGCATACTCAAACGTGTACTTACCGCAGACCGGGCAGATATAGCTTTCTCCAACTTTCACGATTCTCATACAATGCCGCCTCCTTGCCGGTGGGGTGCATCTGGCTCACCCCATAGTGATAGCAAAAGGCCGCTGCATCTCTGCAACGGCCTCTTTCTGTTCGAGAATCAGGCGGGGTGACGTTTCCCGCATCTCCTAACAATGGGCGGCAGCTGCCTGTTCTGCCCTCTGGTTCTCTTTGCAAGTCTATTATACCAGAACGCGAAAAAATGTCAATTCATGTTGGTTCGTTTAGTATCGTTTCAATGTGCCTTTTTCGATGAAGTTTAGAACGCGGTTCGTGTTCAGGCGGTAGACCGACCGGGCAAAGAGCTGTCCCCGCGCGGAGACCCGGACGGCGACCTTGACAAAGACGCTGTTCACCTGCACTTCTTTGACGTACTCAATAGAGCCGTCCTTTGCGTTCAGGGCCACATAGTCCGGCGCGGACAGGATCAGCGGGATATATTCCCCATAAAGGGCATAATCCGCCGGGTGACGGCTGACCATGTGGGCAATATTGGACTCACCGAGTAGAATACTCTGCCCCTCTGTCATGGACAGCCCCAGAAGATCAATTACGCGCTGGCACAGTACGCCTACCTGTTTGGCGTGGTCTGGCATCGTTCAACATCCTTCCCAGCCTTACAGCCCTTTGATACTTTCCAGCAGTGCGGCCCGCCGGGCCTCTGTGTCATCGTCCGGGGCATTCCCGGCGGTGTGGGGCTGTTCCGGCGCGGGGTGTTCTTCCAAATAGGCTTTCACGGCCTGCTGCAAGACCGCATTGGACGTTGTCCCATGCGCAGCACAAGCGGCTTTGAACTGTTCCGCCGTTTCCCGCTTGACCTTGCAGGCCAGAACGACCATGTTTTCTTTGTCCCATTTGGCATTGGCTCTTTTTCTTGCCTCAGAAACCATTGTATTTCCTCCTTTTCTGTAAACAGTATATCACAAAATCAGAACGGTTAACAGTACAAATATACACAGAAATACACTGTAAACCTTGTTGAATCTGCCAATGGACTTGTACGGTAAACAGTACTATAATAGAATCACAGCAAGGGAGCACGACCGGAAGACAAGGGGCGAAGGATGTACCGGGAGCGCAAGAGCAGAACGCCAGCTAAGACAGTAACCCACTCCCGCCGCTGTATATGAAAAATGACCCGGTGAGAGCTACCAACTACAACACCGAGCCAAACCCAACAACAGGGTCAAACCCAGTATAGCAGGGCTGGCCCGCAATGTAAAGCGAGGACAGTATGAAAAAATACAATCTTTCGGAGATCATGCACAAGGCGTGGAAGCTGTACCGGAAAGGCGTTGCCGCCTTTGGCGAGTGCCTGCACCGGGCATGGAACAGCGCAAAGGCCGAACCTATCAACGCCCAGCGCATTGAGAAAGCCCAGCAGGCCGCAGGCGTGGCCGAGCAGGTGAACACATGGGCAGGTTGGAAAGCCGCAGGCTATGAAGTCCTGCACGGCACAAAAGCTTTGTTCCAAGTGGTTCTCATCCACAGCAGCAAGGGCGACGGCCAGACCTACCGAGCATCGTTCTTTGGAGCCTCCCAAGTGAAGCCCCTGAACGCCTGATATTGAACCGCTGACCCGGCGGCGCAGAGAAAGCCCGCCGGGATTTATTTTGAAGGGAGATTTTCACAATGAACCGAGTAGATGTTGAAAGCGCTGTTATTGCAATGGGAGATGTTGCTGTGTGCATCAAGATGGTGGACGACGCGACCGAGGAGGGGAACGCGGTGCAGCAGGGCCGAGCGGTGCAAGTCCTTATGGACATCTTCAAGGCCAGATATGCCGCTCTTGTGTCCTGTGTTCAGGGCGACCAGAGCGCCGCGCAGGGCAGTTTTTGAGTCAATAACGCACAAATAACGCACAAACGGGCATTTTCGCCCATCAAATCGAACAAAAAGACCCACGATGAACGCTATATTTCAAGCGCTGTATCGTGGGTTTTATTCATATCGGAGTGGCGAGACTCGAACTCGCGGCCTCCTGCTCCCAAAGCAGGCGCGCTACCAACTGCGCAACACCCCGGCGGTGATACTCAAATAGTATACCTTTTTTTGGACGCGGAGTCAATCCCGGGGTGGAAAAATCAGGACTTGGTGCCGCAGCAGCCGCAGCCTTCTTTGACGGCAGGCAGGCTCTGGGCCAGCTGCTCGAGGGTGACGCTGTCGATGTATTGGTTGATCACATCGTCCAGCCCGGCCCAGAAAGGCAGAGTGAAGCACTGGTCAGACATGGGACATTCGTTGGTCTCGCTGCCGAGGCAGGGGATGGGGGCAACGCTGCCCTCAATGGCGCGCAGGATCTCACCGGCGGTGTAGTCGGCGGGGGCTTTGGTCAGGCGGTAGCCGCCCTGACTGCCGCGCTCACTCTTGACGAGGCCCACGCGGGCCAGCGGGGTGACAATCTGCTCCAGATATTTCAGGCTCAGCTGCTGGCGCTCGCTGATCTCCTTCAGCGAGACGGTAGAACCCGGGGCGTAGCGGGCCAGCTCGGCCATCAGCCGCAGCGCATAGCGGCTCTTGGTGGAAAATTTCATAGCGGTTCTCTCCTTGCTTGCCTTCCAGTATACCACGACTACCCGCTTTTGGAAAGTGAAAAAACCTGCCTTTTGCTCCGGACGCGGAAATATCGAAAAGTCATCTTGCTAGAACAAAAAATATCTGTTATCATAAGATGATGCAACAAGAGATATAAGGAGAGACACTTATGATACAGAAGATCGAGCCCGCAGCCGCCATCCGTCTGCTGGACGCGAAAAAGGCACAGGCTGTGGACGTGCGGGAGCCGGACGAGTACGCAGTGGGCCATATCCCGGGCGCAAAGCTGCTGCCGCTGGGTGAGGTGATGAGCCGCGCTGCCGAGGTGCTGCCCGACAAGGACGCACCCTGGCTGGTCTACTGCCGCACCGGCCGCCGCAGCGCTGACGCCGTCCAGAAGCTGGATGCGCTGGGCTATACCAATATCTATGATTTGGGCGGCATCCTCAGCTGGCCCTATGAAATCGAAGGGGACTTTGAGGGGCATTTCTAATGTGACGGAAAGCGGCGCCGCGCGCCTGTGCGCGGGGCAGAGCGCTTTTACGTTAAGTGGAATTGTTCTCTTTTG
>OIWV01002451.1_pt1 | contig 13504 bp, 14 predicted proteins | sample 1587751 | NCBI WGS metagenome assembly OIWV01 (sample SAMEA3888913, study PRJEB22519) | human gut metagenome | biome: human gut; feature: human-associated habitat; material: faeces | place: Denmark | collected 2010
GTATCAAAAATTCGGGCGTTTGTATAGGCTTTTTTGAGAAACTCCGAACTTTCTTGCCATTTTGTTACCTGAAATGTGGTCTGTGCAACTGCAAAAATGGGCTTTTGGGGGTCAGAAGGCCCTTTCCACGCCTTCAGCTGGGCCAAATCGCTGAAAACGAATACCTCTCCCCGGGTATGTCCGACGATGCCCTGCACCTCCGGATGGGACGCATCACCGGCCACCACGAGCACTGCACCGGCGGCTTCGGCCTCGGAAGCGATCTTCTGTATCTTCTTCACGAAGGGGCAGGTGGCATCGTGATAAGTGCAGCCCCGGGCTTCCAGTTCGTCGTAAATGCTGCGGGGGACACCGTGGCTGCGGATGACCACCTCGTAGCCCGTAGGGACATCAGCGGGGGTGTCTGCTACCAGTGCGCCCCGGCGCTCAAGGTCTTCCACGGTCTGGGGGTTGTGGATGAGGGGGCCGAGGGTGGCCACCTTACGGCCCTCATCCAGCAGACCGTAGGTCAACTTGACCGCGCGGTCCACGCCGAAGCAGAAACCCGCAGTCTTTGCAAGTCTGATTTCCATTGTACTCTCCTAAATTCAACCTCTCCGTCATCGCTGCGCGATGCCACCTTCCCTATTAGGGGCAACAGCGACGACCGCCGCCAGTGGCGGAAACAGGGAGTCGCTGTTGGGGCAGCGGCCAGCGAGACGCAAGCAATGCGCAGCGGATGCTGGGAGCCGCAACTCGGCCTTGTCGAGCGATAGCGAGACTGAGAGGTTCATCACAATTCACTCCACGCATCCAGAACGGCCTGCTTATTTTCCCGCAGTTTCTTTATGTCGCGGCGGCCTTCCATTGCAAACTGTGCAGCGGGCATGGGCTCGCCGAAGATGACACGCACCTTGCAGAACAGCTTCATCTTACCATCAGGGGTGTCGTAGTAGATACGGCAAGGCACGACGTCCACATTTGCTGCCGCCGCGATGACGAAGAGGCCGCTCTTGAGGGGAAGGAACTTTCCCTCCTGCTCCCGCGTACCCTCCGGGAAGAGCAGCAGTGTGCCGCCCTCCTGACACTTTTTCACGGTGTCGTCGATGACGCTGACCTCTTCTTTCGTGCCGCGGACACAGACTGCACCGGCGCACCGGAAGAACCACGACAGGAATGCGTTTATCTCGAACAGCTCTTTCTTGGCAAACACTGTCATCCGCTGGCCCCAGAACCGGGCGATGACGACGAACACCGGGTCGATGGCTGAGATATGGTTGGGGGCAATGATGCAGCCCTTCGTGCCGATTTTTTTCAGGTTCTCCCTGCCCTCACACCGGACGCGGAAGCCGATGTGGAACACCAGCCATGCCAGCGGGACCAGAATATAATATAGTATCATCTGACCTTCTCCGTGATAATTTTCTTCATGGCCTCAAAGCTCTGCTCAAAATTCAGCTCCGAAGTGTCCAGCAGCACGGCATCGTCTGCCTGCTTGAGGGGGGCTGCGGCGCGGTGGGTGTCCTGATAGTCGCGCTGCTTGACGTCGGCCAGCACATCTTCGTAGGGGGTATCGATGCCCTTCTGCTGGTACTCCTTCCAGCGGCGGGTGGCGCGGGCCTCCGGGCTGGCGGTGAGGAAGATCTTCACAGTCGCATTGGGCAGCACCACGGTGCCGATGTCGCGGCCATCCATCAGGATGTTCTGCGTCTTGGCCATGTCCCGCTGCATCTCCAGCAGGAAGGCACGCACCGCCGGATTTGCACCCACGGCAGAAGCCGCCATTCCCACCTCTTCGGTGCGGATGGCCGTGCTGACGTCCTCGCCATTCAGATAGATATGCTGTTCGCCCTCGATAAAAGCAAACTCGAGGGTGATATTGGGCAGCAGCGCATCGACTGCCTCGTTGTCCTTCGGTTCTTTGCCCGCGCGGAGGGCATAAAGGCCGATGGTACGGAACATCGCACCGGTGTCTACATAAATGTAGCCGAAGTCCGCAGCCAGACGCCGCGCCAGCGTAGATTTGCCTGCGCCCGCAGGCCCGTCGATTGCAACAGAAATCATTTTTATATCTCCTTCTCTATGAATCTGAAATTTCCAGCCGCTTAAACCTCTCCGTCACGGCTGACGCCGTTCCACCGCTGGCGGCAGTCGTTGTTGCCCTAACGAGGGGGCCGTCTGCGAAGCAGACTGAGAGGTCATTCCAGATGATTCGCAAAACTCTGTGCCGTGCAGAATGCGATCTGCAGGTTATAGCCGCCGGTATAGGCGTCCACATCCAGCACCTCGCCTGCAAAGTAGAGGCCGAGGGCCTTTTTGCTCTGCATGGTCTTGGGGTCAACCTCCCGCACCGACACGCCGCCTGACGTGATGACTGCGTGTGCCAAATCGCCCCGGGCGTCGATAGTCACCCGCCAGTGCTTCATCAGCTGTACCAGTTCCCGCTTCTGCTCCCGGGTGATCTGGTTTGCCCTGGTGGCCGGGTCGATGCCCCAGCGGGCCACCATGACCGGCTGCATACTGGACGGCAGCAGCTTCACCAGTGCGCCCTGCGCCGCGTGGTTCGCCAGAAGGGCAAAGTCCCGGGTGATGCGGTCATAAAGCTGTTCCTCGCTGAGGGCAGGCTTCAAATCAATAAAAGCTTCGTACTTGTGCTTTTTCATGTCGCCCAGATGGCTCGACGCGCTGAGGGTCAGCGGCCCGCTGATGCCGAAGTGGGTGAACAGCATCTCGCCCTGCTCCTCGAAGATAGGTTTGCCGTCCTCGTGGAGGGTGAGGGTCACGTTCTTGAGGGCGAGGCCCATCATCTTCTTGCAGTCGGCGTCATGGCTCACGAGGCTGACAAGGCTGGGGACAGGCTCCACGAGGGTGTGGCCCGCCTGCTGGGCCAGCTTGTAGCCGTCGCCGGTGGAGCCGGTGGTGGGGTAGCTCAGGCCGCCCGTTGCCACCAGCACGGCGTCCGCTTTGTACTCCCGGCCCGAAGTTCCCCGCACACCCACGCAGCGATAGGCCGGGCCGGGCTTTTTCTTTTTCGGGTGGCGCAGATTTTCCGGCGCGGCAGGCGCTTCTTCCTGCTGGGCCAGCGGCTCCAGCAGCAGCTTTTTTGCCCCGTCGTGGACGATGTCCGCTCCGTCTGCGTACCGCAGAAGAGCCTGCCGAATCTCTTCGGCCTTGTCTGACACCGGGAACACCCGGCGTCCGCGCTCCACTTTCAGCTCCACACCGAGAGACTCAAACAGTTCCATCGTCTTGGCCGGCGGGAAAGCTCCCAGCGACGAGAACAGAAAGCGGGGGTTCGTCCGCACATGGTGCAGAAATTCCTCTGCGGTGCAGTCGTTGGTCACATTGCAGCGGCCCTTGCCGGTAACGAGAATTTTCTGAGCCGGCTTTTCCATATGTTCCAGCACCGTCACCTCATGCCCCTGCCGCAGGGCCGCGCCCGCCGCCATCAGGCCGGCAGCACCGCCGCCTACCACTAAGACCTTCATGTTTCGTTTCCTCCGCTTTTTCTTCTGTCTTCACACTTATTCTAGTTTATCATACCAGAATCGACCGCCAAAAGCAATGTGAAAAAAACAGGTACAGCGTTCTGCTGCACCTGCCCGGAAAATTTTGCTTATTTCATGGCCTTGATGGGGTCGAGATACTTTTCGCCCTCCATGACTTCCAAGTGGATGTGGCTCTCCTCGGCACACTCACAGCTCACGCTGCCCACCTTGCCGATGGTCTGCCCGGCCGAGACGGTGTCGCCCTTCTTCACCTTGGCGTCCGTCGTACCGCAGACCCGCCAAATCCTGCCGGAAGCATCTTCGATGGCGACCACAGGCCCCCACTTGTCGTCCGTGCCGGTCTCCACCACCTTGCCTGCCGCCGGGGCGGTCACTTCCGCGCCCCTGCTGGCGGCGTAGTCCACACCGTTGTGGGTGCGCCAGTCGCCCAGCGTCTTGCTGTAGACCAGCTCATCGCCGCTGTAGCTGTTTAAGACGCGCCCCGAGACAGGCTGCGTGGAGGCAGGCGCAGCCGAACTGCTGGCAGGCAAGGACTCGGTTTGCAGCGCGGAGGGTTCGCGCACCGAACCAGACCCAGACTGCGCACCAGAAGAGGACGCAGCCCCACCGGACGAGCTGTCGGCTTTTGGCACATTGGCCACGCTGTTTGCTGCGGGTGCGTTCTGCTGCTGCCATTCGGCTTCCTCCTCTCCGGCAACGCCGGGCGATGTGTTGATGCCCTCGTCGATGCCGGGGGCGGTGCTGGACGGGCTTCGCACCGCGTCCAGATCTTGCTTCAGCTCATTGCGCACCGTGCGCACAGCCCACACCCCGGCCGCTGCCGCCGCCAGCAGGCAGGCGGTAAGCACCAGCGCAAAGGCTTTGTCCCGCAAAAACTTTCTGAATTGCTCCATCGTTCGTTACTCCAATCCATTTTGTGTACGGAATCGTTTCTTTGGTGGTAGTTTGGAGCGGCAGAGCGGGGTTTATTCATCCTTTATTAGAAAGGACACAAAAAGGCCCCGGATGACCGGGGCCTAAAGTCCTATTTAGTTATTGCGGCTGCGGCTGTTCATGCCCAGCAGGCGGACGACGTACAGGAAGATGTTGATGAAATCCAGATACAGGGTCAGTGCACCATAGATGGAAGCCTTCTCGGCCAGCTCAGCGTCGCCTGCATAGTAGGCGTAGATCTGGCGGAGCTTCTGGGTATCATAGGCGGTGAGCAGCATGAACACCACCAGGCCGATGCCGCAGTAGAGCACCGAGGTGCCGAAGCCAAAGCCGAAGAGCGCACCCACGAGGCTGGTGACGATCATGGCCACCAGAGCCATCATGAGGCGGGGACCCCAGCCGGTGAGGTCTTTATGGGTGGTGGTGCCGTACACAGCCATGAGGCCGAAGTAGACCGCCGTGGCGAGGAAGGCCATGACCAGAGTACCTACCGAGAACATCAGGAAGTAGTAGCTCAGGACCATGCCGTTCAGGATGGCGTATCCGAAGAACGCGGCTCTTGCACCGTCGATGGACATCCTCTGCACCCGGGCGCTGAGCATGAACACCAGTGCCAGCTCACCAATGGTGAGCAGGAAGTAAAGCGAATCGACCAGATAGATAAGGGACGTAGTCGCCGTGATATAGGCCATTGCGAAGGTGACGAGCAGGCCACCGGCCATCCAGCGGTAGGTGCGGGTCATATAGTCCGATGCGCTCATCGAAGGCTCCGCATAGCCGCGGTCATAGTTGTTGTAATCCATAAGGAATCCTCCATTCAAAATCAGGGCATCGGCCTCGGCCTTGCCCCGGTCTACGAAATATAGTATACTGCATAGAAATGAACGATTCATGAAAAAGGCTGTGATATTTGATGTCTCTCGGACTTTATCTGCATATTCCTTACTGTTTTTCCAAATGCCGGTACTGTGATTTTTACTCCGCCCCCGGCCAGCGCGGCGTCCCCCGCGCCTATGTGGACGCCCTTTTGCGGGAACTCTCCCGGTTTGCGCCGGACGCGCCCCTGCGGCCGGACACCCTTTATTTCGGCGGTGGAACGCCCAGCCTGCTGGACCCGGCAGACGCCGCCCGGCTCATCGCCGCCGCGCAGCCCCTGCCCGGGGCCGAGATCACGCTGGAAGCCAACCCTGAGACCGTGACCGAAGACTCTCTCCGGGCATTCCGGGAGGCGGGCGTCAACCGCATTTCCTTCGGCGTCCAGTCGGCCCGGGACAGCCAGCTCAAGACGCTGGGCCGCCCCCACACGGCAAAGCAGGCGCGGGCCGCTTTCGCCGCCGCACGCCGTGCCGGGTTCGAGAACATCAGCGGCGACATCATGCTGGCCCTGCCCCATTATACGCAGGCCGAGTTCGACGAGACGCTGGAGCTTATCGAGGATGGCGGCGCGGCTCACATTTCCGCCTACCTCTTGAAGATCGAGCCCAACTCCGCCTTTGGCCGGACGCCCCCCGAGGGTCTGCCCACCTCCGACGAGGCGGCAGATTTTTACCTCTACGCCGTCGAGCAGCTGGAACATCATGGCTACCGGCAATATGAGATCTCCAACTTTGCCCGCCCGGGCTATGAGGGAAAGCACAACCTCATCTACTGGGACTGCGGCGACTATCTGGGCATCGGCCCTGCGGCCCACTCCTGCATGGGCGGCAAACGGTTCTACTACCCCGCCGACACCGAAGCCTTTCTGCGGGACGAGGCCGCGCCCGTCATGGACGGCGGCTGCGGTGCAGAGGATTATCTCATCTTGCAGCTGCGTCTGCGCAAAGGTCTGAGCCTCGACGAATACAAAAAACGCTATGGCAGGGAGTTTTCCACCGCACAGCTGGCTTTTGTGAAAAACTGCGTGAAGAGCGGCTACGCCAACTTTGACGGCCATACCCTCGCCCTCACGCCCGCCGGGCTCATCGTACAGAACAGCATCCTTGCCGAGCTGCTGTGAGCCTCAGTGAACAGCAAAGCTCATCGCCGCCAGCACAAAAACACCGATGATGCTGGTAATGCGGCTCACCCTCTGCATCGCGTAATACCAGTCGGTGGGCTCACCGCCGTACACTTCCAGCCCGTGGCGGAGGTTCCAGAACAGCAGCGGGAACCGGACATCCAGCACAAGGAGCACCACCAGCACCCCTATCGGCAGCAGGAACGCCACGCTGCCCCGGGTCTCCAACCGCCCGCCGACGGCTACATTATAGAGCCAGTTACAGCTGGGCCAGAGGTCGGATTTCTGGTATTCGCCGTTGACGATGACGTTCACCTCGTCGGCAAGGCCCCCATCGTCTTCCCTCCACAGGATGGCGTCGCCGGGGTCGCCCAGCGAGGTCCCGGTAAAAATGACCACTCCGTCCTGCTCAATTTTTACGCCCGGGTCGCTCATGCCCTCGGCTTTCGATTCGAGCCGATAGTGCCGCGTCTCTCCGTCCAGCGTGAAATCCACCTCCGCACCGTTTCCTGTCTGGGCGATCTGCATGGTGTAGGCGGCATACGCATCCTTGCCCGAAAAGCTGCCGTCGGCCTGACGATACAAAAAGGCATCCCGCAGCCAGACGCCCGGGCGGAGGGCGGCCCAGAGATAGAGCACAGCGAGAAGCAGCGCGGTAAGAACGCAGAGCAGGCAGCTCGTCTTTTTCTCCATGGTCAGGCTCCTTTCGTTTCAGCCCAGTTCGATTACTTTCCACCCCAGCTCCCGGATGGCTTCTTTATCATGGGTCGCCAGCAGGGTGGGCTTTGTGCCGCAGCGTGCCTTGAGCATGGCTGCGGCTTTTTTCATGACGGCGGGGTCCATGCCGGTGAAGGGCTCATCTAACAGAAGCGTGTTGCTCTCGGCCCAGAGAGCGCGCAGCAAGGCGGTGCGGCGCTTCTGTCCGCCGGAAAGCTTCCGGGCAGGCAGGGCAAGGGCCTCGTCATCCAATCCTAATTGTATAAGGTCATCTCGTATCTGCTCTTTGTATTGTGTTTTGACCTTGTACTGTTCTGCGGTCAGCACCAGCGCCACATTCTCTTCGGCGGTCAGCTGGGGGCAGAGCCTGTCTTCCTGAAAGACCGCGCCGACCCGGCCCACGCCCTCCACGCTGCCGGAGATGGGCGCTTCCAGCCCCATCAGGATGCGGAGCAGGGTCGTCTTGCCCCAGCCGCTTGGCGCCCAGAGCACCGCCGGGCCGTCCACAGTAAGCGAGAGGTTTTCGAAGAGGATCTTCTCTCCGAATCGTTTAGACAGATTCTTTATTTCCAGTTTGTTGTTGGTTTCACTCATTTTTCAGCCCCCTCTTCGCCCAGAACTGCCGCTACCGCTTTATCCAGCAGAGCGAGGAACAGCTTTTCGAATCCGGCGCTCAGCAGGATGATGACGAAGGTCCAGGCAAACAGCTCCCCAGTGGAAAGGGTAATTTTTGCCCGGTAAAGCGCGTCGCCGATGCTGCCGTCCGGCAGGCCGATGACCTCTGCTGCTACGCCGCTCTTCCAGCAGATGCCCAGCGCCACGCTGCATCCCTGCCGGAACGCGGGCAGCACCGCCGGGAGCCAGACCGCCCGCAGACGCCGCCCCAGAGGCAGACGGAACACCTGCGCCATTTCGAGAAGCTGGCGGTCAGCACTCCCGATGCCGGTGCGCACTGCGCTGTAGAGGACGGGCAGCACCATCAAAAAGCTGATAAGGACGGACAGCGACGAGCCGCTGACCCACACCAGCGCCAGAATGATGAAGCTCGCCACCGGAGTAGCCTTGACCAGCTGCATCACGGGGGCGAGAAGGGCGTCCACCCACTCCCACTTTTCGGCGGCTACCGCCAGCACCGCGCTGGACAGAACGCCCAGCCCGAAGCCCAGCAGGATGCGCCCGGCGCTGAAACCGATGCGCTGCCAGAACTCGGCCTGCGGCAGCAGCTCCACCAGCGTACCGATGGCCTGCACCGGCGAGACAAGAAAGACTTCCTGCCCGATGGCCACAGCCGCCGCCTGCCAGACGCCCAGCCAGAACACCGACGCCGCTAAGATTTGAATGCGGCGTTTTTTTGTTTTATCCATGTATTTCTTTGCTCCTGTCCGTTTTCTCGCTTTCAGAATATCACATCATGTATGAGAATACAATCCTTCATCTTTTCTTCTCTTGACATGAAGGTCATAAAACACTACACTGGAATAAAGTAATCCTTATTCTACGTGCCTCCGCGCACAGCTGGGAGAGATGACCATGCACGATTCCGCTCAGGCCCTCCGGGGCAAAAAGCTCCTTCTGGTGGGGTTCACCCTGTTCTCGATGTTCTTCGGAGCAGGCAACCTCATCTTCCCGCCCTTCCTCGGCGCACAGGCCGGGACGGCGCTCTGGCTCGCTTTTGTGGGCTTTGCCGTCAGCGCCATCGGTCTGCCCATCGCGGGCGTGGCAGCGGTGGCCCGGGCAGGCGGTCTGCCTGCGCTGGCCGGGCGGGTCCATCCCCGCTTCGCACAGGTGTTCGCTGTGCTGGTCTATCTGTCCATCGGTCCCTGCCTCGCTATCCCCCGCACGGCCAGCACCTCGTTTGAGATGCTGACGCCGCTGGTGGGGCGGAGCACACCGGGACAGTTCATCTACTCCCTCGTGTTCTTTGCTGCGGCGTACTTCGTGGCCCTCAAGCCCGAAAAGCTGACCCAGCGGCTGGGCCGCATCCTCTGCCCTGCCCTGCTGGTGCTCATCGTGGTGCTGTTCACGGGCTGCATCCTCCACCCGGCCGCGCCCGGCTACGGCACGCCTGCCGAGGCTTACGCCGCCCTCCCCGCCGCACAGGGCGTGCTGGACGGCTATCAGACCATGGACGCGCTGGCAGCGCTCAACTTCGGCGCGGTCATCGCGCTGAACCTTCAGGCGGTGGGCATCACGGAAGAAGCTGCCGTCCGGCGCGGCACCATCCGGGCCGGGTTCATTGCGGGCGGGATGCTGCTGGTGGTCTACGCCATGCTGACCCACATCGGCGGCATCTCGGGGGCTGCCTTCCCCGGCAGCGACACCGGCGCCGCCGTCCTGACGGCACTGGCCGACAGCCTGTTTGGCCGGGTGGGGCAGGTGCTTCTGGCCGCCATCTTCGTCATCGCCTGCTTCAACACCTGTGTCGGCCTCATCGCCAGCGTAGGCGAATACTTCCACGAGCTTCTGCCCCGGCTGCCCTACCCCGCCATTGCAGCCTTCTTCGCGCTGATGAGCATGCTGCTGGCGAACATCGGCCTTGCGGGCATCCTGAGCCTTTCCGTCCCGGTGCTGAACGCCATCTACCCCATCGCCATCATCCTCATCGTGGTGGAGTTCCTGCCCGGACGGTTCCAGCGGACATCGGTCTGGCGGCTGAGTATCCTCTTCACGGCCATCCAGAGCATCCCTGCTGCCCTGCCCTTCGGCCCCCTCTCCACCTTGATGAACGCTCTGCCCCTGAGCAGCCTCGGCTTTGGCTGGCTGCTGCCGGCCCTCATCGGCATCGGCGCGGGCCTTCTGATCTAAGAAAGGGGCTGCTGCACTTTCGGCTAAAACGATGTGCAGCAGCCCCTTCTTTATTTCAAAGCTTACTTTGCGGAATTGCGGATAGCCGCCATGACCTTGCGCAGGACGGACGGCTCGGTGTAGTAGAAGTTATCGTCCGGCAGTTTGCCGCCCACGGCGGCGGGAGAGGCATCGTAGAGCACCTGCAGGTAAGCAGAGATGTCTTTCTTCATCTCCTGACCGTTGCGGTAAACGATGTTGCACTTGGGCAGGGCCTTCTTGGCGATAGCAGCCTTGGCCACCACGCCGACTTCCTCACAGAGGGCGGCGGTGCCGTCGATGTCCTCGTTCGCCGCCTTGACGCTCTTCTGGTAGTCGGTCAGGAAAGCTGCGATGACGTCGGGGTTCTGCTTTGCGTACTCGGTGCGCACCACGGTGACGCCGGTGATGAGCTGGGTGTCACAGACCCTGTTCCATTCCCTGGTCAGGTCGAGGACGACGCGGAGGTCGCTGTCCTTCATCTGGGCAGCGGTGACGTAGGGCTGAGGCAGGACGGCGATGGCATCCTTCCTGGCAGCGGCCATCTGGGCCGTGACCTCGGAAGCCTCGCTGTAGTATTCGATCTTCACGTCCTTGTCGGGGTCGAGGCCGTTCTTCTTGAGCAGATAGCGCAGGACGTACTCGGGCGTCGTGCCTTTGCCGGTGGAAAGGATGGTGCGGCCCTTGAGGTCGGCGAAGCTGTGGACGGTATTGCCCTTCTCCACGACGTAGAGGACGCCCAGCGTGTTGACGGCCATGACCTGGATGCCGCCGTTCGTCTTCTGGTAGAGGGTCGCGGCGAGGTTGGCCGGGATAGCGGCCATGTCGAGTTCGCCCTTGATGAGCTTCGGCACGATCTCATCGGCAGCGCCGTAGAGCTGCAGGTCATAGTCGAGGGAAGCAGTGCCGTCCTTCTCCATGCTCAGCAGGTTGACGAGGCCCATGGTGGTGGGGCCTTTCAGGCCGGCGATGCGCACTTTTTTGCTCGTCTTGGCCGATGCTCCGCAGGCCAGCACGCTGACCATCAGCACCAGCGACAGCAGCAGAGATGTCAGTTTTTTCATAGGATTTCGTTCCTCACTTTCATTGGGAGAAATTTTCCCGCAAAAAATTTGCAAAACCATTTGCTTTACGCCCTCAAGTTTACTATAATAAGAGAAAAAATACCGTTGCACATGCAACGGAATCGCAGAAGGGCGGTGAGGGCCCGGGGAAAACCTCACGGAATGGGTATGGAAAATTATCTTCCGCTGTTACAATCCACCTCTCTGTTCGCCGGGCTGGAAGCCGAAGCGCTCCGAGTCCTGCTGGGCGAAGTGGGGGCCGTATTGCGCACCTACAGCCGGGGCGAGACCCTCGTACTGGCCGGACAGTCGAACCGCCGGGTGGGCGTGGTGCTCTCCGGCGCCATCGAGGCCTACCATCCCGCCGCCAGCGGGGCGCGTCTGCCCATCAGCCAGATGGGGCCGGGCGGTGTGTTCGGCGACGTGCTGGGCGGCTCGAGCCTTTCCAGCCCGGTAACGGTGATGGCCTCGGCCCCCTGCGAGGTGCTGCTGGTGCCTTACGAGAAGCTTCTGCTGCCCGGGGCCGACCCGGCCCGCCAGCGGGTGCTGCAGAACCTTGTGCGCACCATCAGCGACAAATACTTCCTGCTCTCCCGCCGGGTAGACCTGCTGCTGCTCAAGAGCCTGCGGGCCAAAGTGTGCGCCTACCTGCTCAGCGAGGCCGAGGTTCACCACAGCCTCACCTTCACCATTCCCTACTCCCGCATCCAGCTGGCCGACTACCTCAACTGCGACCGCAGCGCCCTCTCCCGGGAGCTGAGCCTGATGCAGCGGGACGGCCTGCTCGAGACCTATAAAAGCAGCTTCAAGCTGCTGGAACCGGACACGCTGCGGCACATGGTTCTGTAACAGCCTCTCCCTTTGGGAGAGCCTTATATAGAAGGAGAACTTCATCATGTCCAAACCGATTTTATGGATCGTCATTCCCTGCTACAATGAAGAACAGGTACTGCCCATCACAGCCCCCCTGTTCCTGAAAAAGATAAACGACCTCTCCGCAGCGGGCCTTGTCAGCGAGAAGAGCCGGGTGCTCTTCGTCAACGACGGCTCCCGCGACGCCACCTGGTCCCTCATCCAGAAGTTCGCCTCTGAGGATGAGCACTTCATCGGCATCTCCCAGAGCCGGAACCGCGGCCACCAGAACGCCGTGCTGGCCGGGCTGATGGAGGCGCTCCACAGCGGCAGCTGCGACATCACCATCTCCATCGACTGCGACGGTCAGGACGACATCAACGCCATGGACGAGATGGTGAAAAAGTATCTGGACGGTGCCGAGGTGGTGTACGGTGTGCGCAGCCGCCGGGACACCGACACCTTCTTCAAGCGGTTCACCGCCGAGGGCTTCTACCATGTGATGAACGCGCTGGGCGCAGACATCGTATTCAACCACGCCGACTACCGGCTCATCAGCACCCGGGTGCTGGAAAACTTCGCCGACTACCGCGAGGTGAACATTTTTCTGCGAGGCATGGTGCCGCTGGTGGGCTACCCCAGCGATACCGTCTACTACGAGCGCCACGAGCGTCTGGCCGGCGAGAGCCACTATCCCCTCAGTAAGATGCTGGCCCTCGCCTTCGACGGCATCACCAGCCTGTCGAACAAGCCCATCCGCCTCATCACCGGCGCAGGCATCGCGGTCAGCCTCATCAGCTTCATCGGTGTCATCTGGGCCATCGTGCAGGCTGTTCTGGGCAGCGCCGTGGCGGGCTGGGCCTCCACCATCTGCATCGTCTGCTTCATGGGCGGCGTCCAGCTGGTGTGTCTGGGCGTCATCGGCGAATACGTCGGCAAAATCTATATGGAGACCAAGGCCCGCCCCCGCTACATCATCAGCGAGCGCACATGGGCTCCCTACGAAAGGAAGTATCACGGATGAGCAAACAGAGCTGGAAAGGCAGCACCCTCCTGAACCCGGAGCCGCCGGTGCTGGTCTCCTGCGGCGGGCTGGACAAGCCTAACCTCATCACCATCGGCTGGACCGGCACCATCTGCACCCAGCCCAGCATGGTATCCATCAGCGTCCGCCCCGAGCGATACAGCCACCACCTCATCAGGGAGAGCGGCCAGTTTGCCATCAACCTGCCCACCGAGGCACTGGTGAAGTCGGTGGACTGGTGCGGCGTCAGGAGCGGCCGGGATTTTGACAAATTCGCAGCCTGCAAACTCCATTCTGCCCCCGGCTCGGTGCTGACGGACTGCCCCATCCTCGAAGAAAGCCCCGTCAACCTCGAGTGCAAGGTCACGCAGGTCATCCCGCTGGGCAGCCACGACCTCTTCCTCGCCGAAGTGGTGGCCTGCGACGTGGACGAGAGCCTGCTGGACGAGAACGGTAAGCTCTGCCTCGACAAGGCTAAACTCATCGTCTACAGCCACGGCGAATATCTGGCTCTGGGCAAAAAGCTGGGGACCTTCGGCTACAGCGTGCGGAAGAAAAAGCCGACGCGGAAGCCCCGCAGATAATACTATGAAAAATGGGAAGCACT
>OIWV01002457.1_pt1 | contig 13480 bp, 12 predicted proteins | sample 1587751 | NCBI WGS metagenome assembly OIWV01 (sample SAMEA3888913, study PRJEB22519) | human gut metagenome | biome: human gut; feature: human-associated habitat; material: faeces | place: Denmark | collected 2010
GCCGTAGTCTCCTACAGTTAGCCATTCATCACAATTCTATAGTTTTGACACACCCGCTACTAAAAAAGGCTGACTCTTAAGCTGCCAAACCGCAGCAAGAGTCAGCCTTTTCTTATGCTTTAATCTTTATTCGTCTAAAGAACACCTGCCTCTCGGCAGTGGATTTATGAATGTTTTGCCATCGGACACCGAACGCAACCCAATTAGATTCCGAACGCAACCCGATCAGATTCCGAACGCGAACCAATCAGATTCCGAACGCAACCCAATCAGACTCCGAACGCGATCCGATCAGATACCGAACGCGAACCGATTAGATTCCGAACGCGAACCGATGCCTATTGTATTGCAATTCACTCGTTAAAGAGCTTCTTCTGACTTAGCTTTCTCAACCTTATCCTCACTGAGCACCAACTCGCGATAGATAACTGCATCGACCGAAAGCATTATGCAAACGCTTACAAGGAGACAAACAAGCGAAATGAATACTAACAAGCCTGATGCGTCACTAAGTATCTGGAAGAGAATATAATAGACAAAGAATAGCACAAAGGCTACAACAAACTTCAGGAAGAACACCTTCAGCTTATAGCCCATCATCAAACGGTTGCTCTCAGAAAGACACAAAGCCCAATTCATACCCTTACCTACAAGAAGATAAACAGCAAGCATCCAACTGAGCGAGAGTACTATTGCCGGAACAATCATGAACAGAATGGATATGTATACGGCAGAGATGATGACAGCCTGAAGGATGAAATACTCACCCATACAATGACGATATTTCGACTCGAAGATGAACATCGGACTAATCATCTCGCCCTTGCTAAGCTTCACCGGCAACGTAGCCAAAGCTATCGTGGTGCCCACATTAACGTAAGGAATCCATACGGTGACGAGCCAAAGCAACACAGAGAGAACAATCGGCACAAGATTTTTAACGCCGATGGCGAATGCGTCCTTCAAAGAAGGCACGAACTGAAGTTTTTCTTCCATAGCTATAATTTTTTTAGGTTATTGTTTTTAAGTGGTATAACATTTGCAAATATACAGCATTTTTCACATATACCAAATCTTTTTGCAAAGAAATATTAATCATTACTTAATATTTGCTACCCACCGTATATTCTTTTTCGCCCAAAAGCAATAAAAAAACCGCCCCACATCCCATAATGGTATGCAGAGCGGCCCAATTAATTATGAGAATTCAGTTACTTAGTAACCTTCACGGTCTTCATAGTGCCGTCGGCTCTCTTCATGGTCACAATGTATGTGCCCTTGCCGAGTGTTGAGAGGTTGTTGCCAACCGCTGCTCCACCGAGAGTGTGAACCGAAACCTTTGCATCAGTCGGAACAACCACGCCGTTGATAGCGTCAACCACTACTGTGAGCGTTGCTGTAGCTGCCTCCGACTCCTTGTCCTTATAAACCACAACCACCTTGTAAGCGTGCTCGCCTGCGAATGTGTCGGCCGTGTATTCCTTAGTGTATGTGCCTTTGCTGCCCGGAGCCTGAGCGTCCTGTGTAGCGAGAAGCTCCTCGCCCTCGTAAACCTTCACGGTGAGCAATGCGTCAGCCGGCAGATCCTTGCCGTCGACATCCTTAGTCGGGTTAGTCCATGTCAGCTCTACACTCTTCTCTGCAGTAAGTTCAGCTGCTGCGAAGTTGACTACCGGTTCTGTAGCTACAGGCTCTTCCACAACGGCTTTCTTCTCAGCAAGGCTGAAGTCGAAGATGTAACCATAAGCATTTGCACCTGTTTTGTCGCTGATATGGAAAGCAACATAGTAGTTGCCTGCCTTTTCTACGGTGAACTCGAATGTGCTCGGGTCGCGGTCGTACACTGTGTTGAGCTCGATAGAGCCGAGAGTCTTGTCGAACGAAGACTGCATCTTCTTGTTTGTGCCGAGCTTCATCGTGAACGATGTAGTGCCCGTTTCAATACAGCTGCGGTTGTTGGCTGTATGAGCTTTCGCTACGTATGTCTTGCCTGCCTCGAGAGCGAATGCCGGAGATACCCAATAGTCGTTGGCGTCGGTGTTCCAGTCACTGCTGAAGCCTACGCAAGGATGCTGGTCGCCCACCGGTTGCCAATCGTTATCATACTCCTGATATCCCCATGAATTCCAGCTCCATGTAGAACTAACGTTGCCACTGCGGTCCATTGCGGTCCATGCAGCTGCGTTCTCTTCCTGATCGAACGAAACCTCGTAAGGCAGTGCTACCGGAGCATCGGGCTTGCCTTCTGCCATCTCCTCAATCTTCACCGAGTAGATGCTGACGGCATCGTTAGCGTTGTTGGCGCCCCAGTTGAGTGCACGGAATGCGAAGAGGTATACGTCGTCCTTGTTGGCATCGAGAATCCACTCGTTCTTCACCTTGCCACCCTCGCCTTCGGTTTCGCCTTCGGTTTTAGGGAGCTTAGAGCCAATCCATTCGATAGTCTTCTGGTTGTCTGCCGACTTGCTGCCTACAAAGTAGTCGAGGATGAGGTTCAGCTCGTTGTTCGGACCCGAAGCAGCGTCAACCGTAATCTTGTACGACTTGCCTTCCTTCAGCTCGAACTTCGGAGAGACGAGCCAGTCGCAAGTTCCTGACGTAGCGTCAGGGCCCATGTGAGCAGCTGGTTTGCCAGCAAAGTCGGATGCGGTGTAAGCCCATGTCACGCCCGGAGTATCGCTATTGTCCATCGTTGTCCATGTGGCGAACTTCTCAGCCGAATCGAATGTCATATCGTAAGGCAGTGTACCCTCCTGGTCTACAGCTGGTGGGTCGGGCTGGTCGGGATCTGTACCCGGGTCAGGAGTTTCGCCGCCAACTTTCTCCTCGATGCTGAAGCCGAGAGCGTAGAGATATACCCAGTTGCTCTTGTCGCCAGCAGAAGTGTTTGTGGCGTGGAACGCAAAGCTGTAGAGTCCGTCCTCAGGAACAGTAAGGTCGTACGAATTGTCGTACTGCACCCTTGAAGACGGCATATTGATGTCGCTCAGCTTTGTGAACGAAGCGGCGTTAGTAGGAGTCGTCGTGTACTCTACAGAGAGTGTTGCGGGAGTGTCATACATTGTGCCCGAGCTTGTCTTCACGGTGTACGTCTTGCCTGCCTTCAAACTGAATGACGGAGAAACGTAGTAGTCGTTAGGTTCACCCGAATCGGTCCTAATGCAGTAGCTCGGTGTAGCTGTCCACGCGTTGCCGATGCAGAAACCGTCGTTGCCCCAATCGTTATTGAATACCCATGAGGTACCAGGTGACGGACTGGCATCAAGCACGGTCCAAACATCGTTGGTAGAATCGAAGGTGATAGAGTAAGGCAGTTCTACTGTGCTCTGGGCAGAAGCATTCGTTGCGCCAAACAACGCAAGAAGAAGCCCCATTGTGTTTAGTAACGTCTTTCTCATAACTACAAATTTTAAAAGTTAATATATTTATGTTTACATACTTTCGTCACTAACTAAAGATGTATTAACTATACTAAACGTATGTTATACGATTGCAAATGTAATAAATATTTTAATACAAAGAAATATTTGACACGATTTTTTGTAGTTATTTTGTCATTTTGTTGTAAAACGGAGACTCACACCATGAATTTGTCATCAGTATAGCAGTGGTGTGCGAACACAAAAAGGAGGTGCTGTTCTTGTTCCGTCGAGCACCAAAGCTGAGCGGAAAGAACAGCACCTCCCATTAAACTATGTATTCGTCTGTACTATTACTTTTTCTTTGCCTCTGCCTTCTCCTCCTTTGCAGGAGCAGCCGGCTTGTAAGCCTTGTTCAATCCGGCGATAACCTCGTTGGTGATGTCGTAAGCCTTGTCGGCATAGAGGAGGTTGTCGCCTGCCTTGCTCAGAATCAAGCCAAACTTCTTATCCTTGTTGTAAACAGCAAGGAAGTGCTGGATAGAGTCGCGCAGGGCGTTGTTGTAGTTCTCTGTCTCCACCTGGAACTCACCACTCAAGCGCTGGTTAAGAGCCTGAAGGTCGCTATTCTGCTTCTGCAGCGACATCTGTATCTGCTCAGCCTGCTCGCGTGTGTAGGCGTTCTGCTGAATCTTCTGCTGGAAGTTCATGTAAGCCTGCTCGAGAGCACGCTGCTTCTGCGCGAGTGTGTTCTGGATGTTCTGACCCTTCTTCTGCAGAATGAGCGAGTAGTCCTTGCAGAACTTGTACTGCGACATGATGCTGTCTACCTCTACATACGCAATCTTAACGTCTGAAGGCACAGCCTGCTTGCCCTCTACCTTCTTCTCGTCAACCTGACACTTCGACTTGTCGCAAGAAGTCATTGCGAAAGCGGCAACAGTTGCGAGTGCAAGTGCGCCGAAAATGTTTTTCTTGTTCATCTTTATTCTGTTTTTAATTTTATCGTTTTATACGCCTGTCGTATATACATTATATATTACAGGCTGATTTAGTAGGCACCGTTGCGTTCGCGAGCCTCGCGATCCTGATCCATCACGCAGTGAATGCCCTGCTTGCGCAAGCCCGGGTTGTCGTGTACGTGTTGCGAAGAGAACTTGCCGTTGCGCTTCAGCAGAACCTTTATCGACAACAAGGCGAAGGCTACTGCCACTACAGCGAGGCTGATAAGCATTAGTTTTATCATATTTGTATCTGTTTTGACTAAAATAGATGTCTACCTATATTTAAAATAAGTGAAGATATTTTGTGGTGTCTTCCTTTTACACTATCTTTGCAAAAGATAGCCCCACCATTACATATCGCTACAAAGGTACGGCAATTCGGTGGCATGGCAAAATAATTTATCGAAAATTCAGATTATTATAACATCATCATAAAAAAATTAAGGAAAATGAGCAATTGCGAATTAAAACCTGCTCGCGTGTTCGAGCAGTTTGCTAAAATCAACGAGATTCCGCGCCCTTCAAAGCACGAGGAGCGCATGATAGAGTATCTTCAGGAGTTCGGCAAGAGCCACGGCTTCGAGACCGAGACCGACGAGACGGGCAACGTAGTAATCCGCAAGCCGGCCACAAAGGGTCACGAGAACGCGCCTACACTCATCCTGCAGAGTCATATGGACATGGTTTGCGACAAACTCGTAGACGTAGACTTCAACTTCTTCACCGACCCCATCCAGACTTACGTCGACGGCGAATGGCTCAACGCTAAGGGCACAACACTCGGTGCTGACGACGGCATCGGTTGCGCTATCGAACTGGCTATCCTCGACAGCGACGACATCGAGCACGGACCGCTGGAGTGCGTATTCACACGCGACGAGGAGACAAGCCTCACCGGTGCCATGGGCATGAAGGCAGGCTTTATGAAGGGCGATATGCTCATCAACCTCGACTCTGAGGACGAAGGACAGATTTTTATCTCTTGCGCTGGCGGCAAGACAACATCGGCTCGCTTCACATTCGAGCGTGAGGCTGCTCCGGAGGGTATGTTCTTCATCACAGCTTCTGTAAAGGGACTGAAGGGCGGACACTCTGGCGACGACATCAACAAGAAACGCGCTAACGCCATCAAGATTCTCGCTCGCTTCCTCTACAAGGAGCAGGAGAAGATGGATCTTCGCCTCGCTCAGTTCAACTCGGGCAAACTGCACAACGCTATCCCACGCGACGGTAGCATCGTGTTCGCAGTTCCGACAAGCGAGAAGGAGACAGTACGTGCCGACTGGAACGTGTTCACAGCTAACATCGAAGAGGAGTTCCACGTAACCGAGCCGGTTATGGAGTTCAACCTCGGTAGCACCGACGCTGAGAGCGTACTGCCGAAGGACGCAAGCCGCCGCTTCATCCTCTGCATGCAGGCTGTTGACAACGGCGTGTTCGCTATGTGTCAGGACGAAGCACTCGCATACATGGTTGAGACATCCAACAACGTAGCAAGCGTGCAGACTGCTGAAAACGAAATAAACATAGTTGCCTCACAGCGTTCTAACGTCATGAGCAACCTCGAGAACGAAACCAACACCGTGAAGGCAGCCTTCGAATTGGCTGGCGCTGAGGTGAAGATGAGCGATGGCTATCCGGCTTGGAAGATGAACCCGAACAGCAAGCTCACGAAGGTGGCTGTCGAGTCGTACAAGAAACTCTTCGGCAAGGAGCCTATCGTAAAGGGTATCCACGCCGGTTTAGAGTGCGGTCTCTTCTCTGAGCGCTACCCGAACCTCGACATGGTTTCGTTCGGTCCTACGCTGCGCGACGTACATACTCCTGACGAGCGTCTGCACATCCCGACCGTTCAGATGGTTTGGGATCATCTGCTCGACATCATGAAGCATCTCTAATATAGGAGGGTATGGCATCCCTGCCATACCCACGCAGCCTAAAAAATAAAGAGGGTATGGCTATTCCGCCATACCCTCTTGCTTTATGTTATAATTCCGTAAGTCTTTTTACAGTTCTACATCCGTAAGGCACATGTCGAGCTGTTCTTTTATAGCCTTCTTGTCGAGTTTCTGACCGATAAACACGAGTTTCTGCATACGGTCGCCGTACTTCTCGTCCCAGTCTCTGCGCAGTCCTTCTTCGCGTTCGAGCATCTGCTGCAGTTCGTCCTTCGGCATTGTGGCGTACCACTGTCCGGCGTTTTTCAGCTCCATCTGCTTGCCTGCCTGCTCAAAGAGATAGCACATGTCGGGCTCTTCCTTGAACCAGCACAATCCCTTGCAGCGAATGACGTTCTTCGGGAACAGACGCGCCACGAAGTTGTCGAAGAAGTTCATGTCGAACGGCTTTCTGCGATAATATACGAACGTGCCAATGCCGTACTCCTCCACTTCGCCGCCTTCATGGTCGTGGTGATGGTGGTGATGTCCGCAACCGCCATGGCAGTCGTGGTCGTGATGATGATGCTCGTGCTCTTCATCTTCATGGTCGTGATGATGATGGTGCTCATGCTCATGCTCCTCATCATCGTCATCATCCTCCTCATCGCCGTGATGGTTCTCAATCTCGTTGATCCATGCAGCCGATGTAGCCACCTCGTTGAAGTTGAAACGACCGGTGTTGAGCAGACGCTCCAAGTCTACGTCGCCGTAGTTGCACGGTATGATTTCTGCCTTAGGCTGAATGGCGCGGATTATCTCGGTGAGCTTGCGCAGATCGTCAGCGCTCACCTCCGCAGCCTTGTTGAGAAGTATCGTGTTGCAGAACTCTATCTGCTGTATTACGAGGTTTTCGAGGTCTTCGTCTTCGAGCCCGTCACGTGTCAGAGCGTCGCCGTTGTTGAACTCGTCTCTCATGCGCAGCGCGTCCACCACGGTCACGATGCTGTCAAGACGCGGAATGCCGTTGGTGATGTACTGCGGACCGAGTGTCGCCATCGAACTGATTGTCTGTGCGATTGGTGCTGGTTCGCAGATACCACTCGCTTCGATGACGATATAGTCGAAGCGCTTCATATTCACAATGTCGCGCAACTGGTCGATGAGATCCATCTTCAGCGTGCAGCAGATACAGCCGTTCTGCAGAGCCACCAAACTGTCGTCCTGCTTGTTCACTACTCCACCCTGCTGAATAAGGTCGGCATCGATGTTCACCTCGCCGATATCGTTCACGATAACGGCAAACTTAATTCCTTTCTCGTTGGAAAGAATGCGATTTAATAATGTTGTCTTACCGCTGCCCAGATAACCTGTGAGCAGCAAAACCGGAATCTGTGTCATAGTATATGTTATTATTCCTTCATTAATTCAGAGTATGTACGATCCATCTCGTTGGTCATAACCGTGAAGTTATGCTGCGTCTGACAAACCTTCAAAAAGAGCGAAGCAAGGTCTGTAGCCTCTGCGTCGGCAAAATCCACAGCCTTATCGAGCAGCAGGATGTTCATCGCATCGAGCATCAAACGGAAGAGCGTAGCCCCACGTAGGGGGTGCACTTGTCCCAAGTGCGCCGACCGATCAAAACATGCATCCTCCCCAAGGGGGTGCACTTGTCTCAAGTGCACCGACCTATCAAAACGTGCACCCTTCCCCGTCTGACGCAGACCGCGAACGTATGCGAACATCACGACACGCACAGTCAGTTCGATGGCGCGGTCGGAGTCTACCGATGCTTCCGTCTCCTCCTTCGCCTTGCGCACATAGCCCTCAAGATGGTCGGCATTTGAGAGATATTTGCCAGCAAGCAGCATCGAGAAGTTGCGTTTGTACTCCTCAACCATAGCGTTATAGTACGCCTCGTTACCACACGCCGTGCGCACAAGTGCCATCATGTCGTCGCCACGCTGCTGCGCTTCGCGAGCCAGTGCCGCAATTTCCTCGTACTTGTAGTTCATGGCTGCCAACGGGAAGAACATGGTGTCGAAGAAAGCTGGTGCGATGTGCTCATAATGCTCCAACATCAGCTTCTTCACCGACTGCGGTGTCGTCTTCTCATTCCGGTCTTCCACCTGACTCTCTATCACGCCATGCGAGAAGGCATCGAAGAACGAGCGCACCAAAGCCGCCTGAACCTTATACTTATCTATTTTCTCTGTCATCAAAGTTCGGTTTGAATGTTAATTGACCTGTACGATATAATATATTATGTATATAGAATGGTTTTGCTTATTAGCGCATTACTTTTTGTAAGCGTCAAGAATCTCCACCACATACACGTCGTGCAAACCGCCCTTCTCGCCGTACCACTGCTCTATCGACTTGTCGAGCATCTCCTCCGGACGAATCTGCGTTTTGTACAGCTTGCGACAGGTTAGTGTGAGGCGTGCTTCGTCGAATGTAACGCAGCCGTTCTCGGTTGCAACGGGTGTGAGATGGCCTCCTTCGCCTTATCGAAGTCTCTGCCCGATTTAGCACCGCAGAACGCATACGCCTTGCGTGCCTCCTCCGAGTTGCCGAGGAAAACAAGGCTCATTGTGTCGTTAGCCTCTATGAACTCGTGTGTATAACGCTCCGGACGGATGTACACAATAGCCACTGGGCGGTTCCACAACCAGCCAAGACAGCCCCAAGAGGCTGTCATCATATTGAACTTCTCTTCGTTGCCTGCAGCAACGAGCATCCACTCCTTACCAATAGTAGTGAACACATTATCGTTGAGTGTCGTAATGTCTATCTTTTCCATAATTATTTCTTTTTTAAACGCAGCAGAAGTGACAAGCTCCACCGCATCATGTTTTACCATCACATTGCATCCAAGGCGCAACCGTGTAACACCTCAGATATGCAAATACAAAAAAACGAGACAAAACTTAAAGTCTTGTCTCGTCATCATTTTGAGCCTCTTGTCGGATTCGAACCAACGACCCCGAGATTACAAATCACGTGCTCTGGCCAACTGAGCTAAAGAGGCGGGTGGGCAAGCTACTTACATCGCGCCGCTACAACCAACTACCTTTGCTACGTTCCCGTCCTGGAGGGTTCGAAGGGAGCTGGCCGTGCAAGACTTACCCGTATTGCTCTGTAAGCGGTTGCAAAGGTACGTATTAGTTTTGAAACCACCAAACAATCACGCAACTTTTTAACTACAAACTTACATTTTTGCACTATTAAACCCTAAGATCTATATAAAACAGAACTTTCTCGCCATACTTATGCAGCATTATAGGAGGGTATGGCATTCTTGCCATACCCACGCACACTATAAATTCATAAAGGTTTGGCGAGCTTCGCCATATAAGGCGCAATCATCTCTGCCGCATGCTCAAGATATATTCTGTCCTCATTGTCGAAGGTGGAGAGCTGGGTACTGTCGATGTCTATTTCGCCAACCACCACTCCATTGTGCTTCAACGGAACGACAATCTCCGATCGGGAGAGCGACGAGCAGGCTATATGACCAGGGAATTTCTCGACATCCTCAACAACAAGTGTGCGCTGCTCCTTCCATGCCGTGCCACAGACTCCGCGTCCGAACTTGATGCATGTACATGCTGGTGTACCCTGAAACGGACCGAGTATCAGTTCACCGCCTTCCACTATATAGAAGCCGACCCAGAAATATTCCTCTGGAAAGATTGTCTTCATTACTGCAGCACAATTACACAATACGCTGATAGGATGGTCAGCATCATTCGCGAATACTTCTATCTGAGAGAGTAGTTCGCTGTATCTTGTTTGTTTCTCCATAATATTATTTTTCTTTCTGCAAAGATAGTGCAAACCGAAGACAACACAAAACGAATCACATGATTAAATATATGTTAATCACGCTTGTTTTATTTACACAATACGATATTTTATATATCTTTGTAAACAAAAAACTAATGAAAATATCTTTTATTCCAATACGGCTACGAGAAGCACGAAAAATGTGTGGCTATAGTCTTGACCAATTGACTAAGGCTGCCAATGTTCGTGTCACTCGTCAAAGCATTTATAATTATGAACGAGGTGTAATGCAACCTAAACCAGACATGGTAAAGGCACTTGCTGAAACACTTGGTGTAAACGAATCTTTTTTCTATGGCAAATCAACAAAAATAGATATGCCAATGCTTCGTTCTACTGGAGACAATATGCTGTCAGAGGAGGATTTGCAGCAGCTTGAAGCAATGTTGAGTTATTGGGCTGAACGCTATCTGCTCATGGAGAAGAAGATTGGATTGAAGTCTGTTTTCTCTAACCCACTGGCCGACATAAAAGTTTCTACTCTTGACGATATTATCCTTGCTGCCGACCATTTGCGTGAGGCTTGGAAGTGTGGTAGTGGTCCTTTGCCTGCTGTGTTAAGACTCATGGAGAGAAAGGGTGTTAAGATTCTTTCAGCTGAACTGCCTGATGAAATTTGGGGACTTAGCACGTTTGCCGACGAAACCCATCCACTGATAGTTGTCGATATGCGTCCACAAAAAACGACTATCGAACGACTCCGATTTACGGCTTGCCATGAACTTGCCCATATCCTGCTGCATTTCTCCGACGACTGCAACGTTGAAAAGATGTGCAACAAATTCGCCAATTTCTTTCTCTTCCCCAAACAGACATTTATCGAAGAAATGGGAGGCGAACATCGTGAGCAACTCACTCTCGAAGAAATGATTGACCTAAAAGAACTATATGGTGTCTCAATTGCTGCACAAGTACACGCCGCATGGGATATACGTATGATATCTCGTGAGCATTACAATTGGTGGTATGACGAGCGGATAAATAAGAATAGCCAAGAAGAAGGTTGGGGGATTTATAGTTACCCTGAAACTATCGGAAGGGAGAAGAGAATAGGAGCAAGAATAAGTAAATCTACCAAAAGCAACAAATAAACAGTATAAATAAAACATATTAAGCTATGAAATTTGATGATTTTAAAAAACTTTATTCTCTTTCAAAGACATTGCGCTTTGAAGCGAAACCTGTTGGTTCAACTTTGAAAAATATCATTGAGAGCGGTTTATTGGAAGAAGATGAACACAGAGCACAAAGCTATGTGAAAGTAAAGAAATTGATTGATGAATACCATAAGGTTTTTATCGATAGAGTATTAAATGATGGTTGCTTGACAATTGAAAATAAAGGCAAAAAAGACTCATTGGAAGAATATTATGAAAGCTACATGTCAAAATCAAATGACGAAAACGTTAGCAAAACATTCAAGGAAATTCAGGAAAATCTTCGCTCTGTAATAGCGAAGAAACTTACTGATGACAATGCTTATGCTAATTTGTTTGGCAATAAACTCATTGAGTCCTATAAGGATAAAGAGGAAAAGAATAAGATAATTGATTCTGATTTGATTCAATTTATCAATACTGCAGAACCAAGCCAACTTGATTCTATGTCGCAAGATGAAGCAAATGAACTTGTGAAAGAATTCTGGGGCTTTACTACATATTTTGTAGGTTTCTTCGATAACCGAAAAAATATGTACACTTCAGAAGAGAAGTCAACAGGTATTGCTTATCGACTTATCAACGAAAACCTTCCAAAGTTTATTGACAACATGGAAGCTTTCAAGAAAGCGGTAGCAAAGCCAGAGATTCAAGCTAACATAGAAGAGTTGTATTCAAACTTTGCTGAATACTTAAATGTGGAGAGTATTCAAGAAATGTTCCAGCTTGACTATTACAATATGCTTCTTACCCAAAAACAGATAGATGTCTATAATGCCATCATTGGTGGAAAAACCGATGAGGAACATGATGTCAAGATAAAAGGCATTAATGAATACATCAATTTGTATAATCAGCAGCATAAGGATGAAAAACTACCAAAACTAAAGGCTCTGTTTAAGCAAATTCTTAGCGACAGGAATGCTATATCATGGTTGCCTGAAGAGTTCAATAGTGACCAGGAAGTCTTGAATGCTATCAAGGACTGTTATGAAAGACTATCCGAAAATGTACTTGGCGACAAGGTGCTAAAGTCATTGCTATGCTCATTGTCTGATTATAATCTTAATGGTATATTCGTACGCAACGACTTGCAATTAACTGATATCTCACAGAAGATGTTCGGAAATTGGAGTGTTGTTCAAGATGCTATTATGCAGAATATCAAGAATGTGGCACCTGCCAGAAAGCGTAAAGAATCTGAAGAAGACTACGAGAAGAGAATTTCAGACATATTTAAAAAGGCTGATAGTTTTAGCATACAGTATATCAACGACTGCCTGAATGAAATGGACGACAACAATCTACACGCTGTAGACGGATATTTTGCCACACTTGGTGCGGTAAACACTCCAACTATGCAGCGCGAGAATCTGTTTGCTCTTATTCAGAACGCTTATACTGACATTTCTAACTTGTTAGAAACCCCGTATCCTGAAAATAAAAACTTGGCACAGGACAAAACGAATGTAGCCAAAGTCAAAGCTTTATTGGATGCAATCAAGTCTTTGCAACATTTTGTCAAACCATTGTTGGGAAAGGGGGACGAAAGCGATAAGGACGAACGGTTCTATGGAGAATTGGCTTCTTTGTGGACAGAACTTGATACAGTTACACCACTATATAATATGATACGTAATTACATGACTCGTAAACCATATTCCGAGAAGAAGATAAAGCTTAACTTTGAGAATCCACAATTGCTTGGTGGCTGGGATGCAAACAAGGAGAAAGACTATGCAACCATCATCTTGCGCCGTAATGGTATGTACTATCTTGCTATAATGGACAAGGACTCCAAAAAACTGTTAGGCAAGACTATGCCCTCTGATGGAGAATGCTATGAAAAGATGGTGTACAAACTTTTGCCAGGTGCCAATAAAATGTTGCCTAAAGTATTCTTTGCAAAATCAAGAATCAATGATTTCAAACCAAGCAAACTGATTGTTGAAAACTATAATAATGGCACACATAAAAAAGGTAAGAACTTCAATATCAATGATTGCCACAATTTGATTGATTATTTTAAACAGTCAATTGATAAGCATGAGGATTGGAGTAAGTTTGGTTTTAACTTCTCAGATACATCAACGTATGAAGACCTTAGTGGATTCTATCGTGAAGTAGAACAACAAGGTTATAAATTGTCGTTTACGAACGTATCAGTCTCATTTATCGATGTCTTTTTTTAAATAAGGTTGACACCCTAAAGTCAACAATTATGAAAAAGAAAG
>OIWV01002478.1_pt1 | contig 13410 bp, 7 predicted proteins | sample 1587751 | NCBI WGS metagenome assembly OIWV01 (sample SAMEA3888913, study PRJEB22519) | human gut metagenome | biome: human gut; feature: human-associated habitat; material: faeces | place: Denmark | collected 2010
TAACTATGTGGCTTTCAGCCACTTTCACGGCTGATCCGTGAATAATCTAGGTTAAATATAAATTTTATCACAATGAACATTTTGAATGCTTCTCATGAGAACGCTTTGTCTGTCCAAAAAACGGGTGTGCAGACGTCGCCCGCAGTACATTCCTGGAATTTGCGGCGTTGGTTTTCCAATTTCTGGAGCGCCTGTCTGACATGCTCTTCCTGCAGTCCACCTTCCGACATGGTATGACAGAAGTACTTTGTCCTTACCAGACAATGACCAATGCCGGCTTCATTATATGCTTCCTGTGAGAAATCATCGTCCAGGCTGACAAAACAGATCTGTCTGTTAGTCTGCATTTCCAGCCATGCCCGGATTTCTTTCGGACGGTTCCCGCGAATGCAGGGTGTTGCTGAGTATACTGACATTCCGTGACGATCAAGTGCATCGAGAAGACACCGATACATGTTCTTACATTGCAGGTCCTTTGCATCCTTCAGATCCCGCCAGGTTGAAGACAAAACAATCTGAGATTGCGCTTCCCGACGCAGGACTGCCAGATTTTTTAGATTATCGTCGTTAATATCCGCATAACTTCCGATCGGCGTGGACTGACAGTACGGGAGGGAATTAAGGACGCCGTCCACATCCAGGAAAATGACGTTGACCGGTTCTGCCATCATTAGTCCTTTCTCAGTTCCATAAAATAGGCATCCTTGTATGCCTCAAAATCAATGTCCGGATGCATGGCTTTCATGTCCTGCTTGACCTTCTGGAATACTTCCTCTGTGACCGTGGAATCAAGCAGGTGCAAATTCCCGTCATTTGCGCCGAAATAATATGTTTTCGGGTGAAGAAGCGCCAGCCGCTGTCCGATGTTGACTTTAAACATCGCTCCAATCGTTCCATCCTGGTCTGTCATCAGATAGGCGAACTCCACTTTGACCCTTGGCATATCCGCAATGGTCATGAAATGCATGTTCAGCAACACGGAAAGAGCCGTGTCACATAACATTTCCTTGGTTTTCCGGTTGGTAATTGCATTTTTCCATACCTTTTCCTTTTTGATCATGATTTTGATCTCCTTTTCATTTTTCTGCGATAATTATGGAATCTAGACTGAAAAAATTGGTTCAAAATTTTTTTCATGATTGGACATAAGAAAACGCAGGCCATGAAGACCTGCGCTTTCAATCGATTCTTGATTATGATGATGGTGTGAAGGTACCGCTGCTATTCCAGGTACCTTTGCGTTTTGTAAAGTTCGGATGGGATGGTGCTCCCTGAAAGGCATTTCTGAAGTTTGTGACTTTGCCAATGTCCCAGTTATTGATTGCGGAACAATCCGTTAATTGATCGCAGCCACGGAACGCCTCTGCTAATGTAGTGACCTTACTTGTATTCCAGTTTTCCAGTCCTGATAAATTCTTGACACGTATTCCACGGAATGTCGAACGCATAGTTTTTACATTGCTGACATCCCAATGTGATAATGGTGTTAAATCTGAAACTTTAAAGCAATTAAAGGTACTCTCCATGCTTGTTACACTGCTTGTATTCCAATTTGCAATTGCAGACAAATCGGTAATGTTCTGTGCACAGTAGAACAGGTTACCCATATCCGTTACTTTGCTTACATCCCATGTTCTTAATGGCTCAATACTTTTAATGATTGAATAGTACCCAAGAAAACCATTGATGTTGGTAACATGGCTTGTATCCCAATTGGTCAAAGGAATGATGTCCGTTAAGTACTGGCAATCGTAAAACATACCTTCGAGAGTCATAGCTTTATTCATGTTCCAGTTTGTTACTGCTGTAATCTGAGAGAATTTATTTCCTCTAAACATATAGCTGAAATTGGTAACGTTGCTTACATTCCAATTTGATAACGGTCCAATGTCTTTAATGTTGCTGCAGGTTGAAAAAATGCATTTCATATTAGTGACATTGCTTACATTCCAATTTGTCAATGGTGTAAGATCTGAAATTCTGGCACCATATTTTTGATATGAATTCAATCCGAATAAATAACTCATATCTGTTACATGACTTACATCCCAGTTGGCCAGTACGGAGATATCAGTCAATTTACTTTGACTGAACATGTAACTCATATTAGTCAGGTTATTTGTTTTCCAGGTTTCCAATCCACGTAATGTTGTCATACTTCCTGCTTGGAACATTCCGGTTGCATCAACCAGATTGCTTGTATCCCAGTTAGCCAAAGCGGTTAGATCTGTCAGCTGACTTGTCCCGGAAATACTGGTATTGGATACGTCCATATCAAACATATTTTTCATCGATGTAACCTTGCTGACATTCCAGCCTGAAATGGCGGAAATATCTTTTAATGCAACACAATGTTTGAACATTCCATCCATATTCGTTACGCTGTTTAATTTCCAGTTTTCCAGTCCGTTTAAGTTTACTAATGAACAACAGTTGAGGAATATCTGATCTGCAATGGTAACGTTTTCAACATTCCAGTTTTTGATTGCGGATATGTCGGATAAAGCCCTGTTGATATTAAACAACATACTGATATTTGTAACATTGCTGACATCCCAATTTTCAAGCCCATGCAGATTTGTCAAGGCAATACAAGCTGAAAATGTGCCGCGCATATTTGTAACGTTTTTAACATTCCAATTTTCCAGCGCTGTAATATCCGTCAAAGCAGTGCATGAATAAAACATATTGGAAATATTTATGACATTGCTCATATTCCAACTTGCAACTGGAGAAATATCCGTTAATGCATAACAATAGTTAAATACATCACTCATATCGGTGATCTTCTCGGTATTCCATGCTTTTACTCCGCTGATATCTGCAAGCTTCTTGCAATTCGCAAATATTCCTTTTATATCTGCAGGCGCATATACTTCCGAAGCTTTACTCCACCATTTCAACGTGGTATCACTCCACCATATATAAATCGGTACTTCCGAATCACTCGTATTCGCAGTGATTTTGTGATCCGTATCAGTTGGAGCCACAAGAGATCTTTGTATTGCAGTGATAGACGATTTTTTATACTGTATCTGCGATTTCAAATCGGAACTAAAAGTGGCCGTTGCCATGGTCCATTTTGCATAAACGGTAATATCTTTCGGCGGTTGATTTGCAAGAACGAATTCATGTCCGTCCGTGCAGTCCGGATCCGTATACCATCCGTCAAATGCTTTTGATGGATGGGTGATATCTTCTTCCTTACCGTTTGTAATGATAATACCGCCGGTTGCTATACCTGTTACGAACGCATAGTACGATGCATCTCCTTCTGAATCAGGCGTTTCGGCATGAAAGAAAATCTGTACCGTATCACCTTCCACCTCAATATCTTCTGATCCATAACCATTGCCAAGCTTACCCGTAACTGACTGGTCGTAGTTATTTTCATTCGGCACAATTGCGGTGCCTTTATAAACACAAACCCAATCATTATAATTTGGTGCATTGTAGCTCAGACGAATTTTAAGCTTATCTGCACCTTGTATTGTTACGGTTTTGGTTGAATTTACCGGTTCTGCATACATCATCGTGCCCATGTCATCATATACGGTGTTGCCCGAGTTGCTTGCCTCCGCGTCCCCGGTTCCAACGGTTCCGCCTTCTCCTTTATTGAAATAGGTGACCTGTTTCAAAGTCTTAGATGTATCTTCTCCAAAATATCCGCCATTCGCATCATAGGTAACTGTAAACGGTGCTTTTGGAATCTGCAGGTTAATCTCAACACTGAAGGCGTCCGTTACCGTGATTCCATTTTCCGCATAGGAAACATTCACCGTATATCCCGCGCCGGAAGCATTATTGCTGCCGGTTACCGTAGCCGGATCAATGGTAAGGTCCGCAAAGGATACGTTTTTGCTGCTGCCGTCATCATAATAAGCGACAGCTTCCAGATCATCTGCGGTAAAGGTATATTCGCTTTCCGTATCGGATTCGATTTTTGCCGGTCCTTTATAGGTTATCTGGAACCCGGTCAGTTTTGCTGCTGTATTAATGATGCTTGTTGTGGTTCCCGAGTGGCTGAATTTTTCATACTGCATCATGGTTCCGGAGAACGTCACTTCCGCTTCCTTTTCGGATGTGAGATTTGCGGTTGCTGTTCCGTTTGACACGGTCACATTCTTACCTGCCGTTACACTATCCTGCTTGTAGCGTTCAACATTCTTTTCCGTTACCGTATAAGTGCCGGAAGGGATACCGGCCAGAACCGTGCTGCCGGATTGGGAACCGCTTGATAACGCAATTGTTTTATTCCAAGTATGGGACGCGCCATTGATATCTGTTCCTTTGATCTCAAATAAAAATACCGCGTTCCCAAATGGCTCGTACTGCTCGTTGATCGTCTTGTTGATCATGATCTGCACTTGCTCAACCGGACTGTAATCGGTCAGGTTCTGCACGGTCGCGCAGTTTTCCTCGTTGACGGAGAAACGGATTTTGGAAGCACTGAGCCCATATCCTGCCGGGGCTTTGGTTTCCTCAAAATAATAAGATCCCCACTCCAGATCCGCTACGGAAATCGTTCCGTTTTCATCTGTTATAAGTCCTGACTTTAAGAAGCTTCCGTCATTTTTGTAAAGGCTGAACTCTGCCCCCGTAATTTTTTTACTCTTTGTTGCCGCATCCAGTTTTGTCAGTACTACGGAACCGAGAATACGGTCATTGACGATACGTACCGTCTGTACTGCATCCGCGTTTTCCGCCGTTACCGCAAACTCAAACCGTGTTTCTGATTTCCGGTATCCGGTTGGGGCTTTTGTCTCCGCAAAATAATAATCTCCCCATGTCAGTCCAGAAACCGCATCTGTAGAGCCATCGGTTCCGGTGATCAGATTTTCCTTTACAAGCGTATCAGTCGTTTTGGAATTTTCTGATTTTTTATAGAGTGAAAACTGTGCACCGGCGAGCGGCATGCCGTCTGCGGAATCTTTCTGCAGCTTTACGGAACCTGTCTTTCTTGAACCGGTCTGGCTGATCTTTACGATCGTGCCAACGGTTGTTTCGTCCAGGTCTGTTTCCACCGGGTCGGATGAGAGTTTGTATCCGACTGCCGGCATGGATTCCGCAAACCGGTAATGGCCAAATTTCAAATCCTCAACCGTCAATTCACCGGCTGCATTGGTTTTTAAAAACTCATAGATTTTTTCATAAGTTCCATCTGCTTTTTTCTTATATACATCATAATAAGCATTTTTCAGCAGATCCCCGTTTACCGCATCTGTTTTTGTCAGGCAAATGGATGCCGGAAGTTCCGCGTCTTTTGCCTCCAGTGTGGTGCTGACCGTATCGGAATCTGCATGATACTGGGCTTTACCAACTTCAAAGGAAAGATGTTTGGTATTCAGCTCATACCCGGCAGCAGCTTCTGTTTCCTGCACGTAATAACTGCCCCATGGCAGATTTGATATCGTGACGGTTCCATCGCTTCCGGTCATGAAGCTATCCTTTGTGCCGGATTCGCTGTATGCATATGTTCCATTTTCTTCTGTCAGGAATATCTGCGTTCCGTCTGCTTTAAAAAGCTGGTACTTTGCATTTGCGAGCGGGGCATGGGTCTCATCATCTGCATCCCGCTGTGTCAGTGTCATGCATCCCGGGATTCTGTGGTTTTCAATCAGAACCGTTTCCGGAATATCCGTAATCGTGAATGTGTGTTTGCCGCTCAGTTTCTGGTATCCGGCCGGCGCCTGCACCATTTCCCAGGAGTACTCTCCGCCGCGGATGTTGTTTAAAATAACGCGGCCAAGGACATTTAATTCTTTGCCACCATTCTCAAACAGAGCGGTTCCATCCGGATTGTAAATCTGGACTTTTCCTCCGGTCAGGGAGGTGTAATGTACAGTACCGTCTTCGTCTGTTTTCTGAATGTTGTCCGCATCCACACTCTGAAGGATCAGTTTTCCGACATTATCCAGGCATTTTACATAGGTTTCCGCTGACGGCAGGGTGTATGTTTTTTCAAACCCGCTTGTCAGTCCGTATGCATCATACTGAACTGTGTACTGGTTGACCGCTTTCTTATCGATCGTGGATCGGTCCGCCGGTGCCTGCATGTTAACAGTCACGTATGCCATCTGCTGCGTTTTCATGACACCATCAGTCATCTGTGATGTGTCCAGCGCAATAGCAATGCTCTTTACCTGTCCCGGCTGCGTTGTTGTCCATCCGGACGCAGTTAAATCAAATTCCTGACTTGCATCCTCGGAATAGTATACGGTCGGTACCAGGCCCAGTTTTTTCACTGCGGAAGTATCAATGGATACGAAGGTACCCTGCCATGCACTGCTGATGTTTTTATAGTTACTGTTTCCATCTCCGTCCGTTTCTTCAATCTTCGCGCCCTGCTCGATATTATCAAAGAAAATGATATTTTTCGCGTTTGAGGAACCAAGACCAAAATCCAGACGATAGGAATAATCGGATTTTTCTTTATTCTCTTTGGTATCTTTGCTGTCATACAGTCTTGCAACCGTGTCATCCACATAACCGTTTGAGTAATAACTCTTCACATACTTGGAAACAAATTCACGCCATTCCGTTGCATTATCCTGTACGTTGATGCTTCCACATGCGTAAGCCATTTTATTATCGGTGCGGCCATCTTCATCCAGATCATATTCATCTGCCCGGATGGAATATCCGCCAACCTTATCCAGACCCTCATCATGCGGCATCAGGTAAGCGGCTGTGCTGTAATGGGTGCCATAAACGGTATAGTCTGCGTAAGCCAGGTAGACATTAAAGGTCATTTCTGCCGTGGTGAGCTTTGAAATATCCAGCGGCGAATCTGAAAAATCGAAATCACATACGACTACTGTCTTATCATTCACTTCCCTTGTCGTTGCCGTCATGTAATCCCCGAAGTTTGTAACCTCGTTACCATTTAAGTCCGTAGCGCTTCCGGTTACTTCAACCCCTTCCTCGTCCAGGTCTACTGTCATTCCATCCGGCACTTCCGTATAAAGGGAAAATCTCTTTAATTCCCCATGGTTATCGGACTGCAGTGTGCCTGTTGAAGTAATGGATGTTTTAAAACCGGTCTTACCGTTTCCTTCCATTGCCGGAACGAGCATGCTTGCGTTTAAGGTCAGGACCGGGTTTCTTAACCAGACGTTCGTGCAGTCTCGCATCAGACACTCCCCATAGAGGTTCTGGTCTCTTTCACTTAGTTCTTCTCCAAATGCGCCTTCATAGCTGCCTGCTTCCTGGGCACAGTCGTTTACTTCTTCCTCATTGTCTTCGTCCACGTATACGGAACGCAGATAAGAGAAATTTACAACTGCCTTCTCTCGGTCCACCTGTTCTTCCTCTGTTTTTCCCTGTTCCTCATTCCAGTCGAGGTGGAATCTTATACCGACATTGATCTTATAATCATACGATCCGGTGATTCCGTTCACGCGAACGAAAACGGCCTTGATACCTGCCGGAAGCTGTTTGGCTGTATAGGAACCGGTGGTTCCGGAACTGATAAGGACGTAGGAGTCAAGAGGTGTTTCATCCGGATTCCCACTGGTTCCGAAAATTTCGTATCCATAACTTTTTGAAGTGTTTGGGATGAGTACATACGCAATATCGTATTCATCCGGTTCCAACGTTCTCATGCTGCCGTCATTTAAGGTAACAGCCAGTTTGTCATCACCGATGATTAAGGAGTATTCCTGGTCGGCACCGATCTGGCTGGTTTTTGTTGCATTTTCAGATGCCACTGTAAGTGCCGTTGCATCTTTATCATCCATGTCAGACGGTGTTGCGATATTGCTTGCGTAGCTGGTCAGGGAGAAAAGATTAGCCGGTACTGCTTTCAAAAGCTTTGAAAAAACGGAGGAAATCGGATGCTGTGTTTTCACAGTGGTTTCATCTGCATTTTTTGCTTTACCTACCATCTCGGTTTTATTTTCCGTTTCTTTTATCTTTTCTTTTCCTTCCTCGGATTCCATTGCAGCGGCGTTACTTTTTTCATCTTTACTTTCTGTCTTATCACTGGAAGAATCTTCCTTTGCCGTGGAATCCACGTTTTCCGTTTCTTTCACAGTTTCCTCCGTGGTTACTTCGGCAGTCTCTTTTGCACTTTCTTTTGTTTCTTCCGTTGTGTCTTTTTCGCCTTTTTTAGTTTCTGATTCCTGCGTCTCATCTGTTTCGGATTTGGAAGAATTTGAAGTTTCAGGCTGTGTGGTATCTTCGGCTTCGATATCAATATCCCGAAGTTCCGGATCTGCAGTTGCATCCGCATACAAATCTCCATATGTCATGCCATTCAGCTCTTCCGGTTCATACAGACCATTTTCATTCCAGTTTAAATCATCCCAGTCAGAGAGTTCCATATCTCCGACACTGATATCTTCCAGGGACATCATATCCGCATCCGATGCAGTTGCCACCATTTTTCTGGCAGCACGACGACGCTGGGAAGCAGTGTATTTACGCTGTGATTTTCCACTGATGGTAAAATCTATGATTTTGCCATTGTAGAGATTGGTCGCCGGCAGGCGGTCTGCATAGTTGTTTGGATTTGTATGATCGAACCTTTCATACGTGTTTTTGGAATCAATACCGTAAGTGTAGCCTTCGTGTATAAAGGAATAACTGGTTACGGTAAAGGTCTGTTCCGCGTCCACGATTTCGTTGGAAGCAGCGGATTTTGTCCAAGTGGATTCATCCTGATACATTCTATCCAGATGACCATGGACCGTTACCTGTTTTCCATCCAGGGCAGTCTTTTTAAATCCAATCGAAAAATACTGGTATGTTTCCGGTCCTCCGTACTGTTCCTTAAACGGATAGAAACCGGTTTCTCCGTCCTCATTCCTGGTAAGTGTCAAAGTTTTTTTACCCTGTAAGACCTTAACGTCCGAAGTCTTGGCTTCGTCCGGAAGATCCAGGCTTACAAAATACGTGGACTTGTAAACGCCCCTGGAAAGAACATCCTTATCGAAGCGGGTTGTGAAATCATACCAGACATAATTCTGATCTGCATTCTCATACTGTTCCCCTGTGAGATTTTCCTTAGACAAATAGATTCTGTACCGGTCTTTTGCGGAAGTGAATTTGTAAGACAACGGTTCCATCACAATGCTGCCATCTCCGTCAATGGAAAAATACGGGCTTTTTGTCTGAGCGAACCCATTTGCGCAATTTCTTGCGTTGAAATTCCACATCAGTTCAAATCCGCCGGATACAGACTGGCCTGTTTTTACGTCAAACTGGTTCGTGAAGGTATACAAGTCATTGCCCTGATCCCAGTCATAGCTCCATTCAGAATCTGACCGGTCTGCTGCAAGCTTGCTTGCTTTTGCCGTGGAATTGCGGCTGGCGTTTCCAATACCCGGAATGGCAAAATGCATACTCCCAGCCGGATAATCCTTTTCTGCATTTTCGATCCGGTACGTGACAACAATTTTGGGCTGCCTCGTCGAATCCCCGGCTGCGTTCCATTCATAGTCTGTCGATAGCGTACTCCACGCCACATCAACTTTCCAGCCATCCAGATAATTGGAATAATGATCCGTGACGCCTTCCGCAAATGTCTGCCACTGAATATTAGTAAATGCTATTATGACCGACAAGCATAACGCGAGGAAGCGTTTCAGGCTGGAACACATCTTGTTTTTCATGTGTAACTCTCCTTTCTCAAATTTCTTATGACAATTATGGAAAGATATGTAGCGAAAATGGATTTTTATAATTTGACTGATGTTGCGAAGTTGTTTCTCCTGACTGAAGTCACGAACTTCCGGCAGATGGATTTCCTGCCCGGTTGGACTCTTTAGGACTTCCGGTGGTCCTTCCTTCATACAGACTGGATTCAGTGCTTTGCTGCATGATGCCGCAAGCACCGCATTCAGCTTAATGAACGAGGATAAGGTACGCTGACTTCGATGGGTCAGTTCCGGTACGTTTGCTGCAACCGCCTGCCCGCCGTTACCGGGAAGGTCTTTAAGAGTTCCCGGATATCATACCGGGCACCGATGTTGTAAGACGCGTTCAGGTCGCAGTTGTACTGCTTCCCTGTCTGGAACCGGCAGAGGCTGTAGCTTGGAAGATCTGCTTCCTTGCCTCTCATGACTCTGCCGCTTCTGTCAAATGCAAGCCTGGATGTGTTCCAGGCACAGACTCGGGCTGTCCGGATCATGTTCCGGTGTGCTTTGTCCGTTACCATGGTCTGTACATACTTTGCCCGCCAGAGGTGGAGACGCTGCTTCTTGCTGCCGCGCTTCTTTCCGGCGAGATCCAAGTATTCCATCACAATGCAGTCCACGTCATACTTTATGGCCGTATCCACGATGAACCGGGCGATCTTGACCGCAATGTCATCGTTGATGCCTTTTGCCTGTTTCCAGAGTCCCGGTGTTTTACGGGCACAGAGTTTCTGTGCGTGTTTGATGTGGCTTACCGCATGTTCCAGGGAGTCGTATTCTCCCGGAAGGGAAAGAAATCCCCTGCCAAGGACCGCGCCCTCCGGAGTCATGATGCTGCATGTACACGTACTGTTGAGCCCTAAGTCCACTGCCAGGATACGGGTGTGCTGAATTTTTGTATCCGGAAGTTTGACTGCTGTCTGGAATACAAAGTCCAGAAACCACTTCTTTCCGCGTTTCTGCAGGGTCGGCACGCATTCCTTGTAATTCGCACAGTGATGCTCAATATAGTCCACATCACTTTTCCGAAGATCCACCAGAACCCAGTCCCAGGTGTTTCGGATAAAGACTTTTACCGCCGCCTGATACATACCGGTACGGATAAACATACCGGAACGGTACATGGCCGGATATACGTATCCCACCTGTGGCAGTGACGGTTTCTCTCCGCGTTTTGCCGGATCCGCTGCTTTCCAGTTTGCCAAGTTGCTTCGGTAAGAGGATACCTTACCCAGCGCTTCCGCAATGGCGGCACGTCGTAAGTAACTGGGGAACTTGTAGAACTCAGCTGAGAAATCATAAGATACCACTGGATTCTGTTTCGTCTGAATAGTCAGGGATTCCACCAGGTTGACCCATTCCTTTTGGAACTGCCCGGCGGAGATAACATCCCATTCCGTAAGACAGACATCCACGAAAAACGAGACTGCCTGACGGTACAGACGAACGGTCTCATCGAAGATATGGTTAAAGCCTCTGGTTCTGACGCGGTACGTCATGCTGAGTTTCATACGGCAGCCTCCTTTCTGTGGTAATTATGGCGGGGGAATGCCGATTTCCGGCATTTGAGGCGTCTTACTCACGACTGAAGTCACGAGAATGCGACGCCGGAACTTTTCAAGCCCATCTCTCCTTTCAAAATGAAAACGGGCCGCTGTCAGATGACAACGGCCGCCAAATACAGTTGTATGCAAATTGTCAGTGTACATTAGATGATGCCGACTGCCTTCAGAATGGATGGCATACAAACCAGTGCCAAGCCACCGATCAGGGTGTTCATTGCTCCGTTCATGGCCTCGGAATCTCCGCCTCTTCTGGCGGTGATGTAACCATACAGGCCCCAGATAAACATACCGATACCGATCAGTCTGCAGATCCAGAAAGATACGCCAAGCACCAGACCCTCTGGGTTTACATTCGCCACGCCGCTCTTTACGGTATAGTTGGTATCAATGTTCAGTGCAAATGCATTCAGTCTCCAAATCATGCAGCTTACGAATGCTACAAAAGCTGCCATGCAGTTCTGAAACCACGCAACGCACCGAGTCCACAGATTTGCCATTTCTTTTCTTGCAGTTACGGTCTCGTTTTTTGCAGCTGCAACGCCGTTTACAGTACCGAATCTATTCATGTCCGGTTCCTCCTTCCTTTTTGTTTGTCTAATTATGGAAGGAGATGCATTCAATGTCGCAAAAACTTTTTGGCAGCACAAAATCCCCGGGGATTTCCCGGGGTAATCTCTATTCTGTAAATTCCGTGCATTCTTTCATGGCGTCCTGCAGGATCTGATACGCTTCTTTCTGTTCTCCTCTCAGCTCCATATCCGGATTGGATTCCAGAATCCAGAGAATAAACTCATAATTTTCTACCGGATTCAATGTCAACTCCAGAGCATCGTCAATACTTGGAAACCATCCTGTCAGCGGATGCATCCTGCCGGTCAGACGCTCCAGCATGGCATTAAAATGCTCATGCGAAATGCTCATTTTTTCTTCTTTTTCGTCTACATATTCATTCTCTCTCTCTTCTTCCATAAATTACGCAGGGAATCCGCCTGGACGGACACATGCGTTGAAAACGTTACATTACCAGCGTGTTCATGATAAAAGAATTCTGCATTTCCCCCTTCTCCTTTCTGATTTTTGCGCCGTTTAAGGCATTGATTGGGTATATACTGTTTTGTGTACTGAGGATCGATTATCTTCTCTTTCGTTGATAGCATGCGTGATCGTGAGCCGAAATCGTTTCCCACAATCTTTTGCTGTGCAAATTATGGAGCGAAAGTTCGAAATATTGGTTTTGCTTTTGTATGTGCTGCTTTCTTATCCGCAGATATTCGGTTTGTTAGCAAAAAAATAGATCCTCTCTTTTCTGGAAAGGATCTATTTGGAAGATAGTTTGTTTGACGCTTACGGAACCTGTCTTGCTAGAATACCTGCAAGCTCCCCGATATCCGATGCATGTCTGGCCAGAAATTGACATGCCGGCAACGCCTGTTCCACGCGCTTATGGAAGGCATCCACGCCATATGGGTTGCTTCGTAAAAATTCATCCGGATCTTTGTACGGTCTGAAATCCAGAACGCGGACCGGCAGTCCGGCTGCTTTTAAAAGTCCGATGGATTTTTTGGTGGCATTGATTCCGGCGCCGTCACTATCCATGGACAGATACACTTTTTTATAGTGTGAAGCAATGAGACGCACATGCTCTTCGGTCAGCGCCGTTCCAAGTACCGCTGCGCAGTCCTGATATCCGGCGCTGTGCAGCGCGATGTAATCCATATAGCCTTCGCAGATAATGATCGCCTCGCTGCGTCTTTCCGCTTTGTATGGATAACCATATAATCTGGTTCTTTTACTGAAGAGCTGTGAATCCGGTGAGTTGATGTATTTCGGTTTGGTGTCATCCATGACGCGGCCACCGAATGCAATCACATCCCCGTTTTCATCCATGATCGGAAACATGACACGGTTCCGGAACAGGTCATATACATTTCCCTTTTTACTGATCTTAAACAGGCCGGAACGGATCAGGTCACTGTATTCGTATCGACTTTTCAGGGAATCGTACAGGCAGCAGAATGCATCCGGAGCAAATCCAAGTCCATACTCCGCCATCTCTTCTTCCGTAATTCCGCGTTTTTTCAAGTATTGGTTTCCGATATTTCCGCGGGTTGTCAGTTGCTGATAGTAAAAAAATGCTGCATCCGCATACATTCTTAAAAGCACTGGGTCTTTTCCCCGCTGAGGAGGCGTCTGTCTTACCGCGCCGA
>OIWV01002485.1_pt1 | contig 13371 bp, 10 predicted proteins | sample 1587751 | NCBI WGS metagenome assembly OIWV01 (sample SAMEA3888913, study PRJEB22519) | human gut metagenome | biome: human gut; feature: human-associated habitat; material: faeces | place: Denmark | collected 2010
TTTCAATAGCAGATGCCGGCGAGTTCGGTTCGCGCGGTTTTATATTGTCTGTGAAGAGGTGCCCTTAGGGACACCAGAAAGTCCGCTCATTGTCTGCGGTTTGTCGGACACATTCCGTGGATTGTCAAAACGTAGAAGAGACACGGAATCCGATGCAAAAATCCGGTCGGAAGAAATGCACGCATTTTTTTCAACGAATGTTCCATCTGCATTTCCGCCTGAAATCGGTTGGATATGCCTCTTATCCTATTACTTAGCACGTCAAACTAATCTATGACGTCTTTGCAAACTGGCTGTTATACAGCTTCGCATAGAATCCGTTCTTTTCCAGAAGTTCCTCGTGATTTCCCTGCTCAATGATGCTTCCATCCTTCATGACCAGAATGATGTCCGCCTCGCGGATCGTCGAGAGACGGTGTGCCACGATAAAACTGGTGCGTCCCTGCATCATCTTTGCAAACGCATTCTGAATCTTGATCTCAGTACGCGTATCAATCGAGGATGTCGCCTCATCAAGAATCAGCATCGGAGGCAGGCACAGCATGACTCTTGCAATGCATAACAGCTGCTTCTGTCCCTGTGACAGGTTGCCGCCATCCTCTGCGATCACGGTGTCATATCCCTCCGGCAGACGCTTGATAAAGCCGTGTGCATGGGATGCCTTTGCGGCCGCAATGATCTCCTCGTCCGTGGCGTCCGGTTTTCCCATCGCAATGTTGTCCCGGATGCTTCCGCTCCGAAGCCAGGTCTCCTGCAGCACCATACCGTAGTTGTCCCTGAGGCTCTTGCGTGTCAGCTGCTGCAGCGGAATATCGCTGACTTTGATCGTGCCGCTGTTCACATCATAAAAACGCATCAGCAGATTGATCAGCGTCGTCTTGCCGCATCCGGTCGGTCCCACGATCGCCACGCGCTGTCCCGGCTTCACCGACAGATTAAAGTCCTCAATCAGCTTCTGCTCCGGCACATAGGAAAAATAGACGTGGGAAAGCTCGACCTTACCGTTTGCATGCTCTAAGTCTACCGCATCCTCGGCATCCGGCACCTCGGCATCCTCCTCGATCAGTTCAATCACTCTGCCCGCACACGCAAGCGCGTTCTGAAGTTCCGTGATGACGCCCGAAATCTCGTTGAACGGCTTCGTATACTGGTTCGCGTAGGACAGAAGACTCGACAGCTGTCCGACACTGATTCCTCCGGCGATCGCCGTAAAAGCTCCGACAACGCCTACCGTCGCGTAGACAAGGCTGTTGACAAAACGCGTCGACGGGTTGGTAATGCTCGAAAAGAAGATCGCCCGCAGAGAATACTTCTGCAGTCTCTCATCGATCTCATCAAACTTCTCGAGTGCCTCATCTTCATGGGAAAATGCCTGCACCACTTTCTGGTTGCCGACCATCTCCTCTATAAACGCGGTCTGCTCTCCTCTTGTCTCCGACTGCAGCTTGAACATGGAAAATGTCTTTTTCGCAATGAAGCTTGCCACAAACAGGGAGACCGGCGTGATGACCACGACCGCCACCGTGATCCGCACGCTGATCGTCAGCATGAAAATCAGTGTTCCAAAGATGGTCACGATACCGGTAAAGAACTGGGTAAATCCCATCAGAAGTCCGTCCGCGAACTGATCGACATCCGCGATCACGCGGCTCACAATCTCTCCGTAGGAATGAGCGTCCAGATATTTCAGAGGAAGCTTTTCAATCTTCTCGAACGCCTCCGTCCGGATATCCCGGATCACATTGTAGGTAATTTTATTGTTGCAGGCATTCATCACCCACTGTGCCACTGCCGTCAGTCCGATGATGACCGCCATCTTTCTGAGAATCACAAAGATCCCGGCAAAGTCAACGTCTCCCTTTCCCACGATCCGGTCGACCGCCTGACCGATCAGAATCGGAAGATACAGGGTAAGCGCCACCGTCACCGCCGCGAGAATGATCGATGCTCCCAGGTATCCCCAGTATCGTCTGATGTATCGCAGAACCTTACGCAGCGTTGATTTTTGATTTTCATTTACCACTTTTTTCATCTTTTCGCCTCTCCCGCCTGCTGTTCTTCTGTCCGCTTAAACTGCGACTCGTAAATCTCGCGGTATACCTCGCAGTCCTTAAGCAGATCCTCGTGTGTTCCAAGTCCTACAATCTCTCCATCGTCCAGCACTACGATCTTGTCCGCCTGCATGATGGACGCCGCACGCTGCGATACGATAAATACCGTCATCTGCCCGTCCATATGTGCGATGGCTTTCCGAAGCGCCGCGTCCGTCGCGAAATCAAGCGCGGATGCGCTGTCGTCCATAATGAGAATCTGCGGCTTCTTCACGAGCGCACGCGCAATCGTAAGGCGCTGTCTCTGTCCGCCAGAAAGGTTTCTGCCGCCCTGCTCGATCTCATAGGAAAGTCCGCCTTCCTTGGCATCCACAAACTCCCTTGCCTGTGCAGTCTCAAGCGCCTCATACATCTCCTCGTCCGTGGCGTCCGAATTGCCCCAGCTTAAGTTCTCACGGATGGTTCCCTTAAAGAGAACCGCCTTCTGCAGAACAACACCGACCTTCGCCCTGAGTTCCTCCAATGTATAATCCCGCACATTCTTCCCGTCGACGAGAACCTCTCCTCTGGTCGCATCGTAAAACCGCGGAATCAGATTCACGACCGAAGATTTTCCAGAACCGGTTCCTCCGATAATACCGATGGTCTCTCCGCGTCTGACCGTAAAATCAATGTCGGAGAGCGCTTCCTCCGATGCGCCCGCATAAGTAAGACCAACCTTGGAAAATACGACGGCATTCTCCGCCGGGATTGTCTCTTTTCCTTCCCTGCCTGCTCCATCCGAAGTGAGACTTCCCGTCTCCGCTACTGGATGCTCCGTGATCGACGATTCCATGTCAAGCACAGTCTCGATACGGTTCATGCAGGCAATGGATTTGTTGATGTTGATAATCAGGTTGGCCAGCTTGATTAACTCCACTAAGATCTGGGACATGTAGCTCACCAGCGCCACAACCTGTCCCTGCGTAATGTTGCCATTGTCCACGCGGATCGCTCCTACCCATACCAGAACGACGATCGCTCCGTTGATGATAATATAGGTAAGCGGATTCATGAGCGCCGAGATCTTGCCGACATAGAGCTGGATCTTTGTCAGCGCCTCATTGTCTTCGTGGAACTGTGCAATCTCATCCTGCTCCTTGTTGAATGCACGGATGACTCTGCTTCCGGTCAGGTTCTCTCTTGTGATGCCCAGCACTTTATCGAGTGCCGCCTGTACTTTTTTGTACAGCGGAATACTGACCAGCATGATGCCAAACACAACCACCGACAGCAGCGGAATGGTCACAACGAACACGAGCGCCGCTTTCACATCAATCGTGAATGCCATGACCATCGCTCCAAACACGATAAACGGCGAACGCAAGAACAGGCGCAGAACGAGGTTCACCCCGTTCTGCACCTGATTAACATCACTTGTCATTCTTGTAATTAACGTCGACGTTCCGACGGTATCCATCTCGGTAAATGACAGCGTCTCAATATGTTCAAACAGAGCATGTCTTAATCCTGTCGCACAGCCAACCGCCGCTTTCGCCGCAAAATACTGCGCCGTGATGGCACAGGTCAATCCGATCAGCGCCAGGAGAAACAGTACCAGACTCATCTTCATAATATATGGACGATCGGCATTTGCCACCCCGGTATCGATGATTGCCGCCATGACAAGCGGGACAATCAATTCAAATGAAGCTTCCAGGAGCTTAAAAAGCGGTCCTAAAATACTTTCTTTTTTATAGTTTCCCAAATACTGCAATAACTTTTTCATGATACTCCTTCGTGTCCTATGCTTTTAAATCTTTCATTTTCTGAAGTCCGATAATCAGCGCACCGCCGATCACAAAAAACAGGATACTAAAATCATGAAGCGTCATTGCCGGCTGCGGTACCTCCAACGTGGTCGGTCCCATGACAACCGCGTAGATTGATCCTAACATCAGACCGATGATCAGATAGATCGTCTGTGCCCGGAAATGATCTAACGCCTTGCGGATCAGCTTTACCACACCAAAAATACCGACGAGAACGCCGCATCCGAAAATAAACACCGTCGGAAATGCAGCAAAATTCAGATGAAGAATATCTTTGATGGCAGTCACCACCGGCAGATACAGTCCCATGATTAAAAGAAGCGTCGATCCCGAAATTCCCGGCAGCACCATCGCACAGATGGCAATCATTCCGGCAAGGAATACAAACAGGGCAAGCCCCGGCGTCAGATGCTCCAGGCTGACACCCTCTCCGCCGCTGCTCGGATTAAAGTAAGTAATCGCGGTCACGATTGCAACGCCAATCAGCACAAACGGAATGGCAGATTTTTTTGCCGCAAGGCAGTTCTTTTCTTCCCTAAAGATAATCGGAATGGCAAAAATAATAAATCCGATAAACAGGGAACTGATCGCATAGATATGAGCGTCAAACACGCTCGCAAGAATCAGAATGGCGAGAATCATTCCACAGACCCAGCCGGTTCCAAGCTTAATCAGGAAGAACAGAGCTGCTTTCTTTTTCTCCCTGCTTCCGGTTATCAGATCATCGATAGAATCAATAAACTGGTCATAAAAACCCAACAGGAAAGCGACGGTTCCGCCGGATACGCCAGGTACACTGTCTGCCAGTGCCATGCAAAATCCTCTGATAAACTGCACTAAATACATCCTTTATACCTCATTTTTCTGTTATTTTTCTATTTTATTCACTACAGGTCAAAATCTGTCCAATTAGTGGATATACTGCTCCAGCTTGTGCGACTCGTCTAACACACTGTGAAGCAGATCCTTGGTATTTTCCGCATTGCCGAGATTCTTAACACTGAGATCCGCCGCCTGCACAGAAGAAGCTGTAACTTCCTCCGTCGTTGCGGAGAGCTGCATGATGTTCTCCACGATCTGATTGTTCGCCTTGGAGAGGTTGTTTAACATAGTGTCGATCTCACCGATGTCCGTCACAAGCTCATTGACATTCTGGTTCATGGCGCCAAAGCTCTCGGATGCCTGCGCAATCATCTCATCCTGCGCACCCGCCGCCGTCACGGAACGCTCCACCGCATCCGCCGCCGTCTGGGCATTTTCAGAAAGCTGCTCTAAAATGTTGGCAATATTCTCCGTCTCCTGTCTGGTCTTCTCCGCCAGCTGGCGGATTTCATCCGCAACCACCGCAAAGCCTCTTCCCGCCTCGCCTGCTCTCGCACTCTCGATCGATGCATTGAGTGCCAGAAGGTTGGTCTGACTGGAAATAGAAAAAATGGTATCTGCAATACTTTTGACAGCGCTTGTACGATCCTGGAGTTCTCTCATGGAGGAAGCCACCTCGGAGTTTGTCTGTGCAATAACTGCGGACTGCTTCTTCAGATCATCCATGATTCTGGAACTCTTCTCATTCAGCTCTCCGGACTGCTTCGCCACCTGTACCATCTTCTCTGAACGCTCCAGCGTCGTTCCGATGGAGTCCTGAATATTCTGTGTCATCTCCGTCTGCGTCTGGATATTCTCGGCGGTACTCTGTGTACTGTCCGAAATATCCTTCATGGCACCGTTGACTACCTCGGTGGAACTATTCAGTTCATTGACAATATTCATCGCATTCTCGGTTCCCTTGCGCACCTGATCTGCAACCGCAATGATATCGTCCACCATCTGGCGCTGTGCTGCTTCCTTTTCTGTCAGGCTGCCAATCGTATCGCGGTTGAACTGGTACGCCACGGATACTGTCAGATAAACCACTACCATCATAAGTATAATTGCCAGCGTCGCACACCACTGATCCAGTGCATTCTCGCCCTGGTATGTGTGAAGCGCCAGCGTCTTTGACGCCGTCACAAAAAGATTCACCGCCGATACAGCAATCCCGGAAAAGGCGGCGAACTTTTTATCGTAAAACAGAATACATGCAACCAGCGGAATTGCAGCCATAAAACGCACATAATAATTGTCAAACGCCCATCCCATCACAAACGTAATGACAAGCAGCCCGACCGTCGCAATATAGCGGATCTTCGGATCATCTTTTCTCCGCTGGTACAACACGAGTGTTCCCGCTGTTGCCAGAATAATCAATACCGCGATCATAACGGTATATCCAACTGTGCGGATTCCTCTGAGGCAGGCAATTCCTACCACACAAAGCACACAGAGATAAAACACGATATATCCGATAGCAAGGAAATGATTGGCACGTTTATTCTGTTCCACAGTATCTGCATACAAATGCTTCTGTTCCTTTTTCTCCATAACTTTCACCTTTCTTCTTTCGATAACTCCATATACCATTTCAATATATCATACTTTATCCGGCATGAATAATATTTTTTCAATTTTTATTTCTTTTTTGATGTTTTATCTGTCCCTTTTCCACAGTCTGTGGCAATTTCGCCTCGCAGCATCCACAGACAGAGCAGATTCGGCAGAGCCATCAGGGAATTCAGCAGATCCGATATCCCCCACACAAGCTCCATGGAAAGCACCGCTCCCAGATAAGCGAAAAACATGTACGCCACCTGGTAGACACGCACCCCCGCCTCGCCCCACAGGTAGCGCACCGCGCAGGTTCCGTACACGTTCCAGCCGATGATCGTGGCAAACGCGAACAGCGTCAGAGAGATCGAGAGCATCCACTCACCGCCGACGGGCAATTCCCGGAATGCCACAAAACACATATTTTCCGGTGCCACTCCCCGGTATTCCTGCGGATGGCTTACCATGCTGCCGACCGCCGCAATTCCCGTGATCGCACATAATACCACCGTGTCCCAGAACGGTCCTGTCATGGAGATTAACGCCTGCCGCACAGCCGCCTCCTTCGGGCTGTCAGAGGAGGATGCTGCCGTCGCCGCGACCATCGGAATCGAGCCAAGCCCTGCTTCATTGGTAAACAATCCCCGGGAGACTCCTGTCTGGATGCCAAGAAGCAGCGCTCCGCCGGTGCAGCCGCCCGCCACCGCCTTCGGGCAGACGGCGGATGAGAGAATCAGCGCTAACGTCTCCGGCAGCACCGCCCTGTTTCTTCCTATAATATAGAGACAGCCGCCCACATAAAAAGCGCTCATCAGCGGGACGAGCCACATACACACCTTTGCAATCTGGCTGTTTCCCCCGATGATAATAATCCCTGCAAGCACCCCGACCGCCATTCCGACCAGATGCGGCGACACGGTAATCTGATGCTGGAGCGCCGTGCGTATGGAGTATGACTGTACGCTGCTTCCGATACCAAACGATGCCAGCAGCGTACATACAGCAAACGCCGCTGCCAGTTTTCTTTTTTTCAGATGCCGATCCAAAATATACATCGGTCCGCCGGCAAACGTACTGTCTGTCCTGCGCACCCGGTATCTTATAGAGAGATAACATTCCGCATAGCAGGTCGCAATCCCAAATACCCCGGTCAGCCAGCACCAGAATACCGCTCCCGGTCCGCCGATGGCAATGGCTGTGGAAATTCCCACAATGTTACCCGTACCGATCGTCGCTGCAAGTGCCGTCGCCAGCGCCGAATACGGTGTTACCTGATCCTTTTCCTGATTCTTCGTTCCGGTCAGTGACAACCGGATTCCCAACGGGATTTTTTTCTGGATGAAGCCCAAGTGAAATGTGAAATATAGATGTGTTCCGAATAAGAGCGCAAGCATGGGAAATCCCCACAGATATTCCCGCGCCACCGCCACCGCATGCTGCAATAATGCCATAAAAATTCCCCATATACCCTGCATCACAAATATCTGTAAAGTATATGGGGAATCTGTTTTTCCCATGCATTCGATTGTTCTATGCTTCTACCAGATGTGCGATTGCATGTACCAGCTCCTTGATGTCATAGTTGGAAGTATTGATACACAGATCATAGTTGAGACGGTCTCCCCAGGTCTGTCCGGTAAAGAACTGATAGTAACGCGCCCTGCGCTTATCCACGTCTAAAATATGGCGCTTTAATTCCTTGTCCGTAAAGTGCTCGCTCTCCGGCGCGCGCTTCTTGCAGCGTTCCATCTTGTGCTCCATCTCCGCATAGACAAACAGGCGGAACGGATGCTTCTCGCGCAAAATATAATCGGCGCTTCTTCCGACGATGACACAATCGGACTTCTCCGCAAATTCCTGAATCAGGCGGCTCTGCTCACGGTAGATCGCATTATTCTGCTCCATGATTGGATCAACTCCCATGTAAAAGCTTCTCCCGATCGTAATCGGATACAACGTCGACGGACCGTTCTCCATCACATGCTGCACATAGCCCTCCGCCAGCTTCGTACGGTCTGCAATCTGACTGATGATCTCATTATCGTAATAAGCAATTCCCAGCTCATCGGACAATCTCTTTCCGATCTCACGTCCGCCGCTGCCAAATTCTCGTCCAATCGTTATAATCCTAGACATTGGTATCTCCTTTCCCCTGTGTGGGGTTTGTTTTTCTATCTAAAACTATAGCATTTCTTCCTGCGGTTCGCAACTGCAAAAGCTGCCGCCGCAGATAATAGCCGATCCCTGCCGCATCATCTGCGCCTGTTTGCCTCTCTGACACCTTTTTCTTCCGGGCACTTACTTATTCAGAAAACGGTCCCAGGACGCCGTATTGTGTGTGCCGGACACCGCAAGCACATACTCCTCCTCATCGGGTGCGTCGATCTCAAATATATAATTCTCTCCCTCCTGCTTTAGCGCATAGACACTGCCATCCACAAAGGAACGGATCGTCTCGTTCCACGCCGCCTGATCGATCACCTCATCCTCGCAGGTCCGCAGCAGCGCGCCGTTGGCGTCGTAGACCTTGTACCCCTCCCGCACCAGGGACCGGATCACCGGCTCCTCGATCTTTAACACCAGATCGTTCGCGCGCATCTCGCGGATATCCCTGTTGCAGGAATTCTCCGGCAGTATCGTCACGTTTGATAGTGTCATATGGAAAAATCCGCCTGCCAGCTGCACGTCAGCAATGTAGGCTTCTGCAAAAGAAAAATGTTCCAGTTCATCCGTTGTCGTGTATCTCATAGTGTTCCTCCGTATCCCTTCCCTGTTATTTCTCCTCTCCTATTATACAGAGCCGCCTCATTTTTTTCCACCAAAAAGAGTAACATTGCCTATGCCTCCGGCATGGAAATCTTATCGAGAATCCCCGTCAGATGCGCGATCGTCACGCCATAGTTCGTCATCGGAACGCCCTGCCCTCTGGCGCGCTCGATCCGCGACATCACATATTTGCGGTTAAACATGCACGCACCGCACTGGATGATGAGATCGTAGCCGGAGAGATCTTCCGGGAAGTCCGTCCCGCTCACAATATCCACCGCAAGCGAATCGCCGAAGCGTTTTCTCAACATCCGCGGAATCTTTTCTCTTCCGATGTCCTCCTTCAGCGGTGCATGGGTACAGCACTCCGCGATCAGTACTCTGGAATGGGCGTTCAGCGCGTCGATATGCCCTGCCCCCTCCACATAGTACGGCAGATCTCCCTTATACGCTGCAAACAATACGGAAAAGGACGTGAGCATGCTCTCCGCCGGTTTGTTTTCATAGACATAGCCAAATACCTGGGAATCCGTAATGATAAGCTTCGGTGCTTTTTTCAATACCGCAAGCGCCGGTATCAGCTGATCGGTCGTCACACTCATAACCAGGCATTTCTTATCGAGAAGTTCGCGCAGGGTCTGCACCTGCGGCAGAATCAGCCTTCCCTTGGGTGCCTGGATGTCCTGCGGCATCACGAGAAGCACCAGATCCTCCTGGTCGACCAGTGTCCCGGTGATGAGGCGGCTGCCGTAATTCTCCGGCAGTTTGCGGATCAATGTTTCTTTTAATGCCTCCACGCCCTCTCCCGTCTTGGCGCTGACCGGATATGCCTCCTCACCGGTCTTCTCACGGATGGCGGCTGCCAGTTTATCCACCTGTGCATCCGACCGGATGTCCGTTTTCCCCACGACGAAAAGTACCGGTGTTCCATGCTCTTTTAAAAAGCGGTACCAGTGCATTTCTTCCTCATCAAGCGCCGCGTCTCCATTCCCCGCCACAAGGAGCAGCGCAATATCCGTCTTTTCCGCTGCGAGACGTGTCTTTTCCATGCGGCTTTTGCCAAGTTCGCTCTCGTCGCCAAATCCTGCCGTATCTATGATAATGCACGGGCCGAGCGGATGTACCTCCATCGCCTTGTAGACCGGGTCGGTCGTCGTTCCCGCCACATTGGAGACAATGGATACCTCCTGTCCGGTAAAAGCGTTGATGAGTGCGGATTTTCCGCTGTTTGTTTTCCCAAATATTCCTATGTGCAGACGGCTGCTGCCCGGCGTCTCATTCAATGTCACTGCCATAACTTTCTTTTTCCTTCCTGCATACGAATTTCCCCTTGTCCGTATTACATCCATATCCGGCTTCCGGCTGCTGCCCGATCCCAGCATCGCTTCCGGCTATCAGAAGCGGAAGTCTCTCTTTCCCTCTGCAATATCATGAATGTGCTCGTAGGCGGTCTGCTTTACCTTCGGATTCGGAATCTTCTCAAGCTCACGGTCGATCAGCTCCATACCGATCTTTTTCGTCTCCTCGCTCGCATAATCCTCGAGATATTCTTTTAAGGTCATGAGCGCGTTCGGATGACAGCAGTTTAAGATCTGCATATTTTTGCAGAGCGCCATAAAACGGTCACCGGTTCTACCCTCGCGGTAACATGCGGTGCAGAAGCTCGGAATATAGCCCATTTTCATCAGCCAGTTCACGACCTCATCTAAGGTACGCTGATCGCTGACGTCAAACTGCTCGGAATTCTCCTCCTCCGGCTCCGGCTCGGCATAACCGCCGACACTCGTTCTCGATGCACCGCTGATCTGCGATACGCCGAGCGGAAGCACCTTCTCACGCACTGCCTGACTCTCGCGTGTGGAGATGATCATTCCCGTATACGGCACCGAGATGCGGATGAGTGCACAGATCTTTGCAAAAATATCATCGCTGATACCGTTGTCAAAAGCAGTCGGATCAATGTCATCGGCATGTTTGACACGCGGCACGCTGATCGTGTGCGGTCCGACGCCGTGCACGGCTTCCAGATGCTCCGCATGCATCAGAAGTCCGGCAAATTCATAGCGGTACATCTCCAGTCCGAACAGCACGCCGAGTCCGACATCATCGATGCCGCCCTCCATCGCACGGTCCATTGCCTCCGTGTGGTACGCGTAATCATGCTTCGGTCCGGTCGGATGCAGGTTCTCATAGCTCTCCTTGTGGTAGGTCTCCTGAAACAGGATGTAGGTTCCGATGCCGGCTTCTTTTAACTTGCGGTAGTTCTCGACCGTCGTCGCCGCAATATTGACGTTGACACGGCGGATGGCTCCATTTTTGTGCTTGATGCTGTAGATCGTCTGAATACACTCCAGAATATATTCGATCGGATTGTTCACCGGATCTTCGCCGGCCTCGATTGCCAGACGCTTGTGTCCCATGTCCTGAAGCGCCGTGACCTCCTTCACGATCTCCTCCTGTGTCAGCTTCTTTCTGACAATGTGCTTGTTTTTCAGGTGATACGGGCAGTATACACAGCCGTTCACACAGTAGTTGGAAAGATACAGCGGTGCAAACAGCACGATACGGTTGCCGTAAAAGTCTTTCTTGATCTGCTGCGCCAGCGCATAGACTTCCTCGATTTTTTCCGGAATCTGACAGGCGAGCAGCACCGATGCCTCTCTGTGATTTAAGCCCTTGCGCCCTCTCGCTTTTGCGATGATCGCGTCGATCAGCTCCACATTGTCCTTGTTCGCATCCGCGTAGGCAAGCGTCTCCCGGATCTCCTCATCGTTGATAAATTCCTCTGCTTTTAATGATTTTGCGTCATACTTGTACATAATTTTTCCTTTCTTTCCGGTTAGTTCATGCTTCCCGGTCAGTGTTTTTATTTTAAACCGCAGGACGGTAATCCCCGCGGTCGGTAACCACTTCATAGCCGATGCTCTCCATCCGCCTCTGCATGCAGAAACGACATTCTGCCGCCTCATCCCCCGTGCAGATCTTATTGTCGTAAAGCTTATATTTTTCCCGCACGGAAACCGGCGAAAGGTTCGGCATCACCACATTGGCGCCGGAGAGAATTCCCATTTCCCTTCCCTGCGGGTGGATCGTGCCGAGCGCCGTCGTCGCCGGAAGCAGCACATGCGGATTCATCAGCCGCAGGATGGAAAGCAGCCGCAGGGTCATCTCCAACGTCCCCGCAGTCTCCCCGCCAAACGGCGTGTCCTTCTGCGGAATGAACGGTCCGATTCCCACCATGGCAGGCGCGAGTTCCTTAATAAACATCAGGTCTTCATACAGCGTCTCCGTGGTCTGATACGGCGAGCCCACCATAAAGCCGCATCCGGTCTGATAACCGATCTCCTTTAGGTCCCGCAGACAGCGCATCCGGTTTTTAAGAGACATTTCCTCCGGGTGCAGCTTCCCGTAGTGCACCGCATCCGCCGTCTCGTGCCTAAGCAGATACCGGTCTGCGCCGGCGTCAAAATATGCCTGATAGCTCGCTCTTTCTTTTTCCCCGATCGAGAGTGTCACCGCGCAGTCCGGGTGCGCCCGCTTGATGGCAGACACCAGGTCGCAGATCCTTTCATCCGTAAAATAGGGGTCTTCTCCGCCCTGCAGCACAAAGGTGCGGAATCCAAGCTCATACCCCGCCGCGCAGCAGGAGAGGATCTGCTCCTTCGTGAGCCGGTAGCGCTCGGCACATGCATTGCCCCTGCGGATACCGCAGTAATAACAATCATTACGACAATAGTTAGTGAATTCAATTAGTCCGCGGACATAAACATTATGTCCATAGTGAGTGATTCGTACTTCGCGCGCATTTTCAAATAAATAGTCGGCAAGTTCAGGGGTTCTTCCGTCAATTAGCCGAATCCATTCATTTTTAGAGAGAGTCTGTGTATCTCGTAATTTATTTATCAATTCTTTCAGATCAGAAGTCTGTGATGTTTCATAATTACTCATTCGTTCTCGAAGCCCTCCTTCAGAAAAGTTATTCCCATTATAACACGGGAAGCAGGAACTGTTTACCGAAAAGAACTGTACAAGGTAAAAAAATATGTTAGAATAACGGTAGTGTACAACATAAATTGCTTCAAGGGAGTGATCAGATATGGCAGAAGTTAGAAAGCACATTGTTTTTCACGGTCGTGTACAGGGTGTTGGATTCCGCTATACAGCGAAATATCTGGCGAATTCACTAAATCTGGTTGGCTGGGTTCAGAACGAATGGGATGGAACCGTTACAATGGAAGTTCAGGGACGCGAATGGCTGATCAATGAACTGCTAAAAGGACTGAACAGAAATCAGTTTATTACAATCGACTGGATGGACACAG
>OIWV01002487.1_pt1 | contig 13360 bp, 19 predicted proteins | sample 1587751 | NCBI WGS metagenome assembly OIWV01 (sample SAMEA3888913, study PRJEB22519) | human gut metagenome | biome: human gut; feature: human-associated habitat; material: faeces | place: Denmark | collected 2010
AAATTGATAGATTTAAAAATGCAGAAATTAAAGATAAGGGTACAGCAAGAACTAACGCAAAAGGCGATAACGTTAAAGATACTGGTAAAGTAACTATAAATGTAGATACTGATAAGGAAATCGTTGAGGAAATCGCTAAAAAGGATATTAAATTATATGGTGTTAGCGGTATGGCTGAACGTAGAAAAGGTAACCACATCAAAAAATTAGAGGCTTACTTAGATAAAGAATTTTTTGCTTGTGCTGAAAAAGAGGGAGCAAAAGTTACTATCCCAGCAACAGCTAAAACAATAGTTGAAAAATTAGAGGCTTTAATACAGTCAGTTGAAACTACTGTAAACGACTGGGTAGACGGTGTTGACCGTGATATGTTAGTCTTAACAGTTACACCAAAGGTTTATGGAGACTTGGCTAACTATATTGATAGTGTACCTAATAGTTTAAATGGTTTAAATGACGAACTTTTCCATAAAGTTAAGATTTTCTCTAACCATAGACAAACTAAAGACGCTATTTGTATGTTAGACGGAGCTATCGGTCAATTAGTTGTTACTGACCAATACGACGCTGAAAAAATACCATTATCAAACGATATAGCACTTGAATTATTTTTCTCAAAAGGTACTAAAGCTGTTACACCTGACTTAATTAAATATGCTGATATTGTTACAGCTGGAGAATAAGTCGAAGATAACAAGCAAATAAAAATATATTAGAAAAGGTTAAGGTGGAATTATGAAAACATTTAAAAATTTAAAAGTAGGAGTTTTGGAAACAGTAAACGACGAATTGGCTAAACAATATGAGGCTAGACCAAGTATTTACGCTCCAGTTGAAACTGAAAGTAAAACCAATGAGCCTACTTTAAAAGAACTAAAGGAACAAGCTGACGCTTTAGGTATTGAATATAAAGCTAAAGTTACTAAGGCTGAACTTTTAGAAATGTTAGCAAACGCTAATCAAGAATAATTAAACAGTCTACTACTAAAGGAGGTGTTAATATGGACGAAATAATCGCAAATGTAAAGAAATACTTAAAAATAATCAATAAAAATATCGACAATATAGAAAAAGAAAACGAGGGACTTGTTGATTTTGCTATAAACGAGGTATTGGATAGAGTACAACTTTATTTAAACAGCGATACTATACCTACTAAGTTAGAGCGTATTTTAGCTAATATAGTTAATAATGGGTTAAAGAGATGTCTAAAAGAGATAGAAATATCAAAAGAGGACAATACAGCTGTTGACCAAGTTGTTACAAGTATTAGCGATAACGGACAGTCTATATCATACGCCAATGAGGTAACAAACTACTTTACTACAGTAAGCGACGAGGAGTTATTTACTGGGTTTAGTGGTTTGCTTAGTAGATATAGGAGGATAAAAGTTGTATATCCCAAAAACAATGAGGACTAAAATAGCAAGTGTATTTTACGACAAAGAGGTTGAGGTATTAGAAAAAGCTACTACCATTGACGCCGAGGGTGGAGTAAATACAAAAGGCTTACAGTCTAAAGATAATTTTAAAGGTAATGTTAGTTTTTCAAACTGTAAAAAGATACAAGAGGAGTATGGACTTGACTATAACATAGACATATCAATAACAACCGGTTATAACTTACTGAAAATCAATGATATTATTAAATATCTTGATGTAATTTATAATGTTACTGATATATTACCTAGTGATAGTCATATCCTAGTAGTTGCTACAAAATGGCGACAATAAAAAACGTAGACCGTTTACTAAAACGTTTAACTAATATAGCTAATACTGATGTCAAAGATACAATGGTTAAAGCTACTTTGTTAGTACACGCCCAAGCTAAGACCTTAGCTCCAGCTGATACTGGTAACTTGCGTGGTAGTATCCACCAAGAGGTAAAAGAAAAAGCTAAGTCTGTTGAGGGGCGTGTTTTTACTAATGTACAGTACGCTCCATACGTTGAGTTTGGTACTGGTAGTAAAGGTAATGGTACTTATCCATACAGTCCAAAAGGTTTAAATCTTACATATCGTAATACTTCTTGGGTATATACGCCCGACGGAGGCGAAACCTTTTATCGTACTAACGGACAAGTTGCTCAACCCTTTATGTATCCAGCTTTAAAACAAAACGAAAAAACCATAAAACAATTATTTAAAGACGAGGTAAAAGCTAAAATCGATAAACAATGTAAAGGAGGTCAATAGTTATGTACTTACCAAAAAGCGATATTTATAACAGTTTGAAACAATTAAATTACTATGTATCGCAAACTCAACCAAGTGAGTTTACTGAGTTACCAGCTATTATTTTTAGTGTAGGTAATAACTCTATAAATACTGACTTAGACAATAATATTTTGAGCCAAGATATAGAGATTATAGTAGATATATGGGCTGAGGATAGCGTTACGGCTAGTAAAGTATTATCTCAAGTTGAAAACATTATGAGAATAAATCTCTACAATATGTCGTTTTCGAGCGACGTACCAAATAGTGGAAATCTTTATCATATAAATAATAGATTTACCAAATTGTATAGCTAAAAGGAGGTAATAATATGGAAAAACAAGCTACTCGTACAATGGGTACTACTCTTACTAAAGGTAAGAGTGGCGACGAATTAGAGGACTTAAAAATTGCTAACTTAACATCTATTGGAGAAATAGGTGTAGAAAGTGAAGAAATAGACGCTACTGATTTAGATAGTCCCGATAACTATAAAGAGTTTATCGCTGGGTCTAAAGACGCTGGAGAGGTTAGTATTGCTGGTAATATTAAAGACGAAAGCAATGTCGAGAAGATGTTAGCTTTAGCTGAAAGCCAAAGTATTGAAAAGTGGACTGTAACTTATCCAAGTGGTGCTAAATGGGCGTTTAATGCTTTTGTTAAGTCTTTCAAAGACGGAGAAAAAACAACAGACGGTTTAGCAACTTTTACAGCTAGTTTAAGAATTAGTGGTAAACCAGTTTATACTAAATCGGCTTAATTATATGGGAGGTCGGTTTAAAACTGGTCTCCCACTTTTTTTGTATAAAAACTAAGAAATAGGAGGATATAAAATATGAAATTAAATTTAAAATACAATGCTACGAAAGTAGACGAAATAGAACAAACTAAAAAACTATCAATAGAAAATTGTATCAATGATACAACTGTTGGTAATTTAGCGTTATTTATCCAAAAAGGACTAATTGACGATAACGGAAACCACGGAGTAAGTAGAAATGTAGCCATAGCTACTATTGACGCATACTTGGAGGAAAACGATAAAGAGGAGTTAGTTATGGATATTATGGAGGCTTTAATTAACGGTGGTTTTTTATCGAGGGAGCTGGACGTGAAGAAATTGAGGGAACTAAAGGCGAAACGTCAAGCTCAAGTGAACGAAGAAATCGACAACAACCTTTAAAAAAATATAAATATTTTGGCGATATGTGGCGAGATATGGAGGAGGACGCTATTTTAATAGGTCTTGACCTCCATTATTTTTGGAGTTTAACACCAAAGCAATGGGCTAAGCACGTTAAAGTATTTAATGAAAAGGAAAAACAAAGGCTAAAAGAGGTAGATATGTTTAACTATGTACTTGGTAAATATATTGGTTGGGCTATAAATGACCCAAAACATTATCCTAGAAAGCCTTTTACTGAAAAAGACACCGAACTAAAGCCAATGACGGACGAAGAAATGGAACAACAAGCCCGTCGAAATACAATAAAAATGGGAGGTGTTATAAATGACAGTTGACGAGTTACAAGTCTTGATAACGGCTAATACACAACAATTACAAAAAGAAATTAGTAAAACACAACAGAGTATAAGTAATTTATCTAAAAGTGCTAGTAAATCGACTAATAATCTTACATCTAGTTTTATAAAGGCTAGTATTTTTACTAAAACTTTAGGCTTAGCTGTGAAAGTAGTTACGAGTAATTTAGGTGGTGCAATATCAAGACTTGATACTTTAAACAATTACACTAATGTTATGAGTAACTTAGGTGTAAGTGGAGAGGACGCCGAGGCGTCAATACAACGACTTAGCGATAAACTACAAGGGTTACCTACTACTTTAGACGACGCTGTAAGCTCAGTACAAAGATTTACAAGTGCTAATGGTAATGTAAAAGCCTCTACCGATATGTTTTTAGCTCTAAATAATGCTATTTTATCGGGTGGTGCCTCAACCGAAATACAAAAGTCGGCGTTAGAGCAATTATCACAGTCTTACTCAAAAGGTAAACCCGATATGATGGAGTGGCGTACAGCAATGACGGCTATGCCAGCTCAATTAAAACAAGTAGCTATTGCTATGGGGTATGTAAGTGCTGATAAGCTGGGAGAGGCGTTACGTAATGGCGACGTTTCAATGAACGAGTTTATGACTACCATAATGAAATTAAACAAAGAGGGAGCTAATGGTTTTCAAAGTTTTGAGCAACAAGCTATAAATAGTACTGGCGGTGTTAAAACATCAATGACAAATGTTAAGACAGCCATTACAAGAGGTTTAGCTGAGATAATGAACGCTATAGGTCAGTCTAATATTGCTGGCTTTTTTCAAGGTATAGCCTCCGCAATAAATAAGGTAGTACCGTATATTACTGGTTTTGTAAAAGCGTGTGTATGGGCTGTTGGCTCAATAACGTCGCTTTTCGGTGGAAAAACTAAGAAAAACGTTGATAACGTTAAAAACTCTTTAACTAGCTTAGGTAGTAGTGGAGCCTCTACATCAAGTGGCTTAGATAAAACTACAGGGTCGGCTAAAAAGCTAAACAAAGAGCTAGGCAAATTAGCTGGTTTTGACGAAATGAACGTTTTAACCGAAAACAGCGGTAGTAGTGGAGACGACGATAGCGGTAGTGGAGCTGGAGCCTTAGGAGACTTAGACTTTAGCGACTGGGATACTGGACTAAATGAAACGTCTAGTAAAGCTGACGAAATCGCTGAAAAAATAAAGAGTGCATTTATGAGCGTAGGAGAGGTTGTTAAATCTATATGGAATAGCGACCCAGTACAAGCGTTTGTTGGTGCGGTTGCTACATACGGTCAGTTTTTATGGGACTACTGGAGTACTTTAGGTACAAGCCTTGTAGAAAATCTTACTATGACTTGGGGAAATATAGAGGGTAATGTATCAACTATATTAACCAATATGTCTACATTATGGACTACTTTTTGGACTGATATACAAGCTGGTATTGAAACTTGGGGACAGCCTATTATCGACGGTGTAAATGGAGTTTTCAACTCAATATGGTTAGACGCTGTTGACCCAGCTATACAGTTAATAACTCAAGCGTGGGCTGACTTTAGCGGTATATTAGTTACATTATGGGACAAGCACGGTAAACCACTTATAGATAATATAGGAGAGTTTGCAACAAAAACTATAGAGCTTTTTCAAAAAATATGGGACGACGTACTAGAGCCAATAGTTACTCCATTTTTAGAGACTTTATCTTGGTTATGGGACGAACATATTAGCAAAATAATTGAAAAAGTTGGGGACTTTGTAGGTAAATTAGTAAATGGAGCTTTAGAAATTTACAATAAATTTATACAACCAATAGTCGTATGGTTATTGGATAAATTATCTCCAGCTTGGGCGATTTTATCAAATGCCGTTATTGGTGTACTAGGGTCTATACTTGCTGTAGTAGGCGACGTAATAGGCTCAATTATAGGTATACTTGGTGGAATTATTGATTTTATTGTTGGTATTTTTACTGGAAATTGGAAAAAGGCTTGGAACGGAGTAAAAGATATATTTAAAAATATTGTTGACGATTTGGTTGGAATATTCAAATTCCCAATAAACTTAATTATTGACGGTATAAACTCTTTTATTGCTGGTTTAAACAAAATAAAAATACCAGACTGGGTACCAGCTGTTGGAGGCAAAGGTATAAATATACCTAAAATACCTAAATTGGCAAGAGGTGGTATTGTAGATAGTCCAACTTTTGCAATGATAGGAGAGGCTGGTAAAGAGGCTGTTATGCCTTTAGAAAATAATACAGGCTGGATAGATACTCTAGCTGAAAAATTAGCTAATAAAGTAGGAGGTAACGGAAACCCAATACAATTAGTTGTTAAACTTGGAGAAGATACTATTTTTGATAAGTTTATTGATTATATGGGGGATAAAGATTTTGAAACAAACGGGGAGGTGTTTGATTTATGATTTATAACGGAGATTTAATTAAAATAAATGGTAGTAAAATACCAGCTATAACAAATTATAAAGTTGGACGTAATAAATTATGGAAAGACGCCGACCGTAATATGGCTGGAGATGTAAGAGCTACCTTAATTGGTATATTTCCTAAAATTGAGCTAAGTATAGGCTATACTACTCAAGACCAAATGTCTAAACTATGTCAAATACTCGACCAAGCATATTTTACGGTCGAGTATTTTGATGTTAGAGTACAAGGAACAACTACAGCCAAATACTATGCTGGAGACTATGCTAACGAGATATTTGATAAAAGTAGAGGTTTATATAAACCATTTACAGTATCGTTAGTGCCAGTAAGTAAAAGGAGGTATTAGTTATGATAAGTGTAAGTAAAGAATTTAAAACGGCTATGAAACAGCCAGTAAAAGAGTTAGACGCTTACATATTATTAGACGAAGATACTAAAATTACAAGTGCTGACGACTTAATGCAAATAAAAGTAAGCTGTGATACAGGTATGTGTAAAACAGCTATGAGAAAATTAGAGGCTAAATATCTAGGAAAGCATAATTTACTAGGTAAATGGGTACACGTTGGTTTTGGGGTAAAAATAGCCAACGGTACCTTTGAGTACCTAGAGTTTGGGTCATTTCTAATTACTGAGACAACTACCGTTAAAGATACAGGAGTAACTACTATTACTGGATATGACCAAATGATAAAAACAATGGTTAGTTATAATAAATTAGCTGTTGATTATCCAATAGGACTGTATGACTATACAAAAAAATTGTGTGATGTTTGCGGGTTAACTCTAGGTAATGAAAGTTTTACAACTCATAATGACTGGCAAATTACAAAGGAGTTATGGGAAAACATAAACGGTATTACATATCGTGATATTTTAGTACAAATCGCTCAAGTTACTGGTACTACTTGTATCATAGGTTGTGATAATAACATTTATTTTAAAGAAATAACAACAACCGAGGAAACTTTAACATACGACAATATGAAAAAGTTAAAATTGGAGCCAATATATGGAGAAATAAATAGCGTTGTTTTATCTCGTACACCAGCTGAGGACAATATCTATATGAGAGACGAGGATAGTATAAAAGCAAATGGCTTGACCGAGTTTAAAATAGAAAATAACGAGATAATTGATAAAGACCGTGATAACGCAATGACCCCAATATATGAGGCTTTACACGGTATAACTTATTATCCTTTTGAAACAACGACGGAGGGCTTAGGTTGGTATGAGATAGCTGATAAGGTAGATGTGATAAATGATACTGGAGATACGTTTAATTGTGTAATATTTAATTTTAGTATTACTATCGACGGTGGTATTAAAGAGGTATTAAAAGCTACGGCTGAAACTAAAACTCAAACGCAATATCAATATGCTACAACAATAGCTAAACGAGTAAAAAATACCGAAATAATAGTAAATAAACAAGAACAAAATATAACACAGCTTGTTACTGATATGTACAATGAGGACGGTATAGTACAAGAAAATTTTACAAAAGTGTATCAAGATATAACAAACATTATAAATAGCGTCCAAAATAGTGGTGGTAGTAATTTAATTAAAAACTCTGTTATGTTTGCTTATGATAATAAGAATATACCTAATAATTGGACTGTTGAGGGAGCTGGTAGTTTAATAATAAATAGTAGTGCCGAGGCTTTAAGCAATGGTAGTTTAAGTGGTCATATTTTCACATTATTAAATAAAACAGTACGCCAAAGAGTAAATGTTAAAGTTGATAATGAGGATACTGAAAAAACTTATTATACATTTAGTACTAAAATAAAAAAAGATACAACGGGTACTTGCTATGTTAAATTATTCAACTCTAATGAGGAGTATAAAATTGAGTTGAACGAGGGCGAAAGTAGTTTTTATGGAGATTATGAAATAAAGGCACTTTTACCTAAAGATAGTTATTATGACATTGAGTTTTACGGTAGTGCTGATAGTAACGCTACTTTTACTGATACTATGTTTGCCATAGGAGAATATAAAACTCAATGGTCTCAAGCAAATGGGGAGATAATGAACACTCAAGTTAATATAAATGTTGACGGAGTTTTAGTTAAGTCCTCAGTATATGCTGGAGATTATACTGTAATGTCTCCTCTCGAGTTTGCTGGATACTCTAATATCAATGGTACAGTTACCAAGGTATTTAGTTTAAATAAAGATACTACTTTAGTTAAAAAGCTGGAGGCTGAGGACGAAATAAAAATGACCCCAATAAAAATAGTCCCTATTACAACTGGCGATTTACAAGGCTGGGCGTTTGTACCTAGCGGAGGAGGTGTTAGTTAATGGCAAATAGTGGCTCTTTTGGGACAAGTAGTTACAGTAATCGTAATTTAACGTTTAACTGGTGGGTCAATTCTCAAGATATAGGAGGAAACTATACTGACATAGGTTGGAACTTAGTAGGTAGCGGTAGTGCTAGTGGTTGGTATAAATCGGGAAATTTTAAAGTAGTAATTGACGGAGAACAAGTTTATTACTCAGCTAACCGTATCCAATTATGGAACGGGACAACTGTAGCAAGTGGTACAAAACGTATATATCATAATAGCGACGGCGGTAGGTCATTTAGTGCTTGGGCTGAGGCTGGTATATATACTGTAGCTGTAAATGTTAGTGGTAGTGGTAGCTGGGACTTACCTAGAATAGCTAGATATTCCAATATTACTGGTGCTGATAATTTCAATGACGAGGACAACCCTAATATGACATTTACTAACCCAAGTGGTGGTTATTTTGCTTTAAGATGTAAAATGGAGGTTGGGGGTAATGCTCAATTTATAATTAGAGATATACCAGCAAACTCTACAAGTTATAGATTTAATTTAACTGACGCTGAACGAACTAGGTTAAGAAATGCAACGCCAAATAGTAACTCGCTAGGTGTTAGATTTACTGTTTGTTGTATGAGTGGCAATACTGAGTTGTCGGCGTCTTATTTAGATAGAACAATGACCATAGTAAATGGTAACCCGTTATTTACTAATTTTACATACAAAGATACTAATACTAAAGTAGTTGGAGTAACTGGAAACAACCAAGTTTTAGTAAAAGGACTATCAAATTTACAAGCAGTAATTAGCTCCGCAAACAAAATGGTAGCTAAAAAGCAAGCAACGGCTAAAAATTATGTTAGTACTATTGATACCGCTAATATTAGTAGTAATTATACTACTGACAACTTGACTATCAATATAGGTGCTATAAAGTCTATAGGAACACAAAGACTAGGTATTAGAGCTTATGATAGTCGTAATAATTCAACACTAGCTTATAAAGATATAACTGTTTATGATTATGATAAACCAGTTATAAATGCGAGTGTTACTAGATTAAACAACTTTGAAAACCAAACAACACTAAAAGTTGCTGGTACTTATTCAAAATTAGTTATTAACAATGTTAGTAAAAACATTGTTAAAACATTACAGTATAGATACCGAGAGACAAACGGTACTTGGAGTAGTTGGAAAACACTAACAAGTACAATAAATGACGGTAAATTTACTTGTAATGATGTAATATTATCTTTAGATAATACAAAATCTTTTGATTTTGAAATACAAGCTATTGATAATTTAGAAACAACAACATTATCATTAAATCTTGATATAGGGCAAGCTATATTTTTTATTAGTAGTAATAAAAAGGCTTGCTACATAAATGGTCAAGAGATTTTAACGTATGATGTAGTTGATACTTGGTAAGGAGGTAAAAGTTATGAAAAATAAAACGGCTGAAACCCTTGAGGCTGTACACACACACACACACACACACACACACACTTATACTTTACTTACAAAAGGAAAGGAGGTACGCTTATTATTTAAGCCTATCTCCTTTTTATATACCTCTTGTAAAGGAGGTTATAATTTAATAATTAAGCGAGGTGGTTATCTTGCCTAAAATGATACAATTAAAAGATAGTAATAACGAAAACATATATCCACGTGGTATTATAGAGATACTACTGGATAAACCATTACAAGCTAATAATTCTTCCAATGTATGGGTAACCAGTACATTATTAAGAAATTATATTAACTATGATATTGTAGCTTGCCGTGTTTCTGTTGGCAATAATGGACTAGAGGGAAACTGGGTTTTTGTTTTTCCAAAAGTAGGAGTACCATTACAGGTACAATTTAGTATAAAGATATACGAGGGATATTATTATGGAGGAAAAATTAGTTTGACTGAGAAAAATAAAGTCAACTTTTCAATACAACATCAAACTGGTTGGAGTTATAATAGTTTTTATTTAAGTAAGGTAATTGGTATAAAAATGACTTAATTATTAAATTAAAATAGAAATGAGTAAAAGTATACAATTAAAAAATAAAGACAATGAAAAAATGTATCCACACCCATACTATCCCGTTGGAAGTATATACCTCAGTGTAAATGACACAAACCCTAGTAAATGGTTTGGTGGTACTTGGGAGCAAATAGCAAAAGGTCGTACTTTGGTTGGTGTAGATACATCACAAACCGAATTTAACACAGTAAAGAAAACTGGAGGTAGCAAATATATTCAAGACCATTATCACCAAACACATATCGACTTTGGAGGAAACCAAAGAGCTGAGTGTACGGGGTACTCGTTTACTAACAATACTGGTAGACCTTATCAAGGTACTACTGGAGTATTGGGCGTAAAAACTGGTAATAGTGGTAATTTACAACCATACTTTACGTGTTATATATGGTGTCGTACAGCTTAAATAATAAGTCAATAATATGGCTAAATCAATACAATTAAAAAATAGTAATAATGAAAAAATATATCCAAATACTGTTATTGAAAAAAAATTAAATAATGGCGAAACAAGTATAAAGTACAGCGACGGTACAATGGTTTGTTATGGCTCAAAATCGGTAACATATAGTACAAATGATATGTGGAGCTGGTGCAATAGAACAGCCCTACTAACAATAGAGTTTTCTAAAACTTTTAAAGATGTACCGAGTGTAACAATATCAAGCAATACTTTTGAGGTAATTGGTGTTAATATAAGTACTGTTTCGGCATCTAATTTTAAATTTTATGGTTTTCAACCTAAAAATTGTAGTCAAAAGACTATGAAATTAAGTTATATAGCGATAGGTAAATGGAAATAAGGAGGAAATAAATGAAAAATTTTATAAGTTTTATTACTGGTACACTAGCGACGGCGTTAGTGTACTTTTTAGGTGGCTGGGATATAGCATTACAAATTTTATTAACAGTAATAGTGCTAGACTATATTACTGGTGTATGTAAGGCTATCTATAATAGAAAAATGAATAGTAAAGTTGGTGCTAAAGGAATAATTAAAAAGTTAGGATATTTAATTGTGGTAGCGGTATCTGTCGAGTTAGATAGAATAACTGGAAATACTGGAGCAATACGCACTTTAGTTATTTATTTCTTTGTAGCCAATGAGGGTATTAGTATTCTCGAAAATTGGGGAGGTATGGGGTTACCATTACCTCAAAAACTTACAGACACACTAGAACAATTAAAAAACGATAACAACCCTAAAAATGGGTAATGTAATTACACTAATAAAAAATAAAAATGCCTTAAAATTGATTTTAGAGCGACATTTTTTCGGAAAAAGGAGGATAAATTTATGGAATTAAAAGGACTAGATATTAGTAGTTATCAAAAAGGTATAAGTTTTGACGCTATAAAAAATAGTGTCAATTTTTTAATCTTAAGGGCTGGTTTTACTGGCTATGGTACGGGGGTATCTTTAAATAAAGATAATTGTTTTGAGGACTTTTATACTCAAGCAAAAAATAGAGGTATCCCAGTAGGTGCGTATTGGTATAGTTGTGCTAACACATATCAAAAAGGTGTTAATGAGGCTAACTATATGTATGATAATTGTTTAAAAGGTAAACAGTTTGAATATCCTATCTATATAGATGTAGAGGACGCACATCATCAAGTTGGTAATAAAACTGGCGTTACTCAAGCTATTAAAGGCTTTTGTGAAACTTTAGAGGCTAGAGGATATTATGTTGGTATTTACGCTAGTGATATAAGCGGTTTTCAAGATAAAATGAATATAGGAGAGCTTAACGCTTATGATAAATGGGTAGCACGTTATGGGTCAACTCCAAAGTATGTATCTAGTTATGGTATGTGGCAAAGCTCCTCAAGTGGTAGAATAAATGGCTACAATGGTAATTTAGATACTGACGTAGCGTACAAAGATTATCCTAATATTATAAAATCAAATGGCTTAAATGGATATGGTAAGAGTACACCACAACTAACACCCGTAGCAAAATCAAATGACGAAATAGCTAACGAGGTTATAGCTGGAGCTTGGGGAAATGGAGACGATAGAAAGAATAGACTTACTAACGCTGGCTATAATTATGATATTATACAAGGAATAGTAAATCAAAAGTTAGGTGTTTCAAATAGACCAAGTTATCAAACTTATACAGTAAAAAAAGGCGATACACTAAGTGGTATAGCTAGTAGATATGGAACTACATATCAAAAAATAGCCAAAGACAATGGAATATCTAACCCTAATATAATTTATGCGGGTCAAATATTAAAAATTTATAAATAACAAAAAAGGCGAGGCTTAGTCCTCGTCTTTTTTTTCGTTTTCAATATGTTTTAATATGCTAGAAAAACTACCTTGCAAATGATGTTCTTTTTTATATCGCTGAACGTACTTATATTCTAATATAAAAGCGTCTAATAATGTTAAAACACTCCAAATCAATACCTCATAAGTCATATCCTCAGTAACTACCCCAAGAGACGGAAATATAACAGTATTTCTAATATTTAATATAGTAGTTATTTCAAAAGCAATAATTAAATTGGTAATGGCGATTAAAATAGCCATAAAGTCCTCTTTACTCATTGTACAACCCCCATTTTTTGCTACATTATATCAAAATAAGACAAAAACATCAAGAATATCGAAGAAAAAACATCAAGTATCTCGAGATTTTATGATATTTAAAATCATTTTTGCCATAATACAAAAAAGAGGTGGTAAAAATGCTAGGTATGATTTTAAGAAATGTACGAAAAATAAAGGGACTAACTCAAATGGAAATGAGTAAGAAATTAAACGTGGCTGAAAATACTATATCAAATTATGAGACTGA
>OIWV01002492.1_pt1 | contig 13330 bp, 13 predicted proteins | sample 1587751 | NCBI WGS metagenome assembly OIWV01 (sample SAMEA3888913, study PRJEB22519) | human gut metagenome | biome: human gut; feature: human-associated habitat; material: faeces | place: Denmark | collected 2010
CGCAGAATTGTTGTTAGACACGACCTGCACAGTTTTGCCCGAGATGATAATGTTCGCGATGATATTAAGTATCGTTTGCGTCTTTCCGGTTCCCGGAGGTCCTTCGATAACACTGAGCTTATTTTCTAACGCATTCTTTACGGCTTTGAACTGACTCGCATTGCAGCCGAACGGGAAAATAAGATGCGTCGGCTTTGCTAAAGCGGCAGTGTAAAGAGTAGGATTCAAGTAATACGCCAGCACTGATGTTTCGTCGATGAAATCTATTCCGGCATACTGAATCGGCAAAAGCTTCTCTCCGGTTTCTGCTTTCAATTTACAGAGTTCCGCCGACCTTTTAAGATAGTCAAGGACATTTTTTGCGGTCTCATCATCAAGAACAGACTTTTCTATTTGCAAATCATCTTCACTGTAATCGCGCGCGGAGCCGTTCTCAAAGCAAATGTGCCAATAACGCTGATTTATATCGGTAAAAACATAGATGGCGCGTATGCCCCAAAGCGAAATCCCGTTGTGTGATATGTGATAATTCAGCGGATCCAGAACTACTGGGTCTTTCAGCCAATGAATATTTTCTGAGTTATATGAATATGTCTTTTGATTTTTAAAGGTTACCTCATACTTTTGGGTTATGGCGTTGTATTTCAGCTCGGTAATGTCTTCGGTAATTATCCGCCCGTTGGCGACTATCATATGTTTGCTTGAGTTCACACGTTTCACCGCCTGCATTAATGTCTGTGAAACAATTATACATCAATCTTGCCTGATTTGAAATAACTTTTGTTGACAAAATGTTGACAAAATAAAGAAAAGCCTTCACGCTTGAAAACGTAAAGGCTTTTTTGGCGGACAGGGTGGGATTCGAACCCACGAGCCGCTTGCGCGACTACCTGATTTCGAGTCAGGGCCGTTATGACCACTTCGATACCTATCCATATATGCATTTTACGAATGCACGGATGATTATAACCAATCCCGCGGAAAAAATCAAGTCCGGCGGTACAATTTCCGTAAATTCTGTGCCTCCGGCGGTGGAATTTCCGCAGATTCTGTTGTATAGTATCCTTGTTCGCGCCGATTTGCGGCGCAAATACGCATAAAAAGGATACTTTTGCTGTGGACGATATGAAAAAAGAGGCCGAACGTGAGGCGCGCACCATGTGGGAATTCATCTGCACGTTCCTAAAATGGCTCGTTATCGCGGGCGTGACCGGCGGCATCGGCGGGCTGGTCGGCTCGGCCTTTCACCTGAGTGTGAACTGGGCGGCGACGTTTCGCGCCGCGCACCCGTGGCTGCTGTGGCTGCTGCCTGTGCCGATGCTGCTTTGGCTGGCAGCTCTGCTTGCAACAGAGTATAAGGCCGGAATGACCGTGTTTACGCTGATGGGGCGGTTTTCGTGGCTGATGGAGCATCCCTTTTCTGTGCGGTGGACGCCACATACGCCGAAATTTATACTGTGGGCACTGGCGGCCTATGGCTTTGCCGTGGCGCTATACCTCTCGACCCGCGAGAACCGCAGGCCGGGAGAAGAACACGGCTCTGCCAAGTGGGGCAGTGCCAAGCGGCTCAATGCAAAGTACCGCGACAAAGACCCGCGCAACAACACCATCTTGACACAGAATGTCCGCATGAGCCTGAACGGGAAAATGCACCGGCGCAACCTGCTGCAAATCGTGATCGGCGGCTCCGGCGCAGGTAAGACCCGCTTTTTCGTGAAGCCAAATCTGATGGAGGCAAATTGCAGCTTTCTTGTGACTGACCCAAAAGGCGAAACGCTCCGGGCGGTAGCCCCGCTGCTGCTCCAGAAAGGCTATGTCATCAAGGTATTCGACCTGATCGACCCGGCCCGGTCGGACAGCTTCAATGCCTTTGCCTACATCAAGGACGATAAGGATGTGATGAAACTGGTCAACAACTTCATAAAAAACACCACGCCTAAAGGCGCACAGCAGAACGATCCGTTTTGGGAGCGTTCCGAGATCGCGTTGGATACGGCTCTCATTTTGTACTTGATCCACGAAGCACCGCCGGAGGAGCAGAATTTTGAAATGCTCATCTACATGATTGAAAACGGCGGTGCAAAGGAGGACGATGACGATTATCAGTCCCCCTTAGACCTGCTGTTTGAGGCGCTGGAGGAGGATGACCCCAGCCATATCGCCGTGCGGGAATATAGGATTTACAAGCAGGCTGCGGGTGATATATGCTCTAAGTGACTTCTTAATCATGATTTTGTCATGGTTAGTGAAGCAATCACTTAGAGCATTTTTGTTTCAGGAGGTACAGCCATGAGAAATGAAAAAATTACCCCACTGTACGAGCGCCTGAGCCGGGACGATGAGTTACAGGGCGAGAGCAACTCCATATCCAACCAAGAGTTAATATGTAAAGGGTGGTTTCTGCCATCTAATACATATGACTGCGGCTCATTTGTGGTGAATTGAAAAGCAGTTGTAAGAAAGGAGTTAAAAAGCCTTATAACCGCTGGAAATCAACACAAAAGGAGCTGGACTTTATGAAATCTATCTTTGAAGAAATGGGCGGTACATACCGTCAAGTGAGCGATTATCTTATCCCTAACCTCGTTCCTTCAGATGCTGGAAACTATCGGATCGGCAAATATGGGCGTATGCGCCGCAGCTATCTGAAAGAGCACCGTAAAATCCTCTACAACAACTATGTGCTGGAGGGAACGCTGTTCAAGCATCTGTCTGAGATTGACCAAGCCTGCAACGAGCGCATGGAAAACATCGTTTCCGCTATGGCAAAGCAGGAAGGTGTGACCGAAGCACTCAAAGCAGCTAACCAAATAGAATGGGTGTGCCATATGAACAGTATCCGCAACCGTGCGGAAGAAATCATTTTGACTGAACTTGTATATGCTTAATCGAATGCCCGTTATCGGCTATGCGGCTGATAACGGGCATAAACTTTACTTATGCGGTTCGATAAAACGATATTTGCCTTTTCCATATCCTTTTACTGGTACGATTAAGCTTGCGGCTTTCAGTTTGCTGATAAGATTGCCGGCAGCGGTAACGGAATCTCCTGTAATAGAGGAAATGTCGGAACGACCAAAGATACCGTCAGTTCCCATGTTTTTATAAACCTCTTTTGCTTTCTTAATTGTAGCCTGGCTTGCGTTTAATCCATCAATCGCAGCCTCAATCGCAACATAGTCAGTGGTAATCGCAACGCTTTCATCCTCAATCGTAACATTAGCCGAGTTTGTTGTTGTGCCATAATTCAAGTTATACAGTGTGACTTGGAATGAGGTAACATCGGAATAGAACTCCGGTTCCAGCTCTTTACGATAGTTATGAGCAGCATGGTAAGACTCCGTAATCTTCTTAAAGCCGCTTCCTTGACGCTCCATATAACCCAACCGTCCGAAAATATCGGCGAGAACGGGATTGCGGCGAGTGGAGGAAATATTGGATATATCTCTTTCCTGTATCCGTGTTCCATCAGCCATGCCGCCGGGAGAATAGATTGTAAGACGGTCATCATATATGTCAATATGAACTTCGCTGCCTAAAATAAGGTAATCACGATGGATCAAAGCGTTGACAAGGGCTTCAAAAACACTTCGTTCGCAGTAGTCCGGCATTTCAATACGAGAGTTTGCTGTTTTCTTCCAACGAGTTTTCATGTTCCGTTTTACAAAGCTGACACCTTCATTGAGTAGGATAATTAAGCTGCCGGAATATTCTGCACTGTCGAGAGCATCCACCATACCGCCGCTTTTATCCAAACCATTCCAGCGTGTACAGAACAGTCGGGAATGTCTGATTGGAGAATCATCTGCCAACAAAGCACCTGCATTTGTCAGTTTTCCGTATTCGTTTCTTATATCGAAGGAATCAAACAGTTTATCTTCCATGCTGTTACCGGTCCAGACCTTGTATCTCTCTCGTAGCTTGGAAAAAGCGTAGTCCTTGAAATCATATTCAGAGTTTAGAGTGTCATAGGTTCGGTTCATGCCTTTCAATATGAGCTGATTCAGGGCGAAACTTGGAGCAACCACACTCTCGTTTCCGATGCGAATATATGCCTCCATAACACCATCTGCTTTGTAGTAGTAAGGTGTAGAGTATCCAGAGGAGACTGTCAGTATCAGAATATTTTTACCATCCTCTCGTTCCGGCACAAGAATGAAGTTGGGATATGGCGAGATACGCTCTTTAATCAGGCGACTGATTGCCTCCGCATCCGCCTGTGCGTCCGTCAAACCAACCACATTTCGGTTATCATCAATGCCAAAAAGCAGAGTACCACCGATACCATTTGCAAAGGCACTGACGCTTTTTAGCCAGCTTTTCGGCTTCTTTATTTCCAGAGCAACCTTGAAATCACATTCTGTTGCTTCTGCAATCCATTTATCAATCATTGCCTTGCTCCTTTCTGTCGAGATTGTTTTTTCTTGCTCTGCTTTTGTAAACATTATGCTTATTCTTGCACTGAGGGCTGCAAAATACAGCACTTGGTCTGCTTGCGACAAAAGCTTTGGTACAATGCCTGCAAAGCTTGATCGGGTTTTCGCTGTCTGTCAGCATAAAACTGAACATCATCTGTACGCCCAGCAGCAGGGAATGAAAATCCCAAACGATGGTCGGCTTATCCAAAAGAGCTATATGATAGGTTGGAGCGATGCCGCCAAAAGCTGCCATGCTCTGCTGCATCATCTGCCGGGTTTCATCGTTCAGTGTATCATAATCCTCATAATAAAGGAAACTGTTGATATAGGTAAACGCCCAGTCAATGAACTGCTGTTTCATCCATTCATATCGCTCCGCATATTCCCGCTGAAAGCTCATGTTGACAGCCATCGGCTTGTCTGTCATGGTCAAAGCCAATGCCATCATAACACGGTCATTCTGAATGTTCCACATGGACTCGATACCACGCTTGATCACATCCAGTTTGTCAAATGGAAAGAACAGTGCCAGATATTTTTCAGTGGACATAGTTTCTTCTTTGATGAAGTGGTTTTTCGGCAGATACACCGCCTCATATTCCATAAAGTTTGGTGTGGTAGGCAGCGCAGTCATCAGTCCAAACAAGCCGTATTTCACCGCAAATTGCTGGATAACCTTCTGAATTTCGGCATCCGGCTTTTTGCTCATACCCATGCGTCCTATGTTGATGGCATCCAATACAATTTTCTGATACTCTGCCAGTGGATCATAAATATTCGGTTGCGCCGTCTTGGTGGGCGTGAGATACAGAGTTCCGTCCTCTGCCGCCCTCCATTCATATTCACTATATCGCACCCAGTTAGAACTGGTGCGTTCAAAAAGGTTCTTCATATATAAAACCCTCCGTCATGTATTGTAACCTAAATAATTTCAATTTATATTACCAATTATACTATTTCTTTTCTTCAGAATCAATCTCCACCATATTTTCTTCTAAAAAATCTTTTTCCAATAAGGTCATTGGTTGCTGCTTTTCTGCCTTATCCAAAAGTGCGGGAAGCAGCTTTTTTCGTATCTTTTTGAGCATTGTGCCACGCACCTTGCGGATGTTCCGATCGCTTTGATTCCGTATTTTAGCGATCCTTGTTGAGCTAAACAGCCGGACAGCGCAGAGAAAGAGCAGCTCCTTGTATTCCTCATTCAATTCCCAGAGAATTTTGGATAGGTATTCTTCCGTTACCAGTTCATGGATGTCGTAAGGACAGTAGAAAATGGCGTCAATAAAATCTCCCTTTCGGAGCTGCTTTTCCAGTACATCGTTCAGCGTATCAGGGAAAAAGAGTTCATTTGCGGATGCCCCGTAATCAAGAGGAACATCATCACCGCTGCGGCTGAGTTCGTGATAGCGTTCCCTTCGCTCCCGATTAGCGTCCAGCCTATCCCACCATGCGATCACATTTTCAAACTCCCGCTGTGTTCTGGCGGAATCCTCCAATCGTGCAAGGGCTTCTGCCCGCAGTTCTCGTTTGAGCTTCTTACGCTCCGGTTCTTCCTCGTCAGTACCATCCTCAAAGGGATGTTCCTCGACGTCGGCTTCCAGTTCTTCGATGAGCTGTTCTTCTTTTGCGATCTGCCGCAGGGCTTGTTCGGATAATTCGGTTTCTTCCCTATCCGTATCACTGTCAGCAAGAACAACTTGGTTCTTCCGCTTCCTTCGCTTCTTTTCGGGAAGATCGTCAGCGGCTTCTTCCTCATCGTCCCAAAGGGCATTTTCATCTTCTTCGTCATCGACTATGTAATCGGAATCGTCCGTTTCATATTCATCTTCATAGTCGGTATCTTCTTCATAAAAGCCGTCATGTTCATATCGTTCGGGATCGTCGAACACCGCAGACACCTCCCTTCAAAAATATTTTTGAAAATTTCTTGGATTCTCCGTAAAAACAGTTCCGCTAAGTACCCTGTATTTCTCCTGTAAGTGAGAAGGTAATCTATTTTGCCTATTATCAGATTACTTTCGACGCTGAATGAAAGGAGGAAACCGCCTATGTCAAACAATTATCGTGAGCTGACGGGCAGGGAGAAACAGCGGATCAAAAAGCTGGTTACTTCTCTCTGCGCCAACTACGATAAAGAGTACGGCTGCCTGCCATTGGACTGTGACTGTCCAATGTTGGGGATCTGCTTTACCAACAGCGCACTATGCAGATATTTCCGCAAGTCTGTCCTGCCGGAAGATGCAGGGTTGGAAGCCGTATTCACGCAAACACCGACCACTCATTGCAAACAATGCGGTAAGCCGTTCCCAACTGACGGAAAACGGGTGTACTGCTCACAGCGCTGTGCCGAAGAAGCTCGCCGTAAGCAGACCGCAGCACGGGTGCGTAAGTACCGGAAGAAACAACAACAGATGTAACACTTTTGCCCTCGGAAAGCCTTGTGCCGCAAGGCTTTTTTGAGGGCATTTCTGCATTGGCAGGGTGTTAATACCTTTTGCTCAATTTTAACCATGCAAATGGTTACACCATGCCGGAACTAAACCTATTATACGAAAAAACAATGAACATTTCAACATGGAGGTAACTGCCTATGGCAAAAAATGAGAACAGTAATTTTTCTTATATGACTCGCCGCATTGGCGGCACCACCTATAAAGTTAAAGTAGTATTCAGCGATACAGAGAAAGAAACAATGGAGGATAAAATTTTACGGATGATTCGCAATGAAACGGTTACAACTGGCGGAACTTGTGGTATAATAGATTCACCACAAATGAGCCGACAGTCTGAAAGGGGCGCATCATGAGCGTAAAACAGACTGAAGGAAAAATCACAGCTTTATATGAAAGACTGTCCCGTGATGATGACCAAACTGGTGATAGCAACAGTATTGTCAATCAGAAAAAATACCTCGAAAACTATGCCCATCAGAAAGGTTATACGAACTGTCAGCACTATACCGATGACGGTTGGAGTGGAGGAAATTTTGAGCGTCCCGCTTGGAAACAGCTTATTGCAGACATTGAAGCAGGCAAAGTTGCTCATGTCATTGTAAAAGATATGAGCAGGGCGGGGCGTGACTATCTGCAAACAGGCTTTTACACGGAGGTATTCTTCCGTCAGCATCATGTTCACTTTGTGGCGATTGCCAACAGCGTGGACAGCGACGATCAGAACAGCAATGAGTTTGCCCCGTTCCTCAACATTATGAACGAGTGGTATCTTCGTGATTTGAGCCGCAAGCAGAAAACAGCGATCCGTGTGAAAGGCGAATCCGGCAAGCCTACTACCAACTGTGCCATTTATGGCTACAAGAAAATGCCGGGAGATAAGTACAGTTGGTATATCGACGAGGAAGCCGCTGCGGTTGTCCGCCGTATTTTCCGGCTGACCATAGAGGGAAACGGTCCTTATGACATCGCCCGTATCCTCTATGACGATAAGGTGGAAACTCCTGCGGTCTACGCCGCAAAGCAAGGGCGTGGCGTTTGGAAAAGCAAAGAGGAATTTCCCAACCCTTATAACTGGAGTGGTTATATCGTTGGTCAGATTCTCTCCAAGCCCGAATATATGGGGCATACGGTCAACTTCCGTTCTCACAAGCAGTCCTACAAGGACAAAAATCCGGTTATGAATCCGCAGGAGGATTGGCTAATTTTTGAAAACACCCACGAAGCGATTGTAGATAAGGAAATGTGGGAACTTGCACAGAAACTGCGAAAGACACCGAGACGCCACGATACACTTGGCGAAGCCAATCCGCTGACTGGACTTCTGTTCTGCGCTGACTGCGGAGCGAAAATGACCAATCACCGTTCCAAAGGCGGTACGGAGAACAATCCCTATCCCTCTGATTTTTACGATTGCTCCACCTACACGCTGGCACATCAAAAGCACACTCATGCTTGTAGCGGTCACTATATTCGGACAAAAGCGGTCAGAGAGCTTGTTTTGGAAACCATCCGAACAGCCAGCACCTTTGCCATCACCAATCAGGATGAGTTTATGAAAAAGGTGCGTTCTGCTTCTCGAATCAGACAGGCGGAAGTCGCAAAGGATACCAAACGCAAGTTGAACAAAGACCGTAGGCGTATTGCCGAGCTTGATACCATTATCAAAAAGCTCTACGAATCTTTTGCCATTGGGCGCATTACCGATGAACGCTTTGATACTCTGCTTGCAGAATACGAAGCGGAGCAGAAAACTCTTGTCACATCTGTATCGGATGCAGAATCGCATCTGTCCTCTTTTGAGGAAGATACTGACCGTGCGGCGCAGTTCCTTTCGCTGGCAAAGAAATACACCGATTTTTCCGAACTGACTACTCCAATGATCAATGAGTTTATTGAAAAAATCATTGTCCACGCCCCGGAAAAGATTGACGGGGATCGGGTGCAGGAGGTTGAGATTTATCTGAAATTTATCGGACGGTTTGAACTGCCCGAACCGGAGCTGACACCGGAGGAGATCAAGCGGCAGGAACAGCTTCGCAGACACCGCATCAAGAGCCGGGAACGCTACCAAAAAATCAAGGCTGGTGAACACGCAGTTGGTCAGCCATTTAAGCTAATCTGTAAATGCTGCGGTGAAGAATTTGAATCCAAGCGGTCAAATACTCTGTTTTGCAGTCCGAAGTGCCGTACCAAATTTTACCGGCAGGAAGCGGCAGAAAACCGAAAGCGGGAATGTGTCTGCGAGAACTGCGGAAAAACTTTTACCGCTACACGGAAAGATGTAAAATACTGTTGTGATGATTGCAGGACGGAAGCAAACCGCAGGATGCAGAAAGAACGCAATGCTGCGAAGCAAATAAAAGAGAAAGAACCGGTATTGCTTGATACCCCGCTTGTTAAAGAAAACGGGCAAGAACAGAAAACAGCATAATAAATGACGCTGAAGGCGACTTGTGAGAATAAAATCTCATGAGCCGCCTTCTTTGCGTTTTCAGCCGGATACGGCAGAAAGGAATAAAACCTATGACAGAAAATGAAAAGAAGCTTTTACAGGCGAAGCACAGATTGGAAGAAGCCGAGATGCGTGACCGGCAGAAAGAGCGAAAAGCACGGACACGGCGACTGATTCAGGAAGGTGCGATTTTGGAGAAAGCATTACCGCAGACAACACAGATGACTTTGGAACAGTTGGAGGATTTTTTGTGCGAAGTATTCAAACCAATCCGATGATTTTTATGAGCGACCGGCTATCGGTCGCTTTTTCTTTTTCCCGAAGGGCGCACTTACTCACCACCTGCAAAGCAGGCGGTGGTATCCCTCCCGTTGGTCGGGCTCGTGCGCTCCTCACGAACTGTCTTTCAAACAGTTCTCCAGAGGGGGCAGGCAATGTCGCAAGCGAACATTCCCTGTGCAGTCGGCTCTATATTTTGCGCTATCAGCAAAACGATGAGGTGGCATATTGCCACCTCATCCCGCCGCCTGCCTGCGAAAACCTGCCACCGGCAGCTTTTACGCAGTTATGGGTATCGCATTCTCGGCGACACCCATGTTCTCTTTTCAAAAGAGAAATAGAAAGAAAGGACGGTAAAAACAAATGGCAATCTATCATCTGGAAGCAAAAGTAGTTAGCCGTGGTACAGGAAGAAGCGCTGTAGCAGCTTCCGCTTATCTGAGTTGTTCTAAAATTCTCAATGATTATGATGGGGTGCAGCATGACTACACCCGCAAGAAAGGATTGGTCTGGCAGGAAGTATTCCTACCAGAGTTCGCTCCGTCAGAATGGAAAGAACGGGGCGTGCTTTGGAACGCCGTAGAAGAAAATGAAAAGACAAAAGACAGCCGTCTTGCCCGTGAATTTGTGGTTGCTCTGCCGATTGAGCTGAGCGAAGCACAGTGGGAAAAGCTGCTGTCCGATTTTATTTCTGACACCTTTGTAGCTGATGGGATGTGTGCAGATGTGGCAATTCACGATCCATACCCTCCCGGTCACAATCCCCATGCTCATATCATGCTGACAGTGCGCCCGTTAGATGAAAAAGGGAACTGGCAATATAAGACGCAGAAAGAATATCTCTGTGTGAAAAATGGAGAGGAACAAGGTTTTACTGCGGATGAGTTTAAGATAGCACAGACAGAGGGATGGGAAAAGCAATACCAGTATAAGGTCGGTCGCAAGAAGGTATATCTGCCACCCTCCGAAGCGGAGAATCACGGCTATGAACGAGCCAGCAAGCATCCGAAAAGCACCAAGTTCGGCAGACAGAATCCCATTGCCGAGCGTTGGAACAGCGAAGAACAACTTGTTTTATGGAGAGCAGCGTGGGCTGATGTGACGAATCACCATTTGGAGACTGCCGGACACGAAGAACGCATCGATCACCGCAGTCATGCAGATCGGGGCTTGACCGAGCAGCCCACCATTCACGAGGGTGTGGTTGCAAGAGCATTGGAGAAAAAGGGTATTGTTTCTGACCGCTGTGAGTTGAATCGTCAGATTAAGGCAGACAATGCGTTGCTCCGTGAGCTGAAAGCAACGGTCAAGAAGCTGATGCAGGCAGTTAAAGCATCTGTTCCTGCGCTTGCGGAAGCAATGGAGTCCTTACTGGCTAACATGGTTATTTTCCGCTATCAGATTCGCTATGCCGGTTTTGGAAAACACAAATTATCGGAAAGCCTGAATGTGTTGAAGCCCGATTTGGAGCGCTATACCTTACTGGTACAGCAGATTAAAAATAAGACTAAAGAACGGAAAACGCTGCTTGCAGAAAAGAAAGCGACGCCATTTTATCAGTTTGTTGCTCATAATGATTTGGCAAAACAGATTGCCGAACTGACAGAGGACTTGGAAGAACTGAAATCCGAAAAGACGATGCTCCTCAGTTCATTTGATTGTAGTGAGGATACTGGAATTGCTGAGGTCAAAAAGAGTGTTGCGGCTATGGAGGAAAATTTGAAGCGGCTGACAAAGCAGGAAGAAAAATATGCTGCCGAGTTGGAAGATGCCTTAAAGCAGTTTTCGGAATTAAGGGAGCAGGCAAAAAATGTGGATTCAATGGAACTCGCAGAACAGCGGATCGCCTTACAGAGGGAGAAGATTCAATCTGCCACTTCCAAGATCAAAGCGGCATATGGAGAAAAATTTGATCCGCTTATCCTGTTTGACAGCAAACGTGATGTTTCTGAATTATTGGAAGAAAAAACAGAGGTACAATCTGTTCGTGAGCATTTGCAGAAAAAACAGAAGCAGACAGCAGAGCGTAAAAAAACTTCAAAGAAACACGAGCAGGAACGGTAAAATCCCGTTCCCGCCCGCTGATTTTTACAGAAGATCATTTAATAAGTTCATGCACTTGACTTTCTGTTGGAGATTTGCGCTGCCATAGACATTCAGCGTAAAGGACACATTCTTATGCCCCAAAATCTCGGAGAGAGATTTGATGTCAAACTCCGGTATTTCGATTGCCCGTACTGCAAATGTATGCCTGATCTCGTGGAACTTCACCTTTTGTAGCCCGTTTCGTTTCAGGAAACGAGAAAAGAACTGCCTGTATGTGCGAGGTTCGGTTGGCTTGGTCTTACCGGTCAAAAAGTAATGGTTGGGGTTCTCAGTATAGAACTTCTTGATAATGTTCATCAGCAATGACGGTACGGGAATTGTTCGAGCTGATGTCTTGGTCTTCGGCGGTCCTATGTGCAGATAGGATTCACCCTTTTTCTTGTCATAGATGCGCTGGACGGTTTTGTTGATGCTGATGGTTTTATCCGTCAGCGAAATGTCCTTCATTTGCAAGCCGCAAAGTTCACCGATTCGCACCCCAGTAAACAGTGCAATGAGAATGCCAGCAGTCTTCCTATTCAGGTTCATGTAGATGCACTGAATAAGAGCTTGCTCCTGATCTTTGGAGAGCGATACCACTTTCTTGACACCCAGTTCTTTTGGGTACTCTATCAAGTCCCAGTTGAGCAGTGGTATCGCCCGTTCCTTGTAGGCATACTCCATAGCGAGACGAAATACCAGAATTACATCTCGAATGGTCTTCACTGTGAGACCACCAGACTTGTCCAACCGCCCGGAGTCATAGAGATACGATATGTAGCTTTGAATGTCCTGCTCGGTGATGCTGCCAATCTTCCGTTTGCCGAAGTGCGGTATCAAGTGGTTTTCGGCTATTAGCGTGAAGCTGGCATGGGTTGACGGTGTGATCATCGGCTTCTTTTGATTTAGCCAAGTGTTCAACAGCGTCTTAAATTGTGTATTATTAGTCATATTGACCACCTCCACAGATATTATCTGATGGAGAAATAATTAGGGCATTATAAACCTCAAGTAACGGTCTCGAAAAGCGTCCGAAGCTTCGCTTTCCGGGCTTTGACGAGCCGTGGAGAGCCGAGAGATTATCTGACTTCGCAGATCGTGTAACACGGAAGAACAGCAAAAACGAAACTGATCTTCCTTTAACTATTTCCTCAAAAGATGGTCTTGTTGATCAGGTAAGCTACTTCAATAAGACGGTTGCGAGTAAAGACATGAGTGGGTACTATCTGCTCAAAAATGGCGAGTTTGCTTACAACAAGAGCTATTCCGTGGGGTATGACTTTGGCTCTATCAAACGGCTGGATCGTTATCCGATGGGGGCTTTATCAACGCTTTACATCTGTTTTGCACTCAAAAGGCACGAAAGCGACTTCATCAAAGCCTATTTCGACTCTCTGAAATGGTATAGGGAAATATACATGATCTCTGCCGAAGGTGCAAGAAATCATGGTCTGTTGAATGTTCCAACCGAAGAGTTCTTTGACACAAAACATTATCTGCCAGAAAACACCGATGAGCAAAGAAAGATTGCAGACTTCCTTATCGCATTGGATCGTCGCATCGAGACGCAGCAGTCCCTCGTAGATAACCTCAAGAAGTATAAAAGAGGACTCGTTAAGGCGTTAATTTCTGGTACAGTGGCT
>OIWV01002506.1_pt1 | contig 13269 bp, 10 predicted proteins | sample 1587751 | NCBI WGS metagenome assembly OIWV01 (sample SAMEA3888913, study PRJEB22519) | human gut metagenome | biome: human gut; feature: human-associated habitat; material: faeces | place: Denmark | collected 2010
CAAAGATGCCTTTGTTTCTCAAAAATATTCGTATTTTTGCGGATGAAAACGAATATGACCTTATTTTAACTTAAGAGATATGACTACTAAATGGAACTTTCGTATAGGTTCTCTATACCTTATTATATTATGCAGCCTGCTTCTTTGCTCGTGTGGCAACAAGCCCAGGAAGTATATTATCGGCGTTTCGCAATGCTCTATGGATGCTTGGCGAGAGAAACTGAACAGCGAGTTGCAGACAGTCGAGTATCTCAATGACTCAATAGAGGTGCGTCTGACTTCTGCCGATGATGACAATGACAGTCAGCTGTCGCAGATCAATTACTTTATCGACCAGGGTGTCAGTCTGCTCATCGTTTCTCCCAATCAGGTGAATGCCATTTCGCCTGCCCTCGAAAGAGCACAGCAGAAGGGCATTCCTGTGATTCTTGTCGACCGTAAGACGCAATCGAAGAAGTATACAGCTTTTATCGGTTGTGACAACTATCTGTTGGGTAAATTGGTTGGCGATTATATCGCCCAGCGCCTGAAAGGAAAGGGACGTATAGTAGAGATACGTGGTCTTGACAATTCTTCTCCTGCCATCGACCGCCATCGCGGTTTTGTTGATGCTTTGAATGCCTATCCCGATTTGCAGATTGTGGCTTCTGAATCGGGTGACTGGAAGGAGCAGAGCGGTTCGGAGGTGATGAAACGAGTATTGTCCAAGACACAGGACTTCGATTATGTGTTTGCGCAGAACGACCGCATGGCTTATGGTGCCTATAAAGTAGCCTGTGAGCATGGCTTGAAGGACAAATGTCGTTTTGTGGGCGTAGACGGTTTGGCAGGTAAGCATGGCGGACTTGAGTTGGTAAGACAAGGAGTGTTGGAGGCTTCCATGCTTTATCCTACTAAGGGTGACGAGGTGATAGCTCTGGCTATGAAGATCTTGCGTCATGAGCCATTTGCCCGCGACAACTATCTGTCCACATCGATTGTAACCCGGAATAATGCCGAACTGATTCTGATGGAGGCGAAGGACAGCGAGCAGCAGCGCAGCAGTCTTGACATGCTGCACCGGAAGGTTTCTCAATACAACTCAGCCTATCATGTGCAGCGGTTCTTTACTTTGGGACTTGTTCTGTTGGTAGTGCTCATCGTAGTAGTGGCAATTTATATGTTCCGCAGCTATCTTGTCAAGACCCGTCTTAACGAACAGCTTGCCCAGAGCAATGACGAGTTGAAGCGACTCAACGAGGAGGTGCTCGAACTGACACATTCGCGACTGGTGTTCTTCACCAATATCAGTCATGAACTCCGTACACCTTTGACGCTTATTGCCGACCCTGTGGAGATGTTGCTCGACGACCGTTCCATCAAGGGTAGGAGCAGGGAACTTTTGCAGATGGTGCAGCGCAATGCTCTGTCGTTGCAGCAGTTGGTAGGCTCTATACTCGACTTCCGTAAGATACAGAACGGCAAAATGGAACTGAGTTTGAGCCGTTTCGATTTGCCGGAGGCCTTGCAGCAGTGGACGGGCGACTTTGCCATGACGGCACAGCGTAAGAAGATACAGATGCATTTGGACACCTCGCATTTCTCTTCTGCCGATGTCGTGGCCGACAAGGAGAAACTCGCCCGTATAGTCTTCAATCTTCTGAGCAATGCCTTGAAGTACACCCCTGCAGGTGGCTTTATTCATGTGTCTTTGGCGGATGAGGGAGAACGGCTCCGCATAGAGGTGAAGGATTCGGGTAAAGGCATCGACAAGGAAGAACTCACCAAGGTGTTCGAGCGCTTTTTCCAGGCCAAGGGTGCGGCGAGTGGTACGGGCATCGGCCTGGCTTTGGTCAAGTCGTTCGTAGAGTTGCATCATGGTGAGGTGAGGGTAGAGAGTGAACTGGGAAAAGGCACTTGCTTTATCGTCCTGCTGCCCCGACAGCAAGAAGGTTTTGTGGAAGAACCACAGTCGGAAGCTGCCGATAAGTCCTCTTCTTTCAGCGATGACGGCTCGTTGCAGTATATTGACGACGGAGAACGTCATGGCGGCAAATTGCAGCAAATTATCAGCGAGCATGTCGAAAAGCCCACCATACTGATCATAGACGACAATAACGACATCCGACAATATGAGCGAACCCTCTTGCAGGACTATTATTTTGTGCTCGAGGCATCTGATGGTAGGGAGGGACTTGAGATAGCCCGCAAGGAAGTGCCCGATCTGGTGATATGCGATGTGATGATGCCTGTCATGGATGGACTGGAGTTTACGCAGCAGTTGAAGACCAATACTGCCACCTCGCACATTCCAGTCATCATGCTCACAGCAAAGAATCTGGAAGAGCATCGTGCAGAAGGTTATGAGCAGGGAGCCGACTCTTACATCACCAAGCCTTTCCATAGCAAGGTGCTTCTGGCTCGTGTGGAAAATCTGTTGCACCAGCGTGCCCATCTGCGTCAGCTCTTTGCACAGGGTGCTGCCGAAGGAAAAGAAACAGAGGAGGTGTCCAAACTGGACGACCGTGACAAGGCTTTTGTCAAGCAGTTGCACGACATCATCAAGTCGAACATGGGTAACAGCGATTTTGGTGTCGAGAATATCGGAGCCGAGATAGGATTGAGCCGTGTGCAGCTTTATCGTAAGGTGAAGGCCATCACCGGCTCGTCGGTAGTCGACCTTTTGCGCAAGGCTCGTCTTGCCAAGGCCCGTCGTCTGCTCGAAGCCAACAGCATGAACATCTCTGAGGTGGCTTACGAGGTGGGATTCTCTTCACCTTCTTATTTCACCAAGTGTTTCAAGGATGAGTATGGAATGTTGCCTGGTGATGTGACAAATGGTTAACTGATAGTTGTCTTTCGTCCGGTTGTGATGCCGGAATATGTTGTAAATCGTTCATAGAATGGTAATCATGTTGTGTCCGAACATTTTTATTATTCTATGAACGATTTTTTCTTTTCCTTTATTCTGTTTGTTCGTAACTTTGCAATCGAAAGGTAAGGAAACTCAACTTTCGCAGGCTGGGGAGTGGCAACTTCTTTAACAACTATAACTCCTGAACTTACGAAAGTTAAATAAAGGGATAAGTTAGGTTTAGTTTAGTTAATAAAAGGTAGTATTTGTTTTTAAGGTAGTTTGATTATTACTGGGGGTGCATCTAAACGTGATGTTTGGATGCACCCCTCTTTATAAGCCCTTTGTGACTTGTTGGTGAAAAACATTTTCCTTTTTTCAAGATTTCTTTTTTCTTAGAATGATGAGAACCACACCTGCCAGGATGAGCAGGATGCCGATGCCCAAGCGCAACGAGAATGCCTCGCCAAAGATAAGCACACCGATACATACAGCTGTTACAGGTTCGAGAGCCCCCATGATGGCGGAAGGGGTGGAGCCTATCAGGTTGATCGAAATCGTCATGAAGAAGAGCGAGAGCACCGTAGGCAGAAGAGCCAACTGCAGGGCGCACCCCCATTGCATAGGAGTGTGGAGCATCTGCAGGCTGTCGCCCGACAACCACGAGAACACCAATATCGCTATGAAGCAGAATACCAAAATCCAGAAGGTGAACTTCAGGCTCGACATGGTAGTCTGCCATTGGTTGACGGCAATGATGTAGATGGAGTAGAGTAATGATGACGCCATGACCAAGGCAAAACCAGCCGTGCTGAGTTTGGCGTCACCGTCACCCTGGTAGAGCATTCCTACTCCTGCTACGGCAAGCAGGATGGCCATCGATGTGCTCCATGTCACCTTCTCATGGAAGAAAGCCGTCATCAGCAAGGCTGTCATGATGGGGTAGACGAAGAGCAGGGTGCTCGCGATGCCTGCTGCCATGTAATGAAAGCTCACGTAAAGGGTGATGGACGACAGGGCGAAGAAGGTGCCCAAGAGTGCAAACTTGATGGCGTGTCCCCATTTGATGGCGAAACTCTCTTTGCGTATCAGCATGACAAGAGCGAACATCAGAACTGCCAGACCATACCGATAGCTGAGTACCGTACCCGAGTTGAATCCGTCTTCATACAGCTTGAGGGTTCCTAAAGGATTCGTACCATAACAGACTGCAGCCACTATGGCAGCTGAAAAACCTTTCAATGTGTTGTTGCCAGAAGGTTGTTGTTCCATTTCTTTTTGTGTTGTTTTACTATTTTTTTCTCCAGCTCCACTCTGTTGGCGAGTGTGAGGTATTATCCGATTTATTTCGGGCTGCAAAAGTACATCTTTTATTCGAGAAAAGAGAAAAAATAGCAAAAGAAATGGTTGCTTTTGTCACTTTTTCGAAAATAAATTGTACCTTTGCGGATAAGTAGCGAGTTTCTCCTACGCAAACCTTGAATACATTCAAAATAACCAAACAACATAAAACAAAATGGAACAGATCAAGAACGAGCAGCTCACAGTAGAGATTTCATCTCTTGGAGCAGAACTTCAGAGCATCAAGGATGCTCAAGGTAACGAATATCTTTGGGACGGCGACGAGCAGTACTGGAATCGCCATTCTCCTATACTTTTCCCTATTGTGTGCGGCTTGTGGAAGGATACATACCGTATCGACGGCAAGGAGTATCAGTTGGGACGCCATGGCTTTGCCCGTGATACAGAGTTTCAGCTCATCAGCAAGGGCGAAGACCGAATCACCTACGCCCTGACCGACAGCGAGGCCACACTCAAGGATTATCCTTATCACTTCAACTTAGCCATCACTTATCGTCTGGAGGGTAAGAAACTGCATGTAATCTGGCATGTTGCCAATACCGATGACAAGCAAATCTTCTTCCAGATTGGCGGTCATCCCGCTTTCCTCGTTCCTGGTGCCGAAAAGGGTAAGGAACTGAAGGGACAGTTGAAGTTCGACAACCCTGAGCCAGAGCGCCTCTATGGCAATGTGGGCGGTTGCGTGGTAGAGGGCTATCACAAGGTGCCTACCGAGAATGGTGTTTGGGCATTTACCGAGGACAGCTTTGCTGACGATGCCGTCATCTTCGACCGCAGTCAGCTTAAGAAGATCACTCTTCTCGACGAGGCAGGTCAGCCTCACGTCTCACTCGACATCAAGACTCCTGCTGTTGGTATCTGGAGTCCTACAGGCAAGCATGCTCCATTCGTGTGCATCGAACCTTGGTATGGTCTTCACGACTGGGCTGAGTACGACGGCGAGTTCAAGGACAAGTATCTCATGAACAGCCTGCAGCCAGGTGCCAGCTTCATGAGCGAGTATACCATTACGATAGAGAAATAAACTCAACCCAGCGATTTTTCAATACGTAACACATATTTTATTTTTGACACGATGAAAGAAGAAATGAATCTCCCCGAGAATGCCTTCCGCGAGTTGAAGGACGGTGAGCAGTATCAGCCCCTGATGGGTCCCGACAAGGCTTATCCTGAGGTCAATGCATGGTCGGTAACCTGGGGTATTTTGATGGCTGTCATCTTTTCGGCGGCAGCAGCCTATCTTGGACTGAAGGTAGGACAGGTGTTCGAGGCTGCTATCCCTATCGCTATTATTGCCGTAGGTGTGAGCACAGCTACCAAGCGCAACAAGGCCTTGGGCGAGAATGTGATCATACAGAGTATCGGAGCCTGTTCGGGTGCAGTGGTGGCGGGAGCCATCTTCACCCTGCCAGCCATCTATATTCTGCAGGCCAAGTATCCCGAGATGACCACTTCGTTTATGAAGATATTCTTAGCTTCTGCCCTCGGAGGAGTCCTGGGCATCCTGTTCCTCATACCTTTCCGCAAGTACTTTGTGAGCGACATGCATGGCAAGTATCCTTTCCCTGAGGCCACAGCCACCACACAGGTGCTTGTCAGCGGAGCCAAGGGTGGCGATCAGGCCAAGCCCTTGCTCATAGCAGGACTGGTGGGAGGTTTGTACGACTTCATCGTGGCAAGCTTCGGATGGTGGAACGAGAACTTCACAAGCCGCGTCATCGGATGGGGCTGCGACCTTGCCGACAAGGCAAAGCTTGTGTTCAAGGTGAACACGGGTGCTGCCGTGCTCGGTCTGGGCTACATCGTGGGTCTCAAGTATGCCCTCTATATCTGTTTTGGCTCATTGGCTGTATGGTGGCTCATCGTTCCTGGTATGAGTCTGCTTTTCCACGATCAGGTGCTCAATGCCTGGGATCCTTCCATTACATCTACCGTAGGAGCCATGTCTCCTGAGGAGATTTTCCGTGCCTATGCCCGCAGCATCGGTATCGGTGGTATTGCCATGGCTGGTATCATTGGCATCATCAAGAGCTGGGGCATCATCAAGGGAGCTGTCGGTTTGGCAGCCAAGGAGCTGAAAGGAAAGAGTGGGGTCGATGCGGAGGTGAAGCGTACTCAGCGCGACATCTCGTTCAAGATCATCGGCATCGGTTCGCTGGTCTGCATTCTTGTTACCTTCCTCTTCTTCTGGTTTGGTGTGATGGATGGCAACTTGCTCTTTGCCGTTATCGCCATTCTGCTGGTAGCCGTTATTGCTTTCCTCTTTACTACTGTTGCCGCCAATGCCATCGCTATCGTGGGCAGTAACCCTGTCTCGGGTATGACGTTGATGACCCTCATCTTTGCCTCTGTGGTGATGGTGGCTGTAGGATTGAAAGGTCCTGGCGGTATGTTGGCAGCTCTCATCATGGGTGGTGTGGTATGTACGGCGCTTTCTGTGGCAGGTTCGTTCATTACCGACTTGAAGATAGGTTATTGGTTGGGCACCACTCCCAAGAAGCAGGAGAGCTGGAAGTTTCTTGGCACCTTGGTGAGTGCAGCTACTGTAGGCGGTGTGATGATGCTCTTGAACGAGACTTATGGTTTCGCTTCAGGCTCATTGGCAGCACCTCAGGCCAATGCCATGGCTGCAGTCATCGATCCGTTGATGAATGGAGTAGGAGCACCATGGGTGCTTTATGGCATCGGAGCCTTGTTGGCCATCGTGCTTACCTATTTTAAGATTCCTGCCTTGGCTTTTGCCTTGGGTATGTTTATTCCTCTCGAACTCAATGTGCCTCTTGTTGTCGGTGGAGCCATCAACTGGTGGATTACTTCCCGTTCTAAGGACGCTCAGGTAAACAAGGAGCGTGGCGAGAAGGGTACACTCATTGCCAGTGGTTTCATTGCCGGTGGTGCCTTGATGGGTGTGGTGAGTGCGCTGCTCAAGTTTGGTGGCATCGAGGTGAGTGTTGCTGACAGTTGGTGGACCAATCCTTTGTCTGAGGTCTGCTCGCTCATCGCTTATGCCCTCCTCATCACCTATTTCGTGAAGGCTACGAAGAAATAAAAATCATATATATAAAAGGTATAAACAACTTATGAAGAAAACAATCTTTTCATTGCTCCTGCTTGCCGTATGTAGCTTAGGAGCATCGGCACAGAGTGCCGACGACCTTGATGCCAAGTACACCCAGGGTTTGCTCAAAGTGGGAACCCAGGCTCCCGATTTTGTACTCAAGAAAGCCAAAGCCGACCAGCCTGCTCTTTCTTTGTCTTCTTACAGCACCCATCAGGAAGGCACATTGTTGCGTCCTGGCTGTTGGGTAGTGCTCGACTTCTGGGCTACATGGTGTCCCGACTGTCGCAAGGAGATTCCAGCGGTGAAGAATATCTATAAGAAATATCGCAACATGGTGAAACTCATCGGCGTGTCCTTCGATACGGACAAGGAGAAGTTGAAGGCTTTCCGAACCGAGAATGAGATTAAGTGGAGCATGTTCTGCGAGTACAAGAAGTGGAAGGAGACCAACATCTCCAAGGCCTACAACATCCAGTGGATTCCTACCATGTATCTCATCGACCCTGAGGGCAAGGTGGCATATACCACAGTAGTGGCAGCCAACATGGAGAAGAAGCTTGCCGAGCTTGTTGCAGCCGGCAAGATTACTCCCTATATTCAGCCGGCAGAGTATCCCGGTGGAAAGAAAGCCCTGGGCAAGGCTATCTCCGAAGAGCTCCAGTTCCCAGAGGTGGCAAAGAAGTATCATGCCACTGCCAAGGTGAAGCTTTCTTTCATCGTCGACGAGGAAGGCAATTTGTCGGATATCACCGTGAAGGAATATCAGGGTCAGCCTCTTTCGGGTGCAGCCTTCTCTAAGTTGAGTCCTTCTGAACAGAAAGACGTCGAGATACAGGTCAAGACCGTGCTTTCTGTGGAAGCCATCCGTACCATAACAGCCATTGGCAGTCGCACCAAGTGGAATCCTGGTTCTGAGAGAGGCAAGGTGATGAAGACTAAGTTCTCTCAGACCATCAATTTCAAGCGCTGATTTCATTCTTTAATCGTACTAAGTTGTCTTTTAGCGCTGTTAAAGCATAAAAAACTGAAAAAATATTTGGAGATTTCAAATAATCATCCTATCTTTGCATCCCAATAGTTACGAGTGAGTGGCTATTGGGATGTTTGTATCTTCCCATCATGAAAGAAGCAAGCAGATTCGGGGTTGACTGGATTTGACGGCGAGATGAGATGGTACGTAAGCACGCGGAGGCTCGTTGGCTACCTCCTAAATCTTAGTGAACGAACAATTAATTGGCGAAAATAACTACGCTCTCGCTGCCTAATCGAAGTACAGTAGATTGGCTTTATTCCGTCACAAGGTGATGGAACGGGACATCGCTCAACGGATGTGGTTCCGAATCTTGTTGGTCAAGCGGTGCAGGTAAATCGGAAATAGCTCTTGCAGGCCTCGTTGCAAGTGTGAAATTTTAGAGGATAAGGGCATGGTTGGTGGTCCAGGTCTTGCCATGTCACGAAAACCAAAGGCTGGAATAAGCGTGTAGAAAGCGTATGGTTTCCTTGTGCGGACGAGGGTTCGAATCCCTCCAGCTCCACTCCTTATACAATAAAGAGGGTGCGTCACAGACTTATGACGCACCCTCTTTTTCTTTATTTATGTAGGCAAAGTTAAGACTTTTCTTTGAAAAAACAAATTATTTCTCTTTTCTTCTTAGTAATATTGAAAAATTAAGCAGAAAATATGGGATTATTCTTTTTTTTGTGGTAAAGTTTACATCGTGATGTTTTTTTGTATCTATAAGATTTCATATCAGATATTTTTTGGATTTACAGTTGAGTATGTGTTCGTACGAAAAAAGTTTTTTATGAAAAAAGTGTCAAAGTATCATTTTTTGGCAGAACGTAGAGATAAATAACTGATATATAATAAGATAGAAGAATGATACATTTTTGATTATCTTGCAAGAAGTATCATAGAAGTATCATAAAAAACGCCATCTATGTATCACAAAATCATCATGAGACATTATGCATAAAAGCAAAGCCGCCGATCTGCAAGGAGTGCCCAAGAATCGCCTGACTTTTGGGCACTCTGTGAACACCGCACGGGCAATCAATGCCCATCGCTTGTTCTGTTTATGCCCGTCGCTTGTTCAGTCGATGCCCGTCGCTTGTTCACTGAGTGCCCACTTGACGGGCAAGACAGACCACCTGATGGTCTCTTACAGAACGGCTTATGTGATTTTATTCCTAATCCAGCTTGTCAATCTTTCTTCTTATTCATAGTTTGTATTGGCATTCTTTACATACTGGAAGAGTAGGTGCTAAAGTTTTTTATAAAACTGGAATAGAAGACACTTCTTTTTTAGTCTTTTAAATCGACTCAAAGCCGAATTTAATGATGTTTCTTGTGATTTATGATACTTCTATGATACTTCCTGTAAAATAAACGAAAAAGTATCATTCTTGTATAATGCAGTAAATCAGATGTTTATAAGAATGTCGTACTAAATAATGATACTATGATACATTTTCCTGCAAAAAACATTTATGCGCAAGCAATTATTTTCCGATTTTGTCTTTTGATTGTTCGGGGCTATGAAATGATATTTATGTTATCTCTGTGTTAGTGGTAACTCAAAAAGCTCCAATACAACCTTTTGCGCTCGTATTTTATGATTATCAATGAAAGGAATAATATTGCGAAATGCTCAACTATTTGCATGTTCCGTAAACATTTTGAGAATATTTTTCCTTTTTCTGAAATTATTCTCGTACTTTTGCAAGCGTATTCACCTATTGTATAATAATGTATGGCAAAGAAAGATGTAAACAGATTGAAGATAATGTTGGCAGTAACCAAGCGCTCAAATAAGTGGTTGGCAGAAATGTTGGGTAAAGACCAAGCAACCATTTCTAAATGGTGCACCAATACTTGCCAACCAGACTTGGAAACCTTAATACGGATTTCTGATTTGCTGAAAGTGGATGTAAACGATTTGTTGAACAAAGAATGTATCAAAGAATGATGGACGATATATCGAAACAGATAAAGGCAGGCGAGGTGTCGGGGGTGCAGTTCAAGGAACGCATTCTCGACAAATATGATATTGCCTGTGAGTTAGTGGCGTTCAGTAATTCACATGGTGGCAAATTGGTAGTTGGTATAAAGGATAAGACCGGAGAAACCAATGCCTTGTCGTATTCTGAGGTACAAGAAACAACCAACTTGTTGAGTGACATTGCTTCAGAAAACGTAGTGCCATCCATTCTGATAAAGATAGATACTGTTGAAGTTGAGGATGGCAACTTGGTTGTTGCTACTGTGAAGGAAGGACTCAACAAGCCTTATCATGACAACAAGGGAATCGTATGGGTGAAGAATGGTGCCGACAAGCGTAAAGTGTTCGATAATGCTGAACTTGCAGAAATGATGACCGATTGCGGTAGTTTTGCTCCAGACGAGGCTGGAGTTAGGGATGCAACTGTTAACGACCTTGATGCAGCGACTATCAAGCAGTTTCTTGGCAACCGTTTTGAAAGAGTTTTGGAGAAGAAAGGCTTGACAGGTGACGCTTTTAATGAAGCATCACTTGATATGATATGCTCTGCCATAGCTAAGGGGCATGACTGTGAGAAGATACTTCGCAATCTGCGATTTATCCGTCCTGATGGTTCACTGACCGTTGCTGCCATGCTTTTGTTTGGCAAATACACCCAACGCTGGATGCCAATGATGACAGCCAAGTGTATCTGTTTTGCTGGCAACAGCGTTGGCAGCAAGGTTTTTCGTGACAAAGTGAATGATGCAGATATGGAGGGAAACCTGCTTCATCAATATGACACGATCATGGATTTCTTCACTCGTAATCTGCATAATGTGCAGGTGGGAGATGAATTCAACAGCATGGGTAAGTTAGAAATACCTTATACCAGTTTGGTTGAGTTTACTGTAAACAGCCTTGTACATCGCTCGTTGAACATGAAAGCCCCTGTTCGCATTTTCATTTTCGACAATCGTGTTGAGATTCACAGTCCGGGTGCATTGCCTAACGGACTCACTATTGATGACATAAAGGCAGGAACTTCCATGCCTCGTAATATGTTCCTTTTCAATAATGCTATATACTTGCTGCCTTACACTGGTGTGGGTAGTGGCATCACTCGTGCACTGGACGAAGATATCAATGTCACATTTATGAATAATGACAAGGCGCAGGAATTTGTCATCACGGTTTGGAGAGAAGAAAGTAACCAAGTCGAGGGGGAAAGTAACCAAGTCGGTAACCTAGTCGAACAAAAAAGTAACCAAGTCCAAGACTCTGACACTCGACTTAGACACTCTGACACCGACTTAGACACTTCTGAGAACGACTTAGACACTCAACTTAGACACTCTGGCACCGACTTAGACACTTCTGAGAACGACTTAGACACTCGACTTAGACACTCTGACACTCCCAAAGTGTCATTGTCTAACAAGCAAAGGGATATAGTCAATTTCTGTTCTGTTCCTCGAACCACCAAAGAGATACTTGACAGAATTGGAGTCAGCATGCATTCCAAGAACCGTGAACGTTACATTACCTCCCTTGTTGCAGCCGGATATTTGCAGATGACCAACCCTGAAAATCCTACGGCAAGCAATCAAAAATACAAGAAAGTAACAATAAAATAGTAAGAATGATAGACTCTTTATATTTCCTCCAGTTTGCATGTTTCATCTTCATGCTCATCAATGCCCTTATCCTCGGCATCACCCACCTACATATGAAGTGGGTCAACCGACGCTATGAGTGGTCACGCTGGCTGATACTTGCAGGCATGTTGGGGCTCGCCATACAATATCTCTTGCAGATGCTCTTGGGTTTTCGTGCGAAAAGCGATGACTTGGGAGCTGTCTTCAATATCTTGGTCTATACCCCATGCATCACCACTATCTCCATGGGCATATACAACATTGAGGCGACCCATGCCAACCGCCGAAAGATGAACATCGTCTGCGCTTGCATTTATGCCGCCATCATAGCAGTTTTCTGCATAGGCTACAGCAATAGCGGAAGTCTTAACATTGGCAACTGGCTCTATGCGATGCTCGTATTGTTCGGTGCAAACGTGGCATATTGCATCTATATGATTATGATAGAGATGCGGAAACGCAAGAAAATGTTAGAGCTGATGACTGGTGGCGACATGCTGCCCTACGTGCGATATGCCAGAGCCAGTGTCTTCGCCCTGTTCTTCTCTACCCTTACCATGCCTTTCGCCATCCTCTCCACCACCTTATTATATATAATAGGACCGTTGGCTTTGCTCTCAATCCTTTTCTTCAATCTGAGTTTCGTGGCATTGGGCTACAATTACGTTCCTACAGAGGAACTCTTGGATAAGGAGGAAGAAGAAAGCGCAGCCCTCGCAGATGAAATAACAGAAAGCTCCGATGGGCAGGATGCAGAACCTACAGACGGTAAAGAAAACTTACCGTCGTTTTCTCAGGAGCGTCAGGCAGTCATCAAGGAGAAGCTTGACAAGTGGTGCGAAGAGTTGGGCTATAAAGACACCACAGTAAACATGTTCACCCTGTCACGCTCGCTGAACATTTCCAAGAACGAGTTATCACGCTACTTCACATCATGCCTTAATTCCACCTTCCGCATCTGGCTTGCCGAGGTACGTTTCGAGGCGGCAAAGAAGATGATGCTCGACTATCCCGACTACAATAACGACATCATTTCTGCCGAATGTGGCTTCTCTTCACGCTCCTATCTCTATCGCATATTCAAAGAGAAAGAAGGTTGCTCCCCAACAGTCTGGAGAGCGAAAATACAATAAAATCACGCCTTAGGTGTCTACTTCCCCCACCAAGTAGACACCTATTTTGTAGGAAGTAGACACCTAAATGGGGGAAGTGGACACCTTTTTCCGAAGAAAAACACTATTTTTGCGCCATGGGAAATATGATAGAGACTCTCACGAAAGAGGAACAGGCTATTTTCATTGTGGCATTGTTTCTTCTGTTGTTCGCCATAGTCATGAGCTATGCCATGGTTCAAGACTACAGGATATATCTTGA
>OIWV01002510.1_pt1 | contig 13261 bp, 9 predicted proteins | sample 1587751 | NCBI WGS metagenome assembly OIWV01 (sample SAMEA3888913, study PRJEB22519) | human gut metagenome | biome: human gut; feature: human-associated habitat; material: faeces | place: Denmark | collected 2010
CGCTACACGTCCGCAGGTTAGTACATATATCTCAGGTTAGTGGCGTTTTTTTGAAAGGTCAATGTCAGTGCAGTTGTAATGATGTACTCACGAAAATATTAACTCCTTGTCGATACGGAAAATGTTTTAGGCGGTGTTTGCGATATATTTCACTGTGTTGCTTTAATAAGAACCGGTTTATTCTTCGGTTTTTGTGAATCTGAACGATTTCATATCGAACTGTGTGCCGGGCAGGAATACGAATGCAATGTTGTTCTTGCCTGCGATATGCTCGATGTCAAACGTTACCGGCGTGTACTCGTCTGCGTGGGGGAATTCGAGCAGACGGGTGGTCTGGCTGCCGTTCTCATCGTTTACTCTGAGCTGTATTGTACAGTTATCGAGCGGTGTTCTGCCTGTAACGGTTATCTTATCCGTTCCGCCTGCGAAATCGAGGCCGTTGAATTCGATAACAACGTTGTTGCCTATCTCCTCAACGCACGAGCCGTTTACCTTGTAATCATCGCCGTACAGATTATCGTTGTCTGCCGCAGAGTTTTCCGCATAGGTACGGTCGTACTTTTCAAACTCAAAGCCGCCGAATATGCAGGAATTGTTGATAACAAAGCTGATGTCGTGCGTTCCGCTTATTCTGCACGGCAAGTCGAAGGTCTGTGGGTATGCTCTGTCCCATCCGCCGTTATTCTTTATTGCAAATGTGCCGATATATCTGCCGCCGTTGTCGGCATCGCCGAGATACAGCTCTACGGGATAATCTTCACCGCCGCCGCTGTTTCCGACGCTTATCGTAATCTTCTTGGTTCCGCCGCCGAAATCAACGGAGCTGAAGCCGACGGTCGTTCTTCCGTTAAAGCCGCCGAGCGAACCTCTGTCTATCGTGATAACGGGAACATTCGAGAAATCGCAAAGGCAGGCGGCAATAAAGATATAAGGATTCTTTTCTGCTTTTCCGAGTCCTTCTGCCGTATATTCAAGCTCGGAGATAATCTTCGGAATATCGGTACCGTTCTTTGAATATGCTCTCAGGCGGAATTTGCCGTCACCGAAGGCTTTAAGCGTTGCCGTATTTCCGTCAAACGAAACTACCTTTGCGAAGCTTATCTCAACTCCGTTATCTGTACAGCATTTGAACTCTATGTCACGGAAGGTTGCGTTTTCGGGGAATATCTTTACCGAAATTTCGGCAGTATCACGTTCCTTTGTCAGCGTACGAGGCTCACTGTCGAAAAGGTCGATTTTTCTTACGGGAATTTCATTTGTGTAGGGCGTGGTTACTGCGGGGAATGCGTTTTGAGTAACAACGCTTACTCCCTGCGGCTCTGTTTCGGGGGCTACCGCTTTTATAGTTATCGTTTTAGGCTTCAAGCCCTCGCTTTCGGCGGTTATAACTATGTCGCCCGTTTCAAAGGTGGATTCGATTATCGCAAGGAGCTTTCCGGAGAACAGCTTTCTATGATTGCCCTTATAGCTGTCATAGTCGGTGCTGTCGCCGTTATCAAATCCTGCAAGTCTGCCTGCGCCCTTTACGGTGAACTTTATTCTGTTTACCGCATTCTGAACTTCCTGTCCCATTATATCGTCAACGGTTACGGTAATAAACGCAAGCGATCTTCCGTCAGCCGCTATTTCGCTCACATCGGGGCTCATATTTACTTTGTAGGGGTCGAGAGAGGTGAAAAGGACCTCCTCCTTTTCGTAATCGTCAATATCGCAATCGGGGCTGAGATAACCTCTTACCGCAAGCGGCTTGTCCTTATGAAACGGCACTGTGAAGCGGGCGCAGAGCTTGTCTTCCGTGAGGTGATCTATCACCTTTCCGTCATACATCTCTCCGCAGTAATGAAGTCTGATAAACGGAAGATCCGAATAAACAAGCACGTCTATAAGCTGACCCTCGTTGAAATCCCAGCAACAAGGGGAAACGTGAATGAAGGACTTTTCTTCGGCTATATCCCATACCGATTTATAGAACCAGAACGAGTCTTTTTCAAAGCCTGCGGTATCTATGATGCCGAAGTATGAATTCTTGGTATTGTAGGGGGTAGGCTCGCCGATATAGTCAAATCCTGTCCATACGAACTGTCCCATTGAATATTCTGCGGCGGCATCCATAGCGAATGATCTGAGCGGAGATGCTCCCCAGTTTACAATGCTGTTTCCGAGATCGGAGCATTGCAGATCGTCATATACCAGTAAGCCTGTATCATAGGGGAAGTGGTATATGCCTCTTGAGCGTACCGTCGAGGCGGTTTCACTGCCGTAAATGACCCAATCGGGATGCTTTTCGTGATGCTCGTCATACAGCTTTTCCGTATAGTTATAGCCTGCAATCTTCAGATAATCAGCTACATTCTGTGCATTTTCCCACTGCATATAGTTTGAGGCTATCGTGGGCGGGGCATTGTGCATAGGGTCGTTCTTTTCGACCTCCTCGCAAAGCATCTTCGCAACCTCAAGTCCTCTGGGGCTTTTATGCGTATCGTATATTTCGTTGCCTATGCTCCACATTATAACCGAAGGGTGATTACGGTCACGTTTTATCCACGCTTCAACATCCTTCTTATACCAGTCGGGGAAGAAACGGTGGTAATCGTTCTCGTTCTTGGCAAGCTCCCACATATCGAATATTTCGCTGTCAACGAGGAAGCCCATTTTATCGCAAAGCTCCATAAGCTCTCTTGACGGAGGGTTATGGCTGGTGCGGATAGCGTTTACGCCCATATTCTTCAGCTTTTCAAGCTGTCGGCGGGTAGCGTCGTAATTTACCGCAGCGCCGAGTGCGCCTAAGTCGTGGTGCATACAAACACCGTTCAGCTTAAGGTGCATACCGTTTAACAAAAAGCCCTCGTTTGCGCTGAATTTTGTGGTTCTGAAGCCGAATTTTTCAACGGTATCATCAAGCCTGTTTCCGTTATCGTCATAAAGTATCACGGACAGGGTATATAAATTGGGTGTGATTATATCCCATAATTTAGGAGCATCCATATAGAACACCAGCTTATCGTTCTTGCCGCAAAGTCTGCGTTCGCAAACGTAAACCTCTCTGTTTTCGGGATCTCTTAATGTATATGAAATCAAGCCGCAGACCGTGTCGGAAAGGCTTATCTGTACAGTAGTCTTCCATTTACCGTGTTCTCTGCGGTCTGTATCACTGCTCTTTGCGCTGATATAGACACCGTTTTCAACGATGTGACGGCGAGAGGTTTTTCTGAGCCACACGTTTCTGTATATTCCGGCTCCGCTGTACCAACGGGTATTCGGGGATTTATGGTTTACTCTGACTAAAATGCGGTTTTCGCCGTTTTTCAGAGCATCGGTTATATCAAAGCTGAAGGTTGTATAGCCGTACTTCCACTTGCCGACCTCCTTATCGTTTACATAGACGGTAGTATCCATATATACGCCGTCAAAGATCAGGATATAGCAATCGTCTTCTCCGAGTGCGTCTACGGTGAAATACTTCTCGTACCAGCCACAGCCGGACTTGTAGAGATTTGCCGTATCGCCAATAAGCCAGTCGTGCGGTATCTCAACATTATACCAATGTGCGTTTTCAAGCGTCTTTCCGTCGCTGTCCGGTTCGGTGAGGGTGAATCTCCAGTTATCGTTGAATAAAATTCTGCGTTTTTTCATATCTGTGTTTCCTTTCGGCTTTAAAGCTGAATATGAATTGTTAGTCTTATTGTAACAGTTTGAGCAGTGAAAATCAAGCGGTAAACGGTTTATACGCAAAAAGATTTTGCCCCCTCGGTTGTCCGAGGGGGCATAATATATAAGAGAGGAGAATTTGCTGCTATGCAGCGATGTGTTGATGTTATATGATGATGTTAATGCGTTGCAAAATGCTGCGGAATGTTACGGAAAAATTAGTGTGATAAAGCAAGGCGGAAGATATATGCGGTAGTATGATTTTTCTGTGCGTTGCTATAACTGAAATGCGTTGTTTCAAAGCGTTGCGAAATTGTTAGGAAAGTAAGGAAAATTGCAATAAAAGCGTTTAATCCACTCTTACAGCCTTTAAGAAGTTGTCGGTATAATATACCGACTTCATGCTTGCGGTGCGGACTTTCTGTCCCGGATACGGACTGAACACTATCGTGTCATCTCCGGTATATATACCGCCAAAGAACGAGTCGCCGTCCTTTATGAAAACTATATCGCCCTTTTCAAGCTTTTCAAGAGCTATTTCAGTTCCCATTTCTTTCTGTGCGGTAAGTCCTCTGGGACAATCGACACCGTTTGATGTCAGCGCATAGTAGATAAGTCCCGAATTATCAAAACCTGTTTCTGCGCTGTATCCGCCCTCAGTGAATGGTTTACCGAGCATATCATAAGCCGACTTTGCTATTGCATCACCTTTTTCTGAGGGAGCGGGCGGCTCGGTGCTGTCTGACGACGTATTATCGGAAGAGTTGTCCTCGCTTGATGTGTTGTCGGAGGAGTTATCCTCGCTCGATGTGTTGTCGGAAGAGTTATCCTCGCTCAATGTGTTGTCGGAAGAGTTGTCTTCGCTTGACGTATCATCAGAGGAGTTATCCTCACTCGATGTGTTGTCGGAAGAGCTGTCAGAGCTTTCCCCTACGGAACTCTGAGTGCCGTTCTGCGGATCATTTCCGCTTTCATAGGACGGAGAATTGTTTCCGGAACAAGCGGTAAGTGAAGCCAAAGCCAAAACTGTAAACATTGCCAAGATTAACGATAGTTTCTTTTTCATAATATCACGACCTTTGCTTTATCGTTTTATATTGTTCTCTGTCCTTGATTTAAGTATATCACAAAAAATCCGAAATTCAATTAAAATTCGGTTACAAAACGGTTACAACGGTTACAAAAAGGTGACAAAATCGATTCTTTTCGCAGTTATTCCCCAAAATATACAAAAACACCGTCTGCAAAGCAGACGGCATTCCTGTAGTTTTATATGAAGGACAATGTCATAATCGGTTTTAAGCAACTCTTACAGCACGGCTGAAGCAGTTTTGCCAATAAGAGCTGTTAAGGTCGGCAAACTTTACCTTTTCACCCGGATAAGGGCTGTAAATAAGCTGGCCGTTGCCTGTATATATTCCGGCGAAGTCAATCATCTCGCCTGTTTCTGAATCTTTATCGGTAAAGAAAAGGATGTCGCCCGGCTCAATCTCGCTGAGCGCTACGGTCGTACCCATTTCTTTCTGTGCGGCTGTTCCTCTCGGACAATTGATAAAGCCGTTTTCACGAAGGACATAGTATATAAGTCCCGAATTATCGAAGCCCTGCTCAGGCGTTGCCATACCGCTGACATAATCGACTCCGACAAGAGCCTCAGCGGTTGACACTATCTGAGTGCGAAGGTCATTTATTGTACTGCTGTTATCAGAGCTTTCCGGGAGCGATATTATATCCGATACCGTTGTCTGCTGTGACGAAGGTTCTGAGTCGGTACTCTGCGGTGTTGTTGATGTTATGTCTGGTGTTGAATTGTCCGATGATGTGTTATCCGAGCCGCATCCGCTTAAAGCCGGCACCAAAGCTAAAGCAAGCGCCGCAATAAACAAAGTGACTGCGTATCTTTTCATTTTTACCCTCCGTGCGACAGTAGAATAACGCTGTACTGCTGTCGTCTGAGATGTACTGTTGTTTCTTTGTACACAATATAGTATATCCCAAAAAGCACAAAAAGTCAAGTGAATATTTTCCATTTTATGCTGATAAACAGGGGGATATGGTGTAGCTTTGCTGAAAGTTTATGTTGATATTGTGAAAAGAAGAACGAGCCTCCCGTGTGGGAGGCTCGCAGATTGTGGGAAAAGTCTTTTATTTGGATATGCTTCTGTTATATCATTCAGCTTTGCCTATAATAGCAAGCTACCGATAGTTCTTTTTGTCAGATAACACTTCTCGGGTTCGCTATTCCATTTAATAACGTTGCTACTATTCACGAGGGAGACAACCAAAGGGACTAGGGTGAGGGACTGCCGCCCCTAACCCTATCCCTTAGGTTTTCTCCCTCGTGGCTCCCTCTTTCCTTACCCACACCCGTACCCCGCTGGGGTGTTGGACAAACTCGAATAATCACCCGAACATTGTATGTCCTGTTAATGCGGGGACGCTTAACGCTACACGTCCGCAGGTTAGTACATATATCTCAGGTTAGTGGCGTTTTTTTGAAAGGTCAATGTCAGTGCAGTTGTAATGATGTACTCACGAAAATATTAACTCCTTATCGGCACGGAAATTGTTTTCGGCGGTGTCTGCGAAAATTTATTTATACAGCACATATTATAATATGTGACATAGAAAAAACGAGCCTCCTGTGTGGGAGGCTCGCAAAGAAATTACTTATTCTTTTTCTTCTTGCTGATGATGAATGTAATAACACCGACTGCAACTAAAACTACCAGTGCGACAACGCAGATAATGATCGCTGTCATATCAAAAGTCACACCTGTGTTTGTGTTGCCGCTGCTTGCTCCGACTACTGTGCTTGCGCCGATTTCTTCGGCAAAGCAGGTAATACCCAGTAATATCGACATTGCTGCGGCTGTAACCGCAGAGGTTAATTTCTTCATAATAAGTATCATTCCTTTCTTCTTTTTGCAAAGACTACTATACTACATTTCTTCCGAAAAAGCAAGCGGAAAATTATACAAATTTTTTCAGTCTTCGGCTAAGTTTATTCTGTAGGTGCGGCGGGTGCTGTTGTCGCCTTGGCGCCGTTTATGATGCCCTTGATTATTTCGGGCTGGGTTACTGTGCACTCTGTGCGGTCGAATAAGCCGAAGCCGTGATTACCGTTATAGCCGTTATCCCAGTAAACAGTAACGATATTTCTCTGATGAGCGGCATAATTCACATACTCTGCGAAATAAGCACGATATGTAGTATTGCTCTTATCCTTTGAGGTCTTGTCGTTTGCGCCGTACTCGCCTATTACAACGCCGTAACCGTTCTTGATAAACGCATTGTAGAGCTTATCGAACTGTCTGTTTACGAGCGTTTCACTCTGTCTGCGCTTTACAAATTTCTTGACCGAGTCGCCCCATTTATAGAAGGTATCTTTGCCTTCGTCTACGCAGAATTCCCACGGGGTGTAGTAGTGGACGGAAACCATTATCCTGCTGTCATTCGGGATAACTAACTTTGCTTCCATTGTATATGTATCGCAGTCGCCTGTTGTGAAGTTTATATCTGTGTTCCAGCCGGGGATAAGCAGATAACGGCTGTTGTTATTGCCGCCTGCTTTTCTTACCGTATCAACGAAAATCTGATTGTATGCGTTGATGTTGTTGTAGTATTCGGGATTGGGGTTGCCGTATGATCCGTCAAACACTTCATTCATTGACTCGAACACGAGGTGATCGTCATAGTTCTTGAAGCGATTTGCTATCTGCTCCCAGACCTTTTCGTACTTTGCTTTTATAGTCTCCTGCTCGGAAGCGGGTTCGCCGCAGAGAAGCCAGCCGCCTTTTATGCTGTAGTAGCCGTCGCCGTGAACGTTGATTATAGCGTAAAGTCCGTTATCAATGCACATATCGACTACTTCCTGCACTCTGTCGAGCCACTTTGAGTCGATAGTGTAGTCGGGGCCTGCACCTATATTCGAAAGATATGATACGGGGATACGGATAGACTTGAATCCCTGTGCCTTTACCTGCTTGATGAGATTTTCGGTAATTACGGGGTTGCCCCACGCTGTTTCGCTCGGTGTTCCGTCGGAGTTTGACTCAAGCTGATTACCGAGGTTCCAGCCGGGCATTAAGTTCTGCGAGAACTGAACAGAGTCACCTTTTGTTTCGGCAGGTGCAGGTTCCGGATTCTGTGTTGCGGTCGTTGTGGTTGTAGTGGTTGCGGCGGTCGTGGTTGTCGTTTCCGCCTTTGTTGTGGTAGTTGTTGTTGTTGAAGCCGAACTGTTTTCAGATGATGTTGCGGCATTTCCCGAGCAAGCGGAAATTCCCGTTATCACCATTATGCCGCTTAAAATTGCGGCGAGCATTCTTTTCTTCATAGATACCTTTCTTTCCTTGACTGCCGTTTTTTTGATATGCTGACAGCCGTTTTTTCTTGTGTCAATCATATTGTAATGGTTTTCACGGAAAAAGTCAATAGCCAAACAGACTTATCCGCTAATTTTGTTAAAACGATTACACGGCGTTTGCAGAATGTAAAAAACCGCCTGTAAAACCGTTAAGTCTTACGGGCGGTATACTATTATAATATAATAGGAGAAATTTTTACTCGGCTACGTTAGTCGTATCTCCGGGAACAGCATCGGGCGGTGTGACCGGCTCGGTTGTGCTGTAGTCGGGGTAGTAATCGTACTCGCTGCTTGTATCTATCGCAGAAAAATCATCTTTTGAGAAGGAATCTTCTGTTTCAACAAGGTAAACACCGTCAAGCGCTGTCAGCTTTATAAGGAAGTTGCCGGGGCAATATACCTTTACTGCTGTAATATCCTTAGCGTTCTCCTCGAATAATGCGGCGATAGCCTCGCTGCCCTTTACCTTTGTGTTATCGGAAAGATAAACCTCTGTAACACGGATGTTGCCCTTGCTGTCTGCCTTAGCTAAAATGCTCTGCATTTCTTCGGGCGTTACTGAATTTCTGAAGGTAACGTAAAGGAAAACATCTTCGGTGTTCTCTTCCGCCTTGCTGTATGCCTCCATAGCCATTCTGAAACGATCTTCCGCACTTATCGAGGTTGTCGGTGAAACAACAACAGGACTGCCGGAATTCAGCAGGGCGACGCTTGAAAATGTGATAGCTACGGCGGCTGCGGCACCTGCCACAGAAAGCCAAACCGTTTTCAGCCTGCTCTTTTTAGCCTGTACAGACTTACCCATAGCGGCTTTTCTTATCTTCTCGTAATCAAACGAATACTCGCTCATCAGTTCTTTGTAAAAATCGTTTGTATTCATCTGAAAGCCCCCTTCCGTAAGTCGTTATAATTTGAATTTTTTCTTTTGTCTTTCTATTGTGCGATAGAGCTTGTTTTTAACGGTAGACAGCTTGACGTCAAGCGCCTTCGCTACATCCTCCAGCTTCATATCGCACGCAAAATGAAGATAGAATATCTGACCTGTCAGTTCATCGGTCTTCATTATGTCATCGAAAATCTGCTTTGCAACAATCTTGTTGCTGATAACATCCTCAAGCCGTTGCTGAGGCTTGGACATCTCCCGTTCGATAGCGACCATTTCTTCTTCGGTATAGTCGGAAAAGGAGGAAACCTTGTCATCCTTCTTCCTGCCCGAAAAATAGGTGCGGCATTCAAACTTCGCTATATTTATAAGGAAAGCCTCGGGGCTTTCGATGTCCTCGTGTCCTTTTTCGCTTATGCGCTTGAAGAAACGTGTATAGACGTTCTGAATAATATCTTCCGCATCTTCTCTGTTTCCGCATTTGCTGACTACAAAACGGGAAACGGATCTGCAGGTTTCGTTGTAGACACGGTTGAAATATTCTTCGTTATTCTCGTGACCTCCGTGAATCTCTGCGCCCATCGGCTCACCTCACTTTGTCACCTACTTTGTAGTAGGCTGAATTTCAGAAAAAGTTTCACTCGAAATGAAAATTCTGTGTATCGGATAAGTAAAAAAATAAGAGTGTTTTTTGTGCAGTATAACCATATATTGATTTTTGACTGCCGGGAAGCAGAATATATGGCACGAAGTGCGTGCTGTCTGCATATTTCCTCTATTATATTGTACATTAAACGGGGCGGTTAGTCAAGGGGAACATAATAAACGGAGCAGAATAAAGAAAATGTGTCGTTTGTAACGTTTGCAACACATACAAATGAAACGGATTTTACAAAAACAGGTAATAACAGAACCGGAGCTTCGCTTAATGCTAAGTTTTTTGTTATACAAATTGTTGTATTTTCAGATTTAATGCTGTAAACGTACAAAATCCCATTAATGTTTATATTGTTTCACCAAAACAAAAATGTATTTTTGTGCAAAATGCCACTTGCAAATCTAATTGCGATATAGTATGATTAAAAATAGCTTAAATGCAAAAAAATATTTTATGGAGGACAAAAAAATGAAGTTTACAAAAACTTTAGCTGCAATCGCAGCAGCTTCACTTGCAGTATCATCACTTGCAGTAAGCGCATTTGCAGCAGACGCATTAGTTTCAATGACTGTTCCTGAGAACAGTAAACCTCAGGATGCAGGTCAGGTTAATTTATGGGAACTTCCCTTTGATGACAGCGTTGAAGCATGGGCAGGCAAGGTTGATAAGGCAGTAGCTACTATTACAACTGAGGCTTATGCTAACGGTGCTTTAGGCGGTAACACTGTTGCCAATAACGGTTGGGCTTCATCAGACCAGATCGAAAGCAGTGAAGCCGGCACACATCAATGGGTTTGGGACAGCATCGGCGGTCTTCAGACTAAGGATGCAGACGGTAAGTCAAACGGTTACTTCAAGGTAGAAGTATGGTGGATGAATGCTCTGGGAGAAGAGGGCAATCAGACTCCTGCTACATTAACAATCGACAAGGTTGATTTCTATGATAAGGCCGGCGATTTACTCGCTACATATCCCGCAGCTGCTGACACAGATACAAAGCCTGCTGAGCCTAAGCCTATTCAGACAAAGGCAGATATTTCATTTACCGATAAGAAAACTCCGTCATACACATACACAGTTAAGGGCGACATTGATACGCTTAAGGTTGATGTTGCACTTTCAGCTGATGCAGCAGCAGCTGGATCAGGTTGGAACGATTGGTGCTCTGCAGGCGTTGCTGTTAAGAACCCCGACGGTACAGTTAAGTACTATCAGTGGGGCGGTGCAAGCATAGCATGGGCTTGGGATGTAAACGGTGATGGTGTTGGAGATACTAAAGACGGCGTTGGCACCGAAACATGGGTAGGCACTGTCGGCGCTGACGGTGGTCAGATTTCTATCCCCGTTGTTAAGGGTGCTGTAGTTGATTTCTACTGCTTAAGCTGGGATACATATAATGGCGTTCAGTACACATTAACAATCAACGATGAAGAAGCTGCAGTAGAGCCCGGTGAACCTGAAGAGCCTACTAAGCCCGGTGAAACAGAAGATCCTGCTGAGCCCGGTGAATCTTCAGGCGATGTTAACCCCGGCGAATGCTCAGGCGAGCCCGTTAACCCTCCTACAGGTGCTGCAGTAGCAGTTATCCCTGCAGTTCTCGCAGCAGCAGCAGTTGCTACAACAGGTATCGTTCTTAAGAAGAGAAGCAAGTAATTGCTTTTAAACGGTTTAACGCTTTGAATTAAAGAGCATACGACCCCTCCGCTTATGGCGGAGGGGTTTTTTATCACATAAGTTGGGATATTTTCAAATTTAATGCTGTAAAGGAACAAAATTGCATTGCTGTTTATATCGTTTCACCAAAACGAAAAAGTCTTTTTTGTGCAAAATGACACTTGTAAAAAAAACTGCGATATAGTATGATTAAGAAAAGCTTAGAAGCTTAAAAAAATATTTTATGGAGGACAAAACCAATGAAGTTTACAAAAACTTTAGCAAGTGTTTGCGCTGCTGCAATCGCAGTTTCTTCACTTGCAGTAAGTGCTTTCGCCGGTTCTATCACATTCAGTGATAAAGTCTGGTGGACACAGAAGGACTTAAAGATTGAAGATATTTTGGAAGGCAACAAGCCCGAAGATGTCGAATCAATCACATTCACAGGCGACACTGCTTTCCTCATCGGTTACAACTCAACAACAGTAACTGATGAAACGAAAGGTAGCACATGGAAGGCATCTGAGACTCCTGCTGACACTTTTACAGTTACTGATGCAGTTCTCACTGCACAGAAAATCGGAGAAAACACAATTTTCCCCGCTTTCAGTGTAATGTTAAGCAAGGGCGACGGCGTTGATTACACAATCAACTGGAAGGTTAACCTTAAGAACAATGAACCCGCAGATCCCGCTAAGCCTAAGCCTGTTCAGACAAAGGCAGATATTTCATTTACCGATGGTAAAACTCCGTCATACACATACACAGTTAAGGGCGACATTGATGCGCTTAAGGTTGATGTTGCACTTTCAGCTGATGCAGCAGCAGCTGGATCAGGTTGGAACGATTGGTGCTCTGCAGGCGTTGCTGTTAAGAACCCCGACGGTACAGTTAAGTACTATCAGTGGGGCGGTGCAAGCATAGCATGGGCTTGGGATGTAAACGGTGATGGTGTTGGAGATACTAAAGACGGCGTTGGCACCGAAACATGGGTAGGCACTGTCGGCGCTGACGGTGGTCAGATTTCTATCCCCGTTGTTAAGGGTGCTGTAGTTGATTTCTACTGCTTAAGCTGGGATGCATATAAAGGCGTTCAGTACACATTAACAATCAACGATGAAGAAGCTGCAGTAAAGCCCGGTGAACCTGATCCTGTTGATCCTGTTGATCCTCCTGTTGATCCCGGTAAGACTGAAGATCCTGCTGAGCCTGTAGCTCCCGCTGACGTTAAAATTGCTAACTCAGGTAGGACAGTTATCGATTCAGGTCTTGTTCGTACAAACATCATCAATGAATGGACCGGCAACGATGCAGATGTAATCGCTGATAAGGCTGCTTTTGCAGGTGCTAACAAGATTTCTGTTAAGTTTACAGTTACAAACTTCACAACTCCCTTCAAGGCTTGGATCGCTATGGCTGACTCCAAGTGGGAATGCCAGTTCCAGGGCGAAGGTGACGAGCGCAATGCAAACGCTAAGTGCACTCCCGTTGAAGTAACAGGTAATGGTACTTATGTTGTAACAATCGACCTTGACAAGGTTATCGATGGTGTGGCATTCATCTCAGTTTGCACAGACCTCAAGGCTGCTGACGGCGATGCTATCCCCACAATCGCTATCGATCAGATTAAGATCAATGAAGAAATCACAGTAAAGCCCGGCGAATCAGATCCTACTAAGCCCGGCGAATCAGATCCTGTTAAGCCCGGCGAATCAGATCCTGTTAAGCCCGGCGATTGCTCAGGCGAGCCCGTTAACCCTCCTACAGGTGCGGCAGTAGCAGTTATCCCTGCAGCTCTCGCAGCAGCTGCTGCTGCTACAACAGGTATCGTTCTTAAGAAGAGAAGCAAGTAATCACTTTTAAGTGATGCGATGCTTTAATTAAAGAGCATACAACCCCTCCGCTTATGGCGGAGGGGTTTTTGTTTTATTCTGCGCTATAGGATTTAAATTTCGGGGTATATAACTGAAAGCCACAGCAAAAGCTGTGGCTTTCAGTTTGTAGAAAAAGTATGTTTTTGAAACAAACTTCTAACTCACTACCCCTATCCCCC
>OIWV01002511.1_pt1 | contig 13251 bp, 9 predicted proteins | sample 1587751 | NCBI WGS metagenome assembly OIWV01 (sample SAMEA3888913, study PRJEB22519) | human gut metagenome | biome: human gut; feature: human-associated habitat; material: faeces | place: Denmark | collected 2010
CAACAATCAAGCCCACCATATGATTTATATTTAGTGTTATACCTTGATAAAACCGGTATCAAAAGTTCTGTTGCTGTATTATAAAACCAAATTTCGCCACCTTTCGAACACCGAATCCATACCTTTTCAAATATTCTTTTTTTCCATTCGTTGTATTTGTTATGAATCTCCATCCGAAATTCGCGATATAAAATCTCTTTCTTATATAATTCGACCTGTGTTTTCTCAATCAGTGCTTTTTGAACCTGCTTCGTTTCTCCCATAACTCGTTGCCTCCATCTGTCTCTTTTGTCACTCTATACAATCACAACGGATTTACAAATAACGTTTCCCGTATTGATTTGCCGGTATCCTTCCAGCAGCACCTGTTGAATTGTTCCCGCTGATTTACTTCCGGGACCTTTACAATGACTCTCATCCTTATATTTTCTTCCCGGCTCTGAAACAATCGGCTCATATAACGGAACCGTCCCCACGGAATTGATTATCTCCATCATATAGGTGATCGTTTTTTTCAAAAGATCTATTTCATTTTCACTATTGTCATCCCACAATAATGTTTTTGTATAATTCCAAACACTTTTCAGATGATCCGGATCAGAGCAGCTCGCTATAAACACGATGGGGGTTTTCGTGTTGATTACGGGAGATAATGCTGTCCTGGTTTTTAACGACAATCCATGATAAGTTTCATACATTGTTATATTATCTTCATATGGTTTCAGTGCTTTCTTTAAATCCTCCATCTTTTTTTGAGTTTCGCTCTTTTCCTCTTTCAACTTCTTTATATTATTCTGTAAAGACGCAATCTCCCGTTGCGCATTTTCTTTTGTTTCCCGGAGTTCCTTTTTCAATGATGCGTTTTCTTCTTTGAAAAAACGATTCTCATCCGCCGATTCTTTTTTATGGCATAGCTCAATGATTTTATCTTTAACGTCCTGATCATCCAATAATCGTAACAGATTCTCTTTCTGTTCCATCATTTCTTGTTCCATCGCTTTCTGTTTCATCGTTATCCCCTTTATATTCTGCATCACATCCCTGATATGATTGGTTATTGAATCCTTGCATACCACATCTAAAACACCGGCATAATCCTCTTACAATGCACACATCTCCCAAAGAAATCCACGCAATACGGTTTATGACAATACGGACAAAACAATGGTCTTACTACAGAATGATGATGTCTCATACAAACCCCTCCTTCTATAACAATGATAAAACTCGTTTCTTATATTGGCTCACAGCTTGCACTCATACTTGGAGCAGAACAAATCTGCCTTGATATCAACCCTTTTTACATCACAGTAGCTTGTCGCCCTATGGTCATACTGCCACAAATTGATCCTCGGTGACTTTGGCTGAATATGACTGTTTGTCGGGTCATACCAGTGCTTACAAAATGCACATTTATGGCACTGTTTTACGTTTACTGCCATCATAGGAATTCCCCCTTTTATGTACCTTTCTACGAAATCTATTTCGTTATTATAAACTCCATTATACAAATATAGAATGACAAAATATGTCATTTTGCGTCATTTCTATTGATATCTTTCCACCATTTTCTCCAGCTTCCCTTTCATTTCCTCCCGAAGCCAATCCGGACTTAAAACCTCTACTCTCTCCCCCTGGCTCAAAAGCCACATAATGATTCCCTTGCCAAAGACTTCTGCCTCGATTTCATACCACCCCGGCTGCTTCGACACAATTTTTGCGGTAGGCAGCCTGTCCAGCGCTGCCTCCGCACTCCCGCCATAAAAACGAAACTTCACCCGCATCAGTTCTCCACTATACATGAACTGCACCCGTTTGCGAAACTCTCCCTCCTCAAATCTCCCATTATACGGCACTTTAAATTTCTCGTTTGTTTCCCGGAGCTTAACGATCCGGTCCACCCGGAATACCGCAGGATAACTATATTTGTGTGCGTATTTGCCCTTGGCGTCTTTCTCCACCAGAAACGCATTTAGATAGAAATAATACTCAGAAAATACAATTCCGACCGGCTCGATCATCCGCTTGACACATCCGTCCGCTGTATCCCCTTTGTGATAGCTGATCTCCAATAGATTATGATTGCGTATCGCAACGCCCAGATTCCAAAGGCTGTCTCTGTCATATGACGGATGAGTCAGCTCCACATAATGATATTTTTCATTTGCAATAAGATCGGATACCAGCTTCATATTGCGAAGCGGAACACATCCCTCTACCAGCTTGCTAAGCATGGAATCCATTTCCTTTTTGCTGAATGCACGGCTCTCCAGAAGAATTTTACTGACAGCCAGAATTTCACTGTTTGTCATCGCAGATCCATCCGTACCGGTCATAGTAAAGCCTTTATGTACCCGGTCATATATGATTTCCCGGCTTTCCGTGCTCCGCTCTGTCTTTTGATCCTCCAGAAAAGCTCTGATATCATCAATGTCACGTTGTATAGAACGCTCGTCTACACCGAAACGATTGGCTTCCTCTGCTTTGTTAATGAGTTTTCCTGCACATAATCGAATATAAATGCTCAGCGTGCGTGAATTTTTGGAATGCTTGTTTTTCATGGTCTGTTATTGTTCTCCTGTACAAATTTCGTATTTCATATCTATATCATACGCTTTTAATACGACACCATTTGTCATCCTGCTCTTATTTTCCCATGCTGTTGTCCTATTTTCTTTTATTTTTTGACAAAAAATAAGCGTTAGAGATTATTCCAATATCTCTAACGCCTGTTTGACTGATATTTTTATAATGCCTGATCTTCCTCCTCCAAAAGATCTGCAAAGCTGTCCATTTCTTCCTCCCAAAAACTGTCCAGCAGCTTTTTATCCAGAGCATACCTTTCATCCAGAGGTGCCATGCTGCACGCACCAAGAATGGTATTTGCCATTGTGCAGAAATATTTCTGTGCCTCCTGCGGGCTTTCTTTTTCTCCTGTTTTCTCCTTATCCTGATGATACTTACGCCTTGCCACCTCCATCAGCAGCGGTAGAAGATCCTCTCTCTGGATCAGCAGACACCGGCTTTTCTGCTTCCGGTGCATTTTGGTCAGAAGCTTCTTTGCCTGTCCTGTGGTGATTTCCTGCCACTCCTGTTTTGCGGACTTTTCCGGCAGCTCCTGCTTCATTAACCGGCAGATCCATCCGGGACATGCGCTGTCCGGATCTTCTCCCTCCAGGCTTGCAATCGCCTGTGCCAGTCGTATTTCTCTCTCCTTTTGAATGGAAATGCCCACCAGATCCGAGATATGACGTTCTGTCATATAGGATAATCCATATGATTTTTGCGTGTCCGTTCTCTTTTTATACCGGATACTTTTGCCATCCTGTCCACTCATTGCCGGAGAATACAATTCCCGCAAAAGATCACGGTTCCGTTCATGCCCGGAGTAAACCACACTGCAGTCCCGCCGTACCGATTGGATCAGTGCCTGCATTTCCAGGTTGTTTTTCACCTCAACACGCCTGCTGATATTTTTCAGGAATCGATGAATTTCTTCTTTTTCTCCGGAGTTTTCTAATGTATACGGGGCAACATCCTCCATATACCCCAGTTCCTTGAGATCGTTTAGCAGATTTTTCCGGATGTTCCTGCGTATATCCTGAAGAAGCTGTGATTTTAACCGGTTAAAGTGATCCAGTGTGGTTTTGGAATATCCTTTGAACATCTCCGCGTGGGTACACATTTCTTTTAAAAAGTGCACCGGGTCCTTCCGGCGCCATGTTTCATAGTATCTCCACAGCTTAACAGTATGTGCTTCCTGCACCGGAACATACGCCCGGCACATGTGCTTTTCAAAGACAAGGATCATCTGATCACATTCCTGTATGGACAGACCATGCTCCAGCCCATAATAATAGATCATTTCCCGATAATCATTGACCTGTATTCCCGGCATCCTTAATCCTTTTTGCAAATACTCGTCCAGCTCCTGATGGCTCAACCCCAGTGCAAAAGCAAGCTGTACCATTTTTTCCCGGTTTGGTTCTGATCTTTTTCCCAAGCCAAACCAGGCCCGGATCGTCCCTGCTGCCGCCACGTCATTATCCTTCAATGCTTTTTGAAATTTCCGGCAGGCAGTCCTTCTTTCCTTTTGATCCTCCCCTGCATTTGCCGAACCCCATTTTTCCAACAGAAAATGGTCAAATCCATAATTTTCATCCATTGCATTCTCCTTATTCATCCAACAGTGCATCCAGCGAACCGACTACATTTTTCTTCGCGTTGGTTTTCTTATCTGATGCCCCGCCCGACTGACCTTCTTTTGTATTGGTATTCTGCCCCGCCCGGCTGCTCACCTGTTCCGGCACCGGTGTGACGGTTGCCGCCGGCTTCGCCTTCCGGCTAATGGTCAAAATGATCCTTCTCTGATATTTTACCTGTTGATCCACAGGAATGCTTTGCTTTAAAACAACCCCGGATTTTCCGGTATAAACCACCTGATACTTAAGCCTGACCTTATGGAATCCGGCATTTTTTAATTTCTTTTGCGCTTTTGCCGCCGAAAGACCGGTTAGCTTCGGCATTTCCCCCTTCACCTTCTCCGGCACGGTGGTTGCCGTTGTCCGGGGTTCCATGGTTTCTGCCGGTGCAGATGCCGGTGCTGCTGTTTCTGCTGCCGTCAAATTGCGGCCTCTGCCAGGCAATCTATGGCTGGCATATAAAGCTCCTGCCCATATTAACACCAAAATCAATACACCAAGCCCTGCTGCCAACCCTATTGATAATTTTTTCTTTCGTTTTTTCTTTTTGTGATCATGATCTGCCGAAGCCATTTCCCGGTATACCATTTCCGTCGTAATCTCCGTCTCCACCGGTCTGTTTATCCTTTTTTCCCTCTCCTGTCCTTCCTCATTCTCCGGTTCTTCGGGCATCATATAGTCTTGAAGCTCCTCATCCGTCATAGGCTTTTGATCCAGAGCCAGAAGAAGCTGCCCCATATCGGCAAACCGTTCCTCCGCCAGCACAGCCATCCCCTTTTCGATGGCATCACTCTGCTTCTGCGTAATATCTATGCCATCCAGCCTTGCCAGAGGCACTGTTTTGTCTGCCACCAGCCGCTGGGTTGCCTCCTCCGGCATAATACCGGATATCATATAATACATAACAACACAAATGCTGTATATATCTGTCCATGGACCGATTTCTCCCTTTGCCCGGTATTGCTCCTCCGGTGCATATCCACGCTTATACATAACAGTGATCGTCTGATCTCTCTCTGCCATCCTTCTGGCCGATCCAAAATCAACCAGCTTTGCCATCCCCTTTTTGGTGACCAGCAGATTGTCCCCGCTGACATCCCGGTGAATCATATGATTCTCGTGCATGATCTGAAGGGTATCCATCACCGGCCGCAGCATTTGGATCACCTGTTCCACAGAAATCCTTCCCCTGTCCCTGATATACTTTTCCACGCTGCTGCCGTCAATATAGTCCATAACAATATATGCTGTATCATTTTCTGTAAAATAATCTCTGACGACCGCAACCCCATCCAGCTGATTGAAGCGCGCCAGATTTTGGGCCTCCTGCAAAAAGGCATTTAGTCCCTTCTGATATGCCCCCTGTACATAGGAATCATCATAGCAGTATGCTCCCTGTGCATACCGGTCTGCTGCCGTTCTGCGTATGATTCCCTTCGGGTAATATTCTTTTATGGCTACCGGTATCGACAATGTCTGATCCCAGCCAATATATGTGATGCCAAAGCCACCCTCTCCCAGTATCAGCCCGGTATAATACCTGTGATTCAGACAGGTCCCCGGAGGCAGACAATATGGTGGTGTCTGCAGCTTTCGGTTATCACAGCCGCAAAATGAACAGACCTCCCCCTCCTTCAAAGGACGCATGCAGCGAATACAGCGTTTTATCTTGCCTGTGATCAATGGTCGTTCCACCCTTCTATAGCTTGATTTTTTTCATATCAGTATATTCACTAAATCGTTTCTTTCCGGAATGATTTTCCCATGTTCGAACCTTGCAATACATAAAATCACCGGTTCTGGTATAACTGAGTCGAAAAACACCATGATACCTCGATATGGAATGAAGCTTAATGATCTGTTCTTTTCCGTTTTTGCGCAATACAATATCAATATGATCTCCATGGTACTGGCGTAATGTCAGCTTGAGATATCTTTTTCCCTCTGTATATTCTGTCTGATAGGTTACCTTCGGTGCAGAATAATGTGCGGTCTCAATCCACTTACTTTCAGTAACACCGCTGCGAAGCATGGTATTATTCTCCTGCCGGCATGCAAAAATCTGATACCGGTATTTCTTCCCTTTCCGTGTCTTTTTATCCAGCCAGCTTGTTTTTCCGGTTACAACCGTAAGCTTTTTGTAATTTCCCTTCCTGCCATCCTGCCGGTAAATCCCATAACAGGTATTTTGTGCGGAAGCTTTCCAGGTAATCCGGATACCTCCGTCCTTCACGGTACTGATCGCCAGTTTTTTAACCTTTGCGATCCGGTTGGATTCAAGCAATGACAATGAAGTTTTCTTTAATAAATCAGAGTGCTTCTGTTTATTTATACTGTTTTCGGATGCTTTATTATCTGCATTCTTTGTCTGATCATCAGATGCACCTTTCTCTGTCTTTGCCTCCGGAACCGGCGTGCCGGCTGCAGACGGTGTTTCACTGACAGCAGTTTTCCCGCTTTCCTCCCCCTGTGATCCATCGGCTGATGGTTTTTCACTCGCCTCCGGTGTCGGGCTTGCGGTCGGCTGAGTCACATATTCTGTAGAAAATACCGGATGCTTCTCCTCTCCCTGACACCACTTACGCAGCGGACATATCTTCTGAAAATAATCCGTTTCATAGGAAGCAATACACTGATTCAGCCAGTCCGCCAGATGATTTTCCACATTTTCCGCAGAAACAGCGCTGCAGTTGGATACCTCAAAGGCCAAATCCGATGCCTTAGAATATACCGTCAGATTGCTTCCTCTCAGATAATAGCAGTCGATCATATCCCCACTGTCTACAAATCCGGTAATCTGTCCTGTCCCCAGCTTCTGGAAAATATTTCCTGTCGTATAACAGGCTTTAAGCTCTAAGAAATTTTTACGGCCGGCAATACCACCGGTATACGCAATATCCCCAAGGATATCTCCTGTATTATAGCAGTTTCGAAGCATGCTTGGCCCGTCACATCCGGCAGCGATGCCTCCCACCTGCAGAATACCACGGGCACCGCCAATCTTCGCCCCTTCACTGTCATCCTTATCAGTAATGATTCCTACTTTTCCTTCATTTCCGCAGTTTCCGAGAACACCTCCACCCATGCGGCCAATAATGCCGCCTACCGAGTCCATGGTGATTCCTTCTTTACTGCCTTCCCGTTCCTGCTGCAGGACATCTCCCTGATTTATACATCCGTTGATCGTAATATCTCTGTAGGATCCCGAAAAGCTTCCCGCAACGATACCACCCAGATTCACATGCTCATCATACTGATAGATATAATGAATGTCCCCATAATTGGTACAGGACAATATTGTTCCACAAAATACAAATCCACCAATACCGCCCATATTGGCACCAAGACTGTCCAGCCTGCTGTAATTGCTGCAGGCTTCTACGCTGCCTCCGGCCATATAGCCAAATATTCCACCTCCGCCGTTTACAATACAGGAGGTTCCCTTCAGTGTACAATCCTTAATAGTGCCGGATAGATGAAATCCGGCAATCCCGCCGGCTCCGTTCACACGCTCCATATCCTCCCGCTCTGTTATCATGGTACTGCTTTTTCCCTCTACGATAACATTTTCTGCGGTCACCTGCGATATAAGACTGGTATTGGTGCCTATCACACCTCCCACACATCCGTTACTCATCACGATCGTATTTTCACTGCGGCATTCTGTCACGGCACCATTATTAATGCCGGCAATTGCTCCTGCCGCCGTCCCCCCGGTCACAAGACTGTCCTTTACCTGTCCATCCCTGACGATTCCGCCGTTGTCGATGACTCCAAACAATCCTTTAATCGGTTCTGACGCCACGGCCGTCATTCCGGACACCGCATGTCCATTCATCAAAAAGCATCCCTGAAACGGATGTTCCTCATCACCGATCGGCTGCCATATCTCTGCTGCATCCAGACACTCCTCTGCTTCTGTCTGCTGATCATCTGTCATATTCCGGTAACACGTTCCGTTTCTATCTACCGCTGCGATACATTCGTCCTGTCTGTAAATTCCCGTTCTCTGCTGCTGTGAATCATACTGATAAGTAAGTGTACTCAGGGTAATATCGTTTTTTAAGGAGAAAGTTTTGCCTGCAGTGGCGTTTCCCTCATTGACATATTGAGCGAACATCCTCAGTTCTTCTGCAGAACAAATGGTAATCTGCATATTCTTCTCCGTGTTGCCCTGCATTATATAGGAAGTGATGGATATCTCACTCTGTACTTCTGCCGCCCGGGCACCCTGTCCCCCAAAGTCCGTAAAAAACGGTTCTAAAACTGCAGTTGCTGTCATTAAAGCAGTCAGACCAAATGCCAGTATTGGGGAGCAAAAACGTCTCCTTCCTTTTCCTTTATGCCGTTGTCTGAATTTTTCCTCTTCTCCTGCGTATCTTTTCATTTTTGACTCCTGTTATCGTTGTATTCTATTTTTCTCTCCCTATTGATACGCCCCTTGTTTTCCATCTTTTTATTTTATAGTTTAAAATAAATTACCCAAAAAAGCAACAGCCCCCAAAGAGCATTCCTGCTCCCGGAGGCTGTTGTCCTATTGTTAGATCGATCTGCTGAAAATCTGCCTTTCAGCAGCATCTTATAATGTCAGATACACACATCTGCCCGTTTGTCCTATGCAAATGCTCGAGCTCTCAACGCACGTACCAGGTTTCGTCTGTCAGAAGGCTCGCAGTTGCCTGTCAGAAACAACTGATTCCGCAGATCCATTGTCATAATCCCCAGGATTGACTTTGCATCTACACAATATCTTCCACAATAAAGATCAAAATCCCCATCAAACCCTGACAGGATATTGACAAACTCACTCACATCACGCACATCCTTTAACTGTACCGGTATCTTTTCTCCCATAACGACTGCTCCTTTCAATATTCTCTTTTCTCTCTTCTCGTTATCTCTCTATCCGGACAACCGGTTGCAGATGCCAATACTCCAATGCATCTTCGCCTTATTTTGTCCTTGCATAGTTTTACCACACTTTTTGCGAAAAGGAAACCTTTTGGAGCAAGATTTAATAAATATTTATCAATTTATTCATATTTTACAACACTTTGCTAAGAAAATCCTGTAATCTGGCATTCTTCGGATGCTCAAACAGCTCTACCGGAGCATTCTCCTCCTGGATCAAACCATCACTCAGGAACAGAACACGATTAGCAACCTCTTTGGCAAATCCCATTTCGTGAGTCACGATTACCATGGTCATTCCCTCTGCCGCCAGCTCCTTGATCAAAGCCAGGACTTCTCCAACCATCTCCGGATCCAATGCCGAAGTCGGCTCATCAAAAAGCATCACGTCCGGATTCATTGCCAGCGCACGGGCAATTGCAATACGCTGCTTCTGACCACCGGACAACATCGCCGGATAGGTGTCTGCCTTATCTGCCAGACCGATTCTGTTTAACAATTCCTCCGCCTTGACCGCAGCTTCTTCTTTTGTCATTTTTTTACGTTTCACCGGAGCCAGCATTATATTTTCTTTTACCGTCATATTTGGAAACAGGTTAAACTGCTGAAATACCATACCAATCTTTTCCCGGACCAGATTGATATCCACGTCCTCATCGGTAATGTCCGTTCCCTCAAATGTGATACGGCCTGCCGTCGGCTCCTCCAGACAGTTCATGGAACGCAGAAAAGTAGATTTACCACAGCCGGACGGACCAATGACAGCAACTACATCTCCTCTGGAGATCGTTGTGGAAATTCCCTTGATAACCTGATGATCTCCGAATGATTTTTCCAGATTCTCCACCTGGATCAATACTTCCTTATCGCTCATTGCTTCTCAGCCTCCTCTCCAAAACGTGTACCCCTGCTGTCAGGATCATTACGATAACCAGATAGATCAGAGCCACTGCGATCAATGGCATAAATGCATCATAGGTGTTGCTTCGTATAATATCGCCTGCCTTTGTCAGATCCACCAATGCAATATATCCGCTGATGGAGGTTTCCTTCAACAAACTAATAAACTCATTACATAATGCCGGCAGTGTATTTTTAAACGCCTGCGGCATAATAATAGAAAGCATCGTCTGAGAATAGCTCAGTCCCAGACTGCGTCCGGCTTCAAACTGACCGGCATCCACAGACATAATTCCGGAACGGACAACCTCTGCCACATAAGCCGCTGAGTTCAGTCCAAATGCCGTAATAGCCACTAAGATTTTATTATCTACCGATACCAGAATAATATAGTAGAAGATCAACAGCTGTACCACTGCCGGAGTACCACGCATCACTGTCAGATAAATACGGCAGAATACATTTAAGATTGGGAAGTTTCCATTCTTGTCGTGTCCGGTACGGATCACAGCGATCACGAAACCAAAGAGTATACCAAACAGTACGGCAAATACTGTGATCAGCAGCGTATTCTGCAGACCCTTTACGATATACTGATAACGATGATCCTTGATAAAATTATCATGGAAACGCTCTGCAAAGGAACTCTTTGTAACGGATGCATCCGGGTTCACGGTAATGATCACCTGCTTCGCTGTCGTATACGAATCTGTAAAATCAATATTTTTCAGACGATCCTTCGTAACAGTCATACCGGCAGCACCCACATCATCTTTTCCGGATACCACTGCCGGGATGATAGAATCAAACTCCATATCCTCAACCATCAGCTTCATACCAAGCTCATCACAGACGGCCTGCATCATATCCACATCAATACCGGTGATCTCATTATTCTCATAATACTCATATGGCTTGAAGGAAGCATTCGTTGCCATCTTCAGCACACCGTTTCTTTTGATGTCTTTTGCCTTATATGGCTTTGTTCCTTTTACCGAATCCTCTCCGATATAATTATCAATAATATCCTGCAGTGTACCGTTTTCCTTTAACTTAGCAAGTGCTTCGTTAATTTTTTCCTTTAATTCTGTATTGCTCTTGTCAATACATACTGCATAATCCTCCAGTGCAAACTCCTCCTTGAGGATCTGCAGGGTGCTATCCTTCTCTGTATACGCCTTTGCCGGCTGCTCATCAATGATAACGCAGTTAATCTTGCCATTCTTTAATGCCTGAATGGCATCCGTTCCCTTATTGTATCTCTCGATTACGGTTCCCGCGTCATCTCCTTCATAATCAGAAGCGTAAATATCTCCGGTAGTTCCAATCTGCACACCAATCTTTTTGCCATCCAGATCCTTTACTCCCTTGACCGCATTCTTTTTCAGTTCCGCAAGCTGCTTTTCCTGCTTTTGCTTCTCCTGATAATGATCGGCTGCAATCCCGCCCACAACCGCAAGACATACGATCAGGAGCAATATATAATTCCAGCCCTTGGGAAGTCTTCTTTTCTTTTTCATGATAAAACCATGCCTTTCCTATATATATACTTATAAAAGGGGCAAGATCCTTGCCCCAAAATATGATCATACTACTTCGTCAACCTTTTTACAGGAAAATATATTTACATACAAACAATACCGCAAGTACATACATTAACGGTGTTACCTTCTTTGCCTTTCCACAGATCACATTGATCACAACATAAGAGATAACGCCCAGAGAGATTCCCTCTGCAATACTGTAGGCAAATGGCATTGCCAGAATTGTCATATATGCCGGAACGGCCTCTGTCAGATCATTGAAGTCGATGTCAACAACAGAAGAGAGCATTAAGAAACCGACAAAGATCAGAGCCGGAGCTGTTGCAAAGCCCGGAATTGCTGTAAAGATCGGTGCAAAGAAAATTGCCAGAAGGAACAATACTGCTGTTACAACAGAAGCAAGACCTGTACGGGCACCTGCACCAACACCTGCAGAGCTCTCTACATAAGTTGTAGTTGTACTTGTACCAATGATAGCACCGGCACTTGTTGCAATAGCATCTGCCAAAAGGGCCGGTTTAATGTTTGGAAGCTTTTCATTTTCATCAAGCATACCTGCCTTTGAAGATACACCCACCAGTGTTCCGATGGTATCGAACATATCTACAAACAGGAAGGAGCAGAGTACAACGATAAAGTTAAATACACCAACACCCTTGAAATCAGCATTAAAACACTGACCAAATGTGGTAGAGATCTTGCTGAAGTCTGTCATATGCATGGTTGGATACAGAGAATAGAAGCCTGCCTCTGCGTCGATACGGTAGATTCCGGCTGCCTGACAGATCATACCAAGTACCCATGTAGAAATAATACCGATCAGAATAGATCCCTTAAAACCTTTGACATAAAGGATGACTGTGATGAACAGACCGATCAGTGCAAGAACAGCACAGATTCCCTGTGTATGCCAGTTATCTGCAAATTTACAATATGTTAAAAGTGTCGTATCATCATTGACGATGATATGTGCTCCCTGAAGTCCGATAAATGCGATAAATAAACCGATACCGGCACTTACACCCTTTTTCAATGTACTTGGAATTGCATTGAATATTGCCTCACGAACACTTGTCAGAGACAATACGATAAATACAATACCTTCCAGGAATACTGCCATCAAAGCAACCTTCCAGGAATATCCCATATTACCGCATACTGTATATGCGAAGTATGCATTCAGTCCCATACCGGGTGCCAGTGCAAACGGATAATTTGCAAGCAGCGCCATTGCCATGGTACCGATAAATGAAGCAAGACAGGTAGCGATCAGTACTGCTGTACTGTCCATTCCTGCTGCTGACAGCATGTTTGGATTTACGGCAAGGATATACGCCATGGTCATAAATGTCGTAATACCGGCAATTACTTCCGTCTTAACCGTAGTTCCGTTTTCTTTCAGTTTGAAAAACTTCTCTAACATTTTATCCTCCATGTGATGTGTTATTAGTATCATTCTCTCAAGAACGAAAATGACCCATATACAGTATACCACAAAACATAGGGAAATTTACAGATAAGTTGTTGATTTTATTGATATTTTCTGCAGAATCAACAGATACAAATTATATATAACCTGGAGCCTTCATCCTATTAAACTATTAAATCAAAAAGAACTCCGGAAAATCCAGAGTTCTTAAATGCCGCAGACCGGAATCGAACCGGTACGGGTATCACTACCCACGGGATTTTAA
>OIWV01002531.1_pt1 | contig 13156 bp, 15 predicted proteins | sample 1587751 | NCBI WGS metagenome assembly OIWV01 (sample SAMEA3888913, study PRJEB22519) | human gut metagenome | biome: human gut; feature: human-associated habitat; material: faeces | place: Denmark | collected 2010
GCCGGGGCCACGCCCATTGACTTTGCCTATGCCATCCACTCCGCCGTGGGCAACCGCATGATCGGCGCCAAGGTGAATAACCGCATCGTCACGCTGGACCATGTGCTGAAAAACGGCGACATCGTGGAGATTTTGACCTCCAAAAACGCCAAGGGCCCCAGCCGGGACTGGATGAAGATTGCCAAGAGCAACGAGGCCCGCTCCAAGATCCGCCAGTGGTTCAAAAAGGAAAAGCGGGACGAGAACATCGCCAACGGCCGCTCCGCCTTCGACGCGGAGCTGCGCCACTGCGGCATCGCCATGAAAGACGTACTGGACCCGGAATTCCTGCCGGTGCTGCTGAAAAAGGTAGCTTATCCCACGCTGGACGATCTCTACGCTGCCATCGGCTATGGCGGCTTCACCGCTCAGAAGGCGGTGAGCCGGATCCAGGGCGAGTTGCAGCGCCGCCAGCAGCAGCGGCAGCAGGAGCAGATGCTGGCAGAGGCTGTGGCGGAGCCCAAGGAGGACCCCAAGCCTGCGGACACTCCCAAGCAGCCCAAGGCCGTCAAGAGCGAGCAGGGCATTATCGTGGAAGGTCTGGACAACTGTTTGGTGAAGTTCTCCAAATGCTGCACCCCCGTCCCCGGAGATGACATCGTGGGCTTCATCACCCGTGGCTACGGCGTGTCCGTCCACCGGGCGGACTGTCCCAACGCCTCGGAGGAAAAGCGGAAGGAGCAGCCCGACCGCTGGATCCATGTCTCCTGGGGCACCGATACCAATGACAGCTATCCCACCACCATCGAGGCGGTCTGCAAGGACCGGCTGAACCTGCTGCTGGACATCTCCTCCGCCCTCTCCACCACCAAAACCTTTGTGCTGGGTCTGAACACCCGCAGCACGGAGGACGGCTTCGCCATCATCCGCATCGAGATCCAGATCAAGGATGGCGCGCAGTTGTCCACCCTCATGAACAAGCTCCATCAGATCTCCGGCGTTCTGCAGGTCAACCGGCCTGTGGGCTGATCTTTCGCGGCATTGGAAACGGGTTTTCTCCGCTGCCGCAAAGAACCGCTCTTGATAAAATGCAAAACACACGGATCTGCCCGATTTGCGGGCAAGGCCCATTACGAAGCACACCCTTTCGGGTATTAAATAAGGAGTTGCTACCATGCGTGCTGTTGTTACACGAGTCAAAAACGCCTCTGTTGTCATCAATGAACAGGTCAACGGTCAGATCGGCACCGGTTTTCTGGTGCTGCTGGGCGTAGGCCCCAATGATACGGAGGTCACCGCCGACAAGCTGGCGGACAAGATCTGCAATCTGCGGGTCTTTGAGGATGAAAACGAAAAGATGAACCTGAATCTGGAGCAGGTGGGCGGCAGCCTGCTGGTGGTGTCCCAGTTCACCCTGTACGCCGATACCTCCTCCCGCCGCCCCGGCTTCTCCGGCGCGGCCAAGCCCGATCTGGCCATCCCTCTCTATGAGCGGTTCATGGCCCACTGCCGGGAGCGGGGCTTCGACGTGCAGCACGGCGAATTCGGCGCCGATATGCAGGTCTATTCCCAGAACGACGGTCCGGTCACCATCCTGTTCGACACGGAAGAGTAAACTGATTTCAACGAGGTGTGTCTTATGAAGATCCAAGCCTTGCAGGTGGGGTCCATCGGTACCAACTGCTACATTCTCTGCGATGAAGCGGCTAAGGTCTGCGCCGTGATCGATCCCGGTGCGGAGCCGGAGCTGATCCTCTCCGCCGCCGAAAAGCTGGACTGCACCGTGGATAAGATCCTGCTGACCCACGGCCACTATGACCACACCGGTGCGGTGGCGGCTTTGATGGAGACGCTGCCGCCGACGGCGGTCTATATCCATCAGGCGGATTTTGACAGTCCGCAGACCCAGCTGTTCCCTCTGAAAAGCGAACTGGCCCGGATCCCCTTCGGCGGCGTGAATTTCTACGGCGAGGGAGACCGCATCACGGTGGGCACGCTGGAGCTTCAGGTGCTTCACACCCCCGGCCACTCCGAGGGCAGCGTCACGCTGCTGTGCGGAGATACCCTGTTCTGCGGGGACACCCTGTTTGCCGGTTCCTGCGGCCGGACAGACTTTCCCGGTGGCAGCATGAAGCAGATGATGGCCTCTCTGGCCCGGCTGGCCGCCCTTCCCGGGGACTACCGGGTCCTGCCGGGACACATGGAGCCCAGCACTCTGGACCGGGAGCGGCACTTCAACCCCTATATGCAGATGGCTCTGCGGGAGCAAGGCTGATATGAAGCTGGAATTTTTAGGTCATGACGAGCGCTATATTGTCGAACAGAGCCTGATGACCCTCTTTCCTCTGGAAAAACCCGCCTATGACGCGGTACAGCCGGAAGATGAGGCGTGGTGCCGCCTTGCCGCCGGGGAAACGGCGGCGGACTGTCAGGTCACAGCGGAGCTGCACTATCACGGATACACCGCCGCCGGGACCTTTGCATCCCCCCTCACCGGCACGGACTTTGAAAAAGAAGGCCAGCGGCGCTACGCCGTGGCGGCCTGCTTCTATCTGGCATTTCTGGATCTGTATCCCAAGCTGCCGGAAGCGCTCCGCGCCGCGGAAAAGCTGACGCTGCCCCCTTGGGGGATGCTCACCGGCGTCCGGCCCGACAAGCCCATCACACGGGCGCTGATGGAGGGCAAGACCCCGGAGGAAGCCAAGCGGGAACTGAAGGCGCGCTATTTCGTCCCTGAGGAGCGGGCGGCGCTGGCTTTGGAGACTGGTGCCGTGGGCTATCAGGCGTTGAAGCGGCTGGAAAAGCGGGATATCGACCTGTATGTGGGTATTCCCTTCTGTCCCACCCGTTGCGCCTACTGCTCCTTTGTCAGTCAGAGCGTGGAGCGAAGTTTTTCTCTGGTGGAGCCCTATGTAAAGGCCCTGATTGCGGAGATCCGCTCCGGCGGGGATATGGTGCGCAGCAATCGTCTGCGCCCCCGCGCCTTTTACATGGGCGGCGGCACCCCCGGTATCCTGACGCCGGATCAGATGGATGCCATCCTGACGGCTCTGGAAGAATCCTTCGACCTCTCCGCCTGTCCGGAGATCACGGTAGAGATCGGCCGTCCGGATACCATCACCGCCGAAAAACTGGCCGTTCTGAAAAGTCACGGCGTCACACGGGTCTGCGTGAATCCTCAGACCATGGAAGACCACGTTCTCGCCGCCATCGGCCGCCGCCACGCCTCTGCGGATACGGTGCGGGCCATGGAGCTGGTGCGGGCCTACCGGTTCCCCCACGTCAACATGGACCTCATCGCGGGACTGCCGGCGGATACGCCGGAGGGCTTCCGCCGTTCTCTGGACAAATGTCTGGAACTGGGGGCCGATGACATCACCATCCACACGCTGGCGCTGAAAAAGGGCAGCCGCATTCTCATGGAGGGTCTCTCCATTCCCGACGGAGCGGCCGTGCAGTCCATGCTGGACTATGCCGCCCCTGCCCTGCGGGCCGCAGGCTTCGTCCCCTACTACCTCTACCGGCAGAAGTATATGTCCGGCAGCTTTGAGAACGTGGGTTGGAGCCGCCCCGGCGGGGAGTGCTGGTACAACGTGGACATCATGTCGGAGCTGTGCTCCATCCTGTCCTTCGGTGCGGGCGGTTCCACTAAAATGGTGGAGCCCGGCACCAACCACATCGAGCGGGTCTTTAACCTGAAGTATCCCAAGGAATACACGGAACGGCCGGAGAAAATCCAGCAAAACCAGGCTGCTTTCGCGGAGTTTTATCAAAAATACGTTCCCGAAACTTAAACGGGCGGCCACGGCCGTAAGGAGGGTCATTCATGGAACATAGCTGTGAAGCGTATTGGACCAAGGCGGAAGGACTGGCGCGGGACGCCATCTGTACCATGGGGTTGGGCGCCAAACGGCTGACGGACGCCGCCAAGCGGCAGTTAGAGATCGCGGATCTCCGCGCCGGCGTCAACGTCGGTCTCCGGGAACTGGGCGAGCTGCTGTATGCCACCCACACCGGCACTCCTACGGATTCCGAGCTGCTGCTGGAAAAAATGCGGGAGATCGATGAGCTCAAGGCCCGGCTCCGGGAGTTGGAGGGAGAACCCATCATCCATCTGATTTGCCCCCGCTGCGGACATGAGGTCCAGCCGGAGGACGTATACTGCCGGGACTGCGGCGAAAAGCTGTAATGACGGGTATGTTCCGCTCCTGCGGCGCATACCTAACCAATAGCGGCGGTACGCCGCCGAAAGACTGTCGATAAAGCGATAAATTCTCCGCAGCGGTAAGGTAGGGCAGCCGTTAGCGGCTCTGCCACTCTACGGATGCCGCATACCCCTTGCGGGTAAAGGGTGTGTGCGGGAAACCTAAGAGGGGTTTCCTGCGCCATTGAAATCCTAAGTTTTCAGAACTTTTATAAAGTTCTGAAAACCTGCTCAGCGGGGCGAAAAGATTTTTTTCGCCCGCTGAGCGGGGATACGCCCCGCCCCTCTCAATCTGAAAATTCGAGGTAACATCCATGGCAACTCCTGCGAAAAAGCAATCCTTCTTAGGCGGCGCCGCCATTCTGGCGGCGGCTGTGGTCATCGTCAAGCTCATCGGCGCAGCCTACAAGATCCCTCTCAGCAATATTCTGGGCAGCGCGGGACAAACTTATTTTGACACCGCCTACCAGATCTACAACTTTTTGCTGACCTTTTCCACGGCGGGCCTGCCCCTGGCCATCTCCCGGATGACCAGTCAGGCCCACGCCAAGGGGCTGGAAAACGAGAAGCGGCGGATCTTCTCCACCGCCATCTGGCTGTTCTTCGGTCTGGGTCTGGTCTGCTCCGTGCTGATGTTCTTCCGTGCGGACGCCCTGGCCCGGTTCCTGAACAACTCTCTGGCCGCCACTGCCGTACAGGCGCTGGCCCCAGCGGTGTTCTGCGTGTGCCTGCTGGCCTGTATGCGGGGCTACACGCAGGGTCAGGGCAACATGACTCCCACTGCCGTCAGTCAGGTGCTGGAGGCCCTTTTGAAGCTTGGCATCGGCCTGCCTTTAGCGTGGTACGTGCTCCACATCGGCAAAACCGCCGAGCTCAGCGCGGCGGGGGCCATCGTGGGCGTCACGGCGGGCACAGCGGTGTCCATGCTGTTCCTGTGCGGCTACCTTGCCACCCACCGCAACCGGAAGGAATCCCTGGACGTTCCCTCCTCCAGCGGCCAGATCATCAAGCAGATCCTGCTGATCGGCGTGCCCATCACCCTCAGCAACTCCGCCATGAGCATCATCAACATCATCGACACCAAGATCGTCATGGGCCGCCTGCAAAACGGGCTGGGCCTTTCAGAAACAGCAGCGGCTGTGCTGAACGGCCAGTACCGCATCGCCATGAATATGCCCAACATGGTGGCCTCCTTTGTTTATCCTGTCACCATGAGCCTGATTCCCTTCGCGGCGGCGGCGCTGGCCCGGAAGGACCACGCTGAGGCGGACCGCATCATTTCCTCCGCCTTCCGACTCATCGCCATTCTGGCGCTGCCCGCGGGCGTGGGTCTCTCCGTGCTGTCCACCCCCATTGAGCGGCTCATGCTGCCCATGCAGCCGGAGGACGCGCTGGCGGCGGGTCCCCATTTGCAGATTTTAGGCATTGCCCTGATCTTCATCTGCCTGATGATTTTGACCAATGCCATTTTGCAGACCTATGGTAAGGAGAAGCTTCCTATTTTCACCGTCATCGCCGGCGGCGTGGTGAAGGTGGTCATGAACTACATTCTGGTGGGCAACCCGGACATCAGCATCCACGGCGCGCCCATTTCTACCCTGTGCTGCTATCTGACCATCTGCGGACTGAACCTTTTCTTCGTGTGGAAATATTCCCCGGAGAAACCCCGGTACACGCGGCTGTTCGGAAAGCCCATCGTAGCCTCCGCCGTGATGGGCGCCGCCGCCTGGGCAGTGTGCGGCCTTGTTGCCAGAGTCCTCAGCGGCCACAGCGCTTACGGTGCCAACGCCCTCGCTACCTTCTGCGGCATTCTGGCCGGTGTGGTGGTATACGGCGTTCTGGTCATTACCCTGCGAATCTTACAGGCAGAGGACGTAAAAGCTCTGCCTAAAGGCGAAAAAATAGCCAAACTTTTGCGCTTGAAGTGAACGATTTATAAAAAATCCTGTTATATCAACGTTTTCAGGATAAAATAGCTTGCAAAGGCAGTGGAGATATGGTAAATTTTCAAAGGAAACAACGCTATGGGTGGGAGGATCTTCTCACCATCATGCACCTGCTGCGTGCCCCCGAGGGCTGTCCTTGGGACCGCGAGCAGACCCACCAGTCCATCCGCCGGAATTTTCTGGAAGAGACCTACGAGGCGCTGGACGCCATTGACCGGAATGACACCCCCGGTATGTGCGAGGAATTGGGGGATGTTCTGCTTCAGGTGGTGTTCCATTCCGTGATGGAAGAGGAGCAGGGCCGTTTCACCGCAGATGACGTGGTGGACGGCGTGGCTCAGAAGCTGGTGTTCCGCCACCCTCATGTATTCGGTGCCGCCGAGGCCGCCGACAGCGCGCAGGCGCTGGAGGGCTGGGAGGCTCAGAAAAAGAAAGAAAAGAGGTTCACCTCCCCGGCGGACGCTGTGGAAGCCGTACCCCATACGCTGCCGGCGCTGTGGCGGGCGGAAAAGATCGTCTCCCGCTCCGTAAAGGCCGGGTTCAACTGGGACTCCGCTGCCGGTGCGCTGGACAAGCTGGATGAGGAAACCGCCGAGCTGCGGCAGGCCGTGGAGGCCGGACAGCCTGTGGACAGTCCTCACGGCATCCGGGAGGAGCTGGGCGACGCTCTGTTCATTCTCTGCAAGATCGCCCAGATGTCCGGTGTGGACCCGGAGGACGCTCTGCACCGGGCCTGCGACAAATACCAAGGTCGGTTCCGCCGGGTGGCGGATGCCGCCGACCGCCCGCTGAACGCTTATACGGAAGCGGAAAAAATCGCTCTTTGGGAGCAAGCCAAAGAAAACTAAGATCTTCATTGCGGAAACGCGATAAAAGATAAATGGAATTTTAATTATTTTACAGGAGGATATACTCATGAACAAAGCTGAACTGATCGCCGCTGTGGCCGCTGCCGCTGAAATTTCCAAGAAGGACGCTGAGATTGCTGTCTCCGCTACCCTGGACGCCATTACCGCCGCTCTGAAGGAAGGCGACAAGGTCCAGCTGGTTGGCTTCGGTTCTTTCGAGGTCAAGTCCCGCGCTGCCCGCACCGGCCGTAACCCCCGTACCAAGGAAGTTGTCGAGATCCCCGCTTCCAAGGTGCCCGTGTTCAAGGCCGGCAAGGCTCTGAAGGACGCTGTGGCTGAATAAATTCACACCGTAAAGGGGGCGTTACGCCCCCTTTTTCATTTTTCAAGAAAGGAAGCATCATGCGCTTAGACAAATATCTCAAGGTCTCCCGGCTCATCAAGCGGCGGACCGTGGCCAACGAAGCCTGCGACAATGGATTGGTCACCGTCAACGGTAAGCCCGCCCGGGCCTCCTACGAGGTGAAGGAGGGAGATCAGATCACCCTTCGCTTCGGCGTACGGACCGTCACCGTGGAGGTGCTGTCCGTTCAGGAGACCGTGCGGCAGAGCGATGCCGCCGCCCTGTACCGGCAGATCCAATAAGTTCTTCTATCTCCCTCCCTGTCCGCATACACTGAGGGCAGGGAGGGATCTTATGACCAATGACTTCAATATGCCCGTCACCCCCCACCGGCTGGAACTGATGGACCGGGCGCATCTCACCGTTTCCGGCGTGGAGGACGTGGAACGTTTCGACGAGAGCGGCGTCATTATGACCACCTCCGCCGGGACCCTGATCGTCACCGGGGAGGACCTGCACATCGGCAAGCTGTCTTTAGAGGGGGGCGAGTTGTATGTGGATGGCCGCATCACCTCCATCTCTTATGAGGACACTCCGAACCGTCAGGGCGGCTTTTTCAGCCGTCTGTTCGGATAGGCCATGGCCATCCATGTCACGGAGCAGCTCCGCACGTTCCTCCTGTCGATTCTGCTGGGTCTGGGCGCCGGGGTCCTGTACGACCTGCTGCGGGCGGTGCGGCTGCGGCACCCCCGACTGACGGCGCCGCTGGACCTGCTCTACTGTCAGGCCGTAGGTCTGGCGGTCTTTCTGTTCGTCCTGCGGCAGTCGGATGGCCAGCTCCGGGGGTTCATCCTGCTGGGAGGTCTGGGCGGCGGCGTTCTGTTTTTTTCCCTGCTCTCACGGCCCCTGCGGCCGGTTTGGGACTTCTGGATGGACCGGTGGATGGAATTGTTCCAATTTCTGAGTCTACCGGGACGGTTTTGCGCCGCAGTTTGTAAAAAATTTGCATTTCAGGCAAAAACCCTCTTTTATTTTCTCAGGAAATACGCTACAATACATATTGAAGGAGTATGGAAGCCCCTTCGCAAAGGAGGGATGTCCCATGGCAAAGCCTGTCAAACCCGCAAAAAAGAAAAAATCAGGTAATCTGCTGGTCCATGTGGTGATCCTGCTGCTTCTGGCCACAGTGGGCTGGCGGCTTTATGCCCTTCAGGGGCAGGTCCGGGCCGCGCAGGCGGAACGGGATCAGTATGCCCGGCAGGTGGAGAATGTCCAGCAGGAAAACGAGACGCTGCGGAGCGACATCGCAGAAGGTCCCACCGAGGAGAAAATGAAAGAACTGGCCCGGGAAGAACTGGGCATGATCGACAGCAACAGCTATCTGTTTTTAGATCGATCCAACTGAGCATTACCGGCACAGCCGGTCACTATTATTTTAACAAGAATAAGAATAGGAGTAACACAGCACTTATGGAGTACGAGGTCGGAACAGTCTTAGAAGGCAAGGTCACCAGTATTACAAAATTCGGCGCTTTTGTGGCCTTGGAGGGCGGCAAGTCCGGCCTGGTACATATTTCGGAGATCGCCGACAGCTATGTCAACGATGTACATGACTTTTTGCAGGAGGGGCAGGACGTTAAGGTAAAGCTCCTTGCCATCAAGGACGGAAAGCTGGATCTTTCCATCAAAAAGGCGCTGCCCGCACCGGAGCGCCCCGCCCAGCGGAGCTTCCAGCCCCGTCCGGCAGCTGCCCCCCGTCCCGCGGCGGCTCCCCGGCGGCCCGCCGTTCAGGCAGCGGACACCACCCCCTCCGGCGATCTGGCCTTCGAGGACAAGCTCAAGCAGTTTCTCTCCTCCTCGGAGCGGAAAATGGCAGACCTGAACCGGAATATCTCCGGCAAGCAGGGCGGCCGCAGAAGAAGATAAATCCATTTCAGACTGATAACAACGCAGCCGTCTCCGGGAGAGCATCCCAGAGACGGCTGCGTCAACTTATATGTGTGAAAAATCACGCAGAAAAAGCATCCACGCCCGCAAGGACACATTTGATAGGGCCGATTTTCCGCGCCCCCTTTACGCCAGTCTGCGGAAGCATTTATTCTGGGTGTTGCTCCAGAAGTGGGTATCGTCGATGCCGGACACGTAGTAAACAAGCGGAGTGGAAAAGTCATTTTGCAGATAGTCGATGTCCAACGCCGGACAGTATCCCACGCTGCTGCGGTCCCGGACGCGGAAGGCATAGGCGGTTTCGCCAAGCAACTCCAGTGCCGGATACACAATGCGGCAGCCGTCCTCGGAAAACAACAGAACAGTGGTACCCGCATCGTCCACCCAGATACCCGCAAGGGCTTCTTCCGTCACAGCGCTGTAATCCCCCGGCGCTTCGTAGCGGTACTCCGTGCGTTCCGTACGGTCTAAAATCTGCGTAAACAGGGGGAGCAGCTTCCACGCCGCCCACTTCACCCGGCCCGTGCTGCGGTACGGCTGTTCCATGGTATAGCCCGCGTCATCCAGTGCGTCATAGGCCGTCTCATCGCCCCGCATGAGGGCCTCCGCCTCCGTCAGCACCGCCGCCCATGCCCGGGCCAGCTCCGCAGAGTTTTCCATGGGCACGTTTTCATCTATCCACCTGAATACGTCCTCCTGCTCCACCGAGTTCACATCGATCCAGTCCAGCAGCTCTCCGGCGACATAGGTGGCCCGCAGAGAGCTGCCCGCCGTGCCGGGCGCCACGGTGTAGATGTCCGTCAGCAGGTTTTCCAGAGTCAGCGGCTCTTTTTCTCCGGCTTTGCAGGTTCAGGTTCCGGCGTTTCATCGGGAGGTTCCGCTGCCTCCTCCCCCGGTGCCGACGGCTTCACATCCGGCGGATTCTCCGGCTCCCTGTTCTGCCCGCCGCAGGCGGTCAACAGCAGCGCCAGCAGCAAACATACCGTCAAGATTCTGCGTTTCATCCCATTCACCTCTCGATCTTTGATCCGCTGCCATGCCAACACACGCAAAATACAGGATCTCCACTGGTTCCGGCCATGGCCGAAGCCGGACGCCGCACATGGATACAGTGGACGGACTTTCAAAGGAAACCTCAATGCCATAAGCAAGCACATCTGTATATGCTTATTATATCAATACCATGCGGAAATTCAAGCGGGCCCCACAGATCCCCGCTTCAAGGCGGCAAAGGGGGCACGGGAAATTCAGAATCACGGCTCCCCCGCCACTTGCAGTCATGCGTTCTATCGACCTAAAAAACCACGCGGTCAGTCTCTCGGCTGACCGCGTGGTTCCACAAGTATTCTATTTTTACTGTACGGAATTTTTCATTCTCCACACGATGGCAGAGACCTGACCGCGTGTCAGGGTATTGTTGGGCTTATAAGTGCTGGTGCCGTTGTAGAAGTACCCCTCAATGATACCGGCGGCGTTCAGCGCCTGCACATAGACGTCATTGGTGTCGGTAAAGGGTTTCTTGCTGGGCAGACCGGTGGTAGAAAGCTTCAACGCCTTGGCGGCGATCTGCGCGATCTGCAAACGGGTGATGGGCCCGTTCAGCTTGGGATTGCCGGACACCAGTCCGGCAGCCTTGGCCTTCGCCAGATAGCCGCTGAAGGGGCTGCCCTTCACCGTGGGGGCCTGCTCGCCGTAGCCCGCCGCCAGCATGATGAGCTTCAGGGCCGCGCCGTAAGTAATGGTATTCTTCTCCTGAAACGTTCCGTTGCTGTAGCCGGAGATAACATTGGCGCTGGCAAGTTCCGTAACATACTTATAGCACCAGGTGGAGGTGGAGATATCCGTAAACTTCTTCACGCTGTCCACCACGCCGATGGAGACCACACCGGCCCCCAAAGCGGTGCCGCTGCTGCTCAATGCCACATAGGGAATAGAGACAGAACCGGTGAACCCACTGTTGGGAATGAAGCGCAGTTGGCTCATGGAATCGGTGTCGCTGCCATAGCTGTAAGCGCTGGTGGTATCCGCCGCATAGGAGCCAACGTACAGAACACCGGCAGTGGAGGCAGGCAGCTCCAGCAGCTGGATGCTGCTAAGGCCGAAGCCAGTGGCGGATGCCACCGCGGAATACACAGAGTTTGCCGGGAAGTTCACGGAGGTACCCTTGGTGGTCACGCTGTAAACCTCAGACACCGGAGAAGCCGTCACACTGATCAGAATGGTTGCAGAAACAGCCGTTCCGCTGCTGCTGTATCCGGTAAAGGTGAGGGCTGTGCAGTAATTGCTGCCGCTGGGGATATAGGTCAGCTCGGAGAGATCATATTCCGATGCAGAGGCGGGACTGTAGGAGAAAATCATACTGCCCGCCATAGAAGCGGTGAGCTGCGTCCGCGTCGCGCCGTACTTGCTGGCATTGTAATAGTTGTAGTATAGACTGCCGGTAGCGGGTACACTGGTCAGCGTCAGATATTGCAAGGACCCGCCGGAGGTGTACTTACGGAAAAGGCGGGCAATGTCATTGGCGTTGATCTGCAGGGCGGTGTTGGGCGTGGTATTGTAGCGGATGTTGCCCACATATCGGGATGTTACCGCAGATGTACCGGTGGTGATGACCAGTGTACCGGTGGCGTTCTGGTTGGTCCGGGTACCGGTGCCGCCATAAACAGTGAAGTTCAGCTCCACACTGCCGGAGAAGGTCCGATCCGCCACAAAGCTCAAATCGTCCAGGCTGTAGTCCGCATCTTCGTAGCTGTCATAACCAAATGTGGTTCCGGACAGGCTGGAACGGGTAAAGGCTGTCTCATTCCGCTTGCCGTACCGGGAATAGAGGGTACCGGCATTGTTGAACGCGCTGTCGGGCCGGCTGAATTCCACATACTTGAAGCTGCCGGTGCAGCTGCTGTTCTCATAGATCTTCTCAAAATCGTCATCGTCAAAGGTAACTTCCTCACCGGCTTTCACCGTGTAAGTAATGTCACCCTTGCTGGAGGATGCAGATTTAGAAGATGTGATTTTCAGGGTTCCGCTGACAGAATCATTCTCCTTGCTGCCTCTCCCGCCGTAAGCTGTAAATGCAATCTCAATACTATCGGAAAAAGACTTATCCGCCACAAAGCTCAGTTCGTCCAGATCATAGTCACCATAGTCGCTGTCACCGTAGTAGAACTTGTAATCGTCCAGTTCAGAGCGGGTAAAAGAGGTTGCATTCCGCTTGCCGTACCGGGAATAAACGGTACCGGCATTGCTGTAATCAGAGGAAGGCTTTTCAAACACCACATACTTCATCGTGCCGGAGCCGCCAGCATTGTCATAGGCATTAACAAAATCTTCATCGTCAAAGGCAACTTCCTCGCCGGCTTTCACCGTATAGGTGATGTCCCCCTTGGAGGAACCGGAACCGCCGCCGACTTTAATATCCATCGTGCAGGACACATAATCCTTGCTCCGCTCACCATGAATCTCAAACTCCATACGCAGCGTGCCGCTGTCGGCCCGGCGGTTGGCTTCAAATGTCAAATCGTCCAGTGCGTAATCCACACTCTCGGGGACATTATCACTGTCATAATAGAACCATGTATTATTCAGATCGCTTTCACTGAGGCTGATGGTTCTGCCGCGGTAATTCTTGGCAGTCAAGTACCCATAATCATCTAAGTCACTGTAATCAGTAAACACAATATACCGGGGTTCTTCGTTGCTATACTCATTTCGATAGAGGGAGCGGAAGTCCCGCTTGCGGAAGGACACAGATTCCCCCTTGTCCACTTCATAAGTCAGATCCGCTGAGGAACGGGCAGACACAGCCGGGACCATCGTCATGACCATGACCAGCGTCAGCAGAAAGGCCGGAAGCCGTTTTCTGAAAAACCGTCTCATAAAAAACCTCCTA
>OIWV01002534.1_pt1 | contig 13139 bp, 9 predicted proteins | sample 1587751 | NCBI WGS metagenome assembly OIWV01 (sample SAMEA3888913, study PRJEB22519) | human gut metagenome | biome: human gut; feature: human-associated habitat; material: faeces | place: Denmark | collected 2010
AATAGGTTTGCGCCGGTTTATATTAAATTTCGCATGCACAAAGTGTTGGAATCAGGTTGCGGTCGCCATACGCATTGTCTACGCGGGCTACATTCACCCAGAATTTGCTGTCGTGCAACCATTCCAGCGGGAAGGCGGCCTTGCTGCGCGGATACTCGTGTTTCCATTCGTCGGCCGTTGCTTCATATTCGGGATGAGGAGCGTTCTTTAATACGTTGTCTTCCTTTGAAGCCTTGCCTTCTTCCACTTCCTTGATTTCGTTCCAGATACATTCCAGCACCTCGACGAAACGATCCAGTTCGGCTTTGCTTTCGCTTTCGGTCGGTTCGACCATCAGAGTGCCGTGAACAGGGAAGGAAAGAGTTGGAGCGTGGTAGCCGAAGTCCATCAGGCGCTTGGCGATATCGCCTTCATCGATACCCGAACGTTCTTTTACCGTGCGGCATTCCAGGATCAGTTCGTGACCGACGCGACCTGTAGCACCTGTGTAAACGATTCCGTAAGTATCTTTGAATTTGGCTGCCAGATAATTCGCATTCAAGATCGCGGTCTTGGTGACCGTTTCCAACCCTTCTGTTCCCAACATGCGGATATAAGCATATGTGATCGGCAGAATGCCCGCGCTACCGTAAGGTGCGGCGGAGACTGTGTTCAGGTCGCTGCCCCATAATATCGGATGCTGTGGCAGGAACGGGACGAGATGTGCGGCAACGCAGATCGGACCGACACCGGGACCGCCTCCTCCGTGAGGAGAAGAAAAGGTCTTATGCAGGTTTAGGTGGCAGACGTCTGCACCGATAGTACCCGGATTGGTCAGACCGACTTGTGCATTCATGTTGGCGCCGTCCATATACAGCTGACCACCGCAAGCGTGAACAATGTCGCACATTTCCTTGATGTCCACCTCGAAGATACCGTGAGTAGACGGATAGGTGATCATGCTGGCTGCTAAGTTGTCCTTGTTGGCTTCGGCTTTAGCCCGGAAATCTTCCAAGTCGATATTTCCTTTGTCGTCACATTTCACCGTAACGGTCGTAAAACCGCATTGAACCGCACTTGCCGGGTTCGTACCGTGGGCAGAGGCAGGAAGCAGGACGATGTTGCGATGTCCCTGCCCGATGCTTTCCAGATAAGCCCGGATTACGCGCAGACCTGTATATTCGCCGGCTGCTCCGGAATTAGGTTGCAGCGTACAGCCTTTGAATCCGGTGATCTCACACAAGTAAGCCGATAAGTTTTCAATCAGTTCCGTGTAGCCTTCGACCTGGTCTTCCGGTGCATACGGATGTATATTCATGAATTCCGGACGGCTGAGTGGAAGCATGGTCGATGCCGGATTCAGTTTCATCGTACAAGAACCTAAAGAGATCATGGATTGGGCCAATGAAACATCCTTTCGTCCCAGGCGGGTGATATAACGCATCAGTTCCGTTTCGGTATGATATTTTTTGAATACGTCTTCTTGCAGGAATTCGGAAGTACGGGCGAATTTCGGATCGAAATAAGTTTTCTCAGGAACGGCTTCTTTCAGCATGTAGTCCTTTCCGGCTGCCCCTGCGAAGATATACAGCAATACGCCGATATCGGTCGGTCCGGTCGTTTCGTCCAAGCTGATGCCGATCTGTCCGGCATCGAAGTAACGCAAGTTCACCTTACATTCCAATGCGATCTCGCGGAGTGCATTGATGGATACATGTTCCGGCAACTGGATTTTCAGTGTGTCGAAATAGTTTTTGTTCAATTGTTTGTAGCCTAGTTTTTCCAACTCGCCTGTTAGGAAACCTGCAGAAGCGTGGATACGACCTGCGATGTTCTTCAAGCCTTCGGCACCGTGGTAAACGGCGTAGAAACCAGCCATCGTGGCTAGCAAGGCTTGGGCGGTACAGATATTGGAGGTCGCCTTTTCACGTTTGATATGTTGTTCGCGTGTTTGCAAAGCCAAGCGGTAAGCCGTGTGTCCATAGGCATCTTTGGAAATGCCGATGATACGTCCGGGGATGGAACGCTTGTATTCGTCTTTCGTGGCGAAGAATGCAGCGGACGGACCACCGTAGAACATCGGGATACCGAAACGTTGGCTGCTTCCGAACACGACATCTGCACCCCATTCTCCCGGAGGAGTCAGCAGGACAAGACTCATCAGGTCGGCAGCAACGGCGACACGTGCTCCACCGGCATTGGCACGTACGATGAATTCTTTATAATCTTCGATCGAACCGTCGGCATTCGGATACTGGACGATAGCCCCGAATACATCCGGTGTGAATTCAAATGTTTTGTAATCACCCACAACGACCTTGATGCCTTGCGGGATCATGCGAGTGTTGATAACGGCCAGTGTAGAGGCGAATACGTTTTCGTCGACAAACAACGTATTGGCTTCTGCTTTCACCTGTGCACGGCTACGGCTACCGTAGAACATGGTTGCCGCTTCGGCTGCTGCTGTCGCTTCGTCCAGCAGGGAACAGTTGGCTAGCGGCAGGCCGGTCAGTTCAGCGATAACAGTCTGGAAATTCAACAACGCTTCCAGACGTCCTTGTGAAACTTCTGCCTGGTACGGAGTGTAGGAAGTGTACCAAACCGGATTTTCAAATACGTTACGTTGGATAGGAGCCGGACATACTGTGTCATACCAACCCATTCCGATATAAGAAGTGAAGACTTCGTTTTTGGATGCCAACTCCGAGATGTGTTCTGCGAACTCACGTTCCGTCATGGGTTCGGGAAGGTTAAGCGGTTCTTTCAAACGGATGTCGGACGGGATGGTCTGATCGATCAGTTCGTCAACCGACTTGACGCCGATGGCTTGCAGCATGGAAGGAATGTCTTCTGCCGAGATACCAACGTGGCGGTTTACAAATTTATTTGTGTCCATAATATTGTGATTTATGATTTATGAATTAATTCTTAATTGTCAATTACAAATAGGGATTGTTGAACTTCTCATCGATGACTCTTGTTTCCGGTCCATGCCCCGGATAGATTACTGTCTCGTCGGGAAGTGAAAGGAGTTTGTCGTGGATGGCGGCAACCAATACCTCCTGGTTTCCACCCCAAAGGTCGGTACGGCCGATACTTCCGGCAAACAGTGCATCGCCGACGATCGCAAAGCCGTTCTTTTTGTTATAGAAAGCGATGCTGCCGGGTGAATGTCCGGGAACTGTCAGCACTTGAAGTTCGGATGTGCCGAACTTAATGATCTCGCCTCCTACGATATATTTTTCAACCGGGACGTTCTCGACATGCTGACGGAGTCCGAACAACTTGGCCTGTTCGTCCGGAGAGGGTAGTTTCTCGACATCCTGCTTGTTCGCTTCGGGTTTCAAACCGTATGTCTTATATATAAAACCGTTTCCAAATACGTGATCCACGTGCAGATGAGTACAGAGCAAATGCTTTAATGTCAACTTGTTTTCGAGGATAAAGTCGGTTAACTCCTTTTCTTCTTCCTTGCGACAGCAACCACAATCGATCAGTACGGCCTCGCGTGTATCATCATACAGCAGGAATGTGTTTTCCTGGAAATAATTGAACTCAAACGATTTTATTGTAATCATAACGGTACGTAAACAACTTTTTTAGTTTGGAAAAATTCTTCTTTAAAATGGTCACTCAGGTTGAGGCTGACAGCTTGCTTGTGGAATGGCAATATTTCATGCTGCAACTCTCCTCCTTTCAGACAAATCAAACCGTTAGGAAGTGCATTTTGTTGTTCCTTCTTTATATTCTTACGGGCGATTTTTACCAGATCGGCCAGTGGCATGACGGCACGACTCACGACAAAGTCGAATAATTGTTTTTCCTCTTCGGCACGACAATGGCGGAAAGTGACGTTTTTCAGACCGATCGCTTCGGCTACAGCTTGTCCGACCTTGATTTTTTTTCCGATACTGTCTACCAAATGAAACTGTACTTCAGGGAGCAGGATCGCAAGTGGTATGCCGGGAAAACCGCCTCCCGTACCGATATCCATAATTGTCGATCCTTCTCTGAATTTCAGCATTTTCAAGATACCTAACGAATGAAGTACGTGGTGCAGGTACAGGTTCTCTATATCTTTGCGTGAAATTACATTGATTTTGGAATTCCAGTCTGAATACAAATCAAACAGGGCGTCTATCTGTTGCTTTTGCGCATCGGTTAGCGTTGGAAAGTAAGACTTTAGAACCCCCAATTGACAATTGACAATTGACAATTGGGAGGATATTGTTGCACTGTTATCCATAAATTATATGTATGGGATTATTGTTATATTTTATTTGTCAATTGTCAATTAGTTTCGCAATTGGACTGTCTTTTTTCAATAGATATAGGATTTCCGCATAGGGTAAGAATACGTTTGTTTCCCTTACCACGTAAGCGGCGATCTCATATTCATTAAAGGTATACGTGATGCCGTCCTCGTCGACCAGGAAATTACCGTTCGGAAAAATTTCTTCGACACTGAAAAAACCGATGTTTTCCAAATCTTTCGGATTCTCCACCTTGTTTTGTTTGGCAATATGATCGATCAATATCTGTGCGAGGCTGTCCTGGAAGTTCTCGATGAAAATATCTTCTTCTGTGATTGCATTGCCTGTTTTCAAGTTGATCACGTGATTGTTGTAGGCATGCGAACCGTGTGCACCGCCTGTATAGTTTTCGAAACTTACAGTATAGCTCAGAATGTCATTCTGGTTGTAGACGATTTCATCCGATGACATTTCGAAATAAGAGAACCAGGCTCCGACCGGCAGATCGTCCTTCTTTTCCAACTCTGCCTTGAAATCGGCTTCCAGTTCTTTATAGTTGTTCAGATAGTCTTCCGTGTACTTGGCGACCGCCTCTTCTGGAGACAGGTTCTCATAATTCTCGCCGAAGTAGGAGAGGACAAAGTCATTCTGTATCTTTTTCAGAATCTCCTTATCGGAAAATTTGGCAGGATAGGTGAAGTTCAATTGCAAGTTGCAATTGGGATTATCGGGATTATTCAGCAGATGATAGGTCCTATCCACCCGGATAGAATCGAATTTAATATCATTATCGGCCGTTTGCTTCGTGTTAGTATTGCAACCGGTTACGAACATTCCTAAAAAGAAAAGCGCTATCAGGCTTTTACTAATTTGTGTACTCATCGGAATCATAGATTTTAGATAATACTTTTAGATGCAAATGTAAGCTATTATCTTGTAATAAACGAATGGCTGGTTTCTTTTTTCAGCCTCGGAGGCATCAAAAGGGTGAGGAGATAGCAGTGCTGGTGTTGTTTCCTGCCTATGTAACGGTCGTTCCCTACCTATGAAACTACTGTTTCCTGCCCATGAAACGGGAGTACCATGCCAGTGGAACTCTTGTGCCAATAAAATGTAACAGGCTTGGCACTGCGTTCTGGCTTATCATCCGGAAAAGGAATTCTGCTTGGCGAAGGTTGAGTTGTAATAAATGTTTTAAACGAAAATAAACGCTAATTAGGCAACCTTTTGAGAAAAAGGTTGCCTAATTCTATTTGTGAAACGAACAAATCCCCTATATTTGCAGAGTGTGTACGCACACCTCTTTGAACCATGTAAAAAATAACAGGTAACAAATGGCTTATTCTAACTATTATGCGGCTTCTGGGCTTTTCCATGGATCTATGTCGTCGGTAATGGGAACGCAGTTTGACATCTTGATGGTCGGCAGTGATCCCCGCCTTCTTGGTACGGTCTGGGAAAAGGTCGAATCGGAAGTGCAGCGATTAGATAAAATGCTGAACCGGTTCGATCCGGAGAGTGAGGTTTCATTTGTTAACCGGGAAGCCGGACACTATCCGGTGACGGTGGGGGAAGAGCTTTGGAATATATTGTTGAACTGCAAGCGTTACAATGAGCTGACGGAAGGATATTTCGATATAACTTTGCAGGGATTCGACCAGGTATTGCTGACGGAAGAAGATAAAAGCATTTTTTTCTTTTCTGAATCTTTACACATTGATCTCGGCGGGTACGGGAAAGGATATGCGCTTGCTAAAATACGGGAACTGTTGGAAGAAAACGGGATTGGTAAGGCGCTTGTCAATTTCGGAAATAGTTCGGTTCTGGCGGTCGGTACGCATCCGTGCGGCGAATATTGGCCGGTGGGTCTTGACAATCCGTTTACGAAAGAGCGGATTGCCGATTTGAAGTTGAGTGATAGTTCGTTATCGATATCGGGAAATATGCCTTCCCATCCGCGCCATATCGTGAACCCGCATACGGGAACATTCGTGGAGGATAAGAAAATGGTGTCGGTGGTGGCGAAAGATCCGGTGGTGGCGGAGATTCTGACAACTGCCTTTATGATCTGCGGCGACGAGCGTGTTCCGGTAATCGCGTCTCAATTTGATATTTATGAAAAACATGTATATAAGTTATGAAAAATGATGAGAATTCAGTCAATTTAAGCCGGCGGGACTTCTTTAAGGAGTTGGGAATGATTGGTGGAGGCGGTGTGCTGCTTTCCGCGTTTCCCTGGTTGCAGTCCTGTAGTGCCGACGATAAGGTGCAGATCGCAAAGGAGAAAGTGCGGATCGGATTTATTGGTACAGGTTCGCGCGGACAGTACCACTTGAATAACCTGAAGACGATTCCGTATGCCGATGTGGTTGCCTTGTGTGATAATTATCCTCCCCACCTGAAAGAGGCTTCGGCTCTCTATCCGAAAGCCAAGACATATGACGATTACCGGAAGCTTTTGGATGATAGAGATATACAAGCTGTCATGATCGCCACTCCGCTGTACGAACATGCGCATATCACAATAGACGCCTTGCATGCCGGAAAGCATGTCTTCTGCGAGAAATCGATGGCGATGACGTGTGCTGACTGTCTGGATATGTATAATGTGTTTAAGGAATCCGGCAAGGTGATGTTTATCGGCCAGCAGCGCTTGTATGATCCGAAATATATAAAGGCGATGGAAATGATCCATGCCGGCTTGTTGGGAGAGATAAATTCGATACGGGCGTATTGGTTCCGTAATAACGACTGGCGCCGTCCGGTCCCTTCTCCCGATTTGGAACGTAAGATCAACTGGCGTTTATATAAGGAATATTCATGCGGCTTGGTAACAGAATTGGCAACCCATCAGTTGCAGGTTGGAAACTGGGCGCTCCGGATGCTTCCCGAAAAGGTAGCCGGCATGGGAGATATCGTCTATTGGAAGGATGGTCGCGAAGTGTATGACAGTATCAATTTGATTTATCATTATCCGAATGGTGTGAAGATGACCTATGAGTCGATGATTGCCAACAAGTTTTATGGCCTTGAAGAAGAGATTATGGGAAGCAAGGGCACGATGGAACCGGAAAAAGGTAAATATTATTTTGAAGATGTCGAACCTGCTCCTGGTATCATGCAGTTGATCAACCAGATCGAACATAAGATCTTCGACAATGTTTCATTTGCCGGCCCGAGTTGGGTTCCTGAAACTGCATCGGTAAACAAGGGACATCTGATCATGGACAATGTCACAACGATCAGTGGACAGTCATCGGTAGGAGCTGCTGGCGACGGTTCTATCGAGTTGGTTACTGCTTTCTGCGAAGCGGCTATTACTGGAAAACCGGCTCCTAACCTGGTGGAAGAAGCTTACTATTCCTCTGTTTTGGGTTTGTTGGGCTTGCAGGCGATTGATGAAGGACGGGTGATTACTTTCCCGGATGAATATAAAATACCGTATCTAAATTTTGCATGATTATGAAAGAGATCGTATTATCTGTAAAGAGACAAAAAACGGAAATCAAGATATTCTGTGTCTGTATCGCGCTCGCTTATCTGATGAACATTATCTCAATCATAGCATACGGTACAAGCTGGTCCGAGCTTTGGACACAATCGTTGTGGATGCTACTCATTACGTGTGGCTTTTACGGATTGTCGGTTGTACTCCGTTTGCTGTATTATGGACTGAGCCAGTTGAGAAAGTGATTGTTGCTTTTCTTTAGAAAGATAAGTAACCAAAGAATTTAATATCGTTCTATTGTTTTTTCATCAGGAGAAAGTGATAGAACGATTTTTATATGTTTTTGATTGATTTCTTATCATGTTTTTCTGTCATAATCCTTTTCTTTGCCCAATAAATCTGATAAGCATGAAAAAGACGATTTTATTTTTCTCAATTCTGTTGGCGTCGTGTGCAGGTAAGCAGACGCAAGAGATCCGGACAATGGAACGTTTGTCCACTGCATCTCATAATGATTACTATGTAAGTAACCGGGCTCCGTTGCAACCGTTGCAATTTATTAAGCTGCCCGCCGGAAGTATCGAGCCAGAAGGCTGGATCAGGCGGCAGATCGAATTACAGAAGGATGGACTTTGTGGTCATTTGGGGGAGATTAGTGCCTGGCTGCAAAAGGAAAACAATGCCTGGTTGAAAAACGGAGGTGAATGGGGGTGGGAAGAAGTGCCCTACTGGTTGCGAGGGTATGGTAACATGGCGTATGCCTTGAGAGACGAGACTTTGTTGAAGGAAACGAAATTCTGGATAGAGGCCATCTTGTCAAGTCAGCGAGCGGATGGTAATTTCGGGCCGGTGCATTTGAATAACGGCAAGCAGGATTTTTGGCCGAACATGATCGTCCTTTGGATCATGCAATCTTATCATGAATATACGAACGATAACCGGGTGATTGACTTCATGACCCGCTATTGTCATTATCTGCAAACGGTTCCTGATGACGCTTTCCTGTCGAGTTATTGGGAAAATAGCCGCGGGGGGGATAATCTTTGGAGTGTGGTTTGGCTGTATAACCGCATGGGTGACGAGTCACTTCTTCGGTTGGCCGAAAAGATTCACAGGAATACGGCGGATTGGACAAAATCAACTCAGCTTCCTAACTGGCACAATGTGAATGTTGCCCAGTGTTTTCGCGAACCTGCCACTTATTTTCTGTTTACAAAAGATTCGGCGATGTTGGCTGCCAGCTATAATGTCCAGAGTTTGGTACGCCGTGCTTTCGGCCAAGTTCCTGGTGGAATGTTTGGGGCGGATGAGAATGCCCGTATCGGTTTCTTCGATCCTCGACAGGGTACGGAGACTTGTGGTTTTGTGGAGCAGATGGCTTCCGACGAGATCATGCTTTTGATCAGTGGCGATCCTTATTGGGCTGATCACCTCGAAGATGTTGCGTTCAACAGTTATCCAGCTTCTTTGATGCCTGATTACCGGGCGCTTCGTTATCTGACTTGTCCGAATATGGCGATCAGCGATTCTCGCAATCATCATCCGGGATTGGATAATTCCGGTCCGTTCTTGGCCATGAACCCGTTCAGCAGTCGTTGCTGTCAGCACAATCATGGTTTCGGTTGGCCTTATTATGTCGAACATTTGGTGTTGGCAACGCCGGATAACGGGGTAGCCGCCGTTTTATACAATTCTTGTAAGGCAAATGTAAAGGTGGGCGATGGAACGGAAATCACCTTACGCGAACAGACGAATTATCCGTTTGAGGAAATGACACGTTTTACGGTTGGAACGTCCGAAAACGTATCTTTCCCCTTCTATCTCCGCATCCCGTCCTGGTGTAAAAATGCTTCTGTCTTGATCAACGGAAAAAAACAGCAAACAAAGCTTGCTCCCGGAACATACGCTTGTATAGAACGGGAATGGAAAGATGGCGATGAGGTAGTCCTGAACCTTCCGATGGAATATGCCGTTCGTCAGTGGCAGGTAAATAAGAATAGTGTCAGTGTCGATTACGGTCCGCTAACCCTGTCCTTGAAAATAGAGGAAGAATACAAGCAAATGCCCAGCACCGAGACTGCTGTTTGGGATTCCAAATGGCAGGAAGGAGCGGATGCCTCCGCATGGCCGACATTCGAGATTCTGCCTGCAAGCCCGTGGAATTATGCCTTGAGAGTCCAGTCACCTATCACGTTGCAACGCAGAAACTGGCCGTCGGACAACAATCCTTTCACTCTCTCTTCCGTCCCGATGGAATTTAAGGCTCAGGGACGTTTGGTGCCGGAGTGGAAAATTGACGAATACGGATTATGCGGAGTCCTTCCATACGAAAACGCCCGCAAGTCCGACTGCCTGGATGAAATCACCTTGGTCCCTATGGGAGCGGCAAGGTTGAGGATTTCTGCTTTCCCAGTGGCAGAGCGGTGAGAATTAAAAAATAATGATCGGTCTCTATTTTTAATTCTCAATTTTTAAGTGCTTCATATATTCTGATGGAGTCTTTCCGTACTGCTTCTGGAAGCAGGTGGAGAAGTAGGCAGGTGACGAAAAGCCGACTTGGAAAGCGATCTCGCTGATGCGGTTCTCTCCGTTCTGCATCAGCAGGATCGCCTTCTTTAAGCGGGCAATGCGGATGAAGTCGTTAGGAGAAAGACCGGACAGACCCTTAACTTTGCGGTAGAGGCTGGAAGTGCTCATTCCCATCGTATCGGCAAGCATCTCAACGGAGAGTGCTTCATTGCTGAGGTGTTCTTCCAAATAATCGTTCAGTTTGCGAAGGAAAATATCATCCACCTGCGAAACGGCGAGAGAGGCTACCGGGGCGAACGGCTTCTCCAAATAGGTTTTGTTCAGTAGCTTACGGCTTTTCAAAAGGTTGCCCACTTGGGCCGTCAGCAGTTCGATAGAGAACGGTTTCTCCATATAGGCATCGGCTCCAGAGTTCAGTCCCTTCAGGCGTGATTGCAGGTTGTGTTGTGCTGTCAGCAGGATAAACGGGATATGGCTGACATTGACATCGTTTTTCATTTCGTTGCAAAGTTCGAAGCCGTCCATGATCGGCATCATGACATCGCTGATGATTAGGTTGACCGTGTTTTTACGGACCAGATCAAGAGCTACTTTCCCGTTTTCCGCTTCTAGCACTTGATATGTTTCCGCCAGTTCGCGGGCGATGAAATGGCGCATATCATTTTGGTCTTCGACAATTAAGATAACCGATTTGCCCGTTTCGGCCAATGTGACTATTTCCGCTTTCTCTTTTCCAGCAGTGGTCTGGAAACTGTCTTCCTGCTGTTCTGGGAGCATCAGGACAAACTGGTTCAAGCCGTCCGGCGTTTGTCGATAGAACAGTCTGCCGCAGTGGAATTCGGTCAAAGAGTGGGCCAGCGACAAACCGATACCGCTTCCTTGCTGGTTTTCTGTCTCTTTGAGGCGGTAGAACGGATTGAATATATTTTCGATTTCACTGTCGGGTATCAGATGCCCGTCGTTGGTGACGAGCAGGGTGAACATGCGCTCTTCACCTGAAGGAGGGAGTAATTCGAGCGATATCCGGCTGTCCGAGTACTTCAGTGCATTGCTGACCAGGTTGCTGACGATCTTCGAGAATGCTTCTCGGTCCAGACAGGCCTCGAAAGGTAGATCCGGCAGCTTGACTGTGAAATTCTTGTTTCCCTGTTCGAAAGCCGGACGGAACGGATGCAGGATCGTTTCCAGCCAGAGGACGACATCGGTCTTGACATAGTTCAGTTTGAACCCGCGGCTTTCCGTCTTGCGGAAGTCCAATAGTTGGTTACTTAGGTCTAACAGTCGCCCAGTGTTTTTCTCGATGATTCGTAGGTTCTCCTGTGTGGCGGGCGTTCCATCCCCTGAACGAAGGATTTTTTCCAGCGGGGCTTTTATCAGGGTAAGAGGTGTCCGTATTTCATGCGTGATAAAGGTAAAGAACTGTATTTTTGCATTATAAAGTTCTTTTTCCTTCTTACTTTCGAATATTTCACGGTTGATGCGGTGTTTTTCTTCCAGTTTGGCTTTTTTATAGTTATACCAGAGTACGATCAGCAGGCATAAGATCGTGAAATAAATGAGTAATGCCCATCCGGTAGCCCAGAATGGCGGTGTCACCGTGATCCGAAGAGTCGTCTCGTTATCTTGCCAAACCCCGCTGCTATTGGTCGATTTTACCCGGAAAACATAGTCGCCGGGTGACAGGTTGGCAAAGGTCACGTCTTTATTCTGCTTCATATAGATCCAGTCTTTGTCACTCCCTTCCAAACGGTAGGCATACTGGATCGCGTCTGGAGATGTATAGCTCAATGCCACATACGAAAGGGTAAAAGTGGAGCGGTTATGCGGAAGTTTCAATTCTCCGTTTTTCATAATCTGGTTGACATTATATTTAGGGGCACCGATGCGGTCGTCCTGCACATCTATGCGAGTGATACATACCGACGGTGAATAAACATCCTCTTTGAAATCGCGCGGATTAAAGGCGATCATTCCGTTTATCGTTCCCATATACATGGTCCCATCCGGCATCTTGTAGGCAGAACAATAGTTGAATTGCGTTTCGGGCAAGCCATCCGTGTACGAGAAAGTCTTCATCACATATGTTTCCGGGTTAAAACGAACCAGCCCGTTGGCCGTTGCAATCCAGAAAAGATGTTCGTCGTCTTCTAAAATACGGTGTACGATATTGCTGGGCAGTCCGTTTTCAACCGTGATGCGGTTGAATGAATCCGATATCTCGTTGTAGAGGGAGAAACCATAGGTCGTTGCCACCCAAATCCGTTTTTTCGAATCTTCGAATATGGATGTCACGTTGTTGTCGCCGATGGTCTGTGACCGCTCGCGGTTGGATGTATAGTGCGCTAACTTCTTGTCAGTTTTAGAATAGCGATAAGCGCCGGAGGTGGTCGCAACCCAGATATCCCCTTTGCTGTCTTTGTAGATTTGACGTACCATCGACTTAATCTCTGTTTTCCAAGGGGTGAAACATTCTTCTTTTTTATGGAAGAGGACAAGCCCTTCGGAGGTCCCGATCAGGATTTCGTCTTCGGAGAGTTTGCAAAAGCAGAGTATGAAGTCTGCCGGAAGCAGGTTGTCGGTATTGTTCCGGGTATATCGTTTGATGATTTTCCCGGAAGGGATGTCCAGAAGGTCGATTCCGGTGTTGAATGTCCCTACCCACAACCGGCTGCCGTCGGCAAGCAGGCCGTGGATATTGGTTGCCGAAAGCGGGTGGACTGGGTTGGTACGGGAGAAGTTCGTGATCTTGCCGGTAGTCGGGTTATAGCGGTTGATCCCGTTATCTTCCGTTCCTAACCAGAGGTTGCCGTATCGGTCCGGACAGATTTCACGTACGGCATTTCCCGGCATTCCCGGATGGGTTTTCCCTCCGATAAAATATTTAAACGGGACATATTCGTTGGGCAGGTTGTTGATTCCTCCGAAAAAGG
>OIWV01002545.1_pt1 | contig 13099 bp, 13 predicted proteins | sample 1587751 | NCBI WGS metagenome assembly OIWV01 (sample SAMEA3888913, study PRJEB22519) | human gut metagenome | biome: human gut; feature: human-associated habitat; material: faeces | place: Denmark | collected 2010
CTCGGCACGGAACGTCGGGCCGAAGGTATACACATCGCCGAAGGCCATGGCGAAGTTCTCGGCGTTGAGCTGACCGGAGACGGTCAGGCTCGTCTTCTTGCCGAAGAAGTCCTGGCTGTAGTCCACGGTGCCGTCCTCCGTCTTGGGGACGTTGTTCAGGTCAAGCGTCGTCACCTGGAACATCTCGCCCGCGCCCTCGCAGTCGCTGCCCGTGATGATGGGTGTCTGGACATAGACAAAACCGCGGCTCTGGAAGAACTCGTGCACGGCGTAGGCCGCGACGGAGCGGACGCGGAACGTCGCGGAGAAGAGGTTCGTCCGCGGTCGCAGATGCTGGATCGTGCGCAGGAACTCCACGCTGTGGCGCTTTTTCTGCAGGGGATAGTCGGGGGTGGACTTGCCCTCGATTTCGATGGAGGTGGCCTTGACCTCGAGCGGCTGCTTGGCCTCGGGCGTCAGCACGACGGTGCCCTTCACGATGAGGGCGGCGCCGACATTCTGCGCGGCAATCTCCTTATAATTCTCCAGCTCGTCGGCGGACATGACCACCTGCAGATTCCTGAAGCAGGAGCCGTCGTTCAGCTCGATAAAGCCGAAGGTCTTGAGGTCGCGGATTGTGCGGGCCCAGCCGCCGACGACAACCTCCTTGCCGGAGAGCGTTTCGCTGTCGGCAAAAATCGCTGCGATTCTTGTGCGTTCCATATACATTTCACCTTTTCTGTATCTGAAAGTAGTTTGAACATAGATATATGTATTATAGCCCAAATCCACGGCGTTTACAAGGACGGATTTTCCCGGGAAACGGGGAAAAAGGCACACGCCGCAAATGCGGCGCGTGCCTTTTGAAAGAATCCTGTCAGTTCGTCTGCTCAAACATGTAGCAGGTGGATGCGCTGCGCCAGTTCAGGGAGAAGTACCCGTTGGAATAGCGCAGATAGTAGCCGCCGAGCGAGAGACGGCTGGAGCTGTAGCTCGCTCTGGAGCCGGAGGTGCTGATGCTGAGGGACGAATAGCCGTAGCGGCCGAGGTAATAGTTCGCGCCGCCGCTCGTGAAGCCGAGCTTGCCGCCGCTGTAAGTCCAGAGCATATCGCCCGTGACGTCGGAGACAATCTGCCCGTTCGACACGGTCACGGCCGTCACGCCGAGCGCCCCGCCGGTGTGCGTGAGGGCGTAGTATTTACCGGAGGAGTAGACCGTGATGACATAGCTGCTGCCACTGCTGATGGAGGAGACGGAGCGGTAGGTCGTGGTCACGATCGGCTCGGTATAGCTCTCGCCGCAGCGCGTGCAGGTGTAGACATACTGCCCGTCCTGCTCGGTGCGGACGTAATCATGGCCGAGGGCGGGGATCGTCTCGGTATAGCTGTCACCGCAGCCGGCGCAGGTGTAGGTCATCGTGCCGCTTTCGGTGCAGGTCGCGGGGGCGGTCGTCTCCTCGGTGTAGTGGTGCGCGTGGACGGTGACGGCATAGCGCACGCCGCCGAGCACCACGCTCGTCTCACCCTCGGAGACGCCGGTGATCGTCACGTCATAGTCGGCCTCCTGCGCCCGGTAGAGCTGCCACTGCTCATTGACGTTGCCGGCACCCGGATAGGACGCCGCGAACGAGGAGCTATAGCGGTCGAGATAGGCGCTGCCGCTCGTGATGGAAAACGTCTCGCCGAGGTCACTGATCGTGAGCACCTGCGCCGTGTCGGAGAGCGTCAGGTTCGACGAGCGCGTCCCCGCCGTCAGGCTGAGGTAGCGTCCGTCGGCGCTCTGTACGGTATAGCCGCCGGGGACGGCCTTGATCGTCCAGAGATAGGCATCATAGCTGCCGCCCGCGCTGTAGCTCACGCAGGCAAGGCCGCTGACGGTGCCCGCGCCGTCCCAGGAGCTATAGTAGGTGGAGCTGTTCGTCGTGAGCAGGCTGCCATTGCAGACCAGCAGATACCGACCCTCGGAAACGCTCGTCACACGGCTGTAGCCCGCGGCGTTCGCGCGCACCGAGACGCTCACGATCGAGGCATCCGCCGTCTCCGTGATATCGGCGTTCGCGGTGGTGAAGGTGTAGCTCCCGCCGACCTGAAGGTTCACGGCGACGGTGGGGATCAGTTCCTCCGTATAGGCGTCGCCGCAGCGCGTGCAGGTATAGGTCAGCGTATCGCCGTCCTTCGTGCAGGTGTAGTCATGGCCGGGCGCAGCGATGACCGCGTCGGTATAGCTGTCCCCGCAGCGCTCGCAGGTGTGCGTCGTATAGCCATCCTCCGTGCAGGTCGGGGCCGTCACAACGGAACGGTAGTCATGGCCGAGGGCAGGCGTTGTCTCGGTGTAGCTGTCACCGCAGCCGGTGCAGGTATAGGTCGTCTCGCCGGGTTGGGTGCAGGTCGCCGCGCTGACGGATGCCGTATAGTGGTGGCCGGTCGCGGGCAGCACCTCGGTATAACTGTCGCCGCAGCGCGTGCAGGTATAGCGCGCCGCGCCATCTTCCGTGCAGCTGGCGGGGGTGATCTCTGCCGCGTAGTCGTGGCCGAGGGCCGCGGTCTCGTCCGCGGTGTGGCTTTCACCGCAGCGCGTGCAGGTATAGGTCGTATAGCCGCCGCTCCCGCAGGTGGGTGCGGTCACAACCGCGTCATAATCATGGCCGAGGGCGGGAACGGTCTGGGTGTAGCTGTCACCGCATGCGGCGCAGGTGTAGATGATGCTGCCCGCTTCGGTGCAGGTCGGAGCCGTCCGGGCGGTCACCTGATAGTTGTGGACGGGATTCTCCTCGACGTTGATGACATAGCGCGTGCCGCCGATGACATAGTACGTCGAACCCGCGCCGGTGCCGGTAAAGGACAGCTCGGTCGCAGCGGACGTGCCGGTCGTCACGGTACCGGAGGCCGCGGCGCGCGTGAAGTTCGCGCCGTCATAGCTGCCCCAGGCGATCTCAGACAGCTGCCACCAGTAATTGCGCGCCGTCGTCAAAACAACCTGAATATAGCGGAAGCTCTCAACCGAATTGGGCACGGCGTAGGTGGACGTGACGGCTCTGGAGCTGCTGCTCGTATAGGTGCCGATGGTCGTCCAGTCCGCGCCGTCGGCGGAGACCTGTACGTTCGCGTTCGTGCAGTAGTCGCCGTGCGCCGGAGCACTGATCTGCACGGCGTCAAAGCGGACCTCCGCGCCGCCCGCACCCCCCGCGAGGAGGACCTGGAGCGCATCAAGAAAGAGGTCGCGAAGCTGTACGACGCCACCGAGGTCATCCTGAACGTCACGGTGGACAACAGCCTCCTTTCCGGCTATGTGCTGCAGATCGGCGACCGCGTCTTCGATAACTCCGGCCGCCACGCCATCGACCAGATGATGGCCGACAAGCCCTCTCTGGCCACCCTCAAGACCCGCATCGAGGACTACAAGCCCGCCGCCACCAGCGAAGAGGGCGGCGTGGTTATCTCCTCCGCCGACGGCATCGTGGAAGTGGAAGGCATGGACCGCGCCGTCTACGGCGAGATCGTCACCTTCGAGAATGGTGCCAAGGGCATGGTGGAGAGCGTCGAGCCGGGCCGTCTGGGCATCATGCTCTTCGACGGCGCTGAGACCGTCGGCGTCGGCACCATGGTCACCCGCAGCGGCAAGCGTGCCGGCATCCCGGTGGGCGACGGCTTCCTTGGCCGCGTCATCGACCCGCTGGGCGAGCCCATCGACGGCAAAGGCCCCATCGAGGCTGTGGGCTACAACCCCATCGAGAAGCAGGCCCCCGGCATCCTCGAGCGCCAGAGCGTGGACACGCCGCTCCACACCGGCATCCTCGCCATCGACTCCATGTTCCCCATCGGCCGCGGCCAGCGTGAGCTGATCATCGGCGACCGCCAGACCGGCAAGACCTCCATTGCCACCGATGCCATCCTGAACCAGAAGGACACCGGCGTGCTCTGCATCTACGTCGCCATCGGTCAGAAGGCTTCTTCCATCGCCCGCGTGGCCGAAGATCTGAAGAAGCACGGAGCTATGAGCTACACCACCATTGTGGCGGCTACCGCTTCCGACAGCGCCCCGCTGCAGTACATCGCACCTTACGCCGGTACGGCACTGGCTGAATATTTCATGGCGCAGGGCAAGAGCGTCCTCATCGTCTACGATGACCTCTCCAAGCACGCGGTGGCATACCGTGCCATCTCTCTGCTGCTCCGCCGCTCTCCGGGCCGTGAGGCTTACCCCGGCGATGTCTTCTATCTGCACTCCCGTCTGCTGGAGCGCTCCTGCCGCATGAGCGACGCACTGGGCGGCGGCTCCATCACCGCACTGCCCATCGTTGAGACTCAGGCAGGCGATGTGTCCGCTTACATCCCCACCAACGTCATCTCCATCACCGACGGTCAGATCTTCCTCGAGAGCGCTCTGTTCAACGCCGGCAACCGCCCGGCTGTCAACGTGGGCCTGTCCGTCTCCCGTGTTGGCGGCGCAGCCCAGACCAAGGCCATGAAGAAGGCCAACGCCAACCTGCGTATCGAGCTGGCCCAGTACAAGGATATGGAGTCCTTCGCGCAGTTCAGCTCCGATCTGGACGCCGAGACCCGCCATCAGCTCGAGCACGGCAAGGCTCTGACCGAGATGCTCAAGCAGCCGCTCTATCAGCCCAAGACCGACGCCGAGCAAGTGGTCATCCTTGTGCTGGCTTCCCACGGGATGCTGGACGAAGTGCCTCTCGCTGAGCAGCGGGCGCGCACCGCTGCCTTTGTTCGCCAGTTCCATGCAGATGTGTCCGGCACGATGGATGCCATCACGGCCACCGGCAAGCTCACTCCCGAGCAGACCGACACCATCCTGAACGCATGGAAGGCCTACGAGGGAGGCGAGAGTCATGGCGTCCAGTAAGCTGCTGAAAGAGCGCATCGAGAGCATTCAGGATACCCGCAAGATCACGAACGCGATGTATCTGATCTCTTCCTCCAAGCTGCGCAAGGCACGCAAAAACTACCAGAACGTCCTGCCCTACTTCACCCGCATGAGAGACACCATCTCCCGTGTCGTCCCCCATCTGCCTGATGAGCCGGTGCATCCGTTCTTCCACGAGCGGCAGAGAGAGGACGGCGATCCCCGCCGCGCCTATCTGGTACTGACGGCAGACAAGGGCATGGCAGGCTCTTTCAACCAGAACGTGCTGAAACTCCTGCTGGAAAAGGCTGACAGGAACGACCGTTTCTATGTCATCGGTCAGGTGGGCTACCGCGCCCTCCGCAAAGACCCCCGTCTGGTGCAGGAGTTCCAGTACGGCGCGACTGCCCCGTCGCTGCAGCGCGCCCGTGACATCACGGTGGACGCCATCGACGACTTCAAGTCGGGCAAACTGGATGAGATCTATCTTATCTACACCAAGATCCAGAACGCGCTCACCAGTGAGCCGGTGATGGTGCGTCTGCTGCCGCTGGACCGCGAGCATCTGCAGCCCACCCCCAAGGGTCTGGGCGACCCCCGCGGCGAAGTCGAGCTGGTGCCGGACGCATGGACCGTGTTCGAGCAGACCGCTCCTATCTATATGCACGGCATGATCTTCGGTGCCATGACCGAAAGCTTCTGCGCAGAGCAGAGCGCCCGCATGACCGCCATGGATTCGGCCACCAAGAGCGCCAACGATATGATACGCGACTTGCAGCTGGAATATAACCGCACCCGCCAGGGCTCCATCACTCAGGAGATCACCGAGATCATCGGCGGCGCGTCTGCGGTGAAATCACAAGAATAACTTTTCCGCATAGCCTCCCCTCGCCAGGGGAGGTGGCACGACGCCAGTCGTGACGGAGAGGTTGACACATCTAATAAACGAGGCAAATCTATGATACAGGGAAAAATTATTCGCGTGGCCGGCCCTGTGGTGGACGTGCAGTTCACCGCAGGCCGACTGCCTGCCCTGCAGGAAGCGCTGACCGTGACCGCAGAAGGCACCGAGCGCACGATGGAGGTGGCGCAGCACGTCAACGAATCGACGGTGCGCTGCATCATGCTCTCGGCCAGCGAAGGTCTGGGCAAGGGTATGGAAGTCACCGCCACCGGCCACGGCCTGACTGCCCCGGTGGGCGAGGCCACGCTGGGCCGTATGTTCGACCCGCTGGGCCGCCCCATCGACGGCAAGGGCTCTGTGGACGATGTGCCGCATTGGCCCATCCACCGCAAGGCCCCCAGCTTTGCAGAGCAGAAGCCCGCTACTGAGATTTTGGAAACGGGCATCAAGGTCATCGACCTGCTGGCCCCCTACGCCAAGGGCGGCAAGATCGGTCTGTTCGGCGGCGCAGGCGTCGGCAAGACCGTCCTGATTCAGGAACTTATCCACAATGTGGCCACCGAGCACGGCGGCTATTCCATCTTCACCGGTGTCGGCGAGCGCTCCCGTGAGGGCTGCGACCTCTGGGGCGAGATGAACGCCTCCGGCGTCCTGAACAAAACCGCGCTGGTCTTCGGTCAGATGAACGAGCCCCCAGGAGCCCGTATGCGGGTGGCGGAGACCGGCCTGACTATGGCCGAATATTTCCGCGAGGAGACCCACAAGGACGTGCTGCTTTTCATCGACAACATCTTCCGTTTCGTGCAGGCCGGCTCTGAGGTCTCTGCTCTGATGGGCCGTATGCCCTCGGCTGTCGGCTATCAGCCTACGCTGGCCAACGAGCTGGGCGCTCTGCAGGAGCGTATCACCTCCACCCGCGACGGTTCCATCACCTCGGTGCAGGCCGTCTACGTCCCCGCTGACGACCTGACCGACCCCGCCCCCGCTACCACCTTCGCTCATCTGGACGCTACCACCGTCCTGAGCCGTAAAATCGTCGAGCAGGGCATCTATCCCGCTGTGGACCCGCTGGCTTCCACTTCCCGCATTCTGGAAGCCGACATCGTGGGCGAGGAGCACTACCGCGTGGCCCGCAAGGTGCAGGCAACGCTGCAGCGCTATCAGGAACTGCAGGACATCATCGCCATTCTGGGTATGGACGAGCTGGGCGAGGAAGACAAGCTCACCGTCACCCGTGCGCGTAAACTGCAGAAGTTCCTGTCCCAGCCCTTCTCGGTGGCTGAGAACTTCACCGGCCTGCCCGGCAAATATGTGCCGCTGGCCGAGACGGTCAAGGGCTTTGCCGCCATCGTGGACGGCAAGTGCGACGACCTGCCCGAGTGGGCCTTCTTCAACGTAGGCACCCTCGACGACGCCCGCAAGAAGGCAGCGGACAAGCTGGCGGAGGAAAAAGGCGGTGAGGCCTGATGAACAGCTTCATCCTCAACATCACGGCTTCCAGCGGTGAGTTCTATCAGGGCAGCTGCGAGAGCATGGTGCTGCCCGTGAAGGACGGCGTCTATGGTGTTCAGGCCGGCCACAGCCCGGTGCTGGTGGCTATCCACATGGGGATGCTCAAGTTCACTGTGGACGGCGAGACCCGCGAGATTCTGGTCGGCGACGGCATCGCTGAGGTGACGCCCACCTTCGTACTTCTGCTGGTGGACAGCGCCGAGCGTCCCGAGGACATCGACAAGAACCGTGCCGAGGCTGCCCGCATCCGCGCCGAAGAGCGCCTGCAGCATAAGCAGAGCATGCACGAGTATTACCAGACCAAGATCGCTCTGGACCGCGCCATGCAGCGTCTGCAGACTGCCGCGAAGTATAAGCGTTAAAACTTCCCTCCTAAACGATATTTCTCCATAAACAAAGGGCCTGCCTGTCCATTTTACGGATGGGCGGGTTCTTTTTTTGCGTCCCTCTCTTGACAGCAGTGCGGCAAAGTGATATGATTTTGGTATCAAAAAGAAACACTTCCGACCCCATAAGGAGGGAACTGTTATGGAAGAGAAAATTTTGAACGCCCGCAAAAACGGCATGGCGGTACTGCTGCTCACCCTGCTGGGCTATGCGGCATCCATTGCCCTGTTCGTTTGCAGCGTCCTGCTGCTGGAGGATGACCGGCTGCTGCCGGGCATCCCGTTGCTGATTTTGTCCATTGGCTATTGGATCGCAGGCATTTTTCTGTTCTGTGGCCTGAAGGTACTCAAGCCCCAGGAGGCTCTGGTGCTTACCCTTTTTGGCGATTATGTAGGCACCCTGAAGGGCCAGGGCTTTTACTGGGTAAACCCCTTCTGCGCCGCCGTCAACCCTGCCGCAGGCACCCGGCTGAGCCAGAGCGGGGACGTGACCAGCAAGGAGAGCGGCGCAGCCGCCCTGCTGAGTGTCAGCGGCCAGAACAGCCAGCTCGCATCAAGCAGCGTAAGCAAAAAGATCTCCCTGAAGATGATGACCCTGAACAACTCCCGGCAGAAGATCAACGACTGTCTGGGCAACCCGGTGGAAATCGGCATCGCCGTGATCTGGCGGGTCACCGACACTGCCAAGGCGGTGTTCAATGTGGACAACTACAAGGAGTACCTCTCCCTCCAGTGTGACAGCGCCCTGCGGAACGTGGTGCGGGTGTACCCCTACGATGTGGCCCCCAACGTGGACACCACCGGAGACGGCGTGGCCGACGAGGGCAGCCTGCGGGGCTCCTCGGAGGTGGTGGCGGCCCGCATCCGGGACGAGATCCAGAAAAACGTGGCTGAGGCAGGCATCGAGGTGGTGGAGGCCCGGATCACCTATCTGGCCTATGCGCCGGAGATCGCCGCAGTGATGCTCCAGCGCCAGCAGGCCAGCGCCATCATCGACGCCCGCAAGATGATCGTGGACGGCGCCGTGGGCATGGTGGAGATGGCACTGGACCGGCTGAGCGAAAACAAAGTGGTGGAATTGGATGACGAACGTAAAGCGGCCATGGTCTCCAACCTGCTGGTGGTGCTCTGCGGCAACCGGGACGCACAGCCCATCGTGAACAGCGGCAGCCTGTACTGATGGCAGAGCCCAAAAAGCAGATCCCCCTGCGCCTGAACGCAAAGCTCTACGAGGCCCTTGCCGCATGGGCTGAGGACGATTTCCGCTCGGTGAATGGGCAGATCGAGTATCTCCTCACCGAGTGTGTGCGTCAGCGCAAAAAGAACGGCCGGTACGTCTCCGATCAGATCGACCTGCCGCCGGAGCTGGATATTGAATGACCCTGCTCCCCTCCGGGGGCAGGCCTTGCAAAAACGCCGATGGTATATCGGCAGGGAGGATGACTATGACAGTAGATATGGTACCCGGGGCAAGCATCGCAGGCATGGTGTTTTCCCTTGTCGTCTCCTTCGCACTTCCCATAGGCCTCTTCGTTTACGCAAAGAAGAAGCTGGGCGCGAAGACTGCACCGTTCTTTATCGGGTGCGGCGTTTTCTTCGTGATGGTGCTGATGCCATCCATCGCATCGTGTTCCGGCTGGCCGGAGAAGCGCTGACCGGAAGCGTGATCCTATACGCAGTCTATGGCGGCCTGATGGCAGCTCTTTTTGAAGAGACCGGTCGTTACATCGCCATGAGGTTTCTGGTGAAGCCGATGGACTTTCCGAATGCCTTTATGTATGGTGCCGGACACGGCGGCGTGGAGGCAATGCTTCTGTGCGGCGTGGCATCTATCAGCAACATCGCAAGTGCCGTGATGATAAATTCCGGCACCATGTCTGCACAGCTGGCGACTCTTGACGCAAAGAAGGCGGCAGACACGGCAGCGGCTCTTTCGGCGTTGTGGACGACACCGAGCTTGACGTTTTTTGCAGGCGGCGTGGAGCGGATCATTGCGGTGGTGCTCCATCTGAGCCTGTCGATTCTGGTGTTCCAGTCCATCCGCAAAAAGTCCCAGAAAGACCTGCTCAATGCGTATCTGTTCCACTTTGTCATCGACTCGCTGTCCGTTCTGCTCAGTGCAGTGGCATCTGTCTGGGTGGTGGAGCTTGTCGTTGCACTCGTGACCGGCGGGGCTGTCCTAATGGCAAAGTATGCCTGTAGGGAAGAGTGAACGCGCGGAAATATCCTTGATATATAGTATATAAAAGTCCCCTCTTCGTCATTGGAGCAAGAACTGTGACGAAGAGGGGACTTTCGCTTTCTGTTATTTTTTCTCGTGGTCGGCCCATCCGCTGGACTGGATGACTTCGCCGTCCGGGGTACACCAGAGGGCTTCCACGCCGTCGAGGGACTCGATGAGCTTCTGGCCATCCTCAAGGGACATACAGAACAGGCCGGTGGTGAGGCAGTCGGCTGCGCCGGAGTCGGGGGAGAGGACGCTCACGCTGTCAAAGTAGCGGGCGGGCCAGAGGGTATCCGGGTCGATGAGGTGATGGTAGCGCACGCCGTCCACGACGTAGTAGCGCTGGTAGTTGCCGCTGGTGACGAGGGCCATGTCGCTCATGTTGACACCGGAGACGTAGGAAGAGCTGGCAGTGTAGACGTCCGAGGCGTTCCACGGGTTCTCCACGCCGCCCGACCACTGGGAGCCGTCGGGCTTTGTGCCGATGGCGCGGAGGTTGCCGCCCACGCTGATGAGGGCGCTTTTCAGGCCCCGGGCCTCAGCGGCCTGTGCCACCATCTCCACGGCGTAGCCCTTGCCCACACTGCCCACATCGAGGGACATATCCGGGTCGGAGAGATAGACGGTCCTGGCGTTTTCGTCGATGACGAGGTTGGAGATGTCGCAGTGCCGGGCGGCGGCATCCAGCGCCTCCTGTTCGGGCAGCTTGTTGTCCGCCTCGTTCGTGTTGGCTTCGGCGGCCTCGCGGTAGTCGTGCCAGATGCGGAGGACGCTGCCCATGGCGATGTTCAGTTTGCCGTTTGTGGTGTCGTACATCTGCCGGGCCAGTTCCAGCATCCCGAGGATCTTATCGTCCACCTGAACGGGTGCGACGCCGGCGTTGTCGTTGATGGTCTTGACATTCACCACGCCGTCATAATCGTTGTAGATGTCGTAGAGACGGTGGTATTCCAGCAAGTCGGCGTGGAGGGCATCCATCTGACGGGAGAACTCCTCCTCGCTGTCGCAGTAGGCGATGACCTGCGTGACAGTGTCGAAGGCATCATAGAAGATGGTGCTGTACCGCTGGGCGTCGGCGCTCACGCCCGAAGAGGCAGGCTTCTGGGTCGAGCCGCAGGCGGTGAGGACGCCGAGGCAGAGCGCCCCGGTCAGCAGAGCGGAAACGAAACGCTTGATGCTCATGCCTGCTCCTTTGCCGCAGCGGTGAAGGCGGTATGCTCTTCCGACAGGTGGGCCAGCAGGTCGCCGAAGACCCAGTTCTTGTTGGACGGGGTGACCACGGCCTTGAGGGGGATGTTCACCTGTGCCTGCTTCATGAGGTCCAGCAGGGTGTCGAGGTCTTTCTCCTTGAAGTTCGCCAGAACCAGTGCGGGAGGGTAAGCGCCTGGTTCCAGCACGAGGGTGCGGGAGACTTTCGTCTCTACCTCGCCCAGCAGCTGGGCGACGGTCTTGCCCGCGTCGGCAGGGGAGACGAGAAGCAGCTTCATGCCGAAGGCGGGAGCCATCCCCTCGAGGATGCCCCGGTCAGCGGCGGACAGATTCCAGCCCAGCGCCAGCGGAACGCCGGCGTTCTGGTTGCGTGCGATATGTGCTTTCATAGTGTGAACCTCTTTCTTTCAGAGTGAAGTTTTTTGTAAATACACTATAGTATAGCACAGATAACAGGAAAAGAAAACGACTGCCGACCCTTTTTGCTTCCCCTGACGCGAGAGCGAAAGGGGGGATGTTCCATGACGTTTGAACAGGTCGTATTGTTGCTCACGCTTCTCGGCGGGGCAATCTACATCACCTTTGAAATCAGCTGGACCATTTTTAACAACAAAAAGAAATGACCGCCTCTGCCTCCGAAAGCAAGCGGTCATTCTTTTTGACTTAATGCCGGAAGAGCGCTGACCATTTGCTGGACAGTGCCTTCTTTATTTGTAGTATAATCGTTTCAGCGTGAATTGTCAACGCTGAAAGCGTAACTTAGTTCATCTTCTTGCCGAAGAACTCCACTTCCTTACGGATGAAGCTCATCAGCTCATCGAACTGGTCGGGGGTCAGGCTCTGTGCGCCGTCGCACTTGGCCTTGGCGGGGTCGTTGTGGACTTCGATCATCAGGCCGTCGGCACCGGCGGCGACAGCGGCCTTGGCCAGCTGAGGCACCATCCATGCATGGCCGCAGGCGTGGCTGGGGTCTACGATGACGGGCAGGTGGGTCATCTTATGAAGCATGACCACGCCGGCGAGGTCGAGGGTGTTGCGCATACTGGTCTCAAAGGTGCGGATGCCGCGCTCGCAGAGAATGACGTTCTCGTTGCCCTCGGCCATGATGTACTCAGCGCTCATGACGAACTCCTCGAGGGTGTTGGCGAGGCCGCGCTTGAGCAGGACAGGTTTTTTCTGACGGCCTACAGCCTTGAGCAGTTCGAAGTTCTGCATATTGCGGGCACCCACCTGGATGAGGTCTACGTTCTCGAAGAGGGGCAGATGTTCGGTGTTCATGATCTCGGTGACGATGGGAGAGCCGGTGGCACGGCGGGCCAGCTTGAGCAGGTCGAGACCCTCGCTGCGCATCCCCTGGAAGGAGTAGGGAGAAGTGCGGGGCTTGAACGCACCGCCGCGCAGCAGGGAAGCGCCAGCGGCCTTGACGCGCTGGGCGCAGTAGGTGATCTGCTCCTCGCTCTCGATGCTGCAGGGGCCGGCGATGACGGCAAAGCTGCCGCCGCCGATCTTCACGCCTTCCACATCGATGACGCTGTCATCCGGGTGGAACTTGCGGTTGGCCTTCTTGTAGGGCTCCGACACGCGGCGGCAGGTCTCGACCACCGGGTTTGCCAGTACCCAGCTCTCGGCGATGGCCTTGGTGTCGCCGATGAGGCCGAGGATGTGGGTGTCGCTGCCCTTGGAGTCGTTGATCTGCAGGCCCATGCCTTCCAGCTCGGTGCAGAATTCATGGATCTTCTCTTTGGGGGCGTCCTGTTTGAGTACGATGATCATGGCGGGTTCTCCTTTTCCTGTTCTGGTACGGCAGGGGAGATGAGGCCGCCTTGCCGTTGATGTTTCAGTATCGTGAACTTCAGTATCGTGAAGTGATTGGGCATGGACATAGCATAGCACTTCAGTTTCATGAAGTCAATAGCCTTTCCGAAATTTTTTGAATTTTGGGAGAGAAAGTGGTAAAATAAATCTAGACTCAACCTCTCAGTCTCGCTTCGCTCGACAGCTCCCCTATCGAGGGGAGCCTCTGG
>OIWV01002550.1_pt1 | contig 13080 bp, 10 predicted proteins | sample 1587751 | NCBI WGS metagenome assembly OIWV01 (sample SAMEA3888913, study PRJEB22519) | human gut metagenome | biome: human gut; feature: human-associated habitat; material: faeces | place: Denmark | collected 2010
CGGCTGGTTAGAAATGCCGCATTTTTTGAACAGAATGTTCCATAGGCATTCCAGCTGAAAGCTGCAGGAGGTGCTTTTTATAATATCACCTGTCACAGAAAGGAAAAGTGCCAATGTGAAGTGTGGAAAAAACATGCAACTTTGTTGCATGTTTTTTTGATTATGTTGCAGTTTGAAAAAGGTCTATTGCAAAGGAACACAGAGACGTTATAATAGAATTACAACAGGACGGTAACAGAAACCATTCATAGAAAAAATGATGTATAAGGAGGTAACGCATGATCTGGGAACCAGTACTTGCAAAGTTTAAAGAATTATTTGGGGATGAGGGAGAGATCGGAGTTTATTTCGCACCGGGACGTGTGAATATGATCGGTGAGCATACCGATTACAACGGAGGACATGTATTTCCATGTGCGCTCACGATCGGTACCTACGGTGTGGCGAGAAAAAGAGACGACAAGAAGCTTCGCTTTTATTCCATGAATTTTGAGAATCTCGGTGTGCTGGAGTCTTCCGTGGAGGGCTTAAAGCCGGAGAAGGAAGCAGACTGGACGAACTACCCGAAGGGTGTGATGTGGGCGTTCGGCGAGAAGGGCATGAAAGTGGAGTCCGGTATGGATCTCGTGCTGTTCGGCAATATTCCGAACGGTTCCGGATTGTCTTCTTCCGCATCGGTGGAAGTGCTGACCGGATTCATCCTGCGTGATATGTTCGGCTTTGATGTGACGAATCAGGATCTGGCATTGATCGGCCAGTATTCCGAGAACAAGTTCAACGGCGTCAACTGCGGTATTATGGATCAGTTCGCCATTGCGATGGGCAAGGCAGGACATGCGATTTTCCTGGATACGGCGACCTTAAAGTATGAGTATGCGCCGATCAGGCTCGAGAATGCGAAGATTGTGATCTCCTGCAGCAACAAAAAGCGCGGACTCGGTGATTCCAAATACAACGAGAGACGCAGTGAGTGTGAGACAGCGCTTGCCGAACTGCAGAAAGTGGTAAAGATCAACGCGCTCGGCGATCTGACAGAAGCGCAGTTTGAGCAGTATCAGGATGCCATCACAAGTCCGGTGTGCCAAAAGCGTGCAAAACATGCCGTATATGAGAACCAGAGAACGATCAAGGCGGTGGAGGCACTGCAGAACAACGATGTCGCGCTGTTCGGAAAGCTGATGAATGACTCCCACGTATCTTTGCGTGATGATTACGAGGTAACGGGAATCGAGCTGGATACCCTGGTTGAGGAAGCATGGAAGATCGACGGTGTGATCGGTTCCCGCATGACGGGTGCGGGCTTTGGCGGATGCACGGTCAGCATCGTGAAGGATGACGCGGTGGATGCGTTTATCGAGAAGGTCGGAACCGCCTATAAGAACAAGATTGGCTATGCCGCAGATTTCTATGTCGTAGAGATCGGCGACGGCCCGGTAAAATTGGCGTAGTGACAGAGTATATTTAGAAACGAGGTTGGATCATGATACAGGAAAGAATATTGGAACTGACAGAATACGGACTGGTGACGGGACTCATAGAGCCGCAGGATAAGCGGTTTACGATCAACCGTCTGCTGGAGCTGTTTCACATTGACGAACTGGAGGATGAAGTCACGGCGGCTTATGAGAAGCGCACGCCGATGACGCAGGAGAGCGCCGAGGAGGCACTGCCACAGATCCTTGCAGAGATGCTCGATTACGCGGCGGAGCAGATGCTGATTCCGGACAATACGATTACATACCGCGATCTGTTTGACACAAAGATCATGAGCATGCTGGTTCCAAGACCGAGCGAGGTGGTACGCCGTTTCTATGATCTTTATGAGAAGGAGTCTCCGCAGGCGGCGACGGATTATTTTTACAAGCTGTCCAGAGACACGGACTATATCCGCAGATACCGCGTGAAGAAGGATCTGAAATGGACGGCGGACACAGAGTTTGGAACGCTGGATATCACGATCAACCTGTCGAAGCCGGAGAAGGATCCGAAGGCGATTGCGGCGGCGAAGCTGGCAAAGCAGAGCGGCTATCCGAAATGCCTTCTGTGCAAGGAAAACGAGGGATACGCAGGACGTATCAACCATCCGGCGAGACAGAACCACCGCATCATTCCGGTGACCATCAACCAGAGCGACTGGTTTTTCCAGTATTCTCCGTACGTTTACTACAACGAGCACTGCATTGTGTTCAACGCAAACCACACACCGATGAAGATCGAGCGCGCTACCTTCGGAAAGCTGCTTGATTTCGTGCAGCAGTTCCCGCACTATTTTGTCGGTTCCAATGCCGATCTGCCGATCGTCGGAGGATCCATCTTAAGCCACGATCATTTCCAGGGCGGTCATTATGAGTTCGCCATGGCAAAGGCACCGGTGGAGCGCGAGATCACATTCAAAGGATATGAGGATGTAAAGGCAGGCATTGTAAAATGGCCGATGTCTGTCATCCGTATCAGCGCTACGGACAAGGATCGTCTGATCGATCTGGCAGACAAGATTCTCCTCGCATGGAGAGGCTACACGGACGAGGCGGCATTCGTCTACGCCGAGACAGACGGCGAGCCGCACAATACGATCACACCGATCGCAAGACGGCGCGGCGATGCGTATGAGCTGGATCTGGTACTGCGCAACAACATTACGACAGAGGAGCATCCGCTCGGTGTATATCATCCGCATGCAAAGCTTCATCATATCAAGAAGGAGAACATCGGTCTGATCGAGGTTATGGGTCTGGCAGTTCTTCCGGCACGCTTAAAGGATGAGATGGCGGATCTGGAGCAGGCGATCTTGGACGGCGTTGACATCCGTGCGGACGAGAAGCTGGCGAAGCATGCAGACTGGGTGGAGGAATTTCTTCCAAAGTACGGCTTTACCGCCGGCAGCGGTCTGGAGGGCGAGATCACACCGGAGAGGTTACATGAGATCGTTCAGACAGAGATCGGTCTGGTATTTAAGGAGGTTCTCACCGACGCAGGAGTCTACAAGTGCACGGAAGAGGGCAGAGCAGCCTTCATGCGCTTTGTGGATACGGTGAACGCATAGAAATAGAGAGAGGAAAAGAACGGATTACGGGACGGGGATTTTTTCCCCGGAAGTTGTCCGTTCTTTTTTTCAATTCCCGATAAATGTGTTATACTTGTGCATGGAGCAAATTTTTGCAAATGACCGTTTACTTTCACGTGGTAATTTGGTAAAGTAAAGGAATGAGAAAACGATGCGGGTCAGACCGCAGAAAAGAGGATAGGTATTATGGTATCAAAGAGAATACAAAAAGCGCTGGAGGGCAATTCGGCAATCCGCGCCATGTTCAATGAGGGCAGGGAGATGGCTGCAAAGTACGGGGAGGAGAATGTGTTTGACTTCTCACTCGGCAATCCGGCAACCCCGGCGCCGAAGGCGTTAAACGATGCGATCCGCGATCTTCTTGATGAGGCGGATGCAAAGGGAGCGGCAGGTTCTCTGGGCATTCACGGTTATATGGCAAATGCGGGCTACGAGGAAGTACGCCAGGCGATCGCGGAGAATTTGAACGAACGTTTCGGAACAAAGTTTACGGCGCACAATCTGGTGATGACAGTCGGCGCCGCAGGCGGGCTCAACATTATTTTCAAGACGATTCTTGACCCGGATGATGAGGTTATCGTGTTTGCGCCGTTCTTCGGAGAGTATCGCCAGTACGCGGCGAATTTTGATGCAAAGATTGTGATTGTACAGCCGAATCTGGAGACGTTTCAGCCGGATCTTGCCGATCTGGAGTCAAAGATTACCGCGCGGACGAAGGCGCTTATCGTGAATACGCCGAACAACCCGACCGGCGTGATCTACAAGCCACAGACGATGGAGCAGATCGGAGCTATTTTAGAGAAAAAGCAGGCTGAATTTGGAACAGACATTTATCTGATCTCGGACGAGCCGTACCGGGAGCTGGTGTATGACGGGAACAAAGAGGATTTCCTGACGAAATATTATCGCAATACCCTGGTGGGATATTCTTTCTCCAAATCCCTTTCCCTTCCGGGAGAGCGTATCGGTTATGTCGTGGTGCCGGATGAAGCGGCGGACGCCGAAGAGCTGATCCGCGGCATTGAGATCTCAAACCGGACACTCGGATTTGTCAACGCACCGTCCCTGATTCAGAAAGCTGTGGCGCGCTGCCTTGAGGAGAAGACGGATGTCACGTTTTACGATGAGAACCGCAGCAGACTCTACGAAGGACTGACAAAGCTCGGATTTACCTGCATCAAGCCGGAGGGGGCGTTTTACCTGTGGGTGAAGTCACCGGTGGAAAACGAAGAAGAATTTGTAAACGAGGGAAAGAAATTTAATCTTTTGATGGTAAAGGGAAGCGCATTTGGCTGTCCGGGATTTGTGCGTCTCGCATATTGTGTGTCCCATGAGACCGTGGAACATTCCCTGCCTGCATTTGCGAAGCTGGCGGCAGTGTACGGACTGGAAAAGTAGGAGGAAAAAGGATGGAGAACTGGGAGTCATATGTGAGAAAAGTGGTGCCGTATGTGCCGGGGGAGCAGCCGCAGGCGGAGCGGATGATCAAGCTGAACACCAACGAGAATCCGTATCCGCCCGCGCCGGGGGTGCAGAGGGCGCTTGCCGGATTTAACCCGGATACGCTGCGCCTGTATCCGGAACCGACCTGTAAGGTGCTTGTGGATGCGATTGCGTCATATTATGGACTGGGCAGCGATCAGGTATTTGTCGGGGTCGGTTCGGATGATGTGCTGGCGATGATTTTTCTGACATTCTTTAATTCCGGAAAGCCGGTTTTCTTCCCGGACATTACGTATTCTTTTTATGATGTGTGGGCAGATATGCTGCGCATTCCGTATGAGACGAAAGCGCTTGATGATGCGTTTGAGATCCGGGTGGAGGATTATTACGGGGAAAACGGCGGAGTGATATTCCCGAACCCGAATGCACCGACCGGCATTCTGATGCCGCTTGATAAGATCGAGGACATCATCGCGCACAACCGCGACGTGATCGTTGTGGTGGACGAGGCGTATATTGATTTTGGAGGGGTGTCGGCGCTGCCGCTGATTGAAAAATATGACAATCTTCTGATCGTGCAGACATTTTCCAAATCGCGTTCCATGGCGGGAATGCGCATCGGATATGCGATGGGAAATGCGAAGCTGATCCGTTATATCAATGACGTGAAGTATTCGTTTAATTCTTATACGATGAACCGGACAGCGCTTGTACTCGGTGTGGAGGCGATCCGTGACCGTGCTTATTTTGAGGAGACCAGAAAAAAGATCATCGAGACGAGAGAGTGGACGAAAAAAGAATTGCGGGCGTTGGGATTTACGTTCGGGGATTCGATGAGCAATTTTATCTTTGCTTCGCACGAGCGCGTGCCGGCAACAGAACTGTTCGAGGCGCTGCGCAGGGAGCATATCTATGTGCGCCATTTTACGAAGGAACGCATCAACAACTACCTGCGTATCAGCATCGGAACGAGAGAAGAGATGGAGACGTTTATTCGGTTCCTGAAGGAATATCTGAAAGAGGCATAGCGGATGCGCGGCCGGCCGTCTGAAGTCTTTGGATGCCGAAGTTAAAGACGACCAGACCGCCAACCGTCATGGCGATGCCGAACAGGAACCAGAAGATGAAGGCAAACGTCGTGTCACCAAACGGGATGAGCCCGGAGAGCACGGTTCCCCAGAAGTTAAACAGCATGTGCAAAAGGAGCGAGTAATAGATGCTGCCGCCGCGGTTGCAGACATAGCCTAAAACAAGTCCCAGACAGAATGCGTAGATGCCCTGGATCATGTTCATGTGGAAGATGCCAAAAAGCAGCGCCTGCAGCAGATTGGCTGCCCAGAAAGGCAGACATTTCTTTGCCTGATGCATGGTGACACCGCGGAAGACCAGCTCCTCGCAGAACGGGGCGAAGATGACAGAGCAGATGACCATCAGAATGGAGATCTGATCATCGAGGCCTGCCGTCTCGAGCAGGGATTCGTATGCATCCATCCAGTGCGGAAAGAGCGACGCGACAAAGCTCATGATATAGGTTGTCAGATACTGTGTGCCAGGCATCAGCATGACGATGCCCGCGACTGCAGCAGGATGAAACGTCTGACGCAGAACGGGGCGGTAATTGCCGCCATACCGGCAGTAGTACCACAGACCGAACACGGCGATCGACATGGCATTGTAGATTAACAGTACGCCGGTGTTGAAGCGTTGGGAACTCCACAGGGAAAAGGCGTCATCTACAATATCGAGGAACCCCGCGCTGCCGGTGACAGAGTACCAGCCGTTCTCGATCAGCAGGGAAAGTCCCATGGCAAAGTAGGTTGCGAGAAACTGAATCGCAATCACAAGAAGCAGCGGGACAAAAATAAACAGGAATTGTTTTAATTTCTTCATTATTATAATCTCCAGTTATCGTTGGTATGAAATAAAGTTCTTGCAATTTCCAGATACTTCTATTATTATAACAATCGGATTTCATGAATGCAAGCAGTGGAAAAAGTGCGTGCATGGACAGAAACTTGGGTATTTACTTTAAAACTTTAATATGCTAAAATAACAAAAGAATCCATTTTGGGAAGAAGGAGAAGAACATGAGTAAGAAACTTAGGACAGATGCAGTGGATCATCTTTTTGATGCCATCTTGAGCTTACAGAATAGAGAAGAGTGCTACACATTTTTTGAGGATGTATGTACGGTAAATGAACTGCTTTCCTTATCTCAGCGGTTCGAGGTTGCCAAGATGTTGCGTGACCAGAAGACTTATCTGGATATTGCGGAGAAGACCGGAGCATCGACTGCTACGATCAGCCGTGTCAACCGATCCCTGAATTATGGAAATGACGGCTATGACATGGTATTTAGCCGCATGCAGAATACGGACAAGTAGTAGAGACAGATAAAAAAAGCCACAGGAGAACGGGAACTTTTGCCCGTGCCTGTGGCTTTTTCGATTATTTTTTGTTTTTTTCCGTCTTGGACTTGTCCGATGTGGTCGTGTCGATCAGACGCTCGATGATGGTCTTTTTCACATAGACATCGTAGCTTAACATACAGATCAGACTGAAGTTCCGCAGAAGCTCGGCGTCCTCCGGGGCAGCATCCGGGAATGTCTGGCAGGAGGTGTTGAACTTCCTGGCGAGATCCTTCATGAGATTCTGTGTCTCCTGATGCTCGAGTCCGAAGACTTCACGGTAGATGTCCTCCAGGCTGTAGCTGCCGTCTTTTCCGAAATACTTGTCCGTGATCGGATTTAAGATGCTCTGGATGTCGCTGATGCTTAGGATATTTTTGAAATAGTAGATGAATATCAGCGTCAGAACGTGCTCTTTGGTGTATTTCTTCTTCTCCGGCGGAGGAAGAAGATTGTTCTTGGCGTAGTTGTTGATCATCGTCTTGGTCAGAATCTTGTCATCCGCATGTCGCTTGGATGTCTCTAACTGGGAATCCATAAATGTGGTAATCTGATCCATATATAAATCAATGTTCGGAATATCTTCCGGTCTGACATAATCAATTCTCTGTAATTCTGCTAACAGATCACTCAGAAATTTTTTTGTATCGTTGTCCATATGTGTCACCTCTTATCACATTATATAGTTTTCAAAACCAGATGACAAGAGACAAATGTTGGGAAATGTATATGACAGTGTCCCAGCATGAAAAATAGAAAATATGTTCTGTATGGTATCGAAAAACAGAGAGAAATGTGTTATACTTTCTCATATCACTATAAACGGAAAAGGAAAAACAGGCATGAGTATTTATGATACATTAAACGAGCAGCAGAAGCTCGGCGTTATAACCACCGAAGGACCGGTGCTGATTCTCGCGGGAGCGGGTTCCGGCAAGACGAGAGTGCTGACACACCGGACGGCATATCTGATCGAGGAAAAGGGCGTCAATCCATACAATATTATGGCGATCACGTTCACCAACAAGGCGGCTGGCGAGATGAGGGAGCGAATCGATGCGCTGGTCGGATACGGCTCGGAGAGCATCTGGGTGTCGACGTTTCACTCTACCTGCGTGCGCATCTTAAGGAGACACATTGACCGCATCGGATACGACACGAATTTTACGATCTATGATTCGGATGATTCCAAGAGCGTCATGAAGGAGATCTGCAAGCGCCTGAATATCGATACCAAGATCTACAAGGAGCGCAGCCTTCTGGCGGCGATCTCCTCTGCAAAGGACGAGCTTGTAAGTCCGACGCAGTTTGCCCTGCAGGCGGCGGCATCGAGTGATTTTGCGAAGAAAAAGCAGGCGCAGGTCTATCAGGAGTATCAGGCGGCGCTGCAGAAGAACAATGCACTGGATTTTGACGACCTCATTGTAAAGACGGTGGAGCTGCTGCAGACGGATCCGGAGGTGCTTGCCTACTATCAGGAGCGTTTCCGCTATATCATGGTGGACGAGTATCAGGATACGAACACGGCGCAGTTTGAACTGATCCGTCTTCTCGCGGGCAAATACAAAAACCTGTGCGTGGTCGGTGATGACGATCAGTCGATCTACAAGTTCCGCGGAGCGAATATCTACAATATTTTAAACTTTGAAAAGCATTTTCCGGATGCGGTCACCATCAAGCTGGAACAGAATTACCGTTCGACGCAGAACATCCTAAACGCGGCGAACAGTGTGATTGCGAACAATGTCGGAAGGAAAGCGAAGACGCTCTGGACGGCAAACGGCGAAGGAGAGAAGATCGACTTTGAGCAGTTTGACACTGCCTACGAGGAGGCGGATTATGTCGCAAGGGATATTGCGTCCGGCGTCCGGGAAGGAAAGTACGGTTACGGCGACTATGCGGTGCTTTACCGCACGAATGCGCAGTCCCGTCTGTTTGAGGAGCGTTTTATCGTGTCCAATATCCCGTACAAGATTGTCGGCGGTGTGAATTTCTATGCGCGCAAGGAGGTCAAGGATCTGCTGGCGTACTTAAAGACGATCGACAATGCGAGGGACGATCTGGCGGTGCGAAGAATCATCAATGTACCGAAGCGCGGAATTGGTGCGACGACGCTAAATCGTGTATCCGATTATGCGGAGGCGTACGACATCAGTTTTTACGAGTCCTTAAAGCGTGCGGAGGAGATACCGTCCCTTGGCAAGAGTGCAGCGAAAATCAAGCCGTTTGTGACGTTTATTCAGACGATGCGCAGCAAGCTGCCGTATATCGGTGTGGCGGATCTGCTCAGAGAGGTGATCGAGGAGACGGGCTACGTGAAGGAGCTTGAAGCGGAAGGCACCGACGAGGCGGAGGCGCGGATCGAGAATATCGATGAGTTGTTAAGTAAGGTGGTCGCCTACGAGGAGGGCGAAGAACAGCCGACATTAAGCGGTTTCTTAGAGGAGGTTGCACTCGTGGCGGATATTGACAGCGTCGGCGAGGAGAACGATTATGTGGTTCTCATGACACTGCACAGCGCCAAAGGTCTGGAGTTCCCGAAGGTCTTTCTGGCGGGAATGGAGGACGGTTTGTTCCCGAGCTATATGTCGATCACGTCAGACAATGCCAGCAGTGAGCTGGAGGAAGAACGCAGGCTGGCCTATGTCGGCATTACACGAGCGATGAAGGAGCTTGTCATCACGTCGGCGAGACAGCGTATGGTGCGCGGCGAGACACAGTACAACAAGGTCTCACGCTTTGTGAAGGAGATTCCGCCGGAGCTTTTAAACGGCGAGATCAAAAAGCCGGCATATCTGGAAAACAGGGAGCGGCGCACGGCGGAGCCGGTACGGAAGAAGCGGCCGACGATGCGGGATCAGCTGTCCGGTCAGAGCATGCAGGCGAGAGCGTTTTCATCGGTACATACGGAAGGCGGAAGCCTAAGCTACGGTGTGGGCGACCGTGTGTCCCACATGAAGTTCGGAGAGGGAACGGTAAAAGCCATCGTGCCCGGCGGCAGAGATTTTGAGGTGACGGTCGATTTTGACGCGGCGGGAACCAAGAAAATGTTTGCAGCGTTTGCAAAATTAAAAAAAGTATAAAATGTCTTAATTTATAAATTTTTTATAGGCGAACAGGGAAAGATATGCTATAATGTGCGTAATAAGAAGACATGCAATAAATGAAGATAAATCAAGGAGGGGAATCTGATGAATAAGATGGAAGATCTGATCAACATGACAAAGTTAAACGAACTTCTGAATAAGAAGGAAGAAGTGGAGGAGAAGAAGACCTCCAAGGTAGTATGGATTTTTGCAATTATCGGTATTGTAGCGGCTGTAGCTGCAGCGATATACGGCATCTACCGTTTCTTTACGCCGGATTATCTTGAGGATTTCGAGGACGATTTCGAGGATGATTTTGATGATGATTTCTTCGAGGACGATGATGATGAGGAAGCGCCGGCAAAGTCTGAGGACAAAAAGGAAACAACCGAAGATTAAGACAAAGGGCATGGGGCTGCAGAGAGATGCAGCCCTATTTTTATGTAATAGGAAACGCTCTGTGGGGATGCGCATCTCGTGGTGAGGTAAATAATGCTTTGCATATCGCATCAGGCAGCCTGCCAAGACAGGCGCAAGTGTGCGGCAGGCGCACACTTTATTCTGTATCAGGAAACGATATCGTAAGTGGCTGAGTCAGGCGAGTGAATCCTGCATGCAGGATTTTTTATGTTTGGCAATGTGCAGAAGAAACTGGACGGACAATGGAGGATAGAACGTGAAAAAGGGACAGATTATCGAGGGGATAGTAGAATGCGTAGAGTTCCCCAATAAGGGAATTGTGAGAACGGAAGACGGGGGACGCGTGATCGTAAAAAATGCAGTCCCGGGACAGAAAGTGTCTGCATCGATCAATAAAGTGCGCAAAGGAAAATGCGAGGGAAGACTGCTAAAGGTGCTGGAGCGTTCGCCGAAGGAGCAGCCGGAGGCTGCCTGTATCCATGCCGGAGAGTGTGGAGGCTGCACATATCAGACGCTGCCTTACGAGGAGCAGCTTGCCATGAAGGCGTCACAGGTAAAAAAACTGATCGATGACGTCATCGTACCGGAAAATACAGACTACGAATTCCTTGGAATCAAGGCGAGCCCGAGACAGCAGGAGTACCGGAATAAGATGGAGTTTTCGTTCGGCGATGCGTACAAGGACGGACCGCTGGCACTTGGCATGCACAAGCGCGGCAGCTTCTACGATATCGTGGATGTCCCGGAATGCCGGATTGTAGACGATGATTTTCATACGGTGCTCACAGTGACGCTGTCTTATTTTAAAGAGCGGAATCTGCCGTATTATCACAAACTGCGCCACACCGGATATCTGCGTCATCTTCTGGTGCGCAAGGCGGTGAAGACCGGGGAGATCCTGGTGGATCTGGTGACGACAACGCAGATAGCGGAAGGGGAGGAAGAGGTGCTTCTTGCCGGATGGAAGGAGGCGCTGTGTGCTGCCGCTTATCGGGGAACACTCACCGGTGTGCTTCACACCCGCAACGACAGTGTGGCGGACACCGTCACAAACGAGGGCACGGATGTGCTTTTCGGGCAGGATCATTTCTATGAAGAATTGTTAGGACTTCGTTTCCAGATCACGCCGTTTTCCTTTTTCCAGACGAACTCTCTGGGCGCGGAGGTGCTCTATGAGACAGCGCGTGAGTTCATCGGGGATGCCCTGCCGAGCGGAACGGATGCGGATGTCGCGGAGCATGGAAAAGTCGTGTTTGACCTTTATTCCGGAACCGGTACGATCGCGCAGATGCTCGCCCCGGTTGCAAAAAAGGTGATCGGCGTGGAGATTATTCCGGAGGCGGTCGAAGCTGCGAAGGAGAATGCAAGGTTAAACAGTCTTACAAACTGCGAGTTTATCGCGGGAGATGTGCTCAAGGTGATTGATGAGATTGAGGAGAAGCCGGATTATATCGTGCTCGATCCGCCGCGTGACGGCATCCATCCAAAAGCCCTGGAGAAAATCATCCGCTATGGTGTGCCGCAGATGGTGTATATCTCCTGCAAACCGACCAGCCTGGCGAGAGACCTTGAGGTGCTGCAGGCGAGGGGGTATGAGGTGAAGAAGGTATGCTGCGTGGATATGTTCCCGGCGACCGTGCATGTGGAAACAGTCTGCCTTTTGTCAAGAAAAGCCCAATAAATCAAAGGATTTCGCCATTTTGGGAATAAAATAGATGTGTGTTTCTGTTTCCGCAGAGTGATGATATATCAGGAGGTTTACCCCAGGGGATAGGCTTTGGAGAACGGGAAATATACATTTTGGCGAAAGAATACTTTTTCGCAAAAGCGGTTTTGTTAAAGGAGCGTATGATGAAGGAAATTGAACAGTTCGCAACCCAATTTCGAAGAGCGATTGACTTGGCTTTGGAAGCAGGGGAGTTTGATAACGACAGCATATATCGCAGATTTCCACGTGCTTGCTGCGGAGATACGAGTGATTTGTTAGCTCAGTATTTATTGGATAAAGGTATCAAAACAGATTATGTCTGTGGAACATATTGGGGTAAACCGGATGGAAACGGACAATCTCATGCATGGCTGATGGTAGACAAATATATTATTATAGATATCACAGGTGACCAATTTAGTGGCAAGTCTACTTTTCTTAATTATGACAAATCAGTTTATGTAGGTGAGGGAGATGATTTCCATAGGCTCTTTGAGGTTGAAGATAGAGATGTTCATGAGCATCGTGGGTTGAGTGCTTTGGGTGGTTTTTGTGGACCGAGGCTGTGGGATTTATATAGAAAAATTCTAAAATACATTTAGTCAACCACTTTTTATGGGGATAAAACCATTACCCCACTTTGAAAACCTATTGCATACTTTCGCTATGCAGCATAAAATAAATGTTCAGGGGATTATTGAAACCGTATGTCTGCTTTCAAAGAAACCTTGATTTTCTGCGGTTTGTGGGATATTAAGGAACGAAAATGGATATGTGTTTTGTAGCCTTATGAATGAACCATTTGAATATCGCAGCAGTGGGGTGTTTTGAAACTCTGCTGAATAATAGGCTTTTGCTAAAAGGTATCACTTTTGTGAAAATGTATGATACTTCCTGGCAGAAGCCTTTTTATATAAAGATAACTTGACTTCTAAATCTTACTGATGTAAT
>OIWV01002553.1_pt1 | contig 13066 bp, 13 predicted proteins | sample 1587751 | NCBI WGS metagenome assembly OIWV01 (sample SAMEA3888913, study PRJEB22519) | human gut metagenome | biome: human gut; feature: human-associated habitat; material: faeces | place: Denmark | collected 2010
GCAAGAAGGTGGGCGTCATCAGTCATACCGACACGATGAGCGAGCGCATCACCACACAGATAAGGATTATCAAGAATGGCAACTCCGGCAGCAGTCATATCGAGATCTATCCATAATTACACCTTAATTATATATAGGACACACATCCTTATCCATCATACATACCATACGTTTGGTAACCTTATACCAAATGTATGGTATGTTCTTTACTCCCTGTATAGTAGTCTTTTTACATCCCATGTGGTATTGCCCAAGTGGGGAAATCGCAGTACCTTTGCACCCAGAAAATAATAATAAAAAAAGACATAGATTATGGACAATAAGACTATCAAACATCTCAAGGAACTGGAGGCAGAATCTATCTACGTGCTCCGCGAAGTAGCTGCCCAGTTCGAGCGTCCAGTCATCCTCTTTTCGGGTGGCAAGGATTCTATCGTGATTATATATCTTGCCTACAAGGCTTTCTATCCTGCGAAAATTCCATTCCCGCTGTTGCACATCGACACGGGACATAACTTCGAGGAAACCATCCAGTATCGTGATGAACTGGCAAAGAAACTCGGAGCCGAACTCATCGTGGGCAGCGTGCAGGAAAGCATCGACAAGGGAAGGGTAAAGGAGGAAACGGGCTATTATGCTTCCCGCAACAAGTTGCAGACCACTACCCTGCTCGATACCCTGGAGGAATATAAATTCGATGCAGCCATCGGCGGTGCCCGAAGAGATGAGGAAAAAGCCCATGCCAAGGAACGCTTCTTCAGTCATCGTGATGAATTCGGACAGTGGAACCCGAAGAACCAACGCCCTGAGCTCTGGAACATCTTCAACGGCAGAAAGAACATGGGCGAGCACTTCCGAGTGTTCCCTATCTCCAACTGGACAGAGATGGATGTATGGCAGTATATCTTCCTGGAAAACATCCCGATGCCTTCGCTCTACTTCACCCACGAAAGAGAGGTATTCAACCGCGACGGACAGTGGCTCGCAGCCCTGCCTTGCATCAAGCGCAAGCCTACAGAGGAAGTAGTAAAGAAGCTGGTTCGCTGCCGCACCATCGGTGACATTACCTGCACCGGACTCACGGAATCGAAGGCGACAACCGTAGCGGATATCATCGATGAGATTGCTTCTACACGCGTTACAGAACGTGGAGGAAGAGCCGATGACAAGCGAAGCGAAACGGCAATGGAAGACCGCAAGAAGGCGGGATACTTCTAAGACTTTGAACTTTGAGCTTTGAACTTTGAACTTTGAGCTTTGAACTTTGAACTTTTAAGTTTGAACTTTCAAGGCTGATGTTTTTACACTTAACATTTAATAAGAGAACAAGATGGAATCTACAAGAGGTTATTTAGATATGGAGCTGCTCCGCTTCTCTACTGCGGGCAGCGTGGACGATGGAAAGAGTACTTTGATAGGAAGATTGCTTTATGATAGCAAGTCGATTTTCGAAGACCAGTTGGAGGCGGTGGAGGCGGCAAGCAAGAGCCGCGGTAATGAGGAAGTGAACCTGGCTTTGCTCACGGATGGTCTCCGTGCAGAGCGTGAACAGGGCATCACCATCGATGTGGCTTACCGCTATTTTGCCACACCAAAACGCAAGTTTATCATCGCTGATACTCCGGGACATATTCAATATACACGCAACATGGTGACGGGTGCTAGTACAGCCGATCTGAGCATCTTTCTCATCGATGCACGACATGGTGTATTGGAGCAGACAGTACGTCACAGCTATATTTCTTCACTGCTAGGCATACCGCATATCCTGGTGGCTATCAACAAGATGGACTTGGTTGATTTCAGTAAAGATGTATATGATAAGATTGTTTCCGACTATAAGAAGATGTCGGAGGCATTGGATATCAAGAACGTGGTGTTCATCCCTATCAGCGCCAAGGATGGCGACAACGTGGTGAACAAGAGCGATAAGACTACCTGGTACGAGGGTCCTACCTTACTGAACTATCTGGAGACGGTTCCGGCGGGTCATAAGACGGTGAGCGATTTCTTCCGCTTCCCAGTACAGTATGTGATTCGTCCTATCAGCAGCCAGTTCCCAGACTATCGTGGTTATGCGGGCAGAGTAAGCGGTGGCATCATCCGTCCGGGCGATAAGATCAGAGTGTTGCCATCGGGCACGGAGAGCACCGTAAAGAGCATCGACTTCGTAGAGGAGCATCTGGAAGAGGCGTATGCCCCAATGAGCGTTACCCTGACGCTGAACGATGACATCGACATTTCGCGTGGCGATACCCTCGTGAAGGCAGACGAGAAGCAGCCTAGCATCGAACAGGATATCACATTGGATGTATGCTGGTTCAACGAGCGTCCTGCCGCCGTAAGAAACAAATACGTAATTCGCCAGGCCACCTTCGAGACCCAGGGTTTGATTCGCAGCATCAACTATCGCCGAAATATCAACACCTTGGAGAAGGAAGAGGGCATCAACCTCTTCTATAATTCGATTGAAAGCCGACACCGCTGCTGCCAGGTAAGAAAACTGGAACCGCTGAAGCGGGCGATGCAGGGACAGGATGTATGGATCTGCGGATTGAGAAAGCAGCAGAGCGTGACACGAAAGGATATGCAGGTAGTGGAATGGGACGACATCCACAACCTGATCAAGGTGAACCCGCTCATCAACTGGAGCGAAGAGGATGTGGAGCAGTATGTAAAGAAACACCATGTGCCTTATAACAAGCTGCAGGACAAGGGATATCCGAGCATCGGTTGCCAACCTTGTACAAGGGCTATTAAGCCTGGTGAGGATATCCGAGCCGGAAGATGGTGGTGGGAATCACCGGAACACCGGGAGTGCGGATTGCACCAGAGAAGCTAGGATTTCTCTTTTCTGAGATTATAAAATAGGATTGGCTTATGAAGAATTTGATCATCAATATCCTGGAGGCAGCAGCTTTCCTGCTGCTGGGATTGGGCGTTAGCCTATTCGGATAATAAAATACGAGTATGAATTATAGAATAGCAAAGGATAAGATAGCAGGACAGGTGATGTTTCTCTTGACCATCGCCTCCATATTCCTGGTAATCATCATGGCAGTGGGACTGTTTATCAAGTCGGAGCCGATATTGAGACAGTATAGCCTGTGGGAACTCCTCACAGAGAGCAACTGGCGACCGATGGAAGGGAAGTTCGGATTCCTGCCTTTCCTCGCCGGCACCTTCTGGTGTACGGCACTCGCCATCCTCATCGCCCTCCCCATCTCCATGCTCATGGCCATCTACCTCACGGAATATGCCCATCGAAGCATCCGGAAATACGTGTATCCCCTGCTCGATATCCTTGCCGGACTGCCCTCTGTGATCTATAGTGTATGGGGAACCCTGCTCATCGTGCCCTGGGTATCGAAGCATGTGGCTCCCCTCTTCGTGGAGTTCTCTTCGGGATATACCGTGCTGGCAGGCGGCATCGTACTGAGCGTGATGATCATCCCGCTTCTGGTGAGACGATTGCAGTGCTGATGGTATGCAGCAACCTGGCTATCGTGCCGGGCAGCGTGCTCGATGCCTGCTATCCGATACCGGCGCTCATCGCCAATAATTATGGTGAAATGCTCTCAGTTCCGCTTTACGACAGTGCATTGATGTTTGCAGCCTTCCTGCTGTTTTTCGTAGTCGTTATTTTGAATCTCGGGGCGAGAATCGTTTTGAAATCGATAAAAGGATAATTATGAAATACATCGAAGAAAGAATCGTGAAAATTTTGATGCTCCTGTCGATAGGCATTGTTGCCTTCTTCGTACTGAGCGTTCTTTATACCATTTTCAGGCGAGGACTTCCGGTGCTCTCCTGGGAGATGGTGAGCCAATTGCCTAGTGGCGGATTCTATCTGGGCAGCAAGGGCGGATTCCTCAATGCCATTGTGGGAAGCCTTTATATCGTGGGCGGTTCTACGCTGCTCGGACTCATCATTTCGCTGCCCGTGGTATTCTATATGAATGTGTATCTCAAGCCTAATTCGAGATTCGGATATGTAGCCCGACTGGCATACGATACGCTCTTCGGAATTCCGAGCATCGTTTATGGTTCCTTCGCCTTTACCCTGATGGTATGGTTGGGAATCAGGGCATCGCTGGGCGGAGGTATCCTCGTCACCACCCTGCTCATCGTTCCGATACTCATCCGTTCGATGGATGAAGTGGCGAAGACGATTCCGCAGGAGATTCTCGACTCATCGTATAGTCTGGGGGTCACGAGGATAGAAGCCATCGGGGTGGTATTGAGACAGATTGCGCCAGCCATCGCCACCGCTACCTTATTAAGTATAGGTAGAGCCATCGGCGATTGCGCCGGAGTGATGTTTACGGCGGGATTCTCCGATCATATCCCTCATGGATTGAACCAGCAGGCTGCAACATTGCCATTAAGCGTATTCTTCCAGTTAAGCGCACCGCAGGAGGATGTCCAGAACAGGGCGTATGCCGCAGCCGTGGTACTCACCATCATCGTTTTGATATTGAGCTTCGGGGACCGTTTCATCATGAGTCATTTCTCTAAAAACAAAGTATAAACTGAAATCGAAATAAGGCTCTTTTGGAGTTGGTTTAAGGCTTAGATAAACGTTACGTAAGCCTTAAACCAACCTCAAAAGAGCCTTAAAGCAACTTCAAAAGAGCCTTAAAGCAAATATGCGTTCCTACGGATTCATCTATCCACAGGAACGCATATTCATTTCTCATCATGGGAGATAATCAATCATATGATGCTATATCATCATACGATATTTATACCTTGTTTCCCTCTTTCGGAAAAACCACGGTAGGCTTGAAGGTCTTTGCCTCCTCAAAGTCCATCAGAGCGTAGGCGATGATGATGACGGTATCACCCACCTGCACCTTGCGAGCTGCAGCACCATTCAGGCAGATGCAACCGCTGCCACGCTCACCCTTGATAATATAGGTCTCCAAGCGCTCGCCATTGTTGTTGTCTACAATCTGAACCTTCTCGCCTGCTATCAGGTTAGCCGCATCCATCAGATCCTCATCTATCGTGATGCTACCCATATAATTCAGGTTTGCCTCAGTTACTGTCACACAATGGAGCTTACTCTTCAATACTTCAATCTGCATTGTTCTGTTATTACTTCTATTACGGATTAAACTTAATCATAAAGAAAATCTATAGAAGAATGATTCCTTCATCATTCTATGGAGGAATTATCCTTTATACTTGATATGGTCGATGAGACGGATAGGTGTCTTGCCGCAATATACGGTGATGCAACCTACCACATAGGCGCTATCTTCCCATGATGCCACATCCTGCAGGCTGTCGCCATCCACAATCTGGAAATACTCTACCTCCAGACCCTCTACGGCATTGATGTCGTTCACAACTTTGTCGTGAGTTTCCTGCACGGTATGATTCTTGGCAAACTCTACGCTCGCCTTCAGAGCCTTGTAGATATTAGGCGCTATGGTACGCTCATCAGCAGTCAGCAAGGTATTGCGGCTGCTCTTAGCCAAGCCATCCTCATCACGGATGATAGGACACTCCACAATCTGCACATCACTGTTGATGTACTTCACGAGCTGCTTGATGACAGCAATCTGCTGCCAGTCTTTCTCACCGAAATAAGCACGGGTAGGACGAACGATATAGAACAGGCGACTTACCACCTGGCATACACCATTGAAGTGGCCCGGACGCTTGGCACCCTCCATAACGGTACTTACCGGAGGGAACTCGAAGTGGCGGGTATCCGGTGTAGGATACATCTCCTCTACAGAAGGAGCAAACACATAGTCAGCGCCACAAGCCTCGAGGAGCTTGCAGTCAGCATCGAGTGTACGTGGATAACGCTCCAGGTCACCCTTGTCATTAAACTGAGTAGGATTCAAGAAAACGGAAACTACCGTAACACCGTTTTCCTTAACACTGCGCTTAACCAGAGAGGCATGACCCTCATGAAGCGCGCCCATAGTTGGCACAAGGCCGATTTCCTTTCCCTCCTTGCGACGATCGAAAAGTTCGTTCTGGAGGTCAACAATCTTATTGATTACTTTCATCTTCTTATCTGTTTTCGGGTGCAAAATAACAACTTTTTTCTCAAATAAGAAAGAAAAAACCTAAAAATATGCGAATTATTGCCGAAATTATTGAATTTCAGAAGAAAAATACGCTTTTTTGGAGTTTTTTTTGTACCTTTGCACCTAATTCGTAAGAATAAAAATTAAATTTATGGCAAAGAAAGTATTATTTATCAATCAGGAGATCGACCCATACGTAGCCGAGACCCACATGTCTATCATGGGACGCGAATTACCTCAGAAGATGCAGGAAGCAGGCTTTGAGATTCGCACCTTTATGCCTAAATGGGGCACCATCAATGAGCGTCGTGGACAGTTGCACGAGGTGATTCGCCTGTCTGGTATGAACCTTATCATCGATGATACAGACCATCCGCTGATCATCAAGGTTGCATCTATACCAACAACACGTCAACAAATCTATTTCATTGATAACGACGATTACTTCACCCGCCGCCAGATGGCAGCCGACGAGCAGGGTGTGGAATATACAGATAATGGAGAGCGCGCCATCTTCTTCGCACGTGGTGTATTGGAAACCGTGAAGAAGCTTCGCTGGCAACCAGACGTCATCGTATGTCAGGGCTGGGTAAGCGCTGTGGTTCCTTTCTATATCAAGACAGCATACGCAGAGGAGCCATCCTTCGCCAACTCAAAGGTGATTCTCTCACTCTATACCAACGAGCTGAAAGGTGAACTCGGCACACACTTCAAGCGCTGCGTGGAGTACCGTGACGCCAAGTCGGAACTGCTCTCTGGCTACAAGGAGGACTTCGACTTCACCGAGTTGGGCAAGATGGCCATCGACTACAGCGACGGTGTAATTGAAGGCGAAAGCCTGGCAAACAGAACTCTATTGGATTATGCCAATGAGAAGAGCAAGCCAACCCTCGCTTATCCTGGCGAAGACTTTGCGGATGCCTACAAGACATTCATCAACGAAGTATGCCCTGATGAGGAGTAAGCTTCAGAAATTAGACACATTTCAAGGATAATGAAGATTTTAAGACTATTTACAGCGTTATTTATAGCAGCGATGACTATTGCTGCATGTGATGACACCACCGATAACATCGGATCGTCGATCACCAACGATGTTGATAACATCTCTATCAAAGACCAGGTGTTCAACGTCACCTCACGCTCCATCGTTCCCGGCCCGGTCCTGAGCCGAAACAATACGGGTATGATTGGTAAGGTGAAGGATCCTGAGACCGGCACCTACGTAGCTGGCGACTATATGACCCAGTTTGGCGTACTGTCATCATTCAGTCTGGACACTTTGGAGTACATCCGCAATGCACACGATGGCAAGATCGAGGCGGATTCATGCTATCTCCTGGTATCATACAAGACAACATACGGTGATACCCTCGCACCGATGAAGGCTACTGCCTACGAGATGAGCAAGCCGATGAGCGAGGATCAGGAGTATTACTCTGACTATGATGCCTTCAAGGACAATTGGGTGAGCGAGAAAAACTATTCGTCGAGCGCCACCTATAACCTGAACAGCACGACGATGGCTTTCAAGATCTATCTGAACAAGCCATATACGGCAAAGGATGGCAAGACTTACAAGAACTACGGTTCTTACGTGATGAATACCTTCGTGGAGCATCCTGAGTACTTCAAGACCAACTGGGATTTCCTCAACAAGGTTTGTCCTGGTTTCTATATCAAGAACGCAGGTGGTATCGGAAACGTAGCCAATATCTGGAATACCGAATTGCAGTTCTACTACAAGATTAAGAAGACGGTGAAGAACTCTGCGGGCAACGACAGTATCGTAACAGGTCTCGCCTTCAACCGCTTTGATGGTACAGAAGAGGTGTTGCAGCTCAACAAGATTACCAACGACACCACGACTTTGGCTAATCTGGCAAAGGATGATAGCTGCACCTATCTGAAGTCACCTGCCGGCATCTTCACAGAAGTAACGCTGCCAGTAGAGGATATCATGAAGGGTCATGAGAAGGATACGCTGAATACAGCCACCATCTCTTTCCCAAGAATGAATAATGTAGATAACAACAACGACTATCAGTTCAGCGTTCCTTCTACTATCCTGATGGTACAGAAAGACAGTCTGGATGCCTTCTTCAAGAAGAACAAGCTGACAGACAACCGTACATCTTATACGGCTTCTTACAACAAGAACTCTACAGGCGTGAAGAATGCCTATACCTTCTATAACATCAGTAACCTGGTTACTGCGATGTACAGGAACAAGGACAAGAGTGAACACTGGAACAAGGTGGTACTGGTACCTGTGACTTTGACTACAAGTACCCAGAACAATGCTACCGTGATAACCAAGATCAATCACGACATGCAGCTCACCTCTACCCGACTGATCAAGGCGACGGATGATCTTGAAAAGGATTACACCACCAAGGACGGCAAGCGAGTGGCTACAGGACCTGTTCAAATCAAGGTAATCTACAGTAAGTTCAAGGAATAAATTCATGGCAGATAATTTCCTGGAACGCCACCGCGAAGATTACGAGCAGCGCAAGGCTGCCTGGCTGAGACGCAAGAAGCATCTCCCAAAGATCAAGAAGCCTGCCATTCAGCGTCCTGATGATGAAGCTTTATAAAAGATTCTATATGAAAAATCCCAGTTGGAAGTGCTTTTCCAGCTGGGATTTTTCACATCCTCATTTTTATCTTCTTTCTATTTTCTATGCGAGAATGGTGAACTTGTTTCTATGCGAGAATGGTGAACTTGGCAAACTTCAGAAGCAACTGTTTGGTTCCTGCATTCTGGAACTCTACGGTAGCCTTCGTATTTTCGCCCGTACCTTCTATTTTCAATACCGTTCCTATTCCAAAACGCTGATGCTCGATTCTACAGCCCTCGCTGAGAGAACCAGCGACTGAGGAAGCATTAGAAGCTGAAGAACCAGCTGAAGCAACGGATGAAGAGGTAGCAGTATCACCCATGATTCTCTGTACAGCATTCACAGCTCTTACAGATTTAAAGCCTTCAGGACGACGGGTTAATGTTGGACGTGATTCTTCAGATCGAGAAGTAACTCCTCGCGAAACACCTATTCTGGAAGATGATGTATAGGATGGTTTTGGATCAGCAATGAACTGCGAAGCTACTGGCTTAGCGTTCTGATAATCACGACCATAGCCTGATCGGTTCCTATCCCATGGCATCCTTCCGCCATAGCCACCACCGAATGAAGATTCAGGAGCCTCTTCACCACCCTCTATCAAACTGGCATCAATCTCATCGATGAATCGGCTCGGATTATCAAATTCCATCTTGCCATATCGGAAACGGTTCTTGGCATTGGTCAGGATGCAATGCTTCTCGGCACGGGTAATCGCAACATAAAGCAGACGACGCTCCTCTTCCAGTTCCCTGACAGAGATTGCAGCAAGCGGACTCGGGAAGATATTCTCCTCCAAACCTACTACGAAAACAGTAGCAAACTCCAGACCCTTTGCCGCATGGACCGTCATAAGCGAAACTCGCGGTTCATCCTTCTCTCCCTCACTATCCGCATCCGTCAGCAGCGCCACGTCCTGCAGATAATCGGTAAGATAGGCTTCATCCATTCGTCCCTCTTCCTGGCGTCCTGCCACGAAGGTCTGCATACCACTCAGAAACTCCTCCAGGTTTTCCTGGCGAGCCAGATCATCGGCATTCTTGCCCGACATGATATCCTCGCTGATTCTACTCTCCCTGATGATGGCATCACCCAGTTCATAAACATCCAGGGTATGCGAACGGTCGATGAAGGAAGAGATGAGCAGGCGGAAATTCTCGAGTTTGGTCTGCGCACCCTTGTTGACATTCAGTCCGTAATGTTCTATATTACCTATCACCTCCCAGAAGCTCACCTGGTTCTGATGAGCACAATCGGCAATCTTCATCACGGTGGTAGCACCGATGCCACGAGCCGGATAATTGATGATACGTTTGAAAGCCTCCTCATCGTCCGGGTTGGCAACGAGACGGAAATAGGCGATGATATCCTTGATTTCCTTACGCTGATAGAAACTCAAGCCACCATAAATACGATATGGAATGCCCTGCTTTCTGAATTCCTCCTCGAAGCTTCGGCTCTGGGCATTGGTACGATAGAGAATGGCAAATTGATCGTATCCGCAATCATCCTGCCGCTTGATGCGCTGGATATTCTTCGCCACTATCAGAGCCTCCTCCTTGTCGCTGTAGGCTGGCTTATACAGTATCTTCTCTCCTTTATCATTTTTGCTGAATACCTCTTTCTGAATCTGATTGCGGTTATGATGAATCAGACTGTTAGCTGCCTCTACGATGGTTTGGGTAGATCGGTAATTCTGCTCCAGTTTAAAGAGCTGTGTACCAGGCAATTGTTTCTGATAATTCAATATATTGTCGATATTGGCACCACGGAAGCTATAGATGCTCTGCGAATCATCACCTACGGCACAGACACGCAGTTTTTCCTTACAGAGCTGCATCACGATAGACATCTGCACATGGTTTGTATCCTGATACTCATCCACCAGGATATAATCGAACCTGCCGGCATACTTCTGTCTGATTTCCTCGTGATCTCTGAAAAGCTGGAAAGTAAGCATCAGGAGATCATCAAAGTCCATCGCATTCGCCTGACGGCATCGCTGCACGTATGCCACATAAATCTTTCCGATGGCAGGCATCTTGGCACGCTTGTTCTGCTCCAGGATGGCAGGATCGCTATCGTAGGCTTCGGCAGTTACCAGGTTGTTCTTTGCCATCGAAATCCGGGCGTGAACAGCAGCAGGCTTATAAGCCTTGTCATCCAGTCCCATCTCCTTGATGATCGCCTTCAGCAGTGAGCGAGAATCACTTTCATCATAGATGGTAAAGTTATTATTGAAACCGATATGCTCAGCTTCGGCACGGAGAATACGGGAGAAGATGCTATGGAAGGTACCCATATAGAGATGCTGGGCGAGGTCATCGCCCACCAGTTTTCCGATACGTTCCTTCATCTCCCTTGCCGCCTTATTGGTAAAGGTAAGCGCCATAATGCTCCAAGGCTTCATGCCCTGGCTCAGGAGATAAGCAATCTTATAGGTAAGCACACGCGTTTTGCCCGAACCAGCACCGGCAATCACCAGCGAAGGTCCGTCAATATACTCTACCGCAGCACGCTGCGCATCATTCAAGTCGTTCAATAAATCCATTAATCAATATTTGCAGGAAAAACTATAAACTATTAACTATCAACTGTTAACTAACAATCACTTCCCCCTATATCCGCCTACAGCCGTGCTTGGGTCGTAGTCTTCACCCTCACGAGGGAAGGAAGGGATGAATTTCATCTGATGTTCAATCTGTCGCTGGCGCTTCTTCATATAAGCACTCGGATACAGGGAACTGAACTTTCTAGGATTAGGCAGCGTAGCAGCTATCAGGGCACACTCGCCACGGAAGAGATCCTGCGCTTTCTTGTTGAAATGATACTCAGCCACGGCATCTACACCATAGATACCCGGTCCCATCTCGATACTGTTGAGATAGACCTCCATGATGCGCTGCTTGCTCCACATCATTTCAATGAGAAAGGTGAAATACACCTCAAAACCCTTGCGGGTCCAGGAACGGCCCGGCCAGAGAAATACGTTCTTGGCGGTCTGCTGACTGATGGTACTGGCACCATGCACCTTACCGCCACGGGCATTATTCTTGGCAGCACTCTCGATGGCATTGAAGTCGAAACCATGATGCTTGAGGAACCGGGCATCCTCGCTTGCCATCACCGCCACAGGCATGTGAGGGGAAATCTTATCCATCGAAACCCAATGATGATGCAAGGTAATACTTTCACCATCAGCTACTTGCTGAAAACAGCGGATAATCATCAACGGAGTAACATATACCGGAATAAAACGGTAGGCTACTACAGCAAGAATGGTGGTACTGAAAAACAGCACCACCACCCATCTTACGATATTTCTGATCTTTTTTAAAATCATCTATCTTCTTTTTCCCTTATCGGGAATCTGATTCGTTATTTACTTCAATGTACCATTGTTGGCAGCATTCACCATTGCCTGGCTAGCATACATGTAAACCTCTACACGGCGGTTCTGAGCGCAGGCTGCAGTAGTATTCACCACAGGATTAGCTGAACCCAAACCCTCTACACTCTTGATCTGGCTGCTGGTAACACCGCATGACTTCAAGTAGGTAGAAACGGCATTGGCACGATTCTGGCTCAAAGGCAGGTTGATGCCATCATTACCTGTAGCATCGGTATAACCCTGGATAGCTACCTCGCAGTCGGCATTGTTCTTCAAAACCTGGGCAAACTGAGCCAAGTCGTTCTTAGCGCTTGCATTGAGCGCATATTTGTTGGTCTGGAAGAGGATACCAGAATCGAAGGTTACCTTAACAGCTGTCAAACCATTGGCATCTGTAACGGTAGAAACCTGCGCATTCTTCACAGCCTCTGCCTCAGCCTTTACCTTATCCATGTGCTTTCCAATCAAGTTACCCGCTGTACCACCAACAGCAGCACCGATGGCAGCACCTACTACTGCACCTGTACCACGATGGCTGTTATTGAGCAAACCACCAACCAAAGCACCAAGAGCAGCACCAGCACCTGCACCAGCAGCTGTACCAGTCTTCTGACTAGTTCCACAACTTCCAAAAACGAGCAGCATTGAGAGCGCTGCAGCAGTAAATTTCATCTTTTTCATACTATAATTCTCCTATATTTATGTTATTTAAATGCAAAGATACGTCTTTTTTCTCCAATATGGAGGGTTTTCTAATATTTTTTTGTAATTTTGCATGCAAATTTAAGGGTATTTGTCCAAATGGCGAAAGGAAATCGCCTATTTCGGGGCGGAAATTCCCTATTGGGCGTGTTTTCACGCTCAAGATATGTCGTGTTTACACGCTCAAGATATATAGCAGAATTTAAAAACAAAATATATAATTAGTAATATGGCTAAAGAACTTAAGAATTTAACCAAGCGCGCTGACAACTACAGTCAGTGGTACAATGATTTGGTAG
>OIWV01002558.1_pt1 | contig 13050 bp, 7 predicted proteins | sample 1587751 | NCBI WGS metagenome assembly OIWV01 (sample SAMEA3888913, study PRJEB22519) | human gut metagenome | biome: human gut; feature: human-associated habitat; material: faeces | place: Denmark | collected 2010
TCCAAATGGGCTATCCCCATGGTCTGCACATTTGCGCTTTGCCATGTCAGACGAATCGCTTTCCATAACCATACCAAACACCCGATAAAAGCAAAGAAAAACATCCCCTCCCCCACCAAATGCCAAATCATGGAACGGAAGATCAAAGGCAATTGAAAAACCGCTTCTATCCGGTGCCGGCAACGATAACCGGCTTCAACAGAAACGGTACGTATTTCTCCTTCGCAAACGCCTGTTACTTCCAAAACCTGCCCCACCGAATCCCGCAACAGGATGCCGGACAATCCATTCATACCTGTCTTTTCCAAATTCTTTCGATATAAAGAGTCCAATTGAAAAACATCAAAATTATGTTGCTCATATAAATAATCGTAAAAAACAGCTCTGCCCATTTCCCGAAACTGATCAACAAAAGATAAAGTAATTTCTCTAACCCTACAGCTATCCCCATAAACAAATGTCTTTTTATCTTCTTTTAGTCCGTAGCTGAAAGGAACTTTACGTGTCATCCATTCCTCATCCAAAAATTCCTTAAACGAATCCCCCAGTCGGTCACCGGCTTCCTGCCTGAAGCGATTTATCTCCATTTTCCGGGTTTTATACAACCACCCTCCCTGACCGATCAACACACATATCAATAAACCAATACATAAAAAGAAAACTATCCTGATATTCCCTTTCATCATTTTTGTTTTGTCCGGTACGTTATAGAATGTTGAAACTTTTACAAAGATAAAATTCCCTTGTAAATTTGTTCTATAAATTTAAATAAAAATTAATATGCATAAAAAAAGAATCTTATTGACAGGAACGATAATTATTTTATCTGTTTTATTCCTGAATATCGTATTCTCGGACCGGTCAGCGAAAACCAGTCTGACGTTAGCCAATATCGAAGCGATGGCAGAACAAGAAAGCCCTGACGGCGAAAGAAAGGACCTGTGCCTCCAGGCCGGTTATATATGTGTCGGTATAGATAAAAATGGAATAGATGGAGAACATCACGGATTAATGAGAGGAGAGTAATACGATATGAAAAAGCTATCTTACCTTTTTATCGCCTTATTTATTTCCGCCTGCCAGGCAGAGCCGGATTTTACAGAAGAAGTTACCCCTTTGTTACATACCCGGGCGGGATCGTTGCAATTCGCCCAAACCGATAACCTGAATCTCGACGCCCTGGGGATCGTCCATCCCACCAAAATCGTCCGTAAAGATTCTTTGTATGTCATCCTAACCCCCCAAAGCGCTTATCGCTTTGCCATTTACAATCACCTTAACGGAACCCTGCATCATTTAGTACCGGCGGGAAGCGGCGAAGGCGAAGGGCACTGCTATCTGAACCTCCACCTCAACGGCAATATCGTTTCGGCATTGGATTTCAGCACCGGCCGTCTGGTTGAAATTGATCTCAACCATTGCACCGAAGCAGATTACCGCCCTGTGTTCACCTCCCTCACAGCCCACGGTAAAACGCCGTTAGGAGCTGTCCGGGCCGGTAACCGGATTATTTCCACCGGAATTTACACCTCAGGCCGTTATTGCAGCACAAACCCGGCGGAAAACGAAGATATTTACAGCGTTGCTTACCCGGAATGCGCCCTGCCGTCCTTATCCGACAGCTTGAAAAGTATTTTCTACGCCAGCAATTGCCTGGCCCTTAACCGGACCCAGACCCGTCTCGCCTGTGCCAATATGCAATACGGTTGTCTGGACCTCTGTGCCATCCGGGAAGACCAGCTGATCCGGGTAAACGAAGTACACCTCAACCGGCCCGGAGTAAGTATCCGGCTGCAACGTCCCAAAGGCCGGAAAATATGGTATCCGGTAGCCTACACCGACCATAATCTGTTCGGTTTCTGTGACTTGACCACTTCCGACGATTACATTTTCGCCCTCTATTCCGGACGTACCTACCGGCAATACCGGAATGATGTCGACAAAGGCCGCGTGATTCTGGTATTCGACTGGAACGGCTCACACGTCCGCACCTACCATCTATCGAATAGTTGCTCGTCCATCAGCTACGACCCGGTAACGGATGCAATTTATGCCTTGTCGCACGAAAAGGGGAAATGTGAAATTATTACCTTAAATTTATAAATTGGGTAGATTATAGAATGTTGCTTTTTTCATGAAACAAGAATTCATCTTTAAATTTGTTTTGAAAAATAAATATTCAATACAATGAAGAAATATTCCTCGGATCGTTTGATCCGAGGAATATTTATTAGGACAGGTCTTCGGTAGATCTGCAATTTTTGTAAAACATTTCGCTTATTCCCGCTTCAGGGCAGATGATCGCTGTGATCGCTGAACTTTCCCGAATCACCCGAACAGACTGCGGCAGATGTCCGCTATTCTGGAAACGAATGCCACTTCGATATGAGTCGCTTTGCGGGTAAATCCTTTTTTATTTCCCAAGGGCACAAAGATTCGTTTAAAACCTAGTTTTTCAGCTTCCGATATCCGCTGTTCGATGCGACTGACAGCCCGAATCTCACCTGAAAGCCCGACCTCTCCGGCAAAAACCGTATCTGCCGGAAGAGCTGCATCGATATTCGACGACAAAACAGCCATGACTACGGCTAAATCCAGTGCCGGATCACTCACCCGGATACCACCGGCAATATTCAAGAAAACATCTTTAGCAGCCAATTTAAAACCGACCCGTTTTTCGAGCACTGCCAATAGCATATTCAAGCGACGCGAATCAAAGCCCGTAGCAGAGCGCTGAGGAACTCCGTAAGCGGCTGTCGACACCAAAGACTGTACTTCCAATAAAATCGGTCTCACGCCCTCTACAGTAGCAGAAACCGCTATTCCACTCAATTCCTGATCATGATTGGACAAAAGTAGTTCGGAAGGATTGGTGACCTGCCTCAATCCTGATTGCAACATTTCATAAATCCCGATTTCGGAAGTCGAACCGAACCGGTTCTTCATCGAACGTAAAATACGGTACATATATTGCTGATCACCTTCAAATTGCAGAACAGTATCCACCATATGTTCCAATATCTTAGGACCGGCCAATTGGCCGTCTTTCGTAATATGGCCGATCAATATAGTAGAAATCGTATTTTCTTTGCTAAAACGGAGTAAGGTATTGGTACATTCACGAATCTGAGACAGACTACCGGGAATAGAGTCTACAGCTTCGGTAGCTAAAGTCTGTATCGAATCGATAATCAATAAATCGGGCAAAATAGCACGTGCATGCTGCAAGACCATTTCCAAAGAATTTCCGGAAAGGAACAGACATTCGTCGTTTTCGGCTCCTAAACGCTGAGCTCTCATCTTTATTTGCGAAATACTTTCTTCACCGGATACATACAACACTTTTCCACAACGGTTATGAAGAGCGAACTGCAATACTAAAGTCGATTTACCGATACCCGGTTCACCACCTAACAGAATCATCGATCCCGGAACCATACCTCCTCCCAATACCCGGTTCAGCTCGTTATCTCCGGTATCCATCCGAACATCTGCATTCACTTTGATCTCAGACAAACGCAACGCTTTGGAGGAAGGATTACCTATTACTGCATTCCCCCGGCTTTTCGAAGTTACCTCGACTTCTTCCACAAAACTATTCCATTCGCCGCAAACATTACAACGCCCGGTCCACTTAGTCTCTTTCGCCCCGCAATTCTGGCACACATATATTGTTTTCGACTTTACCATATCAACTTATAATCCGATTAATAAAATTCTTCCTCATCTTCCCGGATACCGTTATTCATTTCTTTCACTTCTGCCTCGGAAATCGTCTCATCACAATCCAGACGCTTATTGATTCCGGCAGGACGGTCGAAAGGACGGTCGGACATTTTCAATCGGGGATCGGCATAAGCTTTCAGCAAAAATTTAGCCCAAATAGGTAAGGCCATACTAGCTCCCTGTCCATTCGCCAAATTCTGGAAATGGATAGAACGATCTTCACCGCCGACCCAGACACCGGATACCAAGCTCGGCGTAAAACCCATAAACCAACCGTCGGAGTTATTCTGCGTCGTACCGGTCTTTCCTCCCATCGGCGCTTTGATGCCATAACGGGCACGAATACGACCACCAGTACCACCGTCTATCACATTTTTCAACATGTGGAGCATCTTATAAGAAGCATCTTCCGTCAATACTTCACTCATCTGCGAATTGAAATTCGCAATCGTATTGCCGTAAGGATCCTCTATTCGGGTCACATACAAAGGTTCGACTCGTATGCCTTTGTTGGCAAAAGTCGTATAACCGCTTACCATCTCACCAACCGAGACATCTGGAGTCCCCAAACAAATCGAAACTACTGGATCCATTTCGTTCTTTAATCCGAACGAATGCAGCAGACGAACAAACGTATAGGGAGACAATTGGCTCATCAACCAAGCCGTCACCCAGTTGTCGGAATTCTGCAATCCCCACTGTACAGAAACCATCTCACCGATCCGTTTCTTATTCGAGTTACGGGGTTCCCAAAGCCGTCCGTTCTCATCGGTCAGGCGTTGTTGCACGTGCAACATCTCGTCACACGGACTGATACCTTCAATCATTGCAAGGGAATAGAGGTAAGGTTTAATAGTGGAACCGATCTGACGACGGCCTCCATTCACCATATCATACTGGAAATCATTATAATCGATACCACCCACATAGGCTTTCACATGACCGGTGCGCGGATCCATCGACATGAAGCCGGTACGCAGGAAACTCTTATGATAGCGGATCGAATCCAACGGAGACATCGTCGTGTCTATAGCACCTCCCCAACTGAACACACGCATCTCGACCGGTTCGTTAAAGGCAGCCTTTATCTCTTTCTCACTCGCTCCCGCCTTCTTCATGGCACGGTACCGATCTGTCTGGTGCATAGCATGCATAAAGATCGTATCAACCTCGCCTTGACGTAAATCACGGGAAAACGGAGCATAACTTTTTCCTCTCTTCTCTTTAAAAAATGCAGGTTGAAGATAACCTCCGATATGCTCACGGACGGCATCCTCAGCATATTTCTGCATACGGGAATCAATGGTCGTATATATTTTTAAACCATCCGTATACAAATTATAGAATTCTCCATCAGCCTTTTTGTTCTTGTTACACCAACCGTATGCAGGATTCGTTTCCCAGGCAACCGAGTCTTCCTTGAACTGCTGCATCTGCCATCCCCGATAGTTTTTACGCTCAGGTTTCTTCGCCGTCAAAAATAAGCGCAGATATTCGCGGAAATAAGGAGCCAACCCTTCCTTATGATCCATACGACTAAAATGAAGTGTGAGCGGCAAAGCCTTCAGCGAGTCACATTCCGCCTGCGTTATATAGCCGGCTTTCTGCATTTGTTCCAAAACCGTGTTACGCCGTCCGCGTGTCCGCTCGTTATGGCGCCTGGGATTAAAATAAGAGGGATTCTTACACATTCCGACAAGTGTCGCCGCTTCCTCGATCTTCAACGTCTTGGGCGTCTTTCCGAAATAAACACGGGCAGCAGACTGGATTCCCACGGCATTATAAAGAAAGTCAAACTTATTCAGGTACATATTAATGATCTCTTCCTTCGTATAATAACGTTCAAGCTGGACGGCAATCACCCACTCGATCGGTTTCTGGAACAAACGTTCCATCACATTGTCAACACTTGGAGAAAACAATTGCTTTGCCAATTGTTGCGTAATGGTACTACCACCACCACCACTTTTCTGCATCAAAATGCCTCTCTTGACAACTGCACGAAACAGTCCCTGCGCATCGATACCGCTATGTTTGGCAAAACGGACATCTTCCGTTGCGATCAACGCCTTCACCAAATCGGGAGATAGATCGTTATAATTGACCATGATACGGTTATCCTGGCTATGCGCATAGATACCGAGTGTTTTCCCATCAGCAGACACGACCTGTGAAGCATATTTATCAATCGGGTTTTCAAGCTGTTCGACCGGTGGCATATAGCCTATCGAGCCTTTGGCTATTGCTGAAAACAATAAAACAACAGCACCTACCGCTATCACAAACAGCAGCCAGAACGAAATTATAATACCTTTTGTTACCTTTGAAGCCACTTTTCTCTATTTTTCTTGTTTTGGGCACAAAGGTAATAATTTATTAAGACACTCCCTCACCACAGCATCAAGCAATTTATGTTAAACCAAATACTTCGCCAACAAATAGCCACCACCTAACAACCAGATATACAATACTGCCGCCAAGATGAAAGGTTTCGCTCCGGCTTTCTTAAACTTCTCGATACTAGTTTCCGTACCCAATGCCGTCATGGCCATCGTCAACATAAATGTATCTATATTATTGATCCCGTCCACAACTGCATGAGGCAACAGATCAAAAGAATTAAAACCAATCACAGCCAGGAAACCGAAAGCAAACCACGGGATTGTGATCTTACCCCGTTTTGCTGTAACGGCTGCTGTTTCCTTTACGCTATCAGATACGGCTTTCACGGCGGTACGCGCCAAAGCAAAACTCATCATCACCAAGACGGGAGCCAGCATCATAACGCGAATCATTTTCACGATAATAGCCGTATCCGAAATTTCCTTTCCCATAACATTACCTGCACCTACGACATGCGCCACCTCGTGCAAGGTCGATCCGGTATAAAGCCCCATTTGTTCAGATGTCAGGTCCAATATGCCTGCACGGTACATGGCCGGATAGATAAACATCGACAAAGTGCCGAAAATAACGACTGTCGAAACGGCCACCGCTGTTTTATGCGGCTCGCTTTTCACGACCGGCTCGGCTCCCAATACGGCAGCAGCCCCACAGATCGCGCTACCGGTGGATGTCAGCAAAGCGAGATCTTTATCCATTTTCAGCAAACGCCCGACCAATAAACCTATGAATATGGTAACCGCCACTATAATCGCATCGATCAGGATGGCCGGAAGCCCGATCTCGACCACGCTCTGAAATGTCAGCCTGAAACCATACAACACAATACCGGCACGCAGTACCTGCTTCGTACAAAACAAAATACCGGGCACCCATGTCTCAGGCAGATGATTGCGCAAACTGTTCGCATATACCATTCCCAACAGAATACCGACGATCAGAGGACTAAAGGATAGATTTTTGACAAAGGGAAACTCTGCTATGTAAAAAGCAGAACAAGAGAAAAGGGCGATCAACAGAATGCCATGAAGTACGTTACTCCTTTTTTCGCTAAACATATTCAATCAAGTTTAAAATCCATTATTTTTTAAAACCGTGGCAAAAGTAAGGCTTTTTTCCTCTATCCTTTCCTAATATATTTTTATAGAGTATAACATCAGGTTATCGCCAGTTTTGGCAGGCATATCGGATGAAGCTCTCTTCCACTCCCCCGTTCTGTCCCTGCGGCTCGGCAAAGGCAAACATCCGTTCGGCGCGGAACCCCTCCACTTCGATCACCTTCAGCCTGCCGGACATCAATTCGCGGGTCACGGCACGGATAGAAACAATTCCCAACGCCTCGGAGTTCTCCAAAAACAACTTAATACTTTCCGTACTCCCCATCTGCAACACCACATTCAGTTGCGAAAGTTTCACCTGATGTTCCGCCAAGGCAGCTTCCACCACATCCAGCGTTCCCGAACCGTTTTCGCGCAGGACAAGAGGCAGCGTACGAAGCTGTTCGAGCGAAATCTCGTCATAGGCCGCCAATGAACTGCCCGTATGCGCCACGACGACCAGTTCGTCTCTCATAAAAGGGGTATAGTGAAGTGTGCTCTGGTGCGCCGTTCCTTCGATCAGGCCGAGGGTGATCTTTCCCTCCCGCAAGGCCTGTTCGATATCGCGGCTGTTCCCGTTCAGCAAAGAGACTTTTATCTCCGGGAACTTCTTGATAAAAGAGGCGAGGACAGGCGGCAGCACATATTGGGAAATCGTCGTACTTGCCCCCAACCGCAGTTCCCCGGCAAAATTATCCGTCAACAGGTTCATCTCGAAATCCATCTGCCGGTATGCAGCCAACAGCTGTTTCGTATGCGACAATAACAATTCACCCGCATGGGTCAGTCCGATATGGCTTCCCACCCGATCGAACAACGGTGTTTTATATTGCACCTCCAATTCATGAATATGCTTGCTGATGGCTGGCTGACTGATAAACAACTCTTTTGAAGCCTTCGTAAAGCTCAAATTCGTGGCTACGCTGTGAAATACTTTCAGACGAAAATCCATAAATATATTACTTTTTACTTTACCAAACTCATTAACGTGTCATAACTGTCAATCTTGCCATACTTAACTTCGGAGAAACTCTGATTTAGAAGACAATCTGCTATTAAGGTCATCTACGACATGTTCATTTATATTTTTTATTAGTTTAGGGCTCCATACTACTCAATCAGGCAAATGTTTCATGACAATTGCAAAGATAATCAAAATATCACTACTACCCCATCAAAATCGGATTTCTATCCCATGTTTTTAGAATAGTATTGCGGGTAATATTTTTTAACACAACAAATATACAGCTTTACTGTAATACATATAGCAAAACGATATTTGTCCAAAATGCACATCTGCATTGTTTAGGCACGAACTCAAATAAAGTCAATTATTATTTCACAAGGATAAATTTTACAATATCCCCTGTTTTTTCTATTTCAATCGAAAAGCTGAACGCTTTCAGATTGACCTTTACACACCAAAACGGCACTTTTCGTGGCATATATGAAAACCGTCCACTTGGAAAATAAAAAAAGCCGGCTGTTTGTCAATCTTTTTACCGGAATTCCCGACATTCCGACAAAGCTAAACTCCCGGAGAATCGGATATCCGGGGAAACAAAAGGGAGAGTCAAGGAATATGGAAAGAAATCCGAGGGTATTTTCAAGGATTCCGGCACCCCGTTTCCGTGACGACCGTCTTCATCGCCGTAAAAACAGACTTCATCGCCCCAGGATGCCGACTTCCCCTTATACAAAGACGGTCGTCATGGCAACGAAGACCGTCTTCGCGGGAAAAAACTGCGCACCTCACGGGAACAGTCTTTTCCTAACCACCTTTTAAACAGAAAACAGACCTCTGCAAACCGTTTATTTTAACTCAGATTTTGCAATTTCAGATCGTTTTTGACAATAAGGGGGCTCGCCATGCGATCCTAATCTTACTTTGTCTATCTTTTTTTAAACCACGACCCAATCTTCAAATGGCAAAACAGAATGAGCACTAAACGGATTATTCAAAAAAGGCAACAGATCACCTTCGTCATCTCCGGCTTTTTCATACTTTTGTATATTATAATTCTTGACAGAAGCATACATAAGATAAATATGAAAAGGAAAAAGAAAATACTGACGATCATCGTTCTGGCGACTATAACCCTGATATTCATACTCCCGGCTATCGGGTTCAGCATTCTGAACTGGGGAGTATTGCCGCCAGAGAAACTGACGCCACTGGTTATCGAGCAGGCAAATAAGTTCATCGATGCACATTTGGATTGCGAACGGGTGGAACTGACCTATTTCGAAACCTATCCTTATTTAGGCGTGAAGCTGACGAACGGCCACCTGATCTCGCACGCAGCCGAAGATTCGACCGCCCATGAAGAAGAACTGGCAATTCCTTCCGATTCGCTGCTTGCTTTCAACCGGGCAACCCTGTCTTTGCAACCACTCGATTACCTTTTTGGTAGTAAGATCACCATCAAAGACTTTTCCATCGAGAACCCGCGTTTCTATGGATTCGTCAATAAAAACGGACGTGCGAACTGGGATATTTACGAAAGTGAGACGGATTCGACAGAGACCGATGCAGGCAAAAAGCCCCTGCCGCCTATCGACCTGCAAAAGGTACGCATCTACGGAGGACATTTCACGTATGACGACCGCCAAGCTGACCTTTTTACCGAAATGCAGGGCTTCTTCGTACGCCTTGACGGTTCATTGGCTGGAGGAGCCAATACACTCGATTTGGAAATGGGCTGTTCATCCCTTTTATTCAGTAACCCAACTTATACATTGAAAAACGACTTGTCACTTCATCTCAAAAGCAGGTTAGTGCTCGCCGAACACTACAACTCGACTACCTTGAAAGATGCGGAATTGAAGGTGAACAATCTGCCTTTCACCGCCGATGGCACTATACGCCACTTTCCGGAAAACCGACACACCCGTATCGATATGGATATGGGATTGAAAATCTCGGATATGAACGATCTGCTGAAATTCATTCCCGATGCCTATTTCCAGAATCGCGATAAGATACAAGCGGAAGGCTCAATCCTTATGGAAGGAAGCATTCACGGTTTCTTAGGGGACAGTATCGTACCAAATGCGAACCTGTGTTGCAAAATAGAAAACGGCTCCTATCATATAAAGGACATCAAACAAGGTATCGACACACTGGAAATGGACCTAGATATCCATCTGAACGGACCTTTTCCGGATTCTTCTTTCGTCTCGCTCGAACAACTCACGATGAAAGGGCTCAACACTTCATTGGATATGCAGGCCAAAGTAACCAACCTGTTCAAAAATCCGGCCGTCTGGGCCGGAATGAAAGGTAAAGTGGACTTCACCCGGTTGGGACAGGAATTCCTTAATCCGGACACGCTGTTAGTGGAAGGTGTAATGGATGCAGACCTATCGACCACTTTTACCGTGAATGACCTTGTCGAAAGCCGGTTCGGGAAGATACACAGTTCAGGAAAACTCAATATTGACAAGCTAAAAGCGTTCAGCCAGTCACTCGGCATGGATATTTTCATTTCCGATGCCTATCTGACAATCGACACGACACACCAGAAAAGTCTTTACATCGAATCACAAAACCTGATGCGGATGACGATGGGAATAGATAGCCTGAATATCAAATATAAAGATGAAATCAGCACGAACATAAGTAAATTGGAAATGCTTGCTCAAACATCGCCTGTTATTGATACAACAGCCGTCATACCGATGACCGGGCAATTGGCCTTCAACCATCTGAGAACCCGAACGGCCGATTCCGTCTGGATCGTGGCCGGACGTTCCGAACTGAAAGGTGGTATCAAACCGTCCACTTCCGACAAACTAACCCCGACTGCAGCCGCTGTCATTTCGATCGACACACTGAAATACATCAGTATGCCTTTACGGACAGGCCTCTCCCTGACGGGAAGCTCGTTTACGATCGAGGCCCTTCCCTATCGTGATGCACGACGCCTACAGATGGCAAACCGGCAACGCCGCACACTGACCGACGAACAACGTGTACATCTAACAGAAAAGAGAAAGAAGATGGCCGGGAAAACTGCCGTCGGCGACAGTAGCAAAACAGAAGGTCAATTCCTGCGCAAATGGGAAGCACGGGGCAGCATCTCTTTCAAACAAATGCGCGGTTTCAGCCGCATGTTCCCACTCCCGATATGGATGGAGCCGACGACGATGAGGTTCAACACAAACGACATCACACTGACAGATGCCCGCCTGCATCTCGGCAAAAGTAATTTCACCCTTAACGGCGAGATCAGCCAGATCCGGAAAGCGATGCTCCGCGGAGGAAAGTTGAAAGGAAATTTCAATCTAAATTCGGATTATATCGATTGTAATCAGTTGATGCAGGCAGTCAACAACGGTATGCAATATGGGGAAAACACGGACCTACTAATGCTCAGTGATGAAAATATCGCACAACTCAATACCGAATCGCTGCAAGATAGTATCGCACAAACAGAAACCGACACGACCAGCCAATTATTTGTTCTTCCAGCCTTTCTCGACGTGGCTCTCCATACGAATGCAAAACGTATCGATTTCAAGGATCTGGAATTAAAGAACGTGGTCGGCGAGATTGTCCTGCGCGATCAGAGTATCAACTTGAGCAAGCTCAATATACAATCCAATATGGGGAATGGGAACCTGACAATGGTCTACCGGGCTAAGAACGGACAAGAGGCAACCGCCGGTTTAGACCTCGATATGGAAGATGTGAAGGTGGAGAAGTTGATCGCCCTCTTCCCTTCCATCGACACATTAGTCCCGATGCTCCGTTCGTTCGAAGGTGTTTTGGATTGTCAGGTCACGGCTACTTGCAAGATGGATTCGACCATGTCTCTCATTATGCCGTCCATTAACTCGTCTTGCTATCTACACGGGGACAATATGGTACTGCTCGATGGAGAAACATTTACCGAAATATCCAAGACACTGATGTTCAAAAACAAGAAACGGAATATGATAGACAGTATTTCAGTAGACCTTGCCATCAAAGACAATAAGATCGAAGTCTTCCCATTCTTGGTGGAAATGGACCGTTACAAAGTGGCTGTCGGCGGAACGCATAATTTGGACATGACATTCAATTACCATCTATCGGTACTCAAATCGCCCGTTCCTTTCAAATTAGGAATCGACATCACCGGCAACCTGGATGATTTCAAATATAAGATCACGAAATGTAAATACAAGGATATTTTCAAGCCGGCCAAGCAAGCGGAATTGGACAGCACACGCAAGAATATCCGGAAAGATATCCGCGACGCAGTACGCAAACAGATCGAGGAAGCTGCGCCGGAATTAGGAAAAGACTTAGCTTTGGTAAAGGCTGCGGATGTATGGGAACCTTAACGGTTCCCATACATCCGCTCGTAATATTTCATATAATCTCCTCCCGTGATGTCTTCCACCCACTTCTGGTTGTCCAGATACCAACGGATCGTCTTGACAATTCCGGTTTCGAAAGAAGTTTCAGGTGTCCAGCCCAATTCGTTTGTAATCTTTGTCGGATCAATGGCATAACGCTGGTCATGGCCCAAACGGTCTTTTACAAAAGTAATCAGGCTGTCGTTGATCCAGTCGATGGAAATCTGCCCGTCCGCACCGATCTCTTTTTTCTTCAGAATCCGGCGGTATTCGGGTTGTTCCGTCATCAATCGGCGAATGGTACTGATTGTCAACTTCACGATCTCGATATTCTGCTTCTCGTTATGGCCTCCTACGTTATAGACCTCCCCTGCCCGTCCCTTATGGATCACCAAGTCGATAGCCTTGCAGTGGTCTTCCACGTACAGCCAGTCGCGGATCTGCATACCGTCGCCGTAGACGGGCAGCTGCTTGTGGT
>OIWV01002561.1_pt1 | contig 13046 bp, 9 predicted proteins | sample 1587751 | NCBI WGS metagenome assembly OIWV01 (sample SAMEA3888913, study PRJEB22519) | human gut metagenome | biome: human gut; feature: human-associated habitat; material: faeces | place: Denmark | collected 2010
GATCCAGCCGTATATAAATCACCATTATCCTCTTTCTTCTCTTGCTGTTCTGACGGAGCTAATGAACCAATTACGATAGTATCCTGAATACCATTAAGATTCTGGTTATCACCGATGATTATACCAGCTGATGGACCACCAGCATGGTAACCATCCCATTCCCCATCAGCACGATTATTATTGCCAATGACCTTCAAAGAATCCCATTCATTACGATAGGTATCATTTGACTGAATAACATTGCCGCGGCCTATCGTCAAATCTGATACATTTTCTTCTCTGCCTTCTGGGTGCTGATAATCTGTAACAGTTCCTCTATCTCTGGCGATAATCTTATTATTATCACCAATGACTTGCTGATTACGGCTGCCAGAAATGAAGTTACCAGATCCATGGATGCGCACATCATTACTTCTGACGGTATCGCCTCTGCCTTCCATTTTATTAGTGACTGTATTACCATCACCGACGATCTCTGCATTGCTGCTATCAGTAACCTTATTGTTCTTGCCGGTAATATTGGCATTGATATCTTTAATATTCGAATCTGTATTTGTGACTTTATTCTCGTTGCTGTCTGTCACTGTCGTGTTATCCGCTGCCCAGCTGACTTCCGGCACGCTGCCCCAGGTCAGGGCACCTGCCGCGAGGGCGACGGCGATGATGCGGGCTAGGGCTGGGGTGTTGGTGTGGTCGGCACCCTGCTGGCTGCTTTTATGGTTGCTTTTTGCCAGTTCGGACACGACGATGTAGCACTGCCGTGCTTTGCTGTAGATGACCTTATAGATTCGATTCATTGGACATCCTCCTCAAAGTATCATTTTGTTCTAAAGATACCCTAATTATGTGGCCTATGGCGAGGAGAGAGTCAATTTCATTTTTGTTTTATAAGTCTCTTCAATCGTACTTCATAAAATCATTTTGTTTTGCAATCAGTTGCGTCCACGGGTTCATGCAACCAAAAACAGCATACGGCGTGCATTTATGGCATGTCGTATGCTGTCAAAGGATTTCTCTATGCGATTTTTTAAACAGGGCTCATCATTGATGAGGGTTTTCCCCTGGTTTGACGGGGACTTGGAGGCGCAGAATCTCGGAGGTCTTGCGGAAGTCCTTTTTGTCGATGACGCCGATGATCTGGCAGGTGACGTCGCCGGTCGGTGTGCAATGCTGTTTCTCGCAGTATGCCCTCAGCTGGTCCAGATAGTCGGCGGCCTGCGTGAAATCATCGAGGTAGACGCAGGCGCTCATATTGCTCGGCCAGACTTCAGCATGCAGCTTTGCTGCCGCTTCCTTCGGGAGGTTCACGCCGAGCTGCTCCGTCCGATAGTGTCCCGCCTCGAAGTCGTCCAGCTTCATGGTCAGGAACGCATCATAGGGATAGATGCCGCGGGCACCTTTCTGGCGCAGTGCCCCTTCCATATGCGAGAGGTCGTAGACGACGCTGCCGAAGTCCTCCTGGAAGTAATCCCGCGCGGCAGGCTTCGCATAGACGTAAGACTTCGGGATGTACTCCATCGTGAACGTCCCTGCTGGCGGCAGATGGCGAAAATAATCCATCCATAGGAGTATCTTCTCAATTTCTGTTTTTTTCCAGAGGATTTCCTTGAGCTCTTTGTCGAGGTCGACGAGCTTCCGCTGATACGTGGCAGATAGGAAGTCAAAGTCCGAGCGGTCGAGGACCTCCTTGATCTCCTTGAGGCTCAGGCTCAACTCCTTGTTGTGCTGGATGATGTGGAACGCCGTGCTCTGCAGGACATCGTAGATGCGGTAGCCATTCGTCGGGGCGACGTTCACCGGCTTCAAGAGCCCGTTCTCGTCGTAGAGGCGCAGTGTCGCCAGCGTCGTATGGTTGAGTTCGGCCATCTGGCCGATCGATAATCGATTATTCTTCATGATTGTATCCCCCACTATTCATCGTCATGTCATCTGGACTACTTAGCCTGTTTCATTCCCGTGAAAGCCCGGTCAGCGAATCCAGCGATACATGGTAGAACTCCGCAAGCATGATGAGCCGCTCGATGGGCAGTTTGCGCTTGCCGAGCTCATACATGCCATACGCAACTTGACTGCAGTGGAGGACTTTGGCGACATCCGCCTGAGAGAGGTTGTTGCGCTCGCGCAATTCCTTCAGCCGTCTCGACCAGATGCTGGGGTACTGGCGCCTCGTTTTCCCATTCTTCTCAAATTGACATTGCGCCGTATCGACGCCCCCCGTGCACATTTGTGCTCTTCGTACTTATAGTATGTACATCCATATTGTAAACCATCCTTCCTATCTCGAATATCTCCCTCTTGATTCTCGCCAACCATGTGCATAGCTTACACCTAATACACGTTTGGTTTTATCATAACCCCTATCTTAGGATAAAGGTCAAGATGCATTTTGTTTTGATTAGGCCATTTGATCTTTTGCTCGTATATAGCGATGCTATCGTCACTTTTCCTATTTTACCACAAATCTTGTTCAATGTTTTCTAACTTCCTGCTCGATTTTGTAAAAACTGTGCCATATAGCATTTTGCTATACAATTAGACAGCAAGAAGGCCGTGCAGGCAACTGCCCACACGGCCTTCTCACTTCCTATGCATTATCTTGCTATGCTTGATCACAGAGCCCCGCCAGGTAATCCATTGAGACGTGGTAGTACTTGGCCAGCTTCACGAGGTTCTCGACCGAGATCCGTCGCTTGCCGAGCTCGTACATGCCGTAGGCAACCTGGCTGCAGTGGAGCACCTTGGCGACATCCGTCTGCGACAGGTTGTTCGCCACGCGGAGGTCTTTCATCCGCTTGGACCACGCGGCGATGTTCTTTGCCATGCCTGAATCCTCCCTTTTGCTTCTCATGGACTACCTCAGTCCTTGCTCTTGTCGAGCTTGGCAAGGATCTCCGTCATCTTCTGCTCGAGTGCATCGATGCGCTTATCCTTATCGGCATTGTCCTTCTTGAGCTCGTCGATCTCCTTCGACTGCGCGTCGATGACCTTGGCCATCTGCGTCTTCGTCAGCGCATGGTGACCCGAGCCGCCCGGGCCGAACTTAAACGTCACGCCCGCGTTGATGCCCGCATCGCCGTTGCCGAACGAAACACCGAAGTTGACCATGCTGTTCTCATCCGGCTGGTAGAACGCGCCGACCGCGCCCGCATTCGAATTGCGGTAATGGCCATAGCCCAGAGCAAACTGTGCCTTGTCATCCGGGTCGAACTCCTGCATCGGATGCAGCGCCGCCAAAGCATTGCTGCCCGCCGCCGCACGGCTGATGTCATTCTCGACGTGGTTGTACTGCATGTTCATGTCGTGGTAGATCTGCTCGTTGCTGGCCGACGTGATGCCGTTGACATAGCCGACGTTCGCCGCGCTGTTCGGATCGCTTACGTCACTCACGACACCCGTGATCACACGGCCCGTCGTGTTGCCGTTCGAATCCTTGCCGCTGATGTCGACCTTCGTCGCCGTGCTATTACCGCCGATCTGGATCGTATCACCCTTCGCATTCGTGTGGATGAGATCACTCGTCGTCTTGAGGCCTGTATCCAGGTTGGACAGATTCTTACCGACTGTGTTGCTGCCCTTGATGTAGGAGCCATCCGTATTGACATGGACTTCGTTGTAGAGCGTATCGCCAGAGATCAGTCCCGTATCGCCAGAAGCGACCTTGCCCTTGCCCTCGACATTGACAGCGTACTTGGTCGGCGTGGTATTCGTACCTTCGGTCTTCGTGACTGTCGTATTCGTACCATCGACAACCTCGACCGCATCCTTGGCGATGTTGTGGATAACCTGCTGGCCCTTGTCGCTGATATTGTCAAGGTCCTTGCCGGCTTTGCCATCAAGGCCCGTCGTGATATCACTCACCTTGCTGTCGACTTCCGACTTGCTGTAGGTCTGGTCTTTCGTGTAGACGTCCGACTTATTGGCCTTCGTATCGAGCTGTTCATCGACATAGGTCTTATCGGCCTTCTTGTTGAGTTCCTGATCGACATAAGTCTTATCGGCTTTCTTTTCCAGAGCCGTCGCGACAGCATCGCTGGTTACCAGCTGTTTGTTGTCCTTGGCTACCGTATTCGTGCCGATGGCCGAAGCCCAGGATTCCTTGTTCTTGTTGATTTCACTATCCGATGCCTTGTTGCCATTCGCATCCTTCATGTTTTCACCGATGTTGGATGCATCAACGTTGGCTTTGCCTGCCAGCTTCGTATCCGTTGCTGTGCCGGCATTCGTGATAGCGTTGTTGATAGCCGTGTTGACCGTATCACCCGAAACGAGGTTCTGGTCGCCAGCAGCTACCTGGCCATCATTCTTCGCCGAAACAGTATACGTCTTGTTGCCTGTTGCAGAATCAACATCCTCAGCTACTGAAATCCGGTCACCAGCCGTAACCTTGACGGCATCCTTCGACAGGTTCTTGATCACGGTCCGTCCTTCATTCGTGATGTTGGACAGATTCTTCAATTTCGTGATGTCACCGGCATTCTTGGTGATGTTCGTCGTGTTTGTGCTAATGCCATCGGTATTCGTCTTGACCTGTGCATCCAGTTTCGACAGATTTTCAGCGGTCGTCTGGGAACCTTTTACATATGTACCATCGGTGGTAGGACGGAGTTCATCATGGATTGCCTTATCCGTGACTAACATATCCTTCGGTGTAGCGATATCACCTGTACCAAGTGCAGCACCCCAGGCTTTTTCGTTCGCCGTGATGTCTTCAGCCGATGCAGTATTGCCATCCGCACCTTTCAGATTCTTACCGATGTTGGATGCATTGACGTTAGCTTTCATGCCTTCCAGTTTCTTCAGCTGTGCGACGTTGACGGCATCGGTGTCGTTTGTGCCGGCAGCTACGCCGTTGAGCTGGCGGGTTACTGTGCCATCAGCGGTACCAATGGATACAGCGCCGGTAGTTGCATTCCAGACATGGGAAGTCTTATCTGCAGACTGAGTCTTCGTGGTAGGATCATAGCCACTTACTTTTTCAGTAGAAGCTGCTACTGCAGAGCCGCTGCCGATGGCTACGCCGCCTTCAGCGCTGACTTTTGCGTTGTGGCCGATGGCTACGATATTGGAGGCTGTCGTTTCATCGTCGGCGGTATCGGACGAACCGATGATGACGTTGTTCTGCTGGTTCGTCAGTTTGTGGTTATCACCGAAGATGATGTTGGACTGGTTCGTATCTACGCTGTCACCGCTGACCTTGTTCTTCGAGCCGATGATATAGTCGTGCTTGCCGTTGGTCAGCTCATTCTGGAAGCCGTCGACGAAGTTGTACTGCGTCGATGTTCCTTCTGCGTAGGTGCTGTCCTTACCGTTCACCTTATTGCCGACACCGGTGACCTGGGTCATGTAGGCTTTGTCAACGGAGTTGCCACCGCCCATGACCATGACCTGTCCGCCACTACTCTCAACGGCGTCCTTCATAGCTTCGCCAAGCTGGGCTGGATCGTTGACACTGCCCAAAATAGCTGCAGCTTTCTTTTCATCAATGGGACGATAGGAATCCGTGACAATGTTGCCTGCGCCATAGATAATGGCCGCATTGGAGTTCTTGGTCATGTTGACCTGGCCAATAATGCTGTTGGCCACGCCGCTGTGCGCTTTTGTGGCATCGGTATTCTGGTTGATGTTGAATGTACCATAGGACAGAGCCGTTGCACCGCGAAGATCAAGACCATCTGTTTTCGAATTGATGACGCCAGAATAGGAGCCGGCTACAGTAGATGCAATACCGTCGGCATGGGTGTTAAAGCCGGCAGCCATACTACCTGCACCCTTGGCGCCATCATTCTTGTCATTGAGATAGCCAGGAATGGACGGCAGCAATTTATCATCAGGTGTTTTATCCTTAACTGAATAATATTTGATGTTATGGTTCTCATCATCCAGCTTGGTTGTATTTTTTGCAACTTGGGAATCCAGAGCACTCAAGTTCTGGCCTGTCGTCTGGTTCAGCTTAACATAAGTGCCATCAGCATTCGGTTTATCGTAGTTGTACAACGTCTTGCCGGTGATCAGCTGATCAGAGTTGGAAGCTGCAGTAGACGTAGACATATCCTCTGTCTTTGCTCCAAGTGCTTTGCCCCAGGCGTCTTTACTATCATTCTTAGCTTTCGTTGTAGCCGTTTCATCTACACTCGGCTTCTTATCATCACCAAGCTGAATATTGCCGTTTTTATCCGTCTTATAGACTTTGATGTTATTTCCGATATTGCCGGCATTTTTTTCAGCATACTGCTTCAGCTGTTCCATGACGACGACATCGTGATCTTCAACACCATCGGCGACTTTGACCAGGCGATTATAGGCAGAATCCTTATAAGTGGTCGTGCCAGTGATAGATTTCGGTGCTTTCGTATAATCGTAGTTCGTGCCATCAGCATTGTACTGACCATCAGGCAGTTTTTCCCATTCAACAGTATAACCGGATACATCGCCGGCATCATGGCCAAAGGCAATCGTCCCGGCTTTATTTGCCGTTGCCTGATAGCCGATGGCCGTGCCATTTGCGACCGTGACAACAGACTGATTGCCTGCAGCTAATGAATAATCTGCCTTATCACCTGTAGATCCGCCAGCAATGCCCACCGAGTAGATACCATTTACACTGCTGTCATACCCGGTAGTATAATTTTTCCCATAACCACCGATGGATACCGATCCTGTCCCTAATGCATAATTGGAAAATCCTCCCAGTGTGGCTGCATGGTCGCCACTGGCAACATTGAAGTAACCACCGCTAACCGTTGCATTATTGCCAGAAGCGTTGTTATCCCGTCCACCAAGTACGATGGACTGCTTGCCTGATGCATCGTTATAATCGCCGCCAACAACAGTGGCATTAGCCCCAGAAGCAACATTGTCCAAGCCACCCGTAACCACACTGCCCTTACCAGATGCCAGAGCATCTTTGCCACCAACAGTTACGGAATCATCGCCCGTAGCACCATAAGTCACTTCAGGATCGCTTTCGCTACCATTATCTTCTGCATAACCGCCAAGAACGAGTCCCGTTGCACTTGTTGCCACAGTTACTTTTTCATTGCCCTTATGCTTTTTATCCGTATAGTTTGTCCCCAGGTTACGGTTCAGGCTAATAACGTTTTTCGTTGTCGTTTCTTTGCCATTTTCATCTGTTGTCGTGTCATCCTTGATATTGATGCCCCAGCCAGCATTGACCGATAAATTATTTGTCAAATCTGTTTTCTGCTTCTGAAGAGCGGAATACACCGTGCCACCGGTGACAAGGTCTGTATTACTTGCTTCGACTACACCATTGTCCAGTACGTGGATAGCTCCATTGGTGTCTGTTGCCAAATGATTTCCAAGATTGACATTGATTCCATCGTCATTTAACGTGATTCCTTTACCGGCTTTCGCGGAAATCACTTTATTGCTAAGATCAATACCCTTTCCTGCCGTATAGGTCACATCAGAAATCTTATCCTTCAACTGTTTGAAGTTGACAGCATCCGTATCTGCTGTACCAGCTTTTACGTTGGTAATTGTCGTGCCATCCGTGCCGCCTTCCAGTGTAATCTTTGTTTTATCAACAGTCTGGTCAGCCGCCAGATCATACAGGACACTGCGAGCAGCCTGCTTATCCAAAGCTGTCAGATTCTGAGCCGTTGTCTGTGCTGTTTTGACATAAGTTCCATCTGAGGTTGGACGGACTTCCTTATAAACGGTATTACCTTTAACGAGTTGTTTGGAGCCATTTGTATCTGCATCTGAGCCATCCGAATTGGCAATTGCCCCCGTTCCTAGGGCTGCACCCCAATCATTTTCATTATCTCTCTTTTCTGCTAGCTTCTGTTCATCTGTTAGGTTATCAGCACTGAATTTGCTCAAGTTTGCGCCCACATTTCCTGCGCCCACTTCTGCTTTGCCCGTTAAATCAACATTTGCACCACCTGTCCCAGAAATTTTTGCATTCTGAATAGCATCATAGACCGTACCACCAGTTACCAGATCACTGACACCGGATGCCACCTGACCGGTTTTAATGTTGACAGAATAAGCGGTAGCATTTCCATCTTCCTTAGAAGTAACATAGGTATGACTACCGTCCACGACCTTGACAGCATCTTTGGCCAAATTCCGGATAACGTTCTTGCCATTGCTCGAAATATTATCCATGTCAATATTAGCTTTGGTCAGCATAGAGTTGTACACTGTACCACCTGTTACCAGCTGGCCGTTATCCTTCGCAACAGTACCGGTACCAATCGCCGTGCCCCAGGCAGTTTCATTGGCTGTCTTTTCGTTATCGGAAGCATCCACCATGACAGGCAATCCTGTTGTTGAATCCGTCACAGTATTGCCGGAATCATCTTTTTTTACGACCTGCAGCTTGCTGCCAATATTGTCGGCAGCTACGTTGGCCTTTGTATTATCAGCTGTCGCCATCTGTCCCATTGTCACGGCATCATGGCTATTGATACCATTGGCAATCTTGACTAGACGATTATAGTATGCTGTGTCATAATGATTTTCAGTAATAATAGGGGGCACAGTATAGTCAGTATGAGAACCATCTCCATTATCGACCGCATGAAGGCCAGACGTTGCACCTTCTACCCACTTAACAGTATAGCCTGAAACATCCCCTGCATCATGACCGAACGAAATCGTGCCCGGCTGATTTGCCGTTGCTTGGTAGCCTAATGCTGTTGATGCTTGATCATAGGTATAATCCGTCCGTGGTCCTGAAGGAGTAGTCACTGTATTAGCCGTTCTCCGTACTCCATTATTGGTGACAACAGCACCATAACCTGCAGCTAAAGCATAGTTAGCAAGTTTGTCCGTAGAGCCGCCAGCAATGCCGGTCGAATGAAGTCCTAGAACAACTCCGCCTTCTCCACCTACTGATGTCGAATAACCTCCCAAAGAGGTATTCCCTTCACCACCTACTGCAACACTATTTGAAATGTAGCCACCTTCAATAGTAGTATCAGACGAAACATACGCAGATGCCACATTGCGGAGACCACCGATTACCACTCCGGCAAACGTACCAGTATGATTATATGAACCGCCAACAATAGCAGAATTCTCTCCCCTAGTCGTATTGCCCGTGCCGCTAATTACAGCACTACGTGAACCAGGGGTTTTATTCTCGGAACCACCATATGAACCACCCAATATACTATCCGCCGCCGATGCCGTTCCGGTATAGCCTGACAAAAAAACGAAGCCGGTTGCTATAGCAACTGCCAAAGAAGCCAGTTTTCTCCCACATACACTGGCTCTCTGCGGCCCTTTCGTGTGGCTCCGGGCGATTTCGGAGACGACGACGTAGCATTGCCTTACCTTACTGTAGATGACTTTGTAGATCTTGTTCATGTTGCATCTTCCTCCAACATTCTAAATCATCACGTGTTCGAACATGATATGAGCATTAAGCTCTAAGATATCTTTAGCATAGAACCTGATGTTGTAGGAAGGTCAAATCATGGAATGAGTGATGCCACAAACGGCTCTTTTTGCTCCCAAAGACGATTTTCCTTCTTTTTATCGTCCTCTTATTGACTTTTCATGCGAATTTTACATTCATTTTGGGAGTTGCAACCCATCTTTATGCAATTGCTTGCCATCATTTTGTTTTAAGATGACAACGGTATCTTAATGTGATAAAAACAGTTTGTGTTATATCGTAGGCAGATAAAAAATCCGCTCAAAAAATAATCGAAATTTTTCGAGCGGATTCTCTTATGTGACTGCTGTATCATCGAGCGCTGTCGCATCTCCAACAGCGCTTACTCACATACGCACCACCGAAGCCGCTCCCTACCAGGTACTACTATTCCGTGGAACGGAGCGGAAGTGATTGGCGATGACTATGGCGGCACACTATACGATATGATATAATAAAGGCAAAAAGAAAGGATGCATGTGCATGAAGCCGAAACGAACCTATAAAGATTCGCTCTTCCGCCATATCTTCAATGACAAGCGGCGACTTGCCAGTCTCTATGAGAGTCTGACCGGCCGCAAGGTTGCCCCGAGAGACATCGCCATCACGACGCTGCGGGGTGTGTTCTTTAACGATATCAAGAATGACATCAGCTTCCGCATCGGCGACCGCGACATCATCTTGATGGAGCATTAAAAGTGAGGTGTTCGACATGGTCAACTTCAAATGGGATCAGAAACGCGCACTCGAAGTCGCAAAAGAAGATGGTATTTCCATTGGTACGCATAACGCCATGATGGATGTCGCGCTAAACCTGCTCAAGCAAGGCATCCCGATGAGGGTCATCACAGATTCGACTAAGCTTTCTCTTAATGAAGTCCGCAAGATTGCCAAGGATAACGGACTGGCTTTCTGACAGAGCGCAATGGCGAGCAACAACTGCATAAAAAATCAAGAGGCATAGGAGCCGTAACTCCTATGCCTCTTGTCGTACTTGTAACAAACTCTCCTGCTGTGTCATGGAACGGAGCGGAAGGGGCCTGCGATAACATTCCCCATGATGGGCCGCACACACTCGTCCTGTTTCTTCCCTGTTGCCTGGATCCGGCGCAGATGTTTCACGTTGTGTCCTATCTTGCCCGGACGATTCGGCTTCTGGAGCAGCTCAAGCATGTTGATCTGCTGCAGGAAGCTCTTGAGTGTGCCGCTCTTCCTCGCCCGGCGGATCTTCTGCGCGAGCAGGATGAGGACGGCGTCTTCGACTTTGGCGAGGTTCGCATTGCGCTGCGGGCCAAGGCCGAGTTCTTCTGCCATTCCGATTTTCCTGAGGTAATCTGCGAGGCTGCCGCGCGCAAAGGCGAACGCCATCCTCTCGTGAAGACGGACTGCTGCACGTACCATGATTCCGTCCAACCGTCCCTGAACCTCCCACGATTAAAGTCGCAGGGTTCTTAGGTACTAAAAAACCTTTTCTATAACCTTACTAACGTCTAACTTGCGCTGATGCTTTTGGATTATAGCACTGATTAGTTTCCCTAAAACTCTCGCAGACAAGCACTCCGCTGAGCACATTAGCATCTGCCTGGCCCGGTTCAAGACCAGATATTCTAAAACGATCTTATATTCCTAAGCAGCTTGGATTCGATTGATTAGTAAGTCGCTTTACTTCTTTATCATGCAATATGATAAAGTTCTCATATCGGTTATTACATTTTTCAAGGTTGAAAGTCTTTAAGTCATTATTGATATTCATGATTAGGAAAGCCGAGTACATATCTCGTTGAATTTTCTTTCCCTCGATAAGGGTCCAGCGTTCGGAAAGCATCTTCTTGTGGTATTCTTTGGTGACATGATTAAACTGAGAAGCCTTAGCTTCCCTTGTATTAATTTTAATTAATTCCTTACCAAAGTAACTGAGTTTTCGCCTGAGAATACTAATAAACATTGCAGGGCCTCTATTTGCTAAGGACTTACCAAAACGCTTCTTACGTTTTGGCTTGTTTTCTTTTCCACTACTCTCATTTTTCCTAGCTCGCTTCTGTAGTTTTTTGAAGTTCATTTCTTCTACCAAGAACCTGTCACCAAGAGCCAAGACATGATTAGCCAATAGCTCGTGCTGAAGCTTTCTCATAGCGGCCTGCTTGCGATATATTTCTTTTATACGCATCAGCGTCTTAACATATCGTTTGCTTCGAACCCAGCGCCGATGCCCTTTTTTGATAGTACCATCAGGATTATAATTATCCACATTCATAGCCCTTTTGCTTCGGTCAAGTTTTCTCTGGAGAAGTACTCTTTCGCGTTCATAGCCTTGGGCTTTGTCCGCAAGCTCCTGAATCCGGACCTCGCTTTCTGAAGCATATGCCACGGTAGACACGCCTATGTCAATACCAACATCACCTTTACCAAGTTTATGGACAAAACTGCCGTCAGATTTACGTCTTTTGAATGTTTTTGAGCCAGTGAATACTACTTGTAAGTAGAACTTTCGCTTGCCTTTAATAAACTTGCGAAGTATCCTGCAGTAAGCTATCGGCATTACTAGAGACTCGACTTCATAGGTATTATTCTCATCCACAATGACTGGAATTCTGAGCTTACTCCATTCCAGCTGACGCAATTCCGGTTTAAATCTAAGAGTTGTGCCATTATGATTGGTTTCCAGAGAATTACATTGACCATATTTACGGTACAGGATTTTCTTGCCATCTCTGAAAAACAAGTCTTCATAAGCATTCCACAAATTATCCGCAAGAGCCTGTGCTACGTGACTGCCAATGAGATGCTTGTAATACTTATAGCATTTCGTAGCCAAATTCTTCAGTCCAAACTTGGATAATCCAGCATCGGTGCGAAGCTTGCTAATTTCTTTCCAGATGGTCTTATCTTTTTTCTTGTCGCCAGTTAATGATTTTAAGAGCGCACGATATTGCTTAGATTTTTTAAGTTCATGCCAATACTTAAGGCTTTCTGATACCATTTGATTATAAACTTTTCGACCGGCTTCAATACGTTTGTCGATAATATCTTCTTGCCAAGGTTCAGTTTTTAGCTTAAATCTTAGAATAAAATACTTATTATCTTTTGCCATATCACACACATCCTCCTGCTGTGTTCTTTCAATTCCATTATATATTTAAGTAATAAAATGGTCAATAAAAAGTGGGCAATTTTTCAAGCCAAGTACAACACCTTTAAAATAGACCTCATATGGTGTTTTGTAACCAAGACACTTCCCATAGCGCAAGTTCAATTCATGGTATTTCCGTTGGATGTAATCCTCCGGCATATCCGTAATATCCCTACATTTCGGAAACAACTCCCTCAGACGCCCATTGGTATTCTCGTTGTTCCCACATTCCCATGGATAATGTGGAGCACGAACTTCGCGGAAGTCCCTGACGGGTTCAGCAACTCTGCGTGGATAGCACAGTAGATTGTCGGACTGTTGACGAGACGGCAACCATGCTCCAGCTGGATTCGTTCGACGATTTTCTCTGGCGACCAGTGGTACACCAAGCTACAGATCTGGATGCAGGTGTGCAGTGGCGCCTACTCCCAGCGTTTATGCAGGCGGCAAATGCCGCCGAGCCTGGCTTCGTGTCGGATTGCTTTCCCGCCAGGAATCTGGCGAGGC
>OIWV01002583.1_pt1 | contig 12943 bp, 12 predicted proteins | sample 1587751 | NCBI WGS metagenome assembly OIWV01 (sample SAMEA3888913, study PRJEB22519) | human gut metagenome | biome: human gut; feature: human-associated habitat; material: faeces | place: Denmark | collected 2010
ACCATCTTGGCTTTATCGCGCACGCCGATCTGCCGGAGCTCGATGCGCGTGCGGAAGGCGGACGCCAGGTCCTTGACCAGCTCGCGGAAGTCCACGCGGCCCTCGGCCGTGAAGAAGAACAGGATCTTGCTGCCGTCAAACGCGCATTCTGCCGAGACGAGCTGCATGTCGAGCTTGTGCGAGAGAATCTTCTGCTGGCAGACGTCAAAGGCCTTTTTCTCTTTTTCCTGATTTTCCGCGTTGATGCGCTCGTCGTGTTCCGTCGCCGCGCGCAAAACCTTCCGCAGCGGCAAAACGAGCTCGCGCGGCCGGACCGCGTGGTTCCCGGCGGCGCAGATGCCGAATTCGTCGCCGCGGGCCGTGTCGATGATGACATGGTCGCCCGCCGCGAGCGTCAGCCCGTTCGGGTCAAAGAAGTAGGATTTCGCATTGTTGCGGAAGCGGATGTCCACGACTGTGACGGGCGCGGGCTCTGCCGGAGCCTCGGGCTGGGGAGCGGCAGCTTCTGCGGCGGGCGCTTCCGGGGCGGAGGGGATGGATGTATCTTCCACGGGCCGGACGGCCTGCGGCTCCGGATCTGCGGCAGGCGCAGCCTGCTCCAGAACGGTATCGGGGTTCATTTCTTGCATGGTATTCTCCAATCTGCCGCAAAAGCGGCAAGGTAAAATCAGCGGCAGCAGCGCACGATCTGCCGAAGTGTGCAGACGTAATTGTGCAGGGGTGCCAAAGCTCAGCGCAGCTTCATGGCCAGATAGCCGATCACCGCGCCGGCGGACGCGTTGGCCGCCAAATCGTCGATGGCCGTCTGCAGACTGTCGGCCGCCTGTACGAGCTCCGTGCCGGAGCGGCTGGCGACGAGCTGCGCGGCGCTCTGGTCCGCGGCGTCAAAGCCGCCGCGCTGCGCCAGCGCGCTGCAGAAGCAGGTGCGCAACTGCTGCAGAAGCGGCAGAAGCTGCTCGCGTTTGTATTTTTCCATCGGCAGAAGCACGCGCAGCATATCCATCCGGTCGCGCGCGGCATAGGCCGCGGCCAGCTGCTGCACGGCAGGGAATTCATCCTCGCCCTGCAGGAGCGCCAGCGCCTGCCCGAGAAAGCCGCCCGCGCGCAGATACGCCGCCCGGAGAAGCTGCTCCGGCTTGCTAGGTGCCTGCTGCCGCAGAAACGGCAGCGCCGTCTGCTCGTCCACGGGGCCGAGCTGCAGCTCCGCGCAGCGGCTGCGGATGGTCGGCAGCAGCCGTTCGGCATTGGTCGAGAGGATCAGGAACGCGCCGTAGTCCGGCGGCTCCTCGAGAATTTTGAGCAGGGCGTTCTGCGCGCTCTCGTTCATGTCCTGGCCGCGGGGGATCACGTAGATCTTCCGCCGGCCCTCGTTGGGACGGATGAACATATCGCTGCGGGCCGCACGGATGGGATCGACCGTCATGGCCTTGTGGTCGGGATCGTCGACGGTGATCACGTCCGGGTGGATCCCGGCCAGCGCCTTCCGGCAGCCCGGGCACACGCCGCAGGGGACGGCCGCGCCGTCCTTTTCACATTCCATCGCCGCGCACAGGATCCGCGCGAGCGTATGCTTCCCGGACCCGGCAGGGCCGCAGAGCAGATAGCTGTGCGCCACCCGCCCGCTGGCAAATGCGCCGGAAAGCCGCCGCTTGATCGCGTCGTTGCCCAGAAAGCCGGTAAAGTCCATGATCCTGCGTTCCTTTCTCGGAAGATACTTCGCCTCAATATCATAGTATAACAGATTTTTTTTCGCTTCGCCACATTTTTTTCTGTACGCAGAAAAAACAGGCAGGGCCGTGCGCGCCGGTCCTGCCTGTTTTGCTTTAAGGAACCTCTGAATAAATCGTCTGCGACTGTGAGCGGATCTTTTCCGCCCACTCTTCGGTATCGAAAACGGGAAATACATACAGGATTCCTCCGCTTTCGATACCTCGATTGGACGAAAAATCTCTCATTCACAGTTCTTGCCGATTGAATCAGAGCTTCCTTAGCTCTCCATCTGCCGGCCGAGAAATCCGGCGACGGTCTGCACGAGCTTCTGCTCGGCCTCGTCGAGCGCGGGCGCGCCGTCCTCGGTCAGAAGCAGCACGCAGCCCATCAGATCGCCCTCGGCCACGATCGGCGCCGCCGCGCCGACGCGGTAGCGCTCCGCGCCGTCCGTCGGGCGGACCGGCAGATCGCCGTCCTGATACCGGTAGCTGCGCCGCAGCTCCATCAGCTGTTCGAGCTCCTGCGAGCAGCGCTTGTCGAGCAGCTCCCGCTTCTGCACGCCGTGCACGGCGATGATCGCGTCCCGGTCGCACACCGCCGCAATATACCCGGTGTTTTTCCCGATCGACTCGCAGATCTGCCCCGCAAAATCCCCCAGATCCCCCATCGGCGAATACTTCTTAAAGATCACCTCGCCGTCCTTCTCCGTATAGATCTCCAGCGGGTCGCCGCTGCTGATAACACTGACACGGAAAACCTTGTCCTCGTGGTTTTTGGAGGACTGGATCAGCGTTGTTTCGATATTTTCCGTGCCTTCGTTAAAATTTGCGGCATCCTCCGTTTCCGCAGGGAGCGTGCCGCAGCGCAGGAGCGTGTCGATGTCGGATTGCAGCCTGATTTCCAGGTGATCTTCAAAGACGAGAATCTTGTCGATCAGAAACTCCAAGTCGCCCCGCTCCAGCGTGCCCTTTTCCAGAATGTCGCGGAACACCTCGATGGCGGTCTTGGCCACGCGGTTCACCTGAATGATGGTGTTGCGCTTGTCAGATAGCAGGTCGATCTGGTGGCGCAGACCGTCGATCTTTTTTTGGAGGTCAGCTTCCATCTCGTCGTACAGCGCCTCGATGGAGGCCTCCTGCTCGGGCTTTTTCATGATCTCCCGGATGCGCTGGCGCTTCATGACCTTCAGTTCCTCAGTGAGATCGGCCAGCACCTCGGCGAGATTGTCCGCAGACTGCTCTGTTTCCGCCACCTGCTCGGTCTCGCGCTTTAATTCCTCGTTGAGCTGCGTCAGCATGGCGGCAGAGCTGTCTGCCAGCTTCCGCACATAGCTTTTCAGCAGCTCGTCCAGCCGATCGACGCGGATATGGTGGCTGGTGCAGCCCTTGAGGCCCCGGCGGTGATAGGTTCCGCAGGTGTAGGCGGGGGCGAGATCAGAGCGGCTCATGGCGAACAGGGGACTGCCGCAGTCGCCGCACTGCAAAAAGCCGGAGTACACATTGTCGTTGACCTTCACGCCGCGATAGTTGTTCCGGCTGCGCTTTTCCCGCAGGGCGCGGGTGATGGCGAAGGTGCGGTAGTCGATGATGGCCTGATGGTGGTTCTCAATGACAATGTGCTCATCGTCGTTGCGCTTGATATCCTTGCCGTTGATCTTGGCGCGGGTATACTTGCCCTGACGGAGCGTGCCAATGTAGAAATCGTTGTCGAGAATCCCCTGTACCGTGGCGATGGCCCACGCGTTCTTGGCGTCGCGCTTCGTCTTCTTACCTGCCGCCTCCTTGCGCATCCGCTCGGACATGCGCGGCGTGGGAACGCCCTCGTCGGTAAGATAGTTGGCGATTTTCTTGTAGCCCCAACCGGCGTTGTTGTAAAGGTCGAAGATTTGCCGGACGGTGGCCGCCTCGGTGGGGACGACCTCAAACTGCTTCCCCTCGGTGACGATGTAACCGTAGGGCGCGGCGCAGATCCACTCGCCGTCGTTCTGCCGCCGCTTCACAACGCTGCGCACCTTGCGGGAGGTATCCGTGACGGGCATTTCGTTCACAAGGAACTGAAACTGGATTTTCAGCCAGTCGTCATCGTTGGGAAAGTCGATGCCGTCGCCGATGGAGATGATGCGCACGCCCGCGTCGCGCAGGTCTTCCAGCTCCACAAGGCCGCGCGAGTTGCGGCGGGAGAAACGGGAAAAGTCCTTGATGATGAGAATGTCGTATTTGTGCTGCATCAACCCCCGGCGCATCTCCTGATAGCCCTCGCGCTGGTCGAAGGTGTAGCCGGAGCGGTCGCGGTCTTCAAAAAACGTCAGCGTGCTGCTGGGAAAGTGGGTTTTTACATAATCTTCGATGATGGCCTTCTGGTTCTCGATGGAGATGTTCTTCTGCTCCTGCTCATCGTCCACGGAAATGCGGGCATAGCCCGCAATGTCAAATGTTTCAATCAATCTGGCTCACCGCCTTTCAGATATTTCGCCATCTCCCGGTCAAACTCGGAGATGTATTCAGCGTCTTGCTTTTTGCGGAATTCATCGTAAATTGCGCCGACCTTTTTGGTCGCCGCTTCCCGCGAAATGTGACCTTTTCCGTCCAGCACCTTGCGGCGGTTGTTGGTGAGGAAGCGGTCGGTTTCGTTCAGCCAGTCCTGCATACTCATCAGCTGCTCGTCCTCCGCCATCAGTTCGGCGTAGTCGATGAACATGGTCACCAGCCGGTTCAGACGGGACAGTTCCTTTTCGTTCAGGTAGTTTTTCGCCACCAGCGTGTCGCTTTTGAGGATTTTTCCATCCGGCGCGCCCTTCCATGTGGTGAGTCCCATGGTGGGGCTGTCCAGCGTGGCCCGCTCGGAAATCAGCTCTGCCGCCGTCATGCCGGTGACGGCATAGTGCAGCTTGTTCTGCACGAAGGCATAGAACGCTTTCGTGGTCTCACTGTTTTTGTCATAGTCATAGCTGCACTGCTCAAACACGTCTGCAATTTTTTGATAAGCTCGCCGCTCACTGGCGCGAATCTCACGGATGCGCTCGAGCAGTTCGTCGAAGTAATCCTTGCCGAACGGACGGCCATTCTTCATCAGCTCGTCATTCAGCACAAAGCCCTTTTGAATGTACTCTTTCAGTGTCTTCGTTGCCCACTGACGAAAGCGTGTGGCCTTTTTGGAGTTCACTCGGTAACCCACGGCGATGATGGCGTCAAGGTTATAAAAATTGGTAGGCTTCGTAGAAAATTCGGAAATTCCGAATTTTCTCATGCAGGATGCTTTGTCCAGTTCTTCCTCCTCGAAGATGTGTGACAAATGCTCGCTGACATTGGACTTACTGGAGTCAAACAATTCCGCCATGCCAACCTGCGTCAGCCAGAATGTTTCGTCCATAAATACAACGTTTACAAATTCTTTTCCATTTTCATCGCTGTACAGGAGAATTTCACTGTGCTCCATCATTTCATGTTCCATTTGCGTTTCCCTCCGGTTCTCTGACGGCCAGTGTAAGCCACATATATCTTTTCACAAACACTTTATTTCAGATAATATTGTACAGGATGTTTTCGAGCTTTGCAAGGGCAAAAAAGAAAAAGGGCGGAAGAGATTTTTCCCCTCCGCCCATCATTCAGCGCTCCATGCCCACGGCTCGCTGCTTTTTCTCCTGCTGCACGGCCTTTTCGGCGCTGCGGCGTCGATTGAAGAGCAGCAGATCCCGCGTGTTCTCATAAAGATCGCCCTTGCCGGACTCGAACACGGCCACCATGTATTTTTTCGCCTTGTATTTGGCGTAAATCTCCTTCAGTCCCTCCCGCAGGACGGGATCGATCTTTTCTGCATTCGTCAGCCAGATTTCCACAAGCTTCTTGTCATCCCTGACGTTCATCTCCAAATAAAACCAGCCTCCTTTATATCTTTATTTTCCTCATCTTTCCTGCGCCTTATACACCGCCGCCCGCTTTGCCGCCTGCAAAATCTCCGGAGGCAGGGCATCCACCATACGATGCAGTTCCTCCAGCTCGCCCAGCTTCTGGCTGATCTCCAGCTTTTTGCGGACGCTCTCCTTGGAGGCAGCACCCAACTGCTTCTCCAGCGCCGCATTTTCGGCGGTCAGCTCCCTGTAAGCTGCGTCGTACTTTCTGAGCTTTGTCCGCATGGCCTCCACGCCGGGGATGTACTTGTCCAACAGCGCTGCCAGTTCTTCCGCCTTGGTTTTCTTGTTGAACGGATTGGTGTCGTTCAGAATTGCCATGATCTGCTCCTTCCGCCGGTTCAGGTGAACAGCTTCCTTGAAAAGCCGCGGCGGAATGTGGGTGCGTCCGGTTTCGCTGGCGCTCTCGCCCCGCTCCAGATTGGGATATTTCTTGACCATGTGCTTCCAGAACTCATCCTGCCACCATGTCAGCTTTTTCTTGTTGCCGACAATCTCTTTGGCACTGAGCCGTCCATCCTCTGTCAGCGGGACAAAAGAAAGGTGCATATGGGGCGTTTTCTCGTCCATATGCACCACAGCGGATATGATTGTTTCTGGCTTCTGGTTTTGCTTGATGAAGTCCAACGCTTCAGCAAAATAGGCTTTGATCTCGCTGCGCTTCTTGCCTCTGAAAAACTCCGGACTGGCTGTTACCAGCGCCTCCACCACGCGCACGCTGTCGGAGCGAGTACGGCAGCCCACCTCCGCGATCTGTTTTTCCGCTTCGGCGCGGTACTTGCGCTGCGGCGTCACCAGATGAAAATTCAGGTGACTGCGGGACGTGTCCACGTCGGGGTTGCTGGCGTACTTCTCCTTGGTACGCTCGTTGTGGGACTCGATGTGGCCGATTTCTGGCCCCTTGTATTTAGCAAAGCGGAGAATGGCGTACTGTGCTTTCATCGGCGCGCCCCTCGCTTCACCCACACGATGTCGCAGCCCAGCACGTCAGCCAGCTCCACGACCTCCTTATAGCGGATACTCTCCCTTTGCAGCTTGGCAGACAGGTTGGAAACGCTGTCTGACCAACCATATTCGTCATGAAGAAGATCGACAACCTCCTGCATCGTAAAACCGGCGCGGACGATCTGCGCCTTGATTTCATTGCGTACATTCATATTCAAAAATCCTCCCAAATTCAGATCATGAAAAAGCGATGCCAGCACGCCATTCGGCGCATCCGCTTCGCTGTCTGGTGTAAAAATCTGTTCTGCTCAAATCCGCTAAAAACGCGGCGGTCGATGTCCTCTTCATAAGTGAGCGGTATCGACTTTCCGAAACCGTGGTACATTTCGCAAAACCGTGCAGATGCACACTTTTTCGTAATGCCGATTCTCGATTCCGGGCAGCGCGGTTTCGCAAAATCCTTTCGCCGCCGCGCAAATTTTTTCCCGATTCTCACCTGCCTTGCAGATACCCCTTCCGTTTCAGCGCTGCCAGATCGGCGGCCACGTCCTCCGGGCGCATCCGCGCAAGGCAGCTCAAGTCGTAAATATCGTACCGAGCCACCAGAAGCAGCGTCATCAACAGCTTCTGCGTGCAGGTCAGGTCGCTGTCGTACAAGTGGAACAGCGGCAGTTCCTTATAATAAATTCTTCCCATTGCATCCTCCTTCACGGCTGAACTTGAAAACATCTATCCCATCCATCCCATCCATCCGGGGTTTTGGGGATGCTTGGGATGGATGGGATGGAGAAATTTGAGTCTGATCTCATAAAACCGGCGGCGCGACCAGTGCCTCGATGCCCCAGAAGCCGTTGACCCGCTTGCCGAGGGCGTTCTGGATGTGATTGTCGTGCTCCAGGCCGAACTCGTCGGCGTGCTTTTTGAGCGTCATGCTCACCGTCCGCGCCGCCAGAGGCTTGTAGGCGTTGTCGCTGCACCACATGGTATAGATAGCGTACAGATTGGCCGATGTGATGGTACTGTCGGCTTTCGGACGGATGTATCCCTCCGAGCGCAGAAACAGCAGCACGTTGTCTGCCTCACGCCGGGCGTCCTCGCGGTTGGCCTTTGTCTGCGTACTCTCGGTGAAGCGGAAGCTGTTGGCTTGCAGACGGCGCAGCCCCTCCAAGCACCAAAGGAAGATTCCCTCGATTTCCCCGCAGAGCTTGTCCGCCAGAAACGGATCGTCCGCCCGATCGGGCGGCTTTTTCTTCACCGACAGGATGAGCTGACGCCGATAAAAGCCGTCCGAGTGGTCGTAGAGGGATTCCAGATCGCCGTTGGAAAACGCCAGAAACCGGACGTACATCTTGCCCTGATAGCTCTGCTCCCCCTTGCGCTCCAAGTCCATCGGCATTTCGGCGGTGATGAGGGATTTGAGGTAGTGGGTGGATTTCAGGGCTTCCATCTTCATGTCGTCATCCACCATCAGAAGCTCGTGCTCCAGATCGGCCCGGGCGAAGGGACTGCGCTCCACCTTGGCGATGCTGCCGTTCTTCAGATTGCTGCCCAGCAGCTTCTGCATCACCACGCCGATGCGGCTTTTGCCCTCGCCGCCGTTGCCTTTGAGCAGCATCATGACTTGCCCGCGATTTGTTGGAATCAGGCAGTAGCCGAGGTATTCCTGCAGGTTCAGGATGTCCGTCTCTTCCAACAGCTCCGACAAAAAACGCAGCCAGTGAACCGGCTGCGGCGCGTTGGGATGGAATCTGACCGGCAGACGGTTGCGGCAGAACTCTTTTTCAGGGCGGAACTCTCCACCGAGGAACAGTGTGCCGTTGGCCACGTGAATCCGATCCTCGTGCAGGGGCAGATCCGGCGCATAGGCTTCCAGCTTCGGCATTTCCAGCAGGCCGGAGGCGCGTTTTGCAAGGCCGCAGCTGAAATGCGGGCGAAGCATTTCGTAAATCTGCTTGCGGATGCTCTCCTCATCGGTAACACGGCCATCCACGGTGAAAAAGCTGCCGCTGACACATACCATGGGGTGCGCCGCCAGAAAATCCTCACAGAACAGCACCTCGTTGAAGTGCTTGTCCTGTATCCAGCGCGGCGGTTCAACCTTGTCCATACATATCCTCCTTGATTTGGCGGTTCCGCTCTTCCATGAGTCCAAGGCGGTTGTCCTTCTGCATGTCGGCCACCACCGACCCACGTTCCTGCGGTGTGCCGGAGATCAAAATGTCCAGCATATTCCCGATGCGATCCAGCATGTGGCACGCTTCCGCATAGCGCGGGTCGATGGGGTTTTCCAGCGACTGCGGTGCACAGTGCTCTTTCCAGTCCCGTAAGATGCCGAAGTAATCCCGCAGCACCCGGAAACAGTGGCGTTCGGCTTCCACCTGCGTCTTTCCGCGCTTCAGCCTCGCCAGAACGGACGGCTTCTGCTCGGCAACGCCAAAATCCTCTGCCAGTTTCTTGGCAGCTTTCGCTGGCGGCAGGTGAAAAAGCCGCGCGGTCAGGTCGATCACATCACCGCTTGCCCCGCAGCCGAAGCAGTAGAAGTAATCCTCATTCAGCTTCATGCTGGGCGTGTGGTCGGCGTGGAAGGGGCAGCAGACCATGTTGCCGCGGTTTACTTCCAATCCGTAGTATTCGGCAGCCTCTTTCACGGAAATTGCCATCTTGATTTGTGTAAATAAATCCATACCTGTTTCCTCCTATAAAATAATTGAACTTCGCCGTTCTGCCCGATGCCGTTCCTGCCCGAGAATCTCACTCCGGCGTTTCGTTCTCCTTGGCACGCGGAATGCGGTACTTCGCCGGAAAACATATCCTCATCGGACGGTCATGAAATTTTCAAGGTGCTGCGTAGGTTATGGCTAAATTTTAGTAAGAAAACAGGCCCTTTCCCGTATATCCAAGAGGTAGGAAAAGTGGGAGAGACGGCGGATTTTCCACGCTTTTAGACAAAAGCGAAAAAGTGTGATATCATACAGGAAAAGTTGAAATGGAGGTGGGTGTATGCAGGTTAAGCTGACAATCGGAGAGCGTTTGAAAGATTTACGAGTCGCGAAAAAGCTGACCTTAGAGCAGCTTTCCGCTGAGGTGGGCATCTCAAAATCCGCACTTGGCAAATATGAATCGGATAACGGCAAGGACATCAGCCCGTACAGCATCTTGGTGCTGGCTGACTATTACGGTGTTTCCTGCGACTATCTGATGGGGCGGACGGAAACAAAAAATCACCCAAACACAGCTCTGCATGAGCTGCATTTGAGTGATGATGCGATAGCTGTATTGAGCGCGGGCAAGTTCAACCACCGGCTGCTATCGGAGCTGATCTGCCACAGGGATTTCCAGCGGCTTATGTTGGATGCGGAAATTTACGTTGACCGGATCGCAGATATGCGAATCAAGGATATGAATACCGTGCTGGAAGCCACCCGTCAGATGGTTCTGATGGAACATGGCGAGGTAGCTGACGATCTGTACCTCCATACCCTGAAAGCAGCGCAGATACAGGAGGAAGAATATTTCGGACATCTTGTTGCAGACGATCTAAGCAATATCCTGCGGGACATCCGAGAGGAACATAGAACGGATGCTCTGACCGCGGACGATGACCTGTCCGCTGCCGCTGTGCAGAAGCAGTTGATGGAAGCCGTACATTTTAAGGGCAGCTCCGAGGAAAAGAAAATCCGCGCGTACCTTGCGACACTTGGTATTGATTACGACACGCTCACGAAAGAAGAGTTTGTTTCACTGATTGGAATCCTCAAGAAGTCCAAGCACATGAAAAGTCCTATTAGCCAGCGCGGAAAAACGACTATGACCCACGGCAAGGGAAAACGGAAGAAACGCTGAAACAGAGGCGTCGCTGCGGCGGGACGGGGGTGTATATACCTTTCATTCCTTTTCCGTCCAGTCGGATTTTGCTGCTCAAAAATCCTGCGATTGTGCTGTAGCTCACATCACAAAATCCGCCTGTCCTGCTGCCGCGAAAAAGCGTTTGTTGCCACACTCTGCTGCACCGCAGAGCACGCCGCCAACCCCTTTTCCGCGTCAGACGGAAGCAAAGGTATAACACACTAGACTTTGCAAAGCAAAATCGTGTGCCAACAGGGGTGCTCACGCCCCTATTGGAAACCCAGCGGCAAAGAGGCGCGGGTCTCCGGTGGAGACCTCAAAGCGTGAAACGCTTTGAAGCGCTGACCGAGCCGACAGGCGAGACCTCCCTTTGCAATCCCTCATTTTCCTCGCAGGTGCATATACAAACTGCAAAAGGCAGCTTGTCATGCCTGCTCAGAAAATACAAAAGGAAGTCCGTCCCTCGCAGGAACGGGCTTTCTTTTTTTACCGTCAACTTCAATTTTGTCATTACTGCAAAAATGAGAAAATTGCGATTGACGGTGATGCAATTTATGGGTATACTGTAATTGCATCATTGAATGATATTTGATGAAATTAAACGCTGAATGAGGAATTTGAATGAGAGAATTCGACTTCAAAGCAGAATATCAAAAGCTCCTGACGCCGGAGGTCGTGGCGTATCTGACGCAGATCCACGAGTACAAGGGGCAGCAGAACCTCTTTATCGAGGCCAAGGCGGATGCACTGTCCAATCTTTTGGAGGTTGCGAAGATTCAGAGCACTGAGGCGTCCAACCGCATTGAGGGCATCATCACCACGGACGACCGCCTGAAAAAGATCGTCCGCGAAAAGACCATGCCTCAGAGCCGCAGCGAGAAAGAGATCGCCGGATACCGCGACGTGCTGGCAACGATCCACGAGAGCCACGACTATATCCCGCCAAAGCCGACGGTCATTTTGCAGCTTCACCGGGATCTATATAAGTTCAGCGGCAAGTCCATTGGCGGCAGCTTCAAAAACTCGGATAATGTGATTGCCGAAGAACGGCCGGACGGCCGGAAGATCGTCCGGTTTGAGCCTGTCTCCGCGTGGGAAACGCCGGGGGCAATGACGGCACTTTGCGACGCCTTCCAGACGGCCACGCAGGACGCCGAGCTTGACCCACTGCTGCTGATCCCCATCTTTATACTGGACTTTCTCTGCATCCATCCCTTCAACGATGGCAACGGCCGCATGAGTAGGCTCCTGACGCTGTTGCTTTTGTACCGCTCCGGCTATCTTGTCGGCAAATTTATCAGCATCGAAAAGCTGATCTCCGACACCAAGGAAACCTATTACGAGGCTCTGCAAGCCAGCTCTTACAACTGGCATGAGGGAACCAACGACTATGCCCCATTTGTCACCTATATGCTGGGTGTTCTGGTGGCGGCGTACCGGGATTTTGAGAGCCGGATCGAGCTGCTGACCACCAAGAGCCTGTCCAAGCCAGACCGGGTGCGAGAGATCATAAAGAACCACCTCGGCAAGATTACCAAGAGCGAAATCATGGCCAAATGCCCGGACATCAGCCAAATCACCGTCCAGCGCGCGCTGGCGGAGCTGCTGAAAAACGGGGAGATTACCAAGCTCAGCGGCGGACGATATACGGCTTATGTGTGGGGCAGGGAGGAATAGTGTTCCTTGATTCGGGTCACTTATTCGAAAGCATTAAGGGAAATTAGTCCCGATATAGGTTGCAGACTTTCTTTTAAGTAGGAATGCGGAAAGATACTTATATCCTTCTGAGTTGTCCCGCTACAGCGGGGCAAAAAACAACACATGATAAACAGAAAAATGGTTGGAGGAACATATGGATACTTATCTGACAGCACTGAAAGACATTTTGGTGATTATTGCGCCGATTATCATTGCATATATCAGTTATAGGAGCAATAAAAAGACCCGAACGGACATCAAATATGAAGTAGAACGGATGACCAAAGAAAAGGAAGCAGAGACAAAGCAAATTCTAGATAAAATAGGGGCAGAATTGGAAAGTCAGAAGCAACTGATCTCTTGGCAAAATTCCATGCCGCAAACAAACGAATACACAAGTTTAATAGAAGTAAAGCGTTTTGGAAATGTTTCTGCATTGCCAAAGTTGTGTCAAGACATACGCGATTTCCTTTGTAGGAATCCATCTATGCAATCTCTAATTGAACTTAACACAATGCTTAATTGCATAGAACTACCCAATGATGGTGAAGAATTATATCCTCATGAAGTTCCAATTATCTTGAATTATAAAATCGTTCGACATGAACTTGAGCTATATATCACTCGTATGTCTTCAGGTCAAATAGAGCAGGAGGAGCCCCATGCCAACACTTGAATGGATTGGAAAAAGCAAGGTGATCAATCACCATCAGGAAGTGCCGTTTCGGGTGTTGGAGCGCAAGTACAGCTTTGATGAAAACGGGCAGCACGGCGAGGATAATGGCAGCGAAAATATGATCATCCGGGGCGATAATCTGGAAGCCCTGAAAGCGCTGC